>JAABUN010000640.1_pt1 | contig 87374 bp, 73 predicted proteins | sample 5559311 | NCBI WGS metagenome assembly JAABUN01 (sample SAMN10711877, study PRJNA513370) | rock metagenome | isolation source: Antarctica rocks | place: Antarctica: Victoria Land, Siegfried Peak sud
CTCAGAGAAGCGTGACCGAAGTAATGTCAACCATCTGGAACTTTTTTAGCCCTTTGGGCTTCACCCTCAAGCCACCGCCTTTGGCGGTGGTAATTGACTAGTATTGTATCTTCGCAATATAACAAAATCGCTCACTGCTTTTATCTTGTCCTTTTCCTTCGCTTCCTGCTGGTGATAAAAATAAAGCCCGTTTATTGTCAGATATTTATGGTCAACATTAGTAAGCACTTTATCGTATTCTGCAGCCAACGCATTTAAGTGATATTTCTTCATGTATTATTTATTCTTTTCTATTTATTTTTTAATCTATCTGTGTTTCTATAGATTAGTTCTAATACAATCATATTTTTATTCAATAATGAAAAGAACACTTACTGTCATATCCTTTTTTATTCTTTCTGCATTTAATATTTGCTGCAGTGCAGGTACCCAAAATACTAAAGAAGCACCCGAAGGATACCTGCCAGTAAAAAGCGTTGTTGATGGAGATACTTTTTGGTTAGATGATGGATCTTTTAAAGGAGTGAAAATTCGACTCATTGGTGTGGATGCGCCTGAATCGAGAAAGACTTTTCGAAAAGAAACAGGGTATTTTGGAAAAGAAGCAAAAGCCTTCTTAACTGATATGATAGAAGGAAAAAACATAAAACTTAAATTTGATGCCGGTAGATTTGACCAGTATCATCGAACCTTAGCATATGTTTACCTTGAAGACGGAACTTTTGTAAACGCAGAATTAGTAAAGCAAGGTTATGCAATGGTAATGACGGTTCCGCCAAATGTGAAATATGCGGAGTTGTTTGTTAAGCTACAACAGGAAGCAAGAGAGAATGAAAGAGGATTATGGAAAAAGTAGCAGGAAATGAGATGATCCTCTATCTCCCCATTCTTTAAATCTTAAAACTCCTCAAAATTTAAGCATCGCTGCATTCAAATTTCCTGTAAACAACTTTATTGTCTCCTATTCACAAAATGTACACACTTCATAATCCGTAAGCGCATCACCTTAAAAAACATTTTAATTTAGCAAATTGTAATTTTATGACCTATGGATAATACAACTGCTGTACAATACAAAATATCAACCGAAAACCACCTGCTGGATGATGTGTATGATTTACGGCCTTTTATAAAGGAGAAGTTAGCCGAAATGCACGTAAAAGTTGAAAAGAAAAAAAACAGCGCTATAAAAGAATTGATTGATCTAATTCAAAAGTTTCCTGCAACTCCACAATTTAAAAACCAATTGAGCAGGCTATATGCTTTACAGGGAAACATAACAAAAGCTATGGAAGTTAATCATTGGATCGTAAAAGAGCATCCTGATTATTTGTATGGCAAGTTAAACCTCGCTTTTGAATACTTAAAGAAAAAGCAATTTGAAAAAGTACCTGAAATATTGGGTGCTGCTTTAGAGATTAAAGAACTGTATCCGAACCGCAATGAATTTCATAAAGATGAAGTTCTCTCCTTCTACCAGGCGGCTGTATGGTATTATACCCAATTAGGTGATGGAGACCAGGCAGAGATGCGGTTAGAAATTATGAAGGAAATTGATGACCAAAGTCATCATACAGAGGCAGCAGAAACGATGATGATGTCTTTCAGGTTGAAGAATTTTTCTAAAAAAATGGAAAAAGAAGATGCAGAAAGAAAAAAAGTAAAGGTTGTTGCTGCAAAAGTTTGCGAGCCTGCAACTGAAAGTCCGGTATTCAATCATAAGATTATAGAGCAATTATATTGCAACAGCCTAAGAATTCCACACGCTATAATTGCTGAAATTCTTGCACTTCCAAAAGATACATTATTGCAGGATTTGCATGCTGTGGTATTTGACAGCATTGCGCGTTTCGATTATTTTAAAAATACTGCAAACTCCTCTCCTCTTACAAATGATTTTTTATCGCATGCCCTTTTTATTATATCAGAAATAGCATCACCCGGTAGCCTGCCTGTTGTATTGAATGTTTTGCGGCAGGATGATGAATATCTCGAGTTTTGGTTTGGCGATGCGTTAGAGGAAATTGCAGGGGAATGTATTTTTTCTGTGGGTTTAAACCAAACAGATGAATTATTACAATTTTTAAAAGAACCGGACAGGCAGACGGATGCCCGAGGTACTGTTGCATCTGCCACTGCCCAAATTGCCCTTCATTATACTGAAAGAAGGAATGAAGTAGTTGCCTGGTTTAAAACCATCTTTGAGTTTTTTTACAACGAGAGAAATAATGAAAGAATTATAGATACTGATCTGATTGGCTTAATGGTAGCTGACTGTTTGGATTTCAATGCGCAGGAACTAAAACCTGTAATTAAACCTTTGTTTGAAGAGAATTTAGTGGGAACAATGATTTGCGGGGGTTGGAGAGAAGTAGAGAAAAAATTTGATAAATTACAACAGGACATTGATAAACGGAACATTCATAAAAAAGAAAGGAGGAGTATTTATGAAAAATATGACTACATATTAAAACACTGGCATTATTACAAATCAGGAGAAGATTTAGAAGATACAGAAAATGTGTACGATAATAATTGTGAGGATGAGGATAATTATGAGGATGAGGATGAAGTTGAAGATCTTCCGGTTTATAATAATGTGGTAAAAGAACAACCGCTAATTAAGAGTCATCCAAAAATCAGCAGAAATGAACCTTGCCCCTGTGGCAGCGGAAAAAAATATAAAAGATGCTGTGGAAAGAATTAAGGATTTTAAAGAACCTTAAACAGTAGCTTGCTGTTTTATAGTTGTCCGCTCTATGTCCTTCCCGAAATTTTTTCTCTCTTCTAATTTTGGCTTGTAAAAAACCTTAAATATTAAACGAAGGCTTTGATCGTAAGTAATGTAATTATACACCCAATTTATAAAAACCAATATCCTGTTTTTAACACCAAGGATCAAAACAAGATGCAACCCCATCCATATTAACCATGCAAAAAAACCTTTAAAGTGTAGTTTGGGCTTTGGAACATCTACAACAGCCTTGTTTCTTCCAACTGTAGCCATGCTTCCTTTATCGTTGTATTCAAACTCCTCTAAAGTATCAGGGTTCGATTTCATTTCCATCCTCGTAAGATTATTAGCAACGTTCTTTGCCTGGTTAATTGCAACATTCGCTACCTGCGGATGTCCGTTTGGATATTTGGGTGTTTCCATATACGCTACATCGCCCAAAGCATAAATATTATCAGATCCTGATACCTTATTGTAGCGGTCAACTTTAATCCGATTTCCCCGTACAACCAGCGAAGGATCTATTCCTTTCGGAACATTTCCACGGATACCGGCAGCCCAGATAATGGTAGCTGTTTCAATTTTTTCTCCAGAGCTTAATGTTGCCGTAAAGCCATCATATTCTTTTAAAACAGTGTTGGTACGAACTTCAACTCCAAAATGCTCCAAATATCTTTGAGACTCTTTAGCGGATTTTTCGCTCATCGCTCCCAATGTTTTTGGGCCGCCTTCCATCAGGTATATCTTCATCTGTTTGAAATCAATTTCGGGATAATCAGCAGGCAAAACATACCTTTTCATTTCGGCTATGGCGCCCGACATTTCAACACCTGTTGCACCGCCTCCCACTATTACAATGGTCATCAGCCTTCTAACTTGTTCAGGGTCTTTGGCAATTAATACGTCTTCAAAATTCTGAATTAAACGATGACGGATCTGTAATGCTTCAACGGTTGATTTCATTGGATAGGCATTTTCCTGCATCTGCTGGTTTCCAAACCAATTTGTATCAGCACCAGACGCAATAACTAATATATCATAAGGTATATCTCCCGTATCCGCAATAACCATTTTATTTTGGGGTTGTATTTCCAAAACCACAGCCAGCCTTATTCTTACGTTTTTACTTTTATGAAAAGCTTTTCTTAGCGGGAAAGAGATGTTACTTGCATCTAATGCGGCAGTGGCAACCTGGTAAAATAATGGCTGAAACTGGTGGTAATTAAATTTGTCGATTAATAGTACTTCAAAGCCGGGTTTATTATTAAGGCTTCGGGCAAGTTTTAAACCGGCAAAACCTGCACCTATAATAACAACTTTCATGTATAATAAAATTTTATCCGAATTGTTTTTGAAGGGGAAAAGCGTTTGGAAACCTCCTTACTATTCGATACAAATACCTTTGCCACTGCAATCGTTATAATCTGGTTTTCAGCTATTAATGCAGGTAAGATTTTATTGTGTTTTAAATAAAAATCAGTGTTATGAGAAGCAAAGCTAATATAAAAAGTGTCCTCTTCACCCGATTAAATATTTTTAAACAAGCTCATATCCCTGGTTGCTTTACAAATTAAAAGGATAGGTTACAGCTAATTTGTGTTTGTTAACATGCAGATGAAGCGGATGTAAGGCCCTTGTTTCGTCAAAAAAAATGAATGCATCATAACGCTTAAAGAGAACAGAAGGAACATAATTTCCATATTTTTCTCTCGAAGGATCGTACACTACCCCAATTGCACGGTGGTCAATCTCAGTTTCGTATAGGCTTTCCGGTTCTTCGCGGAAAAGAATATAGCCGCTTTCAATATTTTTCCGTGAAGTATCCCTTCAATACAGTTAGCTCTTGCTTTAGGCACTCTCATCACTTTCATACGTGCACCCCACTCATCACCTGCAATAACAGTTCCTTTATAGCAGCTAAAACCCACCGGGTAAAGATTTTCTTCACCATATTCTTCTCTTGCCAATTGGCCAATATTTACCATGCCTGCCCTGCTCATTCCGGTAGCCCTGGCATCGCCTATATGTGTATTATGTTCCCATACTATTCCTTTGGCCTTCTCCCCATGAAATTTCATAAGCCTGTCCAATGTTTCCATCATGTGCCTGTCTCTCACATTCCAGCTTTCATTATCAAAGCCTACCATACTGCTGTAATATTTTTCTGCATTTACAGCAATAAGTGCATTCTGCTCCGTATTAAATCCGGCTTCCCTGTCTCCATCTAAAAACTGTGCTTTCATTCTTATTTCTTTCAGCAGAGCAAGCACTTCATTACGACATCCCTTATCATTAAGCGTATAACGGGCATACACCCGCTCATCCTCATTAAAAGGTTCAAAACATTGAATGGCTTTTTTAACGGAACGGGCAGTTTGCGGATCTTCATTTTCAAGGTAGTTCAATATAGCTTTCATAGAGTCCCATAAGCTATACACATCCAAACCATAAAAGCCTACCTTTTTATTTATTGGTAATTCTGTATTATACTCCTTTAACCATTCTGCAAGAGCAGCAATTTCCCAGTTGCCCCACATCCAGGTTGGCCAGCGGTCGAAGTTTTTTAAAACATCTTCAATATCATTACCAGCATCCCGGTATCCTTTTACATACCGGTTTATTTTATAGCAATCCGGCCAATCACCTTCAACTGCAATAAAGCTGAAACCTTTTTCCGTAATAAGCCTTTTTGAAATTGCCGTTCGCCAGGTATAATATTCATGCGTTCCATGGGATGCTTCGCCAAGCATAACAACAGATCTGTCAGCAATGTCTTCAATCAGAGCAGTCAGATCTTTTGAAGTATTTAATGGATTCATTGCAGGCTACTTTTATACATTTTATTCAATTTCACAAGCCACCCCAAAAATGTACTGGTTTTATTTAAAATATGCCATTATCTTCTTTCCCTTCTATTCCACAACTTCCCCTCTTATTTATTTACCAACTGCTTATAAACTTTGTACTGTCCCCTAATTAATGCTTCATCTGCACTCATTGTTTTAGGATCAGTACCTGCACCAGATACACTAATAACGCGAAGTGCGGCGAGGTAGTAAGGTGTTAATGTATCATTACCAACAACAGTTAAACCGGCAGAAGCAGTATTTTGTAAATCTCTTAGTTGCGTGCCTATCAGTAATCCACTGAGATAAAAATAATTCTCCTGCTTATTAAGCTTATTAAATACCTGGTTGGTACGTACAAGAAAACAATTATGCAAAAGGTTAGAGCCTTTGCTATCGTTTACACCTTTTCCGAAGTATTGCAGGTTATTTGCCTGTTGTAAATCTTTACCTTCTTCAACCGAAACCGCTAAAATGCTCTTTTTTGATAACAGGTCAAACAACTCGCCTGTAATAAAAGTTTTGAATGCTATGGCTTTACCATCCTTTACTTCTACATGTTTAGGATGTGTACCGGGAAAAATATAAATATGGTTTTCTGATGAATCATCCGAGGTACAACCAACCAGTTTCGTTTCCTCGCCCCGCATAACATCATCATCAGTTCTTACGCCAGAGACGATGAGTATTTTATGTTTAAAATGATTGTTTGCTTCAATGGTATGCACTTTTAAATCAGAACCATCAATTAAGAAAGGAATCTCTTTATAAGGAACATCTACCATACCAACCGTTGAGGAAGCCATTCCTGAAACAAGAAGAGGCACATCATTTAAAGAAGTACTTAACTTTTGTTCAATCGCTGCAATATGTTCCTGGATGATATTAAGATAAAAAGCTAATCTTTCGTCTTCACTTTTAGCGCTTTGTTTCCATAGTTCATGCGTATTTGATATTCCCTGCTTAGTGCTTTGCTCTGCAATTATCGAAAGACTTTCTCCCTCAATAAGCCGTAACCTGAATGCCGTAGTTCCCCAATCACAACTTAAAAATTTTTCCATTGCTTACTTTATTATTTCACTGTTGTTATTACAGATTTATACCTCATTATTGTAAACTTTATAAAGCGGGTATGGGATGATTGACTTCAATCCGTTCTATCTTTCCTACCAAAAAATATAAGAGCAGGCACCTGCAAAAGCTATTATCCCTATAAACACAAGAGCCGGTGCAAAGTTGCCTTGCTTTACCAAATAACCAATAACTATAGGAACAATAACCGAAGCTAAACCACCAATGCAATAAACACCCCTCCTGCCAAACCAATCAAATGTTTAGGTGCAATCGTGGAAACGAAAATCCAGGTAATGGAAGCAAGGCCATTACCAAAAAAAGCCGGGCACATAAAGAAGATAATGAGTGCCGGACTATTTACATAATTGGCTCCTACAATAGCAACTCAAAGAAGAAGCCACGTTTACGAATATTAAAGCGAGCATACGAAAACGTATCCGGGTTGCTTTATTTTCGTTTGCAGCTTTCGTCATAGTGATTATTACTTACTAAAACCACAGTAGGCACAAAGACAAATAGAGGAAATTTTTGGATATATTTAGGTGTTCTATGTGCCTTCCAATAGCTATCGGAAGTGTTTAGAAAAATTAAACTTCAATTAAAAATTACCACTCTGCCACGCTCCCATCTTTATGCCGCCATAAAGGGTTTCTCCAGTTATGACCGATTGCTGCCATTTTTCGTACAAAGTCTTCATTTATCGTAATGCCAAGACCCGGCCCATCTGGTATTTTTACATATCCCTTGTCGTACTCAAAAACTGTTTTATCAGTTAAATAATCCAGAAGGTCGCTTCCCTGGTTGTAATGGATGCCGAGGCTTTGTTCCTGTATAAAAGCATTATGGCAGGTAGCATCTACCTGTAAACATGCGGCCAATGCAATAGGACCTAACGGACAGTGTGGAGCAGCAGCCACATCAAAAGCTTCTGCCATAGAAATGATTTTTTTACACTCGGTAATGCCTCCTGCATGCGACAGATCGGGTTGAATAATATCTGCATAACCATCAATCAACAGTTGTTTAAAGTGCCAGCGCGAAAACATTCTTTCACCCGTAGCAATAGGTATGGATACATGGTTGGCAATTTCTTTGAGCGACTCATTGTTTTCGGGAAGCACAGGCTCTTCTATAAACATGGGATGAAAAGCTTCAAGTTCTTTTGCCAGAATTTTAGCCATTGGTTTATGTACCCTGCCATGAAAGTCTATACCTATGCCAACATTAGGACCAACTGCTTCGCGGACAGCGGCTATCCGTTTAACTGCCCCGTCAATTTTTTCGTATGTGTCAACGTACTGCAGTTCCTCAGTAGCATTCATCTTAACTGCCGTGAAGCCTTTTGCTACAATATCTTTTGCAGCCTTGCCTACTTCATGTGGACGATCGCCCCCTATCCAGGAATATACCCGCATTGTATCTCTTGCTTTGCCGCCTAATAATTGATAAATAGGAGCTTTAAAATATTTCCCTTTTATGTCCCACAAAGCCTGGTCAATTCCAGCGATGGCGCTCATTAAAATAGGGCCGCCCCGATAAAAACCGCTACGATACATTACGTTCCAATGGTCTTCAATGTTCATTGGGTTTTTGCCTATAAGATATTCCATCAATTCATCCACTGCTGTTTTTACGGTAGCTGCCCTGCCTTCAATTACAGGTTCGCCCCATCCTGTAATTCCTTCATCGGTTTCAATTTTTAAGAATAACCAACGTGGCGGCACTATAAATAGTTCGTAAGAGGTAATTTTCATATAATATTTGGTATTAAGGTTTACGCTACTGCCTCTATAAATTTTCGCGCTTTATCCGTTAACTGTTGTAAATACTGTTCGGTCACTTGTTGCTTGGTATCAACCAAAGCACTAGCAATGCCATAAGCAACGGCACCTGCGTTTTTATATTCTTGTATATTATCAAGATTTACTCCTCCTGTGGGCATTAACGGAATTTGAGGAAGCGGGCCGCGAATATCTTTAATATAAAAAGCACCTGCTGATGCCGGAAACACTTTTATAATATCTCCGCCATTTGTAAAGGCATATAATATTTCGGTAGGTGTATATGCCCCTGGAATGCTTATCATTCCATAGCGCTTAGTCATCTTAATAGTTTCAATATCAACAATAGGCGAAATAATAAATTTAGCTCCTGCAGTAATAGCGGCTCTGGCTGTTTCGGCATCAAGTACTGTTCCTGCGCCTACCAATACCTTATCGCCCATTTCATCAGCAACTTTTTCGATTACAGATAAAGCTTTGGGCGAATTGATAGTGATCTCCAAAGCCATTACTCCGCCTTTGTGCAAAGCCTCTGCAATTTTCAATACATCAGTTGGGTTTGCACCACGAATAATCGCTACTATTTTACTTTCTAAAATTCCGGATAAAGTCGTCATTTCAAAAAAAATTGTTTTATGATTAGTTAACCTCCTCCACCCCCCCCCGCATTTTGAAGGCGTTTTATGAAAACCTATATGTCACCATTAAAAAAATGTGTTGGTACACCTTGTGCACCTGGTTCAACTGCAAATAACCCGCCGCTTAACGGAAATGCTTTAAGTTCTTCTTCGCTAATAGATTTACGTGCTGTTGTTATATAAAGTGTTTTTAAATCTTTTCCGCCAAACGCACATGAAGTTACATTAGGTGCAGGTACATTAATTTTGTTAAGCATCTCGCCTGTTAAAGGGTCAAATCTTGCTATGGCGCTTCCTCCCCATAACGCAATCCATAATTTACCTTCGTTATCTATTGCCATTCCATCAGGGGCACCTTCCTCTTTTGGAATTTGCACCACTACCCTTCCGTTACTTATTTGCCCTGTTTCATCATCATAATCAAAGCCTTGTACGGCTTGTGTTGGCGTATCAATATAATACATCATTTTCTTATCGGCCGACCATACAATACCGTTAGAAGTGGTTATATTTTTCAGCATAGTATGAATACTGCCATCAGGATCGAAACGGTAAAGAACGCTTACTCCTTTTCGTCCATCAAGCGCATAAGTGCCTACCCAAAATCTTCCTGCCGGATCGCACTTCCCATCGTTAAAACGAATAGCCGGATCGTTCAAAGGATTGATCATAAAAGTAAGCTCCCTTGTTTTAGTATCTATTTTATGAATGCCATTTTGAAGAGCCACCAATGCCCCACCCGATTGTACGTGCACCACTGTACCAATTCTTGATCCTAAAAAATGTTGTTCATTTATATTAGTAACAGGATCATGAATGTGTAATAACTTACCATCAATATCAATCCAATACAGTTTATTTTCTAACGAATGCCATATAGAACCTTCGCCTAAAAGCGCTTTTGCATCTACTATCAATCGCAGTTTAATCTTATTTGATTGCAATAGCATAGTAGATAAAACTATAGGTTATGGCATTTATGTGAGTCATCACTTCAAACTTATAACAAGTTTTTCAAAGCATCTTTAAATGATATAAATTGTTTGATGTAAGGTTGAGGTTGTCGAAGCCTTGTTGATATCAGGCAGAACTTATCGAAGCCTTGATGAACATAGCACTCTTGCTAAACAACCCTTTCAATTGCTTCTTCCTCTTCCTTCATAAGTTTGAGCATTTTAAGTGCACCCTGAATATGATGACTGTATTGAAAGAATTATAATACCGGTAACCTCTCACGGCACACTAACTAATTCAGATTATAGTTTAATTGTTTCACTGTTCAATTCTAATGGAATTAATAACCCGAATTTCAGATATACAAGAACTTATCGTGACTCCTCGAAAACATATAATGGAACCTATGATTTTAGAAATGTGTACATAATTCAGTATGCAAACGGGTTACCTATTTTTTTTGAGTCATTAAACTACTTGTTTAAAATGGAGTATTCAATAGTTATTCAGGTAACATAATAAGCGGTACAACTTTACATACAACATCAACTCTAAAGTTAGGGCAACTAAGAAAATTATTTATTGACGACATTGAGTTATTTGACCATAAAGGAAATCAGTTTAAAGACAGTTGCTTTAAAGCTGAATTTGGATGCTATAACTTAACCAGCGGAACCGGTGATACCGGAAAAAATTTAGTAAAGGCGTGGCATTTGACACCCAAATTCAATGCATATCCGCAAGCATATTATCAGGACCTTTCACGAAAAAGACTTTATTATTTCAATGGAATGCAGACATTAAGGTAATGTACGAAATAATGAATGTACCTCTAACTTTAATAGCAGCATCAGTTTCAACTGATAACAAAAGCCGCACTTGTGCAAGTACGGCTTTTGTTCTATGTGTTTAGAAGCAATAATTGCCTTAGTAAGTTTACAAATTACTACCGGAATCCACGCGGAAAGAGATTTCGCAGATAACCCCATACGTGCTTATCTTATTATCTTTTACATGGGCTTTAATATCTTTTACATACACCGAATCTACATTCCGAACTGTTTTAGTAACTTCTGTTACTGCCTGCTCTATGGCATCTTCAATACTTTTTTCTGACGAAGCAATTACTTCAATAACTTTTACAAGTGGCATAATTATAGTTTTTATGGTTTAAAAATAACATTGATGAACTGTAAGGATATAAAAAACTATGCCTGCATCATCTGTAGTGGTAACCTCTAAACAAGAGAAACAATCGTAATTTATTGTACCTGCATCATACAATGTTTGTTTTTACCTTTGCAAAAATAATTAATGAAAAAGCCTGCTATAATAATTATACCTATTGCCGCATTAGCAGTTGTGCAGATGATTTTATATGTACAGAAAAGACAGCGAACACGACTACAAACAAGGCATATTCTTTACGAGGTAGCAGAAGCAGGTTATGAAACAGCCGAGGACATTCTTTTTCCATTAAAGCCTTCACGCATAAGCAAGCGCTATTAACAATGAACCCGGATGATATGTTCTAAAACTGAACACAAGTATTTAGGGGCAAAGAAAGTTAGAAGCATTTACTGATGACGACGTAATTGCTATAATCATCACCCATTATGGTTTTGGAAATAAAGGTGCCACACGGAGGTGAACTGGCAATAATAAAACCCTTGTTTCCTGTTTTCTTTTAATTTATACTCAGCTTTAATTTTAGTATTTACTGGAACAATCACCCATTATATGCTACACACGGATAACATTTACCACTAAGTTTTTTTACATTCTTCCCTTGGCAAAATATTCCTTAAAAAATAATAGCTGGTACCGAACGGCTTTATTCCAATAATTCCAATCGTGTTTTCCTGGCCGCTCTATATAATCGTGGGGGATTTTTAGCTGCATCATTTTTTCGTGGGTTCTTTTGCTCATCTGGAAAATCATGTCTTCGGTTCCGCAATCAATAATAATAGCTAAAGAGTCTTTGGGGTAATTATTAATTACATTAATGGCAGACAAATCAGAATAATATTTCTTATTCACCAAAGTGTCGCCTAATATTTTCTGCATATTATAGCCACGTGTTATCTGGCTAACATCTAATGCTCCGCTCATACTCCCACAGGCGCCAAAAAAGTCAGCGTGCCTGAAGCCAATAAATATGCCTCCATGGCCACCCATACTTAAACCTGTTATTGCCCTCGCCTTACGATTAGCAATTGTGCGGTAAACAGAATCTATATAAGCAGGAATTTCAACCCCAACATTTGTTTCGAAACGCATAGTAAGATCAACAGGACTGTCGAAATACCAACTTCCAAATGCACCGTCAGGGCAAACAATCATCAACTTGTTTTCATCCGCAAGGTTTTGAAGATCGGACACACGTCTTACCCAATCGCTGTACCTTCCGCTATAGCCGTGAAGCAGGTAAACAACAGGCCAACGATTGGAAGTTCGTTGATAATCAGAAGGCGTAATAACAACGCATTTTACACTTTTAAACATGCTGTTGCTGTAAATGCTAACTGTATCTATTGCTGCGAAAGAACTAAGACTTATAATCAAGAGAAAAAACAGGAAGAGAACTTTTTTCATATATGTTCTTTATTTTTTTATCGTATAAAGATAGTACAGAAGTAGTTTCGCTAAGATTTTAATGAAGAGAAAGAGAAAAAGAGCAGGTGATATTAATGCCTCTTTTTTGACCTCTTTTACTCTTCATCTCTTAGTGAAGTTTTGCTAAGAGATTAAAGGAGAGAAGGAGAAAAAGAGATAGCGAAGAAAGACCCTATTTTACTCTTAGCCTCTTGGTAAACTAATCCGGTTTCTTTTGCTGTAAGGCTCTTTGCATAGCATTGCTGCCAGTGCTTTGCCCCCTGCCCGATGCAGGTGGTTGAGTGAATAACTGGAAGCGGCTTGGCATTTCTTTTACAGGCCACAAGCCATTGCTTTCGTTTATGTCTGCAGTTTCTTTAAAAGGGTCTAAACTGATAGATGCAACTTGTTTGTCTTTAATAAAAACTTTTGTTGCCTGTTGCTCATCCAGCATCCATATACGTACGGGTATGCGTTCAACTTCTTTTGTCCCGTCTGTATAAGTCCATTCTATAATAAGCGGCATAATCATACCACCGTTATTGCTAAAGGTTAGCTGGTAAAAATTTTTATTGATCCATTTTTGTTCATTTACCGTGTCGGAAGTTTGGTTTGCCAGTGCATTTCGTGATTGCACATTGTATATAGAATCAGCATTCCGGTTGTAGTAATAATAATCCCGAAGGGTAGTATCCGCATCAGTATAATATTTTATTGAAGTATCCCTGCGATTTTTGTATATATGTATAGGTTCAAAACCGGCAGAAGGAAGCTGTGTAATGGCAACGCCGCGCTTATCCAGCTTAAACCATCTTACACTATCTAACGAAATATCAACAGGATCAGTCCCGAAGAACCAGCCTCTCCAAAACCAATCCAGGTCTGTTCCGCTGGCATCTTCCATGGTGCGGAAAAGGTCGGCAGGCGTTGGATGTTTAAACGCCCACCGCCTTGCATATTCTTTAAAGGCATGATCGAATGCTTCGCGTCCTAAAATAGTTTCGCGCAAAATATTTAACCCGGTAGATGCTTTGCCATAAGCATTCGATCCTACGCTGGCCACCGCATCTCCTTTGGTCATAATCGGTTCTAACCTGTCTTTGGGCAAGCGCATATATTCAACAATTTTATGTGCAGGTCCACGGTTGCTGGGATAGTTAATATCAAACTCCTGCTCTGCCAAAAACTGCAGAAATGAATTTAACCCTTCATCCATCCACCAGTATTGTCGTTCGTCGCTGTTAACGATCATGGGAAAATAATTGTGGCCCACTTCGTGGATGATCACACTGATCATTCCGTTTTTTGTTGCCTCAGTATATGTTCCATCTTTTGCAGTACGTCCATTATTCATGGCAAGCATAGGATATTCCATGCCAATAGCGGCCTCTACAGAAATAGCTACGGGATAAGGATAGGCAAAAGTATGTTTGGAATAAACCTTAAGCGTATGCCCAACCACTTTAGTTGAATATTTACGATATAAGGGGTAAGCTTCTTTACCATAATAGCTCATGCACATTACCTTTTTGCCTTCAATATTGGCAGACATCGCATCCCAAACCAGCCTGCGCGAAGTATTGAATGCAAAGTCTCTTACATTTTCTGCTTCATACACCCATGTTTTTTTTGCTGTGCTTTTTGTTTTGCTTGCCTGCAATGCTTCATCAAGAGTAACTACTTCAATGGGCTCTTTTGCTGTTTGCGACTGCTGCCATCTTTTAAATTGTGGCGCGGTTAATACATTTCTATAATTGCGGCACTCGCCGGTAGCAGCTACAATATGATCTGCCGGAACCGTAATATTTACTTTGAAGTTTCCAAAGGTTAACGCAAACTCGGCTCCGCTTGTAAACTGTAAGGTTTGCCAGCCCTGGAAATCGCTATAAACAGCCAGGCGCGGGTAGAATTGTGCAATTGAATAAAGATTATTGTTATCTTCTGCAAAGTGTTCATAACCACCACGTCCATAGCGGGTAAGCTTGTCAGGAATCTTATAATTCCAGTCAAGCTTAAAAGCAAAGCGTTGACCCGGGTTTAAAGTATTTGGCAGATCAATACGCATCATCGTTTGATTGATGGCATACTTTAAAGGCCGGAAAGCAGCATCGGTTGCCTTTGTAATATTAACGCCATAACCCTGCAATTTTCTCCAGGGCTCGAGGTTGGTTAGCTGCCCATCAGTCATGCGGCTGTCCATACGGCTGGTGTTCGTATGATTGTTATCGCTTGAAGGATTATGATAATTCTCATCTAACTGAAGCCAGATATAATTTAAAGGATTGGGTGAGTTGTTAAAGTAGGTAATTGTTTCAGTTCCTTTTATAACATTGTTTGGTTCATCCAACTCAACCGAAATATCGTAATCTGCTCTTTGCTGCCAGTATTTAGGACCTGGTGCTCCGCTTGCAGTGCGGTACTCATTAGGTGTTGCCAGAAGGTAGTTTAATTCTTCAAACCGGTTTGCGTGGTTAGAGCCGGAGTTGTTTGACTGTGAATTTGAAGTAAAATAAGAAGAGCAAAAGACAACGCTCAAAATCATTAATTTTTTCATTCAATTATAATATTATAACAATTCTTGGCAAAGCTATTTGAAAGAGCAATTTAAAGTGCCTTACCTAAAAAGAAATATCGGTGTACTCAATTTTTTACAACACTTCCGCTTCCCATAATTTGTTTATCCACTGCGGCATTTCCTCTATATTTTACCGATCCGCTTCCCATAATCTTTACCTGTAAATTCTGGTCTGCAAATAGATTGGCATCACCCGATCCTGCAATGGTAACTTTTGCGTTTTCGGCTTTTAATTCACGCCCTTCATAATTTCCGCTTCCTGCTACGTTAACACTTACATCTCTTGTTTCACCCAAAACATGAAGTGTACCGCTTCCGGTAATATTAGCATTAATACGTGGTGCATTTACATTAAAGGTTATGTTGCCACTTCCTGTTATGCTAAACCCTATTTTATTATCCGCATCAAATTTACTTTCGGTAGTTACATTTCCGCTTCCGGTAACTTCTACATCAGTAATGCGCGGTGTAGTTATATAAACCCTTACAGGATTTTTAGTATTAATATTTAGATTGTTTTCGGTTTTAATCTCGAGCCAGTCACCGTCCATTTCTGTTCTTATATAAGGAATAATATTTTCATCTGCTTCTACCTTTACACCTGTATTGCCGGTGTTAATAATCACGTCCATATCGCCCATAAGCTTAATTTTTGTTGCGCTGCTTACATTTCGTACATCACTTGCAAGTTTACCGTTACCGTTAATTCTACGGCTGTTAATGCTGATGTTGCACGAGAAAAAAAGGATGGCACAAATGGTGGCGGAAAGTTTAAGTAGATATTTCATGGTAATTATTTTTGGTAACACAAGTTGCAAAAATCATTTGATAATAATCAACTTTTTAAAGCTGAACGGCAAATACCTATAAAAACAGGGCACAAAATTTCAATTACCTTCGCCACCAATTTTAAACTTCGCAAAACTCTTTGTTGTTGCTGTTATGAGCGAAAAAATTTTAATTCTCGATTTTGGAAGTCAATATACTCAGTTAATTGCCCGTGCCGTTCGCGAAGCCAATGTGTATTGTGAAATCATACCTTACCACAAACCTTTTACGTTCGATGCTTCTTTAAAAGGCATTATTCTAAGTGGATCTCCTTTTTCGGTGAACCAGCAAAATGCACCTTCTGTAGATGTAAAAGCGTTTAATGATAAGGTACCTGTTATAGGTATTTGTTACGGCGCTCAATTAGCAGCAAAGCAATTTGGCGGAACAGTTGAAAAAAGTAACAAACGCGAATATGGCAGAGCACAATTAAAAATTGAAAAAGAGGATATTTTATTCCAAGGTTTATCGAGCCGTTCGCAGGTTTGGATGAGTCATGGTGATTCAATTCTTGCACTGCCTGAAAACTTTGAAATATTAGCAACTACAGAAAGCATTCCCATAGCAGCATTCAGGAAAGAGCTTGATGAAGGATTACCATTGCATGCACTGCAATTTCACCCTGAAGTTTATCATACAACAGAAGGGAAAAAGATCATCTATAATTTTCTGGTAAACGTATGTTGTTGCGCTCAGGATTGGACGCCCAAAGCTTTTGTACATGAAGCCATCGAAAAAATACAAGCCCAGGTTAAAGACGGCTATGTAATAATGGCTTTAAGCGGTGGCGTTGACAGCACAGTTGCAGCAACATTAATTAGCCGTGCAATCGGTGATCGTCTTCATGGAATTTTTGTTGACAATGGCGTACTGAGAAAGGATGAATTTGAACAGGTCTTATCAACTTACAAAGAGATCGGGCTAAACGTAAAAGGTGTTGACAGAAAACAACTTTTTTATGATGCTCTAAAAGGCAAGGCCGATCCTGAAGAAAAGAGAAAAACCATCGGCGGGTTATTTATAGATGTATTTCAGCACGAAGCTTCCGAAATAAAAGGCATTGATTTTTTAGGACAGGGTACAATTTATCCTGATGTAATTGAAAGCGTAAGTGTGCATGGTCCGTCAGCAACAATAAAGTCGCATCACAATGTTGGTGGCCTCCCCGAAAAAATGCACCTGCAATTAATAGAGCCGCTTAAGTACCTGTTTAAAGATGAAGTACGTAAGGTTGGTTTAGAATTAGATATTCCGCACGATCAATTATTTCGTCATCCTTTTCCCGGCCCAGGCTTAGCCATTCGCATTTTAGGCGAAATAACCGAAGAGAAGGTCAAACTGCTGCAACAGGCCGACGATATTTACGTACGTGGTTTAAAGGAGCATAAATTGTATTCTTCTATATGGCAGGCAGGTTCAATTTTATTACCTGTTAAAAGCGTAGGCGTTATGGGCGATGAGAGAACTTACGAACATACACTGGCTTTACGGGCTGTTACCTCTGTAGATGGCATGACCGCAGATTGGGCACATTTACCATACGAATTCCTCGCTCATATATCTAACGAGATCATTAATAATGTAAGAGGCATTAACAGGGTTGTTTACGATATAAGCAGTAAACCACCGTCAACTATTGAGTGGGAGTAGGCATTATATTTGTAAATTGAAGCAAAATATTAGCAACTTATGAAATTTATTTACCGGTTTTGTCTTATTGCTTTTACCTCAATAATAATAGTAAAGGCAAATGCACAAATGGATACCAGTAAGCCGCTTAAAGTTGCCATATTCGCTCCTCTTTATATTGATGATGCTTTCAACGGATCAACTTATACTTTAGGCAAATCAAACCTTCCTAAAAATATTTTACCCGGTCTCGAATTTTATAACGGTGTAATGATGGCTGTTGATAGTCTAAGCCATGAAGGTATAACTATGGAGATAAGCGTGTACGATACAAAGCAAGCTTCGCGTTCTCTATCCCAAATTTTAGCCGCTCCTGAGTTAAGCAATACCGGTTTATTAATTGCCGCAATCACAAGTACTTTTGAGCTTAAACAATTTTCTCAGTTGTCGGCTGCCAAAAATATCCCGCTTATCTCTGCCACCTATCCTAATACAGTTGGTGTTAGCAGTAATCCCAACTTCGTTTTATTAAATTCTTCTTTTTCCACGCACCTTGAAGGTTTATACAAACACATGCAGCGTTTTTATGCAGCTAATAATATTATCGCTGTAAGACAGGCAGGGGCAACCGAGGATTTCATTAAGAATTATATTACAACTTTAAATAAGTCTAACCGTTCTTCTTTAAATATTAAATGGATTGATTTAAAAGAAGGATTTTCTCCCGATGAATTAGACCGCAATTTAGACAGCAATAAAAATAATATAGTATTTGTTGCTTCACCTTCAGAAGGTTTTGGATTAAAGGTTGTAAAAGCGCTCAGCAGCAAAATAAAATACCGCAGTACTGCCATTGGCATGCCTACCTGGGACAGAATGAGTGAACTGAATGGCAGCGGTTGCAGGAATGTAGAAATTGTTTATTCCACTCCTTTTATTTACCATTCCAATAATCCGGTTTTAAGTTCGGTTATCATTAAAAAATACCAAAGTACCTATTACAGTCGCCCAAGCGATATGGTTTATAAAGGTTTTGAAACTGCTTATCATTTTGGGAAGCTGCTCGCTAAATATAAAAGCGATCTCATCAACAACCTTTCAGATAAAGAATTTACACTGTTTAATCAATTTGATATTCAGCCCATAAAAACCTCGAGGAATAGCGACAAGCCCGATTATCTCGAGAACAAGAAATTGTATTTTATAAAGAAGCAGGGTGGTAATTTGAAAAGTGTTATTTAGTACTGATAATTCTACCGGAATTATGGCAGAGTTTTTATACTGAAGTAGTTGTTACAACAGCAACGATAAAATTTCAAATGCCCTTAATCGAGTTTACAGAAAAAGGTTTGTATTGCCCTCAGGGAAACTTCTATATAGATCCCTGGTGCCCGGTTGAGAAAGCAGTTATAACTCATGCACACAGCGATCATGCAAGGTTTGGTTCCCACTCTTATCTCTGTCATATTGATTCAAAACCTATTCTTCAACTTAGATTAGGACCAAACAATTATCAAACTACCACTTGGGGCGAAACTGTTTTTATCAATAGTGTAAAGGTTTCTTTTCATCCTGCCGGCCATGTAATTGGTTCATCGCAAATACGAGTTGAAAATAACGGGGAAGTTTGGGTAGTAAGTGGCGATTACAAAGTGGTAAACGATGGCTTGAGCGGAATGTTTGAACCCATTGCATGCAATACATTTATTACAGAATCAACTTTTGGTTTACCAATTTACAATTGGAAACCGCAGGAAGAAATTTATAACAACATCGGGAATTGGATAAATAAAAACCAGGCTGATGGCAGAACAAGTGTAATTATTGCATACAGTTTAGGCAAAGCACAACGCGTATTACAGGCAATAGAAAAAGTAACAGACAAAATTTTAGTTCATGGTGCTATTTGGAATGTGCATGAAACTTTGATTAATGCAGGTTGGAAATTGCCTGCCGTAAAAAGAATAACCTCTGAAACAAGTAAAGAACAACTGAAAGGCAGCGTGGTGATTGCACCACCAAGTGCAGATGGCAGCCCGTGGATGAAAAGATTTAGTCCATACAGTGTTGGCGTTTGCAGTGGATGGATGCAGGTTCGCGGTCATGCACGGAGAAGAAATGTAGATGCAGGCTTTGCCATGAGCGACCATGCCGATTGGAAAGGTTTGCTGCAGGCAGTAAAAGCAACAGGCGCAGAAAAAGTTTATGCCACCCATGGCTTTACAGCCGCCTTCAGCCGTTACCTTAACGAGATAGGAATTGAGGCAGGCGAAGTAAAAACAGAATTCGGAAACGACGAGGAGGAAGCGCCACCAAACATTAAAGAAGGCGAGCCGGAAGAAGCCTCACAAAACCTACCCGAAGGGGAGGCTTAAAGACAAGTATGCAGGAAGCCGCTAATTATAATAATACAACTATTCCTTCTTCCTCCCCTTCGGCGAAGGCCGGGATGGGGTCATTTTCCGATCTCGTAAAAATATTAGGCACCAGCACTAAAACCAACGACAAGCTTGAGGCTTTATCCAATTACTTTGCTACTGCAAACGATAAAGATAAAGTATGGGTTATTGCTTTGTTTAGCGGACGTAAACCACGACGGGCTGTTAACACCACACAACTTATTACATGGTGCATTGAAGTAGCAAATCTTCCCGGATGGTTGTTTGGAGAAAGCTATCATACCGTTGGTGATCTTGCTGAAACCATTTCATTGCTTCTTCCTGAAGACAATACTGGAGAACAAAGATTAACTGAGAAGCCTCTGCATTATTACATTGATAAATTAAGAGAGATCGAAAAACAGGATGAAGCAGTTAAGAAGAATTTCATTTTAGAGAGCTGGCACAAGATGGATCAAAATGAAAGATTTGTATTTAATAAACTGATTACGGGTGCATTCAGGATTGGTGTTTCGCAAAAAATGATGGTGAATGCTTTAGCTAAATTCACGAGCCTTGAAGCTTCGGTAATCGCTCATCGCATTAGCGGTAACTGGGATCCTTCCACCATTACTTTTAAAGAACTTTTGTCGGAAGATACTTCTATCATTGATTACTCAAAGCCCTACCCTTTTTACCTTGCTTATGCTTTAGATGAAGCCCCCAAAACTTTAGGAAATCCGAACGAATGGCAGGTGGAATGGAAATGGGATGGCATTCGCGGGCAGGTAATAAAACGAAACAACCAGCTATTTGTATGGAGCCGTGGCGAAGAATTGATGACTGAAAAATTTCCTGAATACCACATACTAAGAGATCTGTTGCCTGAGGGTATTGTGATTGATGGAGAAATTATTCCAAGTGTTGATAAAAAGCCGCTTCCGTTTGCTTTACTTCAAACAAGAATTGGCAGGAAGAATGTTACCAAAAAACAATTGCAGGAGGCACCTATCACTTTTTTTGCTTACGATCTGCTCGAATACAACGGCGAGGATTGGCGCAACAAACCTTTAAGCGAACGCAGGCAACAACTTGAAAAAGTTGTTCAAAACATATCCTCTCCTATCATCATTCTGTCGCCTGTTGTAGCATTTGAAACATGGGATGAACTTGCCGAACTAAGAAAAACAGCCAGGGAAAATGGTGCGGAAGGTTTTATGATAAAACGAAAATTATCCACTTACCAGGTAGGCCGAAAAGTGGGCGACTGGTGGAAATGGAAGATTGAACCGCTGGTAATTGATTGTGTAATGATATATGCAGAGAAAGGCTCAGGCAGAAGAAGCAACCTTTACACAGCCTACACTTTTGCAGTAAGAGACGGTGAAAAACTAATAGCTTTTACACGGGCATACAGCGGACTGACAGATAAAGAATTTAATGAAGTGGATTCGTTTGTAAAGCGAAACGCCATAGAAAAATTCGGCCCTGTACGAACCGTAAAACCCGAGCTTGTTTTTGAAATTGCCTTTGAAGGAATAGCTGCAAGCAACCGTCATAAAAGCGGTGTAGCGCTTCGCTTTCCCCGAATAAATCGTTGGCGAAAAGATAAAACAGTTGATGAGATAAATACATTGGATGATCTGAAAAAGATGCTGCAGGTGTATGGGAAGTGATAAGCAACGCTGAAAGTAATATCTAATTTAGAATAAACAATATGTTATCATTCCTTCAATTTATTATTCATTATCTAAATGATAGAAATATTCCTTATATGCTTTCAGGCAGCGTGGCTTTAAGTGTTTACACGCTTCCACGAGCTACCAGAGATTTTGATTTTATTATCAATTTACAACCAAAAGATGCAGATGCTTTTGTTGCAAATTTTAAAGAAGGTTTTTATTGTGATGCTGACGCTGTAAAAGAAGCAATAAAGAACAGTAGTATGTTCAACATAATAGACCATTCTTCCGGCTTTAAAGCAAACTTTGTAATTCTTAAAGACAATACGTTTCGCCAAACAGAATTTAACCGTCGTAAACAGGTAGATTTTTATGGTTCGCCTATATACATTGTTTCGCCCGAAGACTTGCTGCTTTCTAAACTTATTTGGATACAGGAAATCAAAAGCAATCTTCAAATGGAAGACATAAAAAACCTTAGTACAGTGCAAGGTTTAGACTGGGATTATATTCATAAGTGGATAAAATCATTAAACTTAAATACCTTTAACCTGCTTTAAAATGACCGACACTCCTCAACACATTAAAGACCTTCAACTACAAATCTGGCTATCAAAACCACCCGGAGAAAGGCTGCGTCAGTTTCTGATAGATAATGAAGTGCTTCATACTTTTTGGAAACAAGCTAAACTTGCACATCAGAAGAATTTATCTGAAGAAAAGATTACAAAATAACTTAGTGACCTATTCACTCGATGACCTATTGATCAAATGACCTATTGACCTTCAAGTACAATCATTTTATATCTTCTTTGTGAAAACTTTTTCTCTTTCCTATCTTACCTTTAAAACAATTAATTTTTTTATTTGTAGATAAAGCTTGAAAAGATTGATGTAAAGAATCTGAATTAGATGAAAAAGCTGAAATTCCTTTTAATCATTGTTGGTTGCTGGGTTACTTATATTGCCTTTATAAGCGACACTAATAAACCTGTTGCCTTGCCTGCTAATCCGCAGCCTTCGGGTGATTCTGCTATTGGCTATGAATATTTAATTACCGGTGATTATTTAAAAAGTGGTATCCCTTATAAATTGTTCTTACTTGCTTTTGGTAAAAACAAAAAGAACCTTTTAGGCAGAGACGGTTTTAATAAACAGATCAGTCACGATTTTACAGCAATTAAAGCGCCTAACGGAGAACTTGTTGTTTCACCCAATTGCCTGCAATGTCATGCCCAGGTTTTTGAAGACAAATTGTATGTTGGTTTGGGCAATACTTTTATTGACTTTTCTATTGATAAACCTGTACCAAAAGTTGCAACTCTTTTGTTTAACACACTAAACACTGTTGATAAGAAGAAATACAATGCATCCAAAAACTTTTTTGAGGCAGGAAAGGCACTTAGCGGTAACCTTACAACAGCAGTAAGAGGCGTAAATGCTGCGGATCATTTAGCCGGTATTTTAGCTTCTCATCGCGATCCGGTTACGTTTGGATGGAGTGATACACCGCGTATGAAAATTTCTAAAGAAGTTATTCCTACCGATGTTCCTGCATGGTGGTTGCTGAAGAAAAAGAATGCGATGTTTTATAATGGTTTTGGTCGTGGTGATTTTAGCAGGTTCTTAATGGCATCCAACCTGTTAACGGTAACAGACACCACAGAAGCAAGAGAAGTGTATAGCCACTTCAATAATGTGTTAGCTTTCATTCAATCAATTGAGCCGCCTAAATATCCTAAAACCATAAACGAAGAATTAACAGCACAGGGAAAGGGGTTGTTCAACAACAATTGTTCAAAATGTCATGGTACTTATGGAGAAGCTGACACATTTCCTAACCTGTTAATTCCTGCTGCCATCATTAAAACCGACTCTGCTTTATACATTGCAAACTATTCATCTGCCGAAGTGATTGATTGGTTTAACAAAAGCTGGTTTACTACAGGCAATAACCCCGCGCAACTTGTTCCTTTTAAAGGTTACATTGCTCCGCCATTAGATGGTATTTGGATAACAGCACCTTACTTACATAATGGTTCTGTACCAACTTTAGAAGCTGTGCTTAACAGTAAGCTTCGCCCTGCTTACTGGTCGAGGAATTTTAGTAAGCCGGAATATGATTATGATAATCCCGGATGGAAATATGAAGTACGCGCCGATGCAAAAGGTAAAAATGTTTATAACACTACGTTAAATGGCTATGGCAATTATGGACATTATTTTGGAGATAAGCTAAGCGATACGGAACGCAAGGCTGTTATTGAGTATTTGAAAACGTTGTAGGTTTTAGTAAGTTACAAACATGTGTAAGCCTTGTTTAATAGTCTCCAGTTCGTGACTCGATATAGTACCCATTTTTTTCTTAAGCCTCTTTTTTGAGATCGTTCTTATATGAAAGGGAATAGCCTGACTTTGAATTTTTAAATTATTAGTTTGATTAGGGCTTATAACAGGACAGCCTTTATAAGGTTTAACTTTACTTGTAAGCGGACAAATAATCACTACACTATAATGCTCGTTCATTGTATTACCGCTTATAATAATAACAGGTCTTATACCGCTTTGCTCACTTCCGATAACAGGGTTTAAGTCTGCCATCCATATTTCCTTTTGCATTATTTTTCAAGTGCTTTTAATTCACTTAAATAATCACCTAAGCCTTCTTCAGCCATTTGACTTAATTCCTTATCCTCACTTGCCAATTTAAATGTGTCTTGTATCTCTTGTTTTATTTCTTCTTCAAAAAATTTCTTCAAAGCAATTTCAATAACCTTATTTTTCGAAACATTTTTTTTCTTAGCATATTCAACCACTTCTTCCATTACTATGTTAGGCAATGTACTCGTATAAGTAACATTTTTATTATTCATATTTACATTTTATATTTATAAAACAAATGTAAGAAAAAGAAATATAACCTTGAAAACAACCGTTGGCTACAAAATCATTTCTGAATGGCTCTTGTCCAAAAACATGAAGCCATTCGAATTTCAGGAGCAAACCTGGCAACAACTACATTTAGGAAACAGCGGAATTGTAAACGCACCTACCGGCTTTGGCAAAACGTTTTCTGTTTTCCTCGGTGCTCTAATCAACTTCATTAATCAACATCCCCATACCTACAAAACAAATTCAAGAAACGGTTTACAATTGCTTTGGGTTACGCCACTTCGGGCATTGGCAAAAGACATTGCACGTGCCATGGAAGAAGTAATTGCAGAGCTTAATATGAGTTGGAAAATTGGCAGCCGCAATGGAGACACAGATGTAAATGAACGCCAACGCCAAAAACGCAACATGCCCGAAGTGCTCATTATTACTCCTGAAAGTTTGCATTTATTATTAGCACAAAAAGGATATGCTGAAACGTTTTCAACGCTTAAAATAGTTGCAGTAGATGAATGGCACGAACTGCTTGGAAGCAAACGCGGAGTGCAGGTGGAGCTGGCATTATCAAGAATAATTGGATTAAGAAGTAAGGAGATAGAAGATAGAAGTAAGGCGTTAGAAGGGGAAAGTCAAAAGTCAAAAGTAAAAAGTAAAAAAGAGGAAACTCATAACTCAAAACTCATAACTCATAACTCCCCTTCACTATCCATCTGGGGCATCAGTGCAACAATTGGAAATCTTGAGCAAGCCAAAGAAGTTTTACTTGCACCGCTTGCTTTATACTCTTGCAATCAATCAATTGAAGCCGCCAATCAATCTTCTTCCTGTCAACTGTCCACTGTCAACAGTCAAATTTCTCCCATTATTATAAAAGCCAACCTCAAAAAGAACATCCAAATAGAATCAGTTATTCCATCCGAAATTGAAAAGTTTCCGTGGGCAGGCCACCTCGGTTTAAACCTTGCACAAGAAGCAATTGACATCATTAGGGCAAATAAAACAACACTCATGTTCATTAACACACGGGGCATGAGTGAGCGTTGGTATCAAAAGATCTTGGAACTGGCACCTGACCTTGCCGGCGCTATTGCATTGCATCACGGAAGTATAGAACACGACCTTCGCACATGGGTTGAAGAAGCCTTGCACACAGCCACCTTAAAAGTGGTGGTTTGCACAGCAAGCTTAGATTTAGGTGTAGATTTCCGTCCTGTAGAAACTGTGATACAGGTTGGCTCCCCAAAAGGGGTAGCCAGGTTTTTACAACGTGCGGGACGAAGCGGTCATCAGCCAGGCAAAGTAAGTAGGATATATTTTTTGCCCACACATACTTTAGAATTAGTAGAAGCTGCAGCGCTTAAACAGGCGATGAACGAAAACCTGATAGAAAGCCGTGAGCCACGATTACTTTGCTTTGACGTGCTTATTCAATACTTATGTACCATAGCCATAAGCGAAGGCTTTTACCCGGATAAAATATTTGAAGAAATAAAAAGCACTTACTGCTTTGCCGAGATAACAAAAGAAGAATGGCAACAGCTATTACATAACATGGTAAGCGGAGGTGTTGCATTGCAACAATATGACGAATATAAAAAAGTAGAAGTAGATGCTGATGGATTGTACCACATAAGAAACAGGCGAATTGCCATGCGCCACCGCATGCACATAGGCACCATTGTAAGCAGCCCCATGATGAAAGTGAAATTTATGAGCGGCGGCTATATAGGTGTAATCGAAGAAACATTTATATCGCGGCTTGAACCTGGCAACGTATTTACACTTGCAGGCCGCAACCTCGAATTTGTTACCGTTAAAGAAATGACCGTGCTGGTAAGAAAATCAAACGCGACTAAAGCAATCGTACCAAGCTGGGATGGCGGACGTATGCCTTTATCATCTAATCTCGGCAAAATGTTGCGTAAAAAATTTAATGAAGCACTTACTGCAGATGACGTTGAATTAAAAGCTCTGGAACCACTATTCCTGCTCCAAAAAAAACTTTCGCACGTGCCCGCCGAAAACGAATTACTCATAGAACAGATCGAAACCAGGGATGGCTTTCATTTGTTTGTTTATTCTTTTGAGGGGAGGCTTGTTCACGAGGCTATAGCTGCTGTTCTTGCGTATCGCATCAGCCTTATTACGCCCATTACATTTTCGCTGGCAATGAATGATTATGGTTTCGAGTTGCTAAGCGATCAACCCATTCCTGTTGACGATAGTAATGTTTATGAACTTTTTTCTACTGATAACCTGTTTGCAGATATTCAGCGAAGTGTAAACTCAACAGAAATGTCGAGGCGAAAATTCAGAGACATAGCTGTTATTGGCGGACTAATTTTCCAGGGCATGCCCGGCGAAAAGAAGAAAGCGCGACACCTGCAATCTTCGGCTTCATTACTATTTAATGTTTTTAGCGAATACGATCCGGGTAACTTATTACTTCGTCAAAGCTATTACGAAGTAATGGAGCAGCAAATGGAAGAACAACGTTTAAGAAACATGCTCCAACGTATTCAAAACTCCAACATCATCCTCACCTACCCTACGCAGCTAACCCCCTTCTGTTTCCCTATAAAAGTTGACAGCATGCGCGAAAACATGAGCAGCGAAAAACTGGAAGACCGTGTAAAAAGAATGCAGGCACAGTTGCAGAAGTAGTTAATCGAAGTAAAATAAAAAATAAAATTTGTTTATTACGAAAAATTCGTAGCTTTACGAAAACATCGTAATTGGAACAATTAACCCGGCAGGAAGAAGACCTGATGCAGTTGATCTGGAATGCGCAGGAAGGGAATGTAAAAACCTTTCTTGAGCAAATGCCTGATCCTAAACCACCTTATACCACTTTGGCTTCTACCGTAAAAAATCTTGAAAAGAAAGGATATGTTACCAGCAGCTTTTTAGGTAATACGTACATATATAAGCCGGTTATATCAGCAGAAGAATATAAGCAACAGTTTATGCAGGGTTTCGTGCAGAATTATTTTAATAATTCTTATAAAGACATGGTTAACTTTTTTGTTGCACAAAAAAAACTGAAGCCAAAAGAACTGAAAGAAATTATTGACCTTATTGAAAAAAATAAATAAAAGATTATGCCTGTTTACTTTGAATACGCAATGAAAGTCTCGCTTTGTCTGGCAATAATTTTTCTCTTCTACACTTCGTTGCTTAAACGAATGACTTACTATATATGGAACCGGTATTTTCTATTGGTCTTTCCCATTCTTTCATTTATTGTTCCGTTTATTAATGTCAATGTACTTATTCAAGCGCAACAATTAGATAACCTTTCATTTGTTAAGCAAATACCAGTTATAACCAACAACAACATTCCTCTAAGTTTTGTCAATAACACAGATACGTTCAATTACTGGCAAATACTTTCTGCCATCTACATTCTTGTATCCGCAGTACTTTTCGTGCGCTTATTGGTGCAGCTTTTATCAATTGAAAAAATCAGGTTAAAGGCAACGCTTATAATGGATGGTGAATTTAGAATTTATCACCTTGCTGAACCTGTTATTCCTTTTTCTTTCTTCAACAGCATTTTCATCAATCAGAACAATTACAGCGAAAATGAGACGCATGAAATAATTGAACACGAACGGGTGCATGTTCAACAGAAACACACCAAAGATGTATTGATTGCTGAAGTTATTTGTATCCTTAACTGGTATAATCCTTTTACATGGCTTATAAAAAAAGCTATTCGTGAAAACCTTGAATTTATTGCTGACGATACTGTAATAAATAAAGGTGTTGACAGAAAGAATTATCAATACCTGCTTTTGAAGGTTACCGGCAACATTCCATCTTCTATTACAAGCAATTTAAAATTTTCATCATTAAAAAACCGTATCTATATGATGAACAAAATTAAAACCTCCCGGTTTCATCTGCTTAAGTTCGTGCTGCTTGTTCCTATAATAGCGCTGCTTTTATTTGCTTTCAGAAGCAGTAAAAATTTTAAACCTGTTGATACTAAAGGAGAGACAGAGCAATCAGAAAACTATACATTAAGTACACTTACTTATTCAATCCCTGATGCTAAGGTTAAAACTATCGTTTTTAAAGAGCAGGACAAATGTTTACTAAAGCCCGGGCAACTTTTAAACCTAACGTTAGTATATAATGAAAAAAACAGGTTAAAAAATCTGTTGAAAAAAAACGGTTACAGTAATCTTAAAAGCAATGCGATCAGGTTTTTGATAGATACCGCTTCTGTCAATAATAGTTTTTCTGTAGAGATTAATATAAACCTTACAATAGAGCAGATAACAAAAAGCAGAGATGATACCAGGGTTGGTAATAAGCTAAGTACACAGGTTAACAACACCGAAAGATTAATGAGTGCATTTAAGTCAGGTACTCAATCTGATAATGCAAACATTTTTAAGAACACAGATGAAGATGAATTAAGCAATAAGCAACCGGTAATTTATAATAAGCTTTCCTAAGTAAAATAAGAATATTCATAAAGTAATAAAGTGAAAAGTGAGCCTGATCGTTTAGCAATCGGCTCTAAATTACATGCGTTGTACTCTGCCCGCCAATACAAATGGATCAATACAACAAGCACTAAACTATTAAATATATACCTGTTTATAAGTATTTAATTTATAAGCTTTAGTCATGCTTATGTCAAACTCCTGATACATTTCCTGTAACTGGAATAAAGGATCTACTTGCCTTATTCTAACAAAAAATTAAAGTGACAATGCATTTCAATCGCATCAATAATATTACAGGATGGGTAGTTTGTATAATTGCCTGCACTGTGTATTTGCTAACAGCAGAAGCAGGTGGAAGCTTATGGGATTGCGGTGAGTTTGTAAGCAGCGCTTATAAATTACAGGTTCCCCATCCCCCAGGGGCACCACTGTTTGTTATGATAGGTCGTTTATTCATTATCCTCTTTGGTGATGATCAGCACACTGCTGCAAAAGCCGTAAATGTAATGAGTGCCTTGGTGAGCGGTCTTACTATTCTTTTCCTCTTTTGGACAATTACTCACTTTGCAAAAAAGATATTACAGAAAGGAACTGAAGCTTTACATATCCATCAGGTTATTGCTGTTATGGCTGCAGGTTCTATTGGTGCGCTTGCTTATACATTCAGTGATTCATTCTGGTTTTCTGCAGTTGAAGGCGAAGTGTATTCTTTAAGTTCATTCTTTACTGCCACGGTGTTTTGGGCTATATTAAAATGGGAATATGCAGTGGACGAAGAAGAACAGACAGGCATCAATGCAGACAGGTGGATCATCTTCATCTTCTTTCTGACAGGTCTTTCCATTGGTGTGCATTTATTAAACTTGTTAACCATCCCTGCTATTGTAATGGTGTATTACTATAAGCGATATAAAGGCACAAAAAAAGGCGTATTAATGGCTTTCATTATTGGTTGCCTTATTACCGGTATCATTCAAAAAGCTGTTATTCAATATACTGTTAACTGGGCAGGTTCTTTTGATATTTTTTTTGTAAACACTTTGGGGCTTCCATTCTTTAGCGGCTTTACTGCATTTTTCATTTTGCTGGCTATTTTAATCATATATGGTTTAAGGTTAGCAAATAAAAAGAATTATGTTTTTCTGCGTTTAGGTCTCTGGTCATTTACATTCATTCTTATTGGTTACAGTACCTACATTACCACTATGATCCGCAGTAATGCCGATCCTGCTGTGGATATGTTTAACGTAGATAATCCCCTTAGTCTGGCAGGCTATTTAAGCCGCGAACAATATGGCGACTTCCCCCTGCTGTATGGACAAAAGTTTACAGCCGACCCTATAGATTATAAAGAAACTTCTTCAAAATATATAAAGACGAAAAACAGATATACAGAGAATGGCAGAGATGGACATTATGTATATGACGACAACCAGATGATGCTTTTTCCAAGAGTTTGGGATGCAAGCAACGAGCAGAACCATCGCGATTATTATGCACAGTTTCTAAGCATTGGAAAGAATTCAGATGGCACTTACGAAAGAGATCCCGATTTTGCTGACAATGTAAAGTTCTTTCTTGCCTACCAAACCTACTGGATGTACTTCCGTTACTTTATGTGGAATTTCTCGGGCAGGCAAAACGATGTGCAGGGAATGTTTCCCGGAAATGTAAGAGATGGAAACTGGATAACAGGCATACCTTTTATTGACAACACTTTGTACGGCGATCAAAGCCTGATGCCCGACAGTAGTAAAAACAATAAAGCACATAATAAACTTTTCCTGCTTCCTATTTTGCTTGGGTTGGCCGGACTTGTTTATCAATACAAAAAAACAGGCAAAGATTTTAATGTTGTTATGATCCTTTTCTTGTCCACCGGTTTTGCAATTGTTATATACCTAAACCAGGCGGGCTACCAGCCAAGAGAGCGCGACTATGCTTATGTAGGTTCTTTTTATGCTTTCGCTATTTGGATAGGTTTGGGTGTTTTACAGGTTGCAGCATGGCTGTCTAAAAAGCTAAGTAGCAATTTGGCAACAAATCTTGCAGCTCTTGTTTGCCTGCTTGTTGTTCCGGTTTTAATGGCTGCACAGGAGTGGGATGACCATGATCGCAGCAAGAAGCAATTGGCAAGAGACCTTGCCAAAGACTATCTTGAAAGCTGTGCGCCTAATGCCATTCTTATTTCGTTTGGCGATAATGATACTTACCCTTTGTGGTATGCGCAGGAAGTGGAAGGCATTCGTCCTGATGTGCGTGTAATGATCTTTACTTTATTAAGTACCGACTGGCACATTAATCAAATGAGGTATAAGATAAACGAGAGCGATCCTATAGATGTAATTTGGACAGAAGACCAAATACAGGGACGTAAAAGAGATTATGTGCGTTTCAGGCAAATGCCGGGAATACCCGAAGGACAATACTTTGACCTTTACGACATCATGAAAAATTACATAGGCAGTGATGATGAAAGCAAGATGATGCCTGCAGGAAATGATGAAATGATCAATACGTTTCCTGTACATAAAGTGTCTGTTCCTGTTGATAAAAACCTGGTGAAACAAAACGGAACGGTGAATGCAAAAGATAGTGTAGTAAGCGAGGTTCGTTTCGAACTTCCCAAGAACATTTTAATGAAAAACGACCTGGCCTTATTAAATGTAATTTCAGCTAATAAATGGAAGCGGCCCATTTATTTTACTTCATTGTTCAATGAATTAGGATTTGGTTCTTATTTAAGAAAAGATGGGCTTGCTTATCGCTTTGTACCCGTTGCAGAAAACGAGGTAAATACCGATTGGATGGCTGATAAACTGATGAATAAATTTGGTGCAGGAAATGCTGATATTCCCGGAGTGTACTTTGATGAATCTAATCGCCGCTCATTAATTTCTATTCGCACTGCTTATGCAGAACTTGCTGTTGATCTTGCAGTGAAAGGCAGAAAAGAAGAGGCACAAAAATTTTTACAAAAGGCAGATAAAATGATGCGGGAAGAAAATTTCCCTTACGGTCATATCAGTTCGGGAAATATGCATAACAGGAGTTCTTTGGTTTTTTTAGAAGCCTGTTATCGTGCCGGTGCAAAAGACCTTGTTGATAAAGTAGCCAAATCAGTAAAAACTGACCTTACCCAACAACTAAAATTTTATAATGCTCTCCGTGGCATTAAAGCAGAGACAATGGCTTTTGAAAAGGATGTTACAGAAAATCTTTTAAATACCATGAATAAAATGGAGGCGGTGTATACGCCACGTTCACCTCAGGAAAATAATCAGCAATCATGATGATCTCTGGAAAAGGGAGGAATAGAAATTTAAAATGTGTTTGCGACTCCGGAAACACAAAAAAGCGAAAAGAAAACAATTGATTATCAGATGGATAATTTTTTAAAAAAAATATTGTGCGAGTCTTAAATTTACGTGTTGTGCTTAATTTTATCAAGACAAATTCCTAATAACAATCCAAATTTATTTTGAGGGAAAATTTGAATGTTAAATTTTTAGTGTACTTTGCATTACAAAGTACTTTTTATTCGCTATTGTTAAGATATCATGAATCAATTAAGCATTCTTACAAAATTCGACAAGCTTTACTTAAAAATTAAAGGAAATAGATGGTTCTGGTATTTTTCAATTTTTTGTCGTTTAACTTTAGCCTACGCCTTTATTGTTGCCGGAATGGTAAAAATTATCGGTGAAAGATTTGCTAGTGGATTATCAATCAAACACCCAATGGGAGCTTACTTAGAAGCTTTGCATCATACAGGTTACTATTACACGTTCATTGGAATTGCTCAAGTCATTGCTGCTATTTTGTTGCTAATTCCTAGAACTGTAATTCTGGGAGCATTACTATATTTTCCAATTATTGTGAATATTTGGTTGCTGTCTTTTGCGGTGCGTTTTGAAGGTTCATTTGTATCATCACCATTAATGGTTCTTGCCAATTTTTATATTCTTGTTTGGAATTATGACAGGCTAAAATTTATTTTACCCTTTAAAAAATTTCCAAATTATGAAATAGTTGAAAAACCCATAAAATACAGTAACAAATTTCCCTTTCTATTTTTCATTGGCGTAATTAATACAACTGTATTAATGGTTTTAATAAATCATTTTGGTTATGAAGCTATGCCTAGAAATTCAATATCAGATTGTAAAGAGCAATTTAAAAACACCAAAAATGAAGCTGCTGGATTTAAATTTTGTGATTGTATTCATAATAAAGGAATGCCTTTAGATGAAGCATTAGAAGAGTTTGAAAAAGCAAAAAAATAATATAAACTACGCACAACAGGGGGTTTGGCAATATGGCGGGTGACGAATATATTCCCAACTTTTTGTTCGCTAATCAGCTTCAGTTCCCGCCGACGAATAACGCTAAACAATAGAAAAAATCGTCAGCCCGTAACCGAAGCTAAATTTATAAATAAAAGTTCATTGTTTTTCAAATACCGACACATCGCCAAGCCGTAATCGTTCAGCATCAGTACTACGTTCATCAAGGCTTCGACAAGCTCTGCCTGACAGCGTGTTTTAAATGTCACACTAGTTTAGCGAAGTGAATGTGAATGTTACACTGAGACTTCGATAAATTCTGTCGAAGTGTTGTTCAGCATCAGTACTACGTTTCATCAAGGCTTTCGACAAGCTCTGCCTCACAATACTCCCTCAGTCTAACACTCTCATTATTCATCATTCATTCATCATTCATAACTCATCACTCACCTATACCCCATCGCCTGCAATTTAAACAACTCCGCATATCGCCCTTCTTTCTCCAACAACTCTTCATGACTGCCCATCTCAAGCAACTGTCCTTTTTCCAAAACCAGTATCCTGTCAGCCATGCGAACTGTTGAAAAGCGATGTGATATTAATACTGCCGATTTGCCTTTGGTTAATTCAGCAAAGCGTTGAAACACTTCATATTCAGCACGTGCATCAAGCGCTGCTGTTGGTTCATCCAATATCAGCAATTGAGCATCTTTCATATACGCTCTTGCCAATGCAATTTTCTGCCACTCGCCTCCTGAAAGATCAACTCCATTATTAAAACGCCGGCCAAGCATTTGCTCATATTTATCCGGCAACCTTTCAATCAACGGGTGAGCCATACTTTGTACCGATGAAGTTTTAATAAGTTCAGCATTACCAACTTCAGAAATATTGCCGGCAGCAATATTCTGGCTCACACTCATCTGGTATCTTATATAGTCCTGGAAGATGACACCTATATTTGTTCTTAATTCATGCAGGTCATATTCACGCAAATCAACTCCGTCTAATAATATTCGTCCTTCAGCAGGATCATATAACCGGGCCAGTAATTTTACCAGTGTTGTTTTACCTGCCCCGTTTTCTCCAACCAGCGCAATCTTTTCTGCAGGGCGAAGCGTAAAACTTAAATGACGGTTAGCCCAACATTCAGAATTGGTATATTTAAATCCCACGTTCTCAAACGTAAAACCTTGCTTAACAGGTTTTGGAAATGGCAACGGATTAGCAGACAAAACAATCTTTGGTTGTATCTCGAAGAACTCAAAAAAATCCTGCAGGTAAACTGCTCCCTGCGATACACTGTTGAAACGATTCAATATACCTTCGAGCAAACTGCCCAACTGCCTGAAAGAGCCTGCAAGAAAAGTAAGCGAACCAATAGAAATCTTACCTGAAACTGCCTCCACTGCAATAAATATATAAGCGCCATAATAACCGGCACTTCCCAAAATGGCGAACAATACACCCCAACCCGTACGCTTTATTGCCAGCCGCTTATTGTCTGCATAAAATTTGTCACTCAACTGGCGAAACCGATTAATAATAAAGCCCGACAAATTAAAGATCTTTACCTCTTTGGCGGTTTCATCGCTTGCGCCTAAAAAACGAACATAATCAAGTTCCCTTCTTTGGGGTGTTTGCCTTCTGCTGAGCGCATAGGTTTTATCGTTAAAATAAGCTTCACCCAAAAATGCAGGTATAATGGCTACAAACAACAGTACGATCAGCCACGGGTTAAATGCCAGCAGGCCTGCTGCAAGAAAAGCCATTGTTATCATGTCCTGCACCTGGCTTAACACCTGCGAAAGCAGAATGGTTCGGCCAACGGTTTGCTGCCTTGCCCGTTCCAGCTTATCGTGAAACGTGGAGTTTTCAAACTGGTCAAGATCAAGCGTAGCCGCATGAGTCATGATCTTTACAGAAGTATGATTAGAAAATATGTCGCCCAATAAACTATCCATCAGCGTGATAATCCTGCTTAAAGCGTTAGATAAGATTGCAAGGCCGAATTCTATAGCAACCAACGTAAAGAGATGATGAGTAGAAATGCCTGCCTTGCCCTGGCTTAGCAGGATAACCTGGTCTATAATTAATTTACCAACATATAAAATAGCCAGCGGAGTAGCTGATTTTACAAGCCGTAAAAGCGCATTCACAATTGTCATCCACCGGCTGGTTTCCCAAACCAGTTTAAAAAACCTTGGCAGGTTTCGCAGTGCAGAAAGCCGTTCCTTTAAGGTTAATTGATTAGGTGCAGGTTTACTTATTTTTTCTTTATTAAACAAGCTTTGTAAAAAAGACATTTGTAAAAGTAAGGGAGTTTCTATCTTCTGCCTATCGGTTGAAACAAGCATGTTAGATAAACAGGTACAATGGTATCGTTGATACAAATTATTTGAATCATCACATAAAATAGCAATTGTGTGTGGGATAAGTTGATGACCTCATTTTAATGCGTTTGCCTTTATTGTATCCCTAAATTACCCAGCTTGTAACCTAATTTTATATTTATTGTAAAATATTTATCCTCTGTTTTAGTTCCTCCTCTTAAATACCCGATAGCATAATCACGACTTCTTTTGGTTAAAGCAGAAGCAATGGCTGCATCCTGAGAAGATAAGTATTTATCGTACAGAAAAGGATTAACAGATGATTTACTCGCATCGTCTAAATAATCGGTAGAAGTATATCTGTAAAGCCATTCTACTCTTAAATTTAATAACGGAGATAATTCGTATTTAACGCCCAGGCCAAAGGGAAGGCATAGCTGGGTTAATTTATATTCACTCCTGCCAGGATATTCGGCAAAGCCCTGGCCTTCGGTATGTAAAGGTTTAAGATTAATCCAACTGCCATTATAATTTGTTTGGGGTTTAAAAGAAAAAACGCCTATACCTGCCATAACATAGGGACTGAATTTGTTTATGGCAACAGGATAATATTCTCCTATAGCAGCTACTTCAAATATTCTGCTTCTATAGCTTAAGTTTCTATAGGGGTACAAGCCGTTTTTATCTGCACCTGCTACACGACCATAAGTTATCTCTATTCGTGCGCCCAGTAAATTTTTATACATTACTCCCCCATATAAACTCAGGTTTGCTTTTGTAGATTTCCAGTCAACTGTAGAAGGTAAAAAAACCGAAGATCTTTTCCTTCCTATATCAGTTGCTCCGTTCATTATTCCAATAGAGGCTCCCGCTTCAAAATTGAATTGGGTTGTTGTTTTAAATAATGTTTGAGTGGCAATTGAAGGAGCCGGAGTATTAGGGATGGGGTCGTGAATTTCAACTACATTAGAAGGCGAGGTTATTTGTATCTGTGGTCTTTCTTTGTATAACAATAATTTTCCGGTAACACAAATAGTTTTATTTAAGTAGAATATTTCGGGGCGTGGCGGAAAGTTGTTCCGGTTTTCTTCATTAATTACAATAGTTAGTTTTTGATTTGGATATGCCCCCCCGATATTTAAAAGCGTAAGTTTAGCCGGAGAGTTTTCGAGGTAAGTGGCATCAATTATCTTATCGCAAACGGTTACAAAATTACCAATGTTATTAAGCACTTCTGCAGTAGTTATTTTTTTTTGTGCTAATAAACTATTTGAAAAAATTGAAAAAACAGCAATCAATAGAATGCTCGTTTTCATAGATGGATGCAAGTTCATAACACAGCCGGTTTTACTCAAAATTAAAGAAAACTTAGGCTAATAAAATATTATTACATCAGGTTCCATCTGTACTGTCAAATACTTTTGTTTGATTAAAGCTCAAATAATACTTTTGCGAACGCTTTGGGGAATTAGCTCAGTTTGGTAGAGCCGTTCCGAAGCATTTGGGAAGATCCGCAGGTTATAAAAGTTGTTTTATACAAGGGGATAGCTTAGTTGGTAGAGCGTCCCGAAAGCATTCGGGAAGGTCATTAGGTTTATAATAGGTTTGTTTGATACAAGGGGAATTAGCTCAGTTGGTAAAGCGTCCCGAAAGCATTCGGGAAGGTCATTAGGTTTATAATAGGTTTGTTTGATACAAGGGGAATTAGCTCAGTTGGTAGAGCGCTTGCATGGCATGCAAGAGGTCAGCGGTTCGAACCCGCTATTCTCCACAATTTTTAGGAGAGAAGGAGCGAAAGAGGTTAGAGTATCCCGAACACTTTCGGGAAGGTCTCCGGTTTGACTCTGGTATTCTCCATAAACAGAGTTAGGTTGACATCAAGCGGAATACTATGATTAGGTTCTCTAAAGGATTGAAACACCGAGATTATCTAGGTGTTCAGTTAATACATAGTCATGCACAGTCTCTTTCTTGAAATCAAAAGCATCCTTTTTAGGAATTTCGGAGAAATATTTTGAAAGTAGAGTTTTATCATAGCGTAGATTAATTGTATAGGTTATTGAATCATCTGTTCTTTTATAATTGATATTGTTTAACATAATAGCTTCAATTTACATTATACTAAAGATGATTTGTCCTTCTTTCCCAATTTTTCCAGGCCAACGTACGCATAGCGTGCACACCAGTTACCGACCCTACAGTTGTTACTCGAGACGGAACAGCTTCGCTGCTCAATTACCGAAGCAAGTACAACCGTACAATTCTATAGTTTTACAGAACATTTTCATTATTGCAGTTTAAGTTTATAACAATTGAATAAGCTTTAAATTGCTTATTTAATCTCTTAACGATTGTTAAAAAACCTGCGTATGAAAAGAACATTGCTTTCAGTCTTATTGCTTTCCACCTTTCTACAATTTAAAGTAAGTGCACAAACAGGTACAGGTAATGAACTACAACGCAGCACACCTGAGGCAGAAGGAGTATCTGCAACGGCAATCAGCACCTTTTTGGATTCGGTTGCTGCAAGTAAACATGAGTTTCACAGTTTTATGCTGCTTCGCCATGGTAAGGTTATCGCTGAAGGCTGGTGGAATCCGTATCGGCAGGACTTAAGACATACGTTGTATTCATTAAGCAAAAGTTTTACTGCCACAGCGGTTGGCTTTGCCCGTGCCGAAGGAAAGTTATCGTTACGCAATAAGGTTGTCTCTTTCTTTCCGATTGAATTGCCTGATACTGTTAGTTCAAATTTGCAACAACTGACAGTAAAAGATTTGCTTACCATGTCTGTAGGCCAGGAGCTTGATCCTACCGGTATTGTTTCGCAGGATACTAACTGGGTGAAAAGGTTTTTTAAGGTTCCTATAAAGTATCAGTCCGGCAACCGGTTCTTATACAATTCAACAGCTACTTACATGCTTTCTGCAATTTTATCAAAGGTAACCGGTCAAAAGGTGATTGATTACCTGCAACCAAGGCTTTTTGAACCTTTGGGTATAGCAAAGCCTGATTGGGAAGAAGACCCTAAACACATAAATACTGGTGGCTGGGGACTTCGATTGAGAACAGAAGACATTGCAAAGTTTGCAAAGCTGTTTCTGCAAAAAGGAAAATGGAACGGAAAGCAAATACTTCCGCAAGGTTGGGTAGAAGAAGCAAGCACCACACATATCATTCAACACCCGGAATATTCGCAAGCTAAACGAGACTCCAGTGACTGGGAGCAAGGCTATGGCTACCAGATGTGGCGTTGCAGGAACAATGCTTATCGTGGTGATGGCGCATTCGGGCAGTATGCGATCGTTCTTCCTGAGCAGGATGCCGTTATTGCCATTACATCTGAAACCACAGATATGCAAGGCGAATTAAACCTGATTTGGAAAATATTACTGCCGGCAATGCAAAAAGGTAAACTATCTGCAAACACCAGTGCAGATGGGACGTTAAAAAAGAAGTTGGCTGCACTTGCCCTACCGGTAAAGAAAGATGCAATGGCTCCTTCGTTTACCAAAGCAAAGACTTTTGTGATGGAACCGAATGCACAAAACATCCAGTCACTTACGTTCAATTTTCAAAATAATACTTGTGAGCTGATTGTAAAAAGTGATTCGGGAGTTTATCCTCTTCGTTTTGCAGCAAACACCTGGCAACAAGGTGAGACAAAGCTGAAAGGGCCATACCTGGTAAGTGGTGCAAGAAACAGCCTGGCAGGCTTACCACCTTTTAAAGTTGCAGCCGAATACACCTGGATTGACTCAAATACGCTTGAGCTTGTTTTACGGTACATAGAAAGTCCTCATACGCAAACAATGTTGTGCCGCTTTTCGGGTGATAACATAGCGGTTGATATAAAGCGTAGCTTCAACACCAAAGCGCCTGAGGCAGTCATTTCCATAAAAGGAAAGGCGCAATAAATTTTATTAATATCTGTAATTGAAATCATCGGAAGGAACAATGGAACTTTATCGAACACAACCCTGTTTCCCGCTCTTGGAATGATGGACGAAAAGGAAACGCACGTAAACGGTAAAAACAAAAAAGCTGCCGTAATATTACCAGCAGCTTTTACAAAAAATAAAGTACTATAAGGTAGCCATGTCTATAACAAAGCGGTAACGAACATCACCTTTTAACATGCGATCGTAAGCGCTTTGTATGTCTTTAATGTCTATCATTTCAATATCGGAAACGATGTTGTTTTCCGCGCAGTAGTCAAGCATTTCCTGGGTTTCAGCTATGCCGCCTATTCCAGAACCTGCAAGGCTCTTTCTGCCACCTAATAAGCTAAACACGCTAACCTGTGCCGGCTTTGATGGCGCGCCGACGCATATCATTGTGCCGTCGGTTTTTAGCAACGACAGGTACATGCTGTAATCGTGCTCTGCAGACACGGTGTCCAGAATAAAATCAAAAGATCCACGGGCTGCTTTTAGCTGTGCTTCATCGTTAGTAACGATAAATTGGTGCGCACCCAGCTTAAGAGCATCTGCTTCTTTTTTTGGCGAAGTGCTTAGTACGGTTACTTCTGCCCCAAAGGCAACACCAAATTTAACACCCATGTGACCCAAACCACCTAAGCCTAACACGGCAAGTTTATGTCCTTTCCCTACCTTCCAATGGCGCAGCGGAGAGTAGGTGGTAATGCCTGCACACAATAGAGGTGCAACAGCCGCCAGGTTAAGCTTGTCGGAAATGTGCAACACAAACTCTTCTCTAACCACAATGGTATTGGAGTATCCGCCGTAAGTTGGCGTTATGCCGTCGCGTTCGTAACTATTGTACGTTTGTGTGCTGCCCTTCAGGCAGTATTGCTCCAGGTCTTGTTTGCAGTTTTCGCAGACCTGGCACGAGTCGACCATGCAACCGGTGCCGGCAATGTCGCCCACTTTGAACCTGGTAACGTGATCGCCTACTTTTATTACGCGGCCTACAATTTCATGACCGGGTACCATAGGGAAAATGCCGGGGAACCAGTCGTTTTTGATCTGGTGCAAATCGGAGTGACAAACGCCACAGAATAAAATATCAAATTGCACATCATGAGGTCCTACTTCACGGCGCTCAAAGCTCCAGGGAGCCATGTCCGTTTCGGGTGATTGTGCTGCGTATCCTTTAGTTGCTATCATGAAAGATTTTAATGTGGTAATAAAAAATTAAACGCAAAAGTACCTGATTGAAATAAAACATGGGGAATAAGCTGCAATGAACTACGTTAAATAAAAATTGAAGATAAAAGCTACGGACCTCTATGGAGGAGACAGTAAGGACGTCGGCCTTTTCGTTTTTGCGGGTTATGCTTTGTAGCTATGAAGGTCTGTAAACTGTTTTGTGGAAGAATTTAATTAGCCTCTCATTTATTAAAGCCTCGTTGATATGCCTTTTTCAACTACGTTTTGTTCACCATTACATTTACTGTCACTGAAGGTTCATCCTAAGACAGAAAGCAAAACGAAGAAATTTTAGCATACAAAAATAAACTGCAAACTTTATAATACGCGAGGTAAGATTTTTGCAGCAGTTTATCCTATAACTAAAAACCCTAAAACTATTTTTATGGCATATTTAAAAGCTTCTTTAAAAAATACATTTACTGCAATTATAGCTGTGTCCGCTTTTGCATTTGTTTCGTGCGGTAATAATATAAATAAAACATCGCGGGCAAATAGTAATACTGCTGCTGCAAACAATCAATCGGGTAGTGAAAGTGGCAATAATGTGGAAGCTATATTAACTGGTACACAACCTGATACTACAGTTTCGGGAACTGTACGTTTTAGTGAAAACAATGGGAAAGTTAGAATGACGCTTAATATCACTGTAACCAAAAAGGCAAACCAGAGCGTTGCCGTTCATATACACGAACATGGCGACTGTGGTGATATGGGTAAGGGAGCTCACGGACATTGGAACCCAACAAAAGCTAATCATGGCAAATGGGGTTCTGCAAGTTTTCATCGCGGCGATATTGGTAATGTAGCTCTTAATGGAGAAGGAAAAGGAACCCTGGAATTAGAAACAGATCTTTGGTCAGTTAGTGGTTCTGATTCAACTAAAAATATTTTGAACAAGGCAATTATTGTTCATGGTGGTGCAGATGATTTTACAACACAACCAACAGGCAATGCAGGTTCAAGAATTGGTTGTGGTGTTATAAAGAAAGGGTAGCGAATATAGATACAAAACTCACAAAGGCAGGCTCTTTTGCAAGGTTAGCTTTGTGTGTCGGCTTTTGTGCGCCTTGCAAATGTGCTTGCACCTGTGTTCTGGCTATTAGTCATAGGTTTGATAATAATTGAAACAATAAGTCCAATTCCTACAACTACGTCAATTATGTTCCACATTTGTCTGCCAAGTGCGATTTTGAAAAATGGTTGAAACAGCAAAGCAAGTCCACCGTAAATGAACATTTCTATCTGCCTGTCTTGTTGGTTTGCCTGATAAGCTAAAATTGCAAACCCGATTAATCCTGCAAACCTTACAAACTGATAATATCCATAAGGCATATCAAACAAGCATATGAAAAATAAGACGGCAAGAACTATTTTAATGATACTACTCATTTTTGTCTGGGTTCGTAATATTTAATAACTCAAACTGTGGCAACGCGGTCGCTTCAAAATACTGGCTGGTGATTTTATCAAGAAAGCCTTCCGTGATAATATCTTCTTCTAAAAACTGCTCAATGTCGGGAAAGCGTTCCAAAATTTTTTCATCGCCCACTTTTAATCTGTGCCTGATGTTTTTGAAAAACTTGATTTCCGAATACTCAACCTGTTCGTCTGCATTGATGGTTTGAATGGCAAACTCAATCAAAGTCAATTCTTCTTGCTCGGAAAGTTGTGCTTGTTTCAACAAGTCGAAATAATATTGAATAAACGCCTTTCCCCCTGTATTGATTTTGTTTACAAGCGTATTAATTTCTTCATGAAAATTGAAGTTGTTGAATAAAGATGATTTTTCACATAATGTATTGATTAGAGAAATTTCTCTTTTGTCAATGTTGCCGTCTGCTGCCATACAACAAAATGCTGTTTTCAGCAATAGTTTGTCAAAAGTTATTGTGTCCATATTTTATGTTTTAAGATTTAAAACCAATCCGTGGTCTTTCATTTTTGTATTCAACATTTTCCCCGTTCATTTTTGCTTTTATGGCTTCGTACTTTTTCAATTCATGCAAAGGAACGGAGGGTTTTGTGTTTTTAATTACTTCTTCCAAGATGTTCATAGAAATTCTTGCTTTGGTTTTCAATGCTAATCTTGATGCGTCAGGAACTATCAATTCAGTTATATCGGCAGAAATATAGTTTTCAGTTAAAGTTGCAAGCCTGTCATAATCTATTCCAAAATCAAGAGGACGGTTTTTCAAAGTCATTTCAAAAATTGCTTTTCTTGCTTGTAAGTCGGGTGGCGGCAAGTAAAATTTCTTATCCAATCGACCCGCCCGAAGCATTGCAGGGTCAATCATATCAGGATAATTGGTTGCTCCTATAATAAATATTCCCTTTTCGCCTGTTCTGTCCATTTGTGCCAACATTTCATTTACTGCACTTTTTGACATTTCGTGAGCATCGCTATCACGATTTGGTAACAGTTCATTTATTTCATCAATGAAAATAATTGTTGGTGCATTTTTTTCGGCTTCATCAAACATCTTCGCAATGTTTTCTTGTGTGGCATTCACGTAACGACTTTTTAAAGTGCTTGGTGTTGCCAATATAAAATTGAAACCTACTTCTTCAGCAAAATGTTTAGCGAAAAAGGTTTTTCCGCAACCTGGCGGACCATACAACAACATTCCGTTTGGAATAGTAACGCCATATTTTGCATATTCTGCAGGACTGTGCAAAGCATCAATTACATCTAACTGCAACTGTGCCTTTAGTTCCTTCATTCCTGCAATGGCTTCAAAACCTTTTCCTTTCGTTTTTTTACTTTGGAAATTCTTTTCGGGTTTGTCGTCCGATTGTACCTTTTGAACTTTGTCAATGTCTTCTACTTCAATTTCTCCGTTCAACGCTTGAATGAATTCATCTGCATTTTGAAAGCGTTTTTCAGCATCCTGGCTTAATGCTTTTTTCAACACTAAATTTACTTTGTCATCATATCCGATAAAATCTTTTGGCAGTTTGGAAAACGTTAGCGGCTTACTTCTTGCTTGCAAAATGATTTCTTCCGCATTTGTTCTGTCGGATTGGAATTTCGAAACTTCCTTAAACCAAGGCGGCAAGCCGAACAGCAGGTGATACATCACTGCTGCAACTGAATAAATGTCGCTTTGTGGGGAATACAAATTATTGAAACATTCCGAAGCCACATAATTTAAATTCAGTCCTTCTTTGTTGTAGGATTTAGAAGATTGATGAAACGACCTTGCAAAGCCAAAGTCTATAATTTTTGCTTTTAGAACATCGCTCGACAAATCCAACATTATATTTTGTGGTGTTATCTCATTGTGAATGATTGGTTCTGGCAAATTGTGCAGATAATTCAAACCTTTCAAAACATCGGAAATTATTTCCTTAATATCATAATAAGTAGTGAATGCTTCTCTACTTATTCTTTCAGCTAAAGTTTCACCCGCAATGAAATTCAAGACCAAATAACCGAATTTCTTATTCTCAAAAATCAGTTCGCCACTGTCTTTATAGGAAACAATATTTTCGTGTTTGATTTTCTTTAAAAGTTCAATTTCCAACAGGTTTTTTTCACTGTCAAAAGATGAACGGTGCAACTTAGCGTAGTTGAATAATTTCAGAAAATTCATTTTTCCGTCCGAACCTTTTGCACGATAAGTTTCGGCATTGCTACCTTGCTTGATGAAAAATAAAACGCTGTATTTTTCATCAACAGAAAATCCTTTAGGTAATATGCCTTTATAATCTATTGCCATTTTCTTAATTCATTTCTTACTTGTTCAACTACATTCATTTTTTCATCTTGCCCCACTTCAGGCTTTTCCACTCTAATAAGTTCATTCAATAAAAAACGAAATTTATCTTTCCCCATAGCAGGATTATCTGAATAAAATAAAACCAAATCACTCTTGAATTTGTCAATTTTTTTGGGTGTAATCGGTTCTAAATGTCTTATCTCATATGCTAACTTTTCCGTGTGATTTATATAAGCGAAATATGCATTGATAGTTATCAATTGCGACTTATCAACTTCAAATGAAATATCGATATCCGAACCTTTGGGAAGAAATGCAGGTAACATTTCACCTGAAATAGACACATCAAAAATGTGGTTGTTTAATGACAAGCAAGTTCCTTCCGCATTGTAATCTCCTTGATAAACAGGAAGCCTAATAATATTATCAGACATTCCTGGGGTCATGTCAAAAGGTGTTTTAAAGCCATTAATAATTCCAACAGCTGGAAGTTTTTTATTTTTCTCTAATCCTTTGATTGTCATAAAAAGCTCTTTTCCTTCTACTTTAAAATACTTACCAATGCCAATATGATAAGGTAAAACCTGCATTCCGTCTAATTCGTCAATACCTTGCAAAATGCTGAATTGATTAGGATGGCATTCTAATTTGTTTCCTGCTTCATCGTAAACGTTTACATCAAAAGCATTAGATTGACCTTCGTTCAAAACTACTTCAATGATGGATGCTTTTTCGCTTATCAATTTTTTTCGGCTGCTCCAAGCGCCGTCGGAACGAACTATATCAGCATAAATCATTTCAGGAAGGGTACCTGCCGTTTTCTCTTTAAGGACTTTTATATTTACCATTTCGTCTAACTCAACTGTTGTGGCTTCGTATTTTATGTCTAATTGCAGTTTGGTTTTATCTCTTGTTTCTTCTTTCACTTCATCAGAAACGGTAATTGTAGAAGCAAACAAAGCTGCACCTTTAGCAACTATGGTCATTGGGTCAACAGAAGTATCAACGTTCTTTGTGATTTGCTCTTTGAGCATTTGTCTTAGAATTGGCGAACATGTATCTTCTCCGACTAAACAAATAGAAGCAATATCTTTATTTCTAATGAAATTTCTATTGAGTAAATCATTCGTTTTGTCAATCGCCAATTGAAAAATTGACTTATAAATTGAATAGGTTTTTTCTTGGTCTATAATTATGTCAATTTCAGGTTCTTCTCCGTTGCTGTCTTGAAAAGGTAAATATCCCAAGCTGGAAAGAATGTTGTGTCTAACTTTATACGACAACTGTTTTTTTGCTTGTTCTGCAAATGGCTTTACGGCATTACGCAAAATTTCCTTTTTGCTCGTCTCTTCCAAAATGCTATCAATAGCATACTTTTCCTGCAAATAAGGAATGATGAATTGGTCAACGATTGCATCGTCCAAAACTTTTCCGCCTAACCAATTATCTCCGTCCGTATCAAGAATTGAGATACCACCATCTTTGACTTTACATAAAGAAGTTTTAAACTCTGATTTTTCAAATTCGAACAATACATAATAACCATCTATTAACTCGGTATATTTTTGATATGTCGTGATTACAGCAATTGTTTCTTGGACCAATTGAACCTGCTTAAAACCCGCTAATTTTCCTGCTTTTATTACACTTTCACATTGTGTGTTCGAGAATTTATCAGGAACTGTAATAACAACAGAATGTATATTCTCATCAGCTATGAAAGATTTTAATTTTTTAAAACATTCAGCCAACAATTCTTCAGAAGTAATACTTGTGCCTGCATTTGAACTTTCATAACCATAATTAGTTCCTAAGGTTCGTGTGAAGCCAATAAATGCGTTTGATTTTCCTTTTTCAAAATTCTTTAATGCTCTATCATTCTTTAAAAGATTATAGGCTGTATCGCCAACTAAAATATCCTTTCGTTGGTTTATTGCTACACACAAAGGCATTGCGTCTTTCATAAAGTCAGACTTTTTGATTACGGGCATACCACCTTCCATCCTTGCTATTTGGCAAAAATCTTGGTTAAAGTATATCCCATAATTTATGTGTGTACTCATTAGTTTTGTTCAAATTCAGATTTAGAAATTTGCTTTCCCCCTAAAACCTGTGGGACTGTTGTTTCTCTAATTGTGAATGTCAAAGTCAGAACAGAATAACCTGAAGAATTATTTGTTACCTGAAACGGTTGCCCTTTCTGATAAACAGGCTCTTTGCCTTTTAAAACTGCTTTTGTTTTTGTGAAGTAATAGCCACTCTCTGAAAAGTAAATCGTCTCACTTCCATTAGCAGAAATAACAGCCGTTTCGTGTAGTCTTCCTTTACCGCTATAACCGCTCATCACTTTTACAGTCATTGACCGTTGAGAGTTATTTTCAATGGTAAGTCGTGCCTGTGCATTTACTGCAAATGAATTAAGCATTACAAATGCTAAAATCAGAGTTGTTTTGATTGCTTTATTCATGAATTTTTATTTGAGATTATCCTAATGTTTCTGGTTTTTCATTATCCGGCATCAAGGAAATCAACTGTACAAGAATAGAACGAATGCCTGACGTATTCCCGTTAGCCGCCATTTGCAAACCTTGATTGACTAAGTGTCTTGCTTTGTTGGTATCTTTCCAATGGTAGGAACTGAAATCATCGTTTAGATGGCGTAAAAACTGAACGTCCATTGCGTTGTCTGTAACCGCATTGCGCAATTCAAAATCCAATTGTCCTATTTCTATTGTAAGTTCTTTCGCTTCTTTGATATTTTTATCTTTTATGGTATGTTCAACTCTCTTTCTGAACTCTGACAAATGTGTTTCAATTTGTCTCATATTTATATTTTTGTCGACACCGTTGCTTTTGATTTTCTCAATCAAATCTTCTAGCTCATAAAATGCATCCTTCAGTTCTTCTTCTACTTTCGGATACTCTGCTGATTTTTCTGCCCCTTCTAACTTCAATAATTCTTTACGCAAACCATCCAAAATCTTCAGTTTGCCGTCTGCACTTCCTTTTTCGTTTTCCAACTGTTCTTCCAATTCTTCCAATGTTTCAGCAACATCATCAGCTTTTACTTTCTGCGCTGTGCGTTTTGCTTTTGAAATTTCAGTTGTTAGAAAATCTTCTGATGGTGTTTCTGCATTTATTATCGGTACGTCTAACTCTTCTGTATGTTCAATTGTTGGGAACTCCGCACTAAATTTCAGTAGTGAAGAACCGTCAATCTTAATCGTTATATTTACCGGGCTGCCCTTGGGTAGAAATTTGGGTATCGTTTCCCCTGTAATAGTTACTTCATTAACTAAGTGGTTCAATAAAGGATTAGTTCCTTCCGAATTGTAATCACCTTGATAAATCGGAATACGGATAATGTCAGAAATTATTCCTGCTCTAATATCGCTACGAGTTTTCAGGTCATTTATAACACCTACTATGCCTTTGCCAATTTGCTTATTTTTTTCAAGTCCTTTTGCTGGTTTAAACAAATTTTTCTCTTCTGTATGGAACCACTTGCCAATACCAATGTGGTAAGACAAAACCTGCATTTTGGTTGGGTCAATGCCTTGCAAAATGTTGAATTGATATGGTTGACATTCCAATTTGTTTCCTGCTTCATCGTAAACGTTTACATTAAAAGCGTTGGATTGACCTTTATTCAAAACAACTTCCACGATTGATGATTTCACGCCAACTTGCTTTTTACCACTACTCCAAGCTCCGTCAGAACGAACTACATCGACATAAATTTTTTCAGGGAAAGCACCTTCCGTTTTCTCTTTAAGGACTTTGATGTTTACCATTTCGTCCAACTCAACTGTTGTGGCTTCGTATTTAATATCAAGTTGCAATTTGGTTTTATCTCTTGTTTCTTCTTTCACTTCATCAGAAACTGAAATTGTAGAAGCAAACAACGCTGCACCTTTAGCAACTACGGTCATTGGGTCAACGGAAGTATCAACTTTTTCGCTAATCTGCTCTTTCAACATTCTGCGTAAAATGGGCGAAAAAGTTGGTCCACCTACCAAAATCAACGCTCCCAAATCAGAGCCTTTTATATTGTTACGTTTCAAAAGTCCTTTGGTTACATCAATCGCCTTTTGAAAATTAGGTGCAACAACATTTTCAAATTCAAGAGATGTCGCAACAATTTCAATCTCTTCATCTTCTAAATTAATACCATTCTCGTCTTCTATCTTTAATGAACCTAATGGGATAACATAATTGACAGTAGGCTTGAATGACATTTCTATCTTTATTTCTTCAGCATAAAATTTAAGAACATCTCTTAGTAGTTGCCTTTTAGTACTATCTTTTATGATTGAATTGATTGCATAATTTTTTTGAAGTGTTGGAATAATGATTTCGTCCACGATAGCTAAGTCTAAATTTTTTCCGCCTAACCAATTATCACCATCTGTATCTCTAACCGAAAGAATACCTTCTTCCGATTTTATCAAAGCTGCATCGAATGTTCCACCCCCAAAGTCAAACACACACCAAAAACTATCCTTATTTTTTGCTGTCAATCCGTAAGCCGTTGCTGCTGCAACAGGTTCTTGTAAAAGCTGAACGTGTTTGAAACCCGCCAATTTTGCGGCTTTCATGGTTGCTTCATTTTGTGGATTTAAAAATTTAGCAGGAACGGTAATAACGATTGAATAAATGTTTTCATCTTGAATAAACGATTTCAATTTCTTCAATACTTCTGCCGATAATTCTTCTGAAGCCAAATTCTTGTTCATATTGGAACATTCGTAGGTATGCGTTGTTCCCATTGTTCTTTTAAACTCAATAAACGTATTGGTTTTTCCTGCTTCAAAAGTTTTTAATGCTCTTGTATTGTCGTTTTTCATCACGTTGAAAGCCGTGTCGCCCACCAAAATATCTTGACGTTTATTGAAGTGAACGCAAGACGGAACAGTGTCTTTCAAAGTGTCTGATTTCTTAATTGTTGGAACTCCGTTTTCCATTCTTGCGATTGCCGAGTTGGTTGTTCCCAAATCAATTCCGTAGTCTATTTTATTTCTCATAATTTCTTAATGTAGTTGCTTTTGAAAATTTAGCCTACAGAAACTTCTATCTGGGCAGTTTGTATCATTTTGTCATTATAATTTACTTGTGGTATCAATACTTTTGTAATAACTTCTAAACCCTTTCCCAAATTTTCGTCAGGAATTGAACTTGTAACAATTACTTTCATTCCCTGATGATATTGCTTACCCAGCAATTCAGGCATTTCGTAGCCATTGGCAGAAAGATTGTCTTTCAGCTTTCCTACGGAACGCTCTAAGCCTTTCAATCCTTTTGTGCCTTTGTCCATAAGATTGATGTTGCGTTCAATTAAATTGATTTCGCTTGCTACTTTCAACGCTAATGAATGGTCAGGTTCTGCGTTTGCACTTGTTGGGCTTTCTGTTTTTTGTCGTGCCATCAACTCTAACTGGCTTTCGATTAAATCGGTTTGCTTGCCAAATTCTTTTACCAAACTTTCTTCAATAGAAGATTTAGTTTGGCTTAATTGTTCAATCACTTCGGTTTTATCTGTTTTTTGACGCTTGCTCAAGAGCCAATATAAAAACCCTGAAAGTAAAACAGCCGAAAGCACAGCGATAATTCCGTAAAGCGAATTCTTACTCAAGGATTTATCAACTTTTGTAATTTTTTCATTAGTGTTTTTTTCCGTTGCTGTTATCTTTACACCCATTTCATTTGCCGTTTGCATAATGGCATCATTATTAGCATGAACCTGGACTTCTAAACTATCAATGGTTTTACTGGCATACGAAAGTTGATTTTTCAGATTAGCAAGTTCTATTCTAAGTTGTCTATTTTCGACTTGCATTGCCTGAATACTTGCTTTCAAAGGTTGTAGTTGCTTTCCAAAATCTTCTTTGGTTAAAGTTTCTGATTGAGCAAAACACTGCAAGCTTGCCAACACCAAAAATGTCATTATTGATTTCTTCATTGTCTAATTTATTTAATCACAGGTGCTAAGAATAATAATAAGTATAATTATCCCTACAGCCCATTTTATCCAATCTGGTATTTTTTCTATGTCTCCTGCTGTCGGCACAGCGACACCTGGAGTTTCCCAATAGCTGATATATCTTACTTTATTTTTTTGTAGATAGGTAAGTTTACTCATAACAAACGTTACTAAGCTTTTGTACTGATTTAAGGTCGCTTGAGTTTTTACATTTTTAATTTTCTCAACATTTTTCTGTGGAATGACTTCTTGTATTAGTTCTATTACCTTATCCCAATTAAGAGCTTTTTGCTTCATTTCTTCTACTTTGCTCCAATTTATGGAAACATTGAATTTGGGTATTCTCATTGGTGTACTTCCACCAATACTTGGAAGTGTGTCATATTGTAACTCATCTACTTGTTTGTCAATTTGTTTGCATGCTTTATCATAAGCATCTTTAACAGAATGTAACATTTCTATCGCTTGTGAAATTTCTCTATCCTTCATTTCTTCAAGCGTATGAAGGCTGTCTTTAACCCTTTCTTTAGCAAGAGTACCAACAGCAATAGTATCTGCTTTTCTTGCCAATTCCATTGCTATTTCCGCATAATCGGAGTTGCTTTCTTTTTCCTGGCTATCGTTAAAGTAATCTATACTGCATTGCAGTATTTCGTTTGCAAGTTTGTCAGCGATAGAAGAGTATTTAATATCGTTTGAGCCGACAATATTTTTAAGTTGTAACAATGCATTTGCCGAAGATGCTAATAACTCTTGACCTGCTTGGGCAGCATTTGCTTTGCTTGATTTCCGTTTGCCCTTTGCAGTTTCTATTGCCTGCTCAATTTGTTCAATCGGTTTTTGCAAAAACCTTTTGATAAAATCTTGTTTAGATAGGAAATCTTGTTTATTCACTATTTCAAGAAACTTAGCCGAGGAGAACTTTTTATTTGTTTCAATTTCTGAATGAAATTGAGTTAAAAATATAAGTTGTAAATCCTTTTTGTTGGTTTTATGTGTTTCGTCAGCCACAGATGAAACAAATTTGTGCACCAAATCATTTTCAAGAAAATACAAACTGGCAACTATTGCAGTATGTAAATTGCCATTTGCTTTAATTAGATTAAGGATAGCAGAGTTATGAAAAGCGGAATAATTCTTTTCAGTAACAGGTTTCCAAAATCTTTTTCCATCTTCCTTTGTTTCCACTATCAGTTTGTCCCAAATCTGATAAGCTGTTTCAATATCTCCGTCTTTCAAAGCATCAAATGCTGCTTCATCAGTAATTGGATTTCCGTTCCAAAACCAAAATAAAGCGGCATTTATCTTATCGCTGTCAAGATTTAGTTTTGATGCAGCTTCTTCAACACTGTCAACAGTTCTATGCAGATTGCCAAGGCTTGGAAAACTGAAATCATCTTGTGGGTCTTGTTCAGCTTCAATAAATTGTTTCAACCGTTTTACTTGTCGTTCCTTTTCTCTTGCTGTTGCACCAACAAGCAAACCAACTGTCCGATATGGATTGTTTAGAATTACGTGCATTTATCTCTATTTGGGATTGTTCAATTTAAGGGTTTTGGGTGCGGTGGCAAAATTTAGCTCTTTTGCAAGGTTAGCGTTGTGTGTCGGCTTTGTGCGCCTTGCAAATGTGCTAAATGTGCGTGGGCTGTTTTTGAACGAAATCTGTGCGTCGGGAAAAAATAAAACTTTTGCGTGTCGGGTTGTGATATGGCTTGTCTGTCTGGTCATGTTATTAGTTTAGGTTTCTTGTCCCACTTGCTGCTGTAGTGACTGTCGCAATAGGCTTGCAGGTAACACAAAAATAGCCAGCATTCCACCTATTTTCTAAAAAAAATTGATATTGGTAATCAATACTTTTCTATTCCGTTTTTTAAATTGTCGTGCCGCCAAGCCATCTTTTTCTGAAATTCAAATTGTCGGTTTCTCCGACTCTATTACACCCTTTCTCCATAATCTCGTCAAGCTACGAGCCTGTTATCCCAACCTCTTAATCTTAATAATTCGATAGCTTACTGGATCGCTATGATCTTGTAACAGTATATAACCTTGTGGCGCTAATATAAAGACGGTTAATGGCTAAAACTTAGGAAGCTGCATTAAATCCCTGACAATTTTAAAATGTTGCTTCTATTTCTTGCAAGAATGGCTGCATTCTGTTTCTTTAAGCTATCAATCATTTCCCTACGAAGATCTTCAAGCTTTATGCGCATTCGCCCTTCAGGAGAATAATTTTCACCACAGGCAATCAATAAAAGTAAAAGGAATGAAAAAACTGCATTCCTTACTAAGGAAATAATATTAAACGTCTGCATGTTAAAAATTCATATTATTCCAATTTACAAATTCTTAATCTTAATACTCCTGAAACTAACTGCATCGCCATGATCCTGTAATAATATATAACCCTGTGGCGCTTCGCCAAAGTTGGGTACGGGCTTAAACTTACTTAGCTGCACTGAATCTCTAAACACTGCCGAACCTCGTACGTACTCCAGCACTTTATAGCCGTTCAGGTAGTGCTCAACCTTATTATCAGGATGAACCACTACCCTTCCGATATTCCACCGGTCTATAGGGCGAATGGCAGCAGCGGGTTTATTGGCGGGAATAAGATCGTATAACGACGACAATGTTCTGTCACCATTTCTGCCAAGTTTGGCATCGGGATGCAAGGCATCGTCCAGCACCTGGTACTCGAGGCCAAGAGCAGAACCACTATTATTTTCGGTTAGGGTAACAAAATATTTTAAGCCGCTGTTTGCCCCGGGTGTTAGCCTGAATTCGAAAGAAAGATCAAATGCTTTAAACTGGTCTTTGGTAACAATATCGCCTCCGTTTGCAGCTTCCCTGCCTTCTGATTTAAGTACATTGATCGTTCCGTCTTTTATCGCCCAGCCTTTTTCAGGGAATGGAGTCTTCTTAAAACTCATCCATCCATTCGAAGTTTTTCCATCAAACAATAAGCGCCAGCCTTCCTGCTTTTCGTAGGCACTTAAAGTGTTAGGTTGAAAATTTACAACATACACACCTTTTGGAAAAGGCGTAGGTGTAATGCCCGAAGTTTTGATACGGACATTTTTAAACCAAACTTTTTTGCCCACCTGGTCGGGACTGCTTACTGCATGAACCTGCAATGCAATAAAACCTTTCTGATCAATGGTGTCAACAAGATAACCGCAGGGCTCACCATTAAACCAGGTCTTCATTTCGTTGCCAATGCATTCAACCTTTATGTGATTGAAATCAGCTTTATAGGCATTTTGAGCTTTGGTATTTAAAGTAAGCGGGTAGAGCCAGTTCCTTCTTCCTTCATCATAAATACCACCACTCCACCTTCTGTCCGAAGGGTCTACTTCTACCTGGCGGCCAAATACACGGCCTTTACCATTATTTGCCGTTTCATCAAAATGGCTTCTTGTCTGTACGCCTGAATTTCCTTTCTGGCTTTCGAGCTTTACATCCACTTCCAAAACAAAGTCGCCGTATTCTTTTTCGGTAGCAAGAAAAGTATTGCCCGGACCTGCAACTGTAGTACCTGCAATCACTCCATTTTCTACGGCAAATGTTGCTCCGCCTGCCAGCCGCTTCCAGCCGTTAAGGGTTTTTCCATCGAATAAATTTGTCCATCCTTTTTCTGCATTTTGCGCAATGCAAGCCGATGTTATTACAAGGCTTAATAAGAAACAAAGCATTAATAAAGCATGTTGCTTTCTGTAGTTTGTCATACGTAACCGTTGGTGTTTTAAATATTTATTGCTTAAGGCTTTTAAGATAAGCAATGGTTTGAGGAACCTGTGTAGTTATATTACTGCTTTCATCTTCTATATAATAGTGTTTTACTTTGGCTTTTTTTGCCGCCTTTAATACGGCAGGAATATTAATCTGGCCGGTACCAAGTGCCACGTCGTTATCCTGTGCAGTGCCGCCACTCATATCGCCTTTTACCCCTTTTTTCAGATCCTTCAAATGCATGGTTTTGTACCGGCTGCCATATTTATTCAACATTGCGGCAGGATCTTGTCCGGGGAAAAAAGCCCATAAAATATCAAGTTCCAGGCTTACATATTTTGGGTTGGTTTGTGTAACTAAGTAATCGTACAATGTTCCATCTTTATAAGGCTGAAACTCAAAACCGTGATTATGGTAAATAAAGGTTAGGCCATATTGATCCTTTAAAATTTTACCATACTTATTGAAGTTATCTACTGCTTTTTGCATTTCTTCAAAGGTCATGACCTTTGAATGGGGAATGCCTGCTACTCTTACATATTCGGCGCCTAAAGTTTTAGCGTTTTGTGCAACTTCAGCCGTTTTATCTACCAGGTCAGTGTAGCCTACGCCAAACGATGAACACTTTAAACCTCTTTCATCCAGCAGGCTCCGTAAGTGTTGTGCCGTTTGTCCGAAAAGATTGGAGAACTCAATATCGGTAATGCCAAGTCCTTTAATAATATCTAAGGTTGAAGGAACATCTTTCTCAAATTGTTTTCGGTAAGTGTAAGAAACTACTCCGGGGGGACCTTTGAAAAGGGGTTTGCTTTTAGCATCCGCAGTAAATGTTTGCAGCAGTAAAAAAACAAAAATAGACAGGACACTGATTTTTTTCAACATGATTAAAATTATTGATTATGTACTTTTTTTTGCTAACAATAGTTATACTTTAGGCTCCCACCCTTTCTCATAACTTCTGCCCCACAGTTTCATGGCTTCCTTACTATTTGTAATGTGGCCGTTGGTTGGGTCGCAAATTAATGTATCGCCGGTACGTTGTGCAATATTAGCAAGGTGACAAAGCAACACAGATTTAGCAGCTTCATCCACCGGTGAATTTAATTTTGCATCTCCTCTAATTGTTTTTACAAAATTATCAAAGTGCAATATTTCAATGCTTCCGCTGGCACTTACTGTATTATTAGCATCAGTCGGAGCGTCTTCTTTAACTTCTTTTACCAGCTTATTTTTTGCATCGTAAATCCTGTAATCACCGCCACCTTTATTTACCAGCGAACCTTTTGTACCATAAATAATAAAGCCCCTTCCTGAACCTTCTACAGGATAATTATTGCAACTGCGACCTTCCCATGTAATGTTGGCTTTATCACCAAATTCAAAACCTGCTATCTGCGTATCAGGCGTTTGCCAATCATCCTTAAAGGCATACCGTCCGCCTGTAGAAGTTACTTTAGTTGGAAAGTCAACGCCTAAAAACCAACGGCAGCAATCAATTTCGTGTGTACCATTGTTACACGCTTCGCCGGTTCCCCAATTCCAGAACCAATGCCAGTTGTAATGTACAAGGTTATCCTTATATTCTTTACGGGGTGCAGGCCCTTGCCATAATTCAAAATCTAAAGTAGGTGGAACAGGTATTGTTTTGCCCACACCTATTCCGGCCCGGGCAGCCGTGTACCACGACTTAGCCATGTAAACATCCCCTATAACACCTTCGCGTACTGACTGAACTGCCTGCTGAAGCGTTGGAAAAGAACGGCGCTGGTTACCCATTTGTATATGCTTACCATATTTATGATAAGCCTCGGATGTTAATTCTCCCTCGCGTGGGTTGTGGCCGACAGGCTTTTCTACATACACGTGTTTTCCTGCTTTTACGCCCATAATTGCTGCCGGTGTATGCCAATGGTCTGGTGCGGCTACTATAAGGGCATCAAAATCTTTTTGTTCAAGCAGCTTTCGGATATCCTTAATAACTGTGGGTTTTCTTTGCTGGTTTTTTACTGCATCAAGGCCTTTTTTAATGGCGCCATCTTCTACATCGCAGATGTAACCAACTTCTACATTTTGTAATCCCGAAAAACTTTTGGCGAGATAATTACCACGACTGTTTACTCCCATATTAGCAACCACAACTTTATTGCTTGGTGCGTTCTTGCCAAAAATGGGGAAGTTGATGATGGTTAAACCAGCCGTTGTAAAAGAGGCATCTTTAATAAATTTTCTTCGTTGCATAGCAAGATTGTGAGATAAATAAATAAGGGTTTAAATGTAAACTTTTAAATGGTGATGCAACTTATAGTGGTTGAAAATTTTATTGATTTCTATAAAGTAATTTGTTTAAACCACAGAGACCAATTGTAATACAGAGCAGCTCAGAGAAATTTTTATTCCACCATTGCCCACGGTTTAAAACGTGGGCTATGGAAAAAGCTTTTTGAAAGAAAAATCGTTTCAACGATTTTATATGCTTCTAAATAACATTGCTATCAGGGTTGGGTCTCCAACCATATCAACGGATTTCTTACCGGCAAATTCCTTATCACCTCGTCCACTTTGGGGTCATGATCTAATCGCTTCCATGTCTTAAACCAATCTTTATTGTTGTACCCATTAGCACCAAATATTAAAAAGGGTTGGGCAACCGGCCATTCATTCCAGTACATCACGTCTTTGGCAAAAGGCCACTTACTCTTATCAGCAACATAAGGATATAAATATTCAATCCCTTTTTTAATTGACTTTCCATCTTCTGTGTGATAGTTCCAAAGGTTATCTTCTTTTGTTGAAAGTATTTGACAAAGCGTGGTAATTGCATCAAGGTTAAAGATGGAATAACCATAAGGCTTCGTCCTTTTGATCTCTCTTGGAAAGCTTCCATCTTTTTCCATCTGGTTTGGCAGCAAGACATTTTTATAGCGGTCGCTGCAAAAATGCATTACCTCTTTATTTCCTGTAAATTTTGCAAAGCAAGCTACCTGCATAGCCCAACACGTACCGTGATTGTTTTCGGCATTCATTTCATCTTTACCATACTTGTGTGTGGTTAGCCAGGTGATATAATTTTCAAACCAGTTCTTAATCGCAGTCAATGCTTGTTGATCCATGTTTGGTGATGCCTGCATTGCAAGTAAGCCTTGTACAACTTCCATCAATTGAATGGTATCAATAATGCCTATCCCTCTGCCGGTAAAGCGGCCTTTAATTGCCTGCGCATATAAGAGGTTTGGGTTCATCATTGTTGCTTCGTTGGTAAACCATGCTTTGCAGTGTTTTAATGCCTGAAGCACATATTTTGCATCGCCTGTTAATTTATAAGCAGAAGCTAATGCGCCAACAATACGGCTTAAACGTATCATAGCAAGACGGTGTGCAACAAAGTTATCGGGGTTTGTCATGCCATCTTTTTGGATATAAGGACTGTCGGCACTTACGGGATTAGGCCACCAATAATCTCCTTCGCTAAAAAAATCATGTTTACCACCTGCACTTCGCCGGGATGTTTGGTCAGTTACTGTTACGGGTTGCTGCTGCATTGCCCATGTGGCTTCTTCTAAAATATGTTTGCGTAAAACCTGTGCTGCTTCTGTTGTAAAAGATGATGACTCTGCTTTATTCCTGTGCTGTGCAAAACAGGATATTAAAAAGAAGGTTATTGTAATTATTAGTATTCTCATTTCATCTTTTTTATTTTATAACTACTGAAATAATTTTATATCCTTTCAAGAACTAAGCAGATTATAATAACATGTTCACTAAATTAAAAAACATCAGCAACATTTAACGATATACCTGCTTGTTTTTGCTTGTAAACACAAGCAAGACTATTCTTAGTAAATTAAAATAACCATACTTTTGTTCTTGTGTAAGATGGGTTCTACGAGACATGTTTTATTCTAACGCAGAGCCATACTCCTCTCCCATCTCAATTTCAATCTTCTTATACATTCTTTGAAATCATAGAGATGTCGGTAAATAAAGAAATAAAAAAGGTAACTACCAATACACTTCAAAGGCTTAAAGCAAGTGGTCAAAAAATATCTATGCTTACGGCTTATGATTTTTCGTTTGCCCATATTATTGACGCAGCGGGTATTGATGTTATTTTAGTTGGCGACAGCGCCAGCAATGTAATGGCGGGGCACGAAACAACATTGCCTATTACATTAGACCAGATGATCTATCATGCATCATCAGTTATTCGCGGCACCAGCAGATGTCTTGTTGTGGTTGATCTTCCTTTCGGCTCTTATCAAAGCAACAGCGAAGTTGCACTGGCATCGGCTATAAGAATAATGAAAGAAACAGGCGCTCATGCTATTAAGCTCGAAGGAGGTGAAGAAGAAGCAGATTGCATTACACGAATAGTAAATGCTGGCATACCGGTAATGGGCCACTTAGGGCTTACACCTCAATCCATTTATAAATTTGGCACTTATACCGTAAGAGCCAAAGAAGAAGTGGAAGCAACCAAACTTAAAAAAGATGCTGCAGTATTACAGCAGGCAGGTTGCTTTGCAGTGGTGCTCGAAAAAATACCGGCATTGCTGGCAAAGGAAGTAACTGAAAACCTTACCATCCCTACAATTGGTATTGGCGCCGGAATGCATTGCGACGGGCAGGTGCTGGTTATGCACGACATGCTTGGAATAACCACCGAATTTAAACCCCGCTTTTTACGCACTTATCTAAACATCAGCGAACTGGCAAGCAGTGCGGTGAAGCAATACATAGCCGATGTTAAGAACAACTCTTTTCCTAACGAAAGCGAGCAGTATTGAAGCAACGGCAATAGGCGATTGGCGGGCAATAATACAATTGAACCTTAATGGCCTAACGACTCAATGGCCTAATGACATTTCCACCCTTTCACCGATTGTATATTAACCTTAATCTATAAAGTTTTTGCCGGGTTTTTGCTTTGCCTACTTTTAATAGTTAAATCGTAAAAAGAAATTCTTATACTTTCGCTTTAACTGTTATCATATCATCAGTTACTCACAATAATTATCCTTGAATAAAAAGCTTTTAATAAGTACAGTACATATAGCAGCATGGGCTTGTTTTTTTCTGCTGCCTATACTGTTTTTTCCACGATCTAAAGACCCGAACTACCAGCTAAATGAAGGCTTCATTTGGATGTATGTTTGCATGGATATTTTTCTTGTTGCTTTTTATTATACAAATACACAAGTGCTTATACCCAGGCTGCTTACACAAAGAAAATGGCTCTGGTATATACTTGCTGTAATAGCGTGCCTTATTCTGTTCTCATTAATACCCCGTTTATTTGAGGAGATGATAAGAGAAGATATGCCGCCACGCTTTAAGCCGCATAAACTCAGGCGTCACCGTTCATTTTTTCCTTATCCAATTAACGGTACAACTGCTGTTTTCTTTCTGGTTTTTACCGTTAGTACCTGCATAAAAGTGATACAGCAATGGCTTCACACCGAAAAGAGGAACGAAGAAGTTGAAAAGGAAAAACTGGTTACAGAATTGTCGTTTCTTAAATCGCAAATAAACCCGCATTTTTTATTTAACACCTTAAACAATATTTATTCGCTTGCATTGGTAAAAAGCGGTGCTACTGCAGGTGCGGTTTTAAAGCTTTCAGCCATTTTGCGGTATGTATTAAATGAAACGAAGCACGATTGGGTGCCACTTGAAAAAGAAATTGAATTTATAAATCATTACATAGATCTGCAAAAGGTGCGGTTGACAGATAAAATGACTATTCAATTTAATGTAACCGGTAACGTTCCGGGACAACAAATTGCACCCCTTATCTTAATGCCACTGGTTGAAAATGCATTTAAATATGGAGTAAGTACAAAAGAACCATCTTCAATTATTATAAATGTGAACTCCGACGATAAGGGGATAAATTTTTCAGTTAAAAACCGTATTCACAAGGCGGAAAATAATAATTCAAATAACACATCAATCGGCTTACAAAACACCCGTCGCCGTCTTGAACTGTTATATCCTGAAAAACATAGCTTAAAAGTTAAAGAAGAAGGGAACGAATTTATTGTAAACCTAACCCTGAGCAAATGATAAGTTGTATTGCAATAGACGATGAACCACTGGCCCTTCAGCTCATTACTGAATATTGTTCTAAAATTTCTTTTTTAAACCTGCAAAAAACTTTTACAAACCCTGATGAAACAAAAATTTGGCTACAGGAAAATAAAGTTGATCTTTTATTTCTCGACATACAAATGCCTGATATAAATGGGCTGCAGTTTTATAAATCACTTACAAAAAAACCACAGGTAATTTTTACAACAGCATACAGCGAATTTGCAGTGGAAGGATTTAATGTGGATGCAGTGGATTATTTATTAAAGCCTTTCGAATACGACCGTTTTCTAAAATCAGTATATAAAGCAAAGGAATACCTTGAGTTTTTAAGCAACCAGGAATTACAGATGGCTTCCATTTTTATAAAAGTGGATTACCAGTTGATGAAGATCAATCTTAAAGAGATTGAATTAATAGAAGGGCTTGACGATTATATAAGAATCTATATAAAACCAAAACCTGTTTTGGCTTTAATGACACTTAAAAGCCTGCAGGAAAAATTACCCGTTCACGAATTTATCCGCATTCACCGCTCATACATTATACCCATTAGTAAGATTGAAAGCTTTGGTAAAAACAAAGTAAAAGTAAGCGGGAAAGAAATTCCTATTGGCAGCAGTTATGGTGATGTGTATCAGCAACTGTTGGTAGCTAAAGGCATACAATTGTAAGCCTTTCATCTTCAGATTCATTAATTATCTTTGGCATCGCCGCTATGTCAAAAGAATATAAATTGGATAGAACTGCTTTTTCGATGGGCACTTTCAAAGATGCTTCTAACCGTGTTGCTTATTGGCGAACACGTTCAGCAGCAGAAAGATTACAAGCTGCATGGATGCTTACCTGCAGAGCTTATGGATATTCAGAAGACAATCCTCCAAAAATGGATCGAACCTTCTTCAGTATTCGGAAATTAGAAAATAATGGGTAACATTTTTAATGAAGATTTTAGCGATTTTATCCAGGCACTTAACAAGACGGGTGTGGAATATATTTTAGTAGGAGGATACTCGGTTATAATACATGGCTATAACAGAACAACAGGCGATATGGACATTTGGGTAAACAAAACCGAAAGCAATTACAATAAGCTACTTACAGCTTTTGCAATATTTAGGATGCCTGTTTTTGATATGAACAAAGAAAATTTTTTAAATAACCCAGAAGTTGATGTTTCACTTTCGGCAGGCCTCCTGTTTCAATTGATATATTAACTAATATAAAAGGAGTAAATTTTGAAGAAGAGTTTGCTTCATCCAATTGGTTTAGAGAAGAAGGACTAAACATCCGCTATATAAATTTACAACACCTGATACAAGCAAAAAATGCGGCAGGCAGAAATAAAGACAGAGACGACATTGATAATCTTATTAAATAGTTTTAATGGAATTCTTACATCAACTTAAAATTAATAAAAACAATTCTGGTGTTTCTACTGGTCAGCAATGGCTTCAATCTGCGGGCGAAACTATTCAATCCTTCTCTCCGGTTGATGGAAAATTGATTGCCTCAGTTACCAACGCAGATAAAGAAGCTTACAACACCGTTCTTATTAAAGCTGGGGAAGCTTTTAAAGAATGGCGGTTGTGGCCTTCACCAAAACGTGGCGATGTTGTTCGGCAAATTGGCGAAGCTTTACGAAAATACAAAGAGCCTTTAGGAAAATTGGTTAGCTACGAAATGGGTAAAAGCCTGCAGGAAGGTTATGGCGAAGTGCAGGAAATGATTGATATCTGCGATTTTGCTGTTGGCTTATCCCGCCAGTTGTATGGGCTTACTATGCACAGCGAAAGACCCGGTCACCGTATGTACGAGCAATGGCATCCTTTGGGAGTTGTTGGTATTATAAGCGCTTTTAATTTCCCGGTTGCTGTATGGAGCTGGAATGCAATGCTTGCCTGGGTATGCGGTGATGTTTGCGTTTGGAAACCGAGCGAAAAAACGCCTCTTTGCGGAATTGCCTGTCAAAACATAATTGCCGGAGTATTTGAAAAAAATAATGTTCCTGAAGGTGTAAGCGGCTTGGTGCAAGGTGCACGAGAAGTGGGGGAATGGCTAGCTAATGATACACGCATTCCATTAGTTTCTGCTACAGGATCAACCAAAATGGGGAAGGCAGTTGGCGCTGCAGTTGGCGCAAGGCTTGGAAGATATTTATTAGAGCTTGGTGGTAACAATGCGATCATCATTAGTAAAGATGCCGATCTTGATATGGCTTTAATCGGTTGTGCCTTTGGCGCTGTTGGCACGGCAGGACAACGCTGCACTTCTACACGCCGCCTGATTATTCATGAAAGTGTTTACGACGAATTGAGGAACAAACTGGTAAGCGCTTACAAACAATTACGGATAGGTAATCCGCTTGATGAAACTAATCACGTAGGACCACTGATTGATAAAGATGCAGTAAAGTTGTATCTTTCCTCAATTAATGAATGCAAACAACAAGGGGGAAATTTTATAGTTGAAGGCGGCCTAATGGAAGGAGATACTTATGCCAGCGGATGTTATGTAAAACCATGTATAGCTGAGGTAACAAAAGACATGGAAATTGTACAACACGAAACTTTTGCACCAATTTTATATCTAATTAAGTATGCCGATTTTGATGAAGCCATTGCTATTCAAAACGGTGTTCCGCAAGGATTATCTTCTTCTGTTATGACTCTTAATCTTCGTGAAGCCGAACAATTTCTTTCATCTGCAGGAAGTGATTGCGGCATCGCAAATGTAAATATAGGAACCAGTGGCGCGGAAATTGGGGGTGCTTTTGGCGGCGAAAAAGAAACCGGCGGCGGTCGGGAAAGTGGCAGCGATGCATGGAGGATATATATGCGAAGGCAAACCAATACAATTAATTACTCAACTAAATTGCCCCTGGCACAAGGGATTAAATTTGATTTGTAGAACTATTTGGATTAGAGCTATATTTTGAAGCTTTCAAAATGTGGTTAAATAAACATGTTGCTTATGAGGAGTGACGTTTTTAGCTAATCTTACTTGTACCCTGTCATTCAAAACATAAAAACTTTTTATCTTGCAATCCTAAAATCACTAAAGCTTTTATCATCAATGGTTGTAGCTATTAAATCGCTTACTTCTGCTCTTGTGGGGCCTTTCTTACACCATTCAATAAATTGTCGCACTTGTTCTTCGGTCCCCGTTATTATTAACTCAACATTGTTGTCTTTTGTATTTTTTATCCAACCTTTTACACCTAATTCTTCCGCAATTTTTCTGGCTGTTGCGCGGTAAAAAACTCCCTGAACCTTTCCCTTAATTAATAGATGAAGCGTTGGCATGTTTAAGGAGTTGACGGATGACAATTGACAGTTGATAGACCCTGGAGAAGAGATAACAAATGGAACATTTAATAATACTTTACTGGTCTTTCTAAAAATTACTTCATGCTGTTATCTTTCACCTGCTAACTGTCATCTGTATTTAAATCACCGGGTTTTCATTGTTACCGTTATCAAGTCTTGCTATTTCTCCTTCATCCAGGTCTGCAGCGGGATCGGGTTTGCTGTTTAAATCAGGATCTTGTTCCATGTCTACTTCTGCCTGTTGGTGAGCTTCGGTTACATGTTCGTCTGTAGCTTGTTTTGTTCCTGAGTTCTCAGGAGCTTTTTGATTTTGCTGTTGATCAGGAGTGTTAATAGTATTGCCTGGTTGCATATTATATTTTTCTGGTTGTAGTAATACGGTAAAAATAATGCCACTGCTTCTTTATATCTTTCAAAAGCAGCTTATTGTCGTTATCATTTTAAATCCACCCTCTCTTTTGTATAAATCTAAACCTGCTTCTAAAGCCTGTTTAATTTGTTCTAACAGATCCGGGTCGTTCTTTTAATATGAAAACATGCCTTGCTTTTTAACAGCTTCAATAGATTTGGGTGAAATATTTCTCCCGGTTTATTGCAACCGTAAACAGGCATGAAGTAAAAGCTTACATACCCTTTCTGCATTATTATAATGTTTGCAAAATATACTTCATCCTTTTTTCGGCCTTCTATTTCAACATGTTTTTCGCTTACTAAATTATAAATACCTGCAGCCTCTCCTCTCTCTTTTAATGTACCTTCTACATAAGGTTTCATTAATGCTTTAATTGAGTTAAAAACAGGAATAAGCTTAGGCTGGCCGATTGATTTATCTGTGTATTTTATCGGCTTTTCTTTTGAAGAAGCAGCTTTATTTGTTTTAGTAACTGCTGGTTGCGAACATGGTTTATGATCTGAACTTACTGATGTAAGTGATCCTTTTTTTGCAGTCGCCATAGCCATGTTTTATACCAAATATTATATCACTTGTTCCTTACTCCCATACTTCATCTTTACCTTCAAGCCACAGGTTAACTAATTGTGTAGTTACGCTTTTTGGTCTTTCGAGAGGAAAGCCTAAAGCCCTGTCCCAGCATAAGCTTGCCAATACCCCTAATGCACGGCTCACACCAAATAACACCGTATAAAACTCGTACTCAACCAAACCATAATGAACTAATAAAGCGCCGCTGTGCGCATCAACATTAGGCCAGGGATTTTTAATTTTACCCAGGGATTGGAGGATAGGCGGCACTGCTTCATATATGTTCCATACGGTTTGCACTATCGGATCGTCGGGCATGTGCTTTTTACCAAATTCCATCTGGGCAGTAAAACGGGGATCGGTTTTGCGAAGAACAGCATGTCCATATCCGGGAACAACCTTACCTGCCTGCAATGTTTTTTGAACATACTCCACTATCTGTTCTTTAGACGGGCTGTCGCTTCCTAACTCTTCTCTCATTTGATATATCCACTTTATCACTTCCTGGTTGGCAAGACCGTGAAGAGGGCCGGCCAAACCATTCATACCTGCAGCAAAACTTTGATAGGCATCGCTTAAAGCAGAACCAACAAGGTGAGTTGCATGCGCACTTACGTTTCCTCCTTCATGGTCGGCGTGGATAGTCATGTACAAGCGCATCAGTTCGTGAAAGCTTTCATCGTCGTAGCCCATCATGTGGGCAAGGTTGCCTGCCCAATCAAGTAAACCATCCGGTTGTATGTGCTGGTTGTTTTTATACTTACGCCTGTATATATATGCGGCAATGCGCGGAAGACGTGCAATAAGGTCCATTGCATCATCAAACATTGCTTCCCAATAATCTTTTTTATTCATCCCTTCACTATACTTGCGTGCGAAGTTACTTTCGGTTTGCAATGCCATTATACCGGTAACAAACATCGTCATGGGATGTGTGGTAATTGGCAAGGCATCTATGGTAGCAAACACATGAGTAGGCACGTGGCTTCTGCGTTGCCATACAGCCGTAATATGATCTACATCACTTTCAGATGGTAGATCTCCAATTAACATCAGGTAAAATAAACCTTCAGGCAAGGGCTCGCTCCCTCCTTCGGCCTTCGGTAACTTTTCCTGTAGTTCCGGAATAGTATAACCTCTGAAACGTATTCCTTCCTGGGCGTCAAGCAAGCTGGTTTCGGTAACCAAACCTGTTATTCCACGCATTCCCTGGTAAATTTGCGAAAGGGTTACTTCGCCTATTTTTTTGCTTCCATGTTGCTTCAACAATTCTTTTATTTCAACGTTGGCTGCTTCAGCTTTGGCCTTAAACCTGTCTTTTAATATTCCCATGAGAAGAAGTTTTTAGTTTTTGTAGATGTCGTTTCTTTCTTATCTCATAAACAAGAAGTTAAGTGAGATGCATAAAGGTAAAGCAACTTAATACTACAACAAAAAAGTTTGAATGAAAGATGAGGCTTAATATAAGCTTTACTTGGGAGCCTTTCTATAAAACCATAAAGCAACAAAAGAAAACATGACATTAGGCATCCATGCAGCAATTAGCGGAGGCAGGCTTCCCTTGGTAGAAAAAATGGTAGAAAACCGATCGGTTAAAATGAATAAGGCAGCCGTAATAAAACCAATGGCAAGATGCACCCCACTGCCACCACGAACTTTGCGACTTGCTACAACTGCACCAATAAGCGTAAGTAAAATAACAGAGGCAGGCGTGGCATCGCGGCGATAACGTTCTACCTTCAATGCATTTAAACCTTCGGAGCCGCGCAGCTCTTCTAATTTTATAAACTGATCAAGCTCGGGTGTGATTAATTTGTCCTTGGCATACTCATCACGCTTAAGATCGAAGGGTTTAAAATTAAAATTCATCGGCATAGTTGGTGTCATCACTACCTTTTCGCTTAGCCCGTTTATCCATCGTTCAATTACATTGTCTAAAATCCATTTCCTGCCTGCACTATCCCATCTTATGGTTTCTGCCCTTAAATTATAATCTACCTTATTACCCCTTACATGCTGCATAAAAAACCCCGATCCTTTTTTAGCAGCAGTATCGTAGTTAACGCCGGCATAACGAAACGAATCTACACGTATATATAAATTGCTTCGCCGCGCAATTAATGGATTATAAGTTGAATTGGCATCTACATAAGTTGACTGAAAAGCGCTGAAAATTTCGTTTGCTTTAGGGATAACATAGCGGGTAGCAAGCCATAAAATACTTGCCAGTACAAAACCACTTAATAAAAAAGGGCGCAAAAAACGATTAAAGCTTGTACCACTTGCCAACACTGCAATCACCTCGCTTCTTCCAGCCATTTTACTGGTAAAAAAAATAACTGCAATAAATACGAACAGCGGAAAAAGCAACGCCATAATGTGCGGGATAAACCCAAAATAATATTGACGGATAATTTGCATAGCCGTCAATCCTGATTTTTCAAAATCATCTGTTTTTTCGCTGATATCAATAACAATAGTTATAAAAAGAAAAAGGATTAGTGAAAAGAAGAAGGTTGTAATTAAATTCCTGAGTATATACCAGTCTATTTTTTTCATGCTGCAAAGCGGGATGCCCAAAGATAGACGGAAGTGTGAACAGATATTGAAATAACTTGTTAAGTTGATGTGATTACAGTGTAAAGTTTAATGTTATTGTAATGCCATAAGTTTTTATGCAAAACAAAATATTTAAAAACATCATTTTAATAAAAACATCCATTAGAAAATGGATGTAAGGGTTATTGGGTTTCATAGAAATTTAAATAAGAGAAAATGAATTTAAGGTATAGTTTCCAAAAATCATTTATCCCACAAGCAAAGTGAATAACAAAAGGAAAACCTTTTGCTTATACACATAATGAGTATACGAAATACCCGGAGTTTGATTTATAACCTTTGTTGTAAAACAGGAAGTATACTATTCTTCCAGCTTACAAAGCTGTTTTGCAAAATTTGTTTTCTTGCTTCGGTTACCAGCCACAGGTAAAAGGCAAGATTATGTATGCTTGCTAATTGAAGGCCCAATATTTCATTAGCTGCAAATAAATGTCGCAGGTAAGCCTTAGAGTAGTAGGTGCTTACTTCGTTCGATAATCCTTCATCAATAACGGAAAAATTTTTTTCCCATTTTTTATTTTTTATGTTGATTACGCCTTGCGTTGTAAACAACATTCCGTTTCTTCCGTTGCGAGTTGGCATAACACAATCAAACATATCTATACCTAAATGTATGCATTCTAAAATATTCCAGGGTGTGCCTACGCCCATTAAATAACGGGGTTTATCTTCGGGTAAATGTTCGCAGCAAAGTGCAGTAAAATTATACATCATTTCCCTTGGCTCTCCAACACTCAGTCCACCTATCGCATTGCCTGCGGCATTTTTACCTCCTATGTATTCACACGATGCAATGCGCAGGTCTTCATACGTTCCGCCCTGAACAATAGGAAAAAGATTTTGGGTATAATCATATTTATCGGCGGTATTATTAAAGTGCTGAAAACAACGGTCGAGCCAGCGATGTGTAAGCGCCATACTGTCTTTTGCATATTTATATTCGCTTGGGTAAGGAGGACATTCATCAAAAGCCATAATAACATCTGCCCCGATTACTCGTTGAATCTCCATTACTTTTTCGGGTGTAAATAAGTGACGGCTTCCATCAATATGTGACTGAAACATCACACCTTCTTCTGTAATTTTTCTGCTGGTTGCTAAAGAAAAAACCTGGTATCCACCACTATCAGTAAGTATGGGTTTATGCCAACCATTAAATGCATGCAAGCCTCCTGCTGCTTCCAAAACTTCAAGCCCGGGACGCAAATACAAATGATACGTATTGCCCAGTATGATCTGTGCTTTCACATCTTTATACAACTGCTGTTGTGTAACTGCTTTTACACTACCAACCGTACCAACCGGCATAAAAATAGGCGTTTCAATTTCTCCGTGATCAGTGGTTATTTTTCCGGCTCTTGCTTTTGAATTTTCCTGCATATGCTGTAGTTGAAATTGTAATGCGGCCATAAGCGGCAAAAGTAAGCAAAGGAGGAGAAGGGAACAACGACGACAGACAACCAACGACTGACGACAGATGCCCATACTAACGACAGACACTAATAATAGATAACTTATGACTCAATAATGTATGGTGTATGGTCAATGCCTAATGATCAATGGTCAATGGTCGGTGGTCATTAATTACAAATTCTCCACATACTAACATAGTAAAGGTCGGGTAGGCCTCCAACACTTATTTTTGCCGGATTATGATATTGAAGTATTGGAGCGAAGCTGTATTTATATTGCTGTGTGTGGTTACATTAATCCAGCTTGCATATTATCTTATCATTTTTAGCAAGCTTGCGTTTTATAAGTCAAAACAAAAATTGCATAGCCAGGAGCAACCGTTATCGGTAATTGTGTGTGCAAGAGATGAAGCAGGCAACCTTATTAAAAATTTACCGGGTGTATTAGTGCAAAACTATAAGACAACCCACGAAGTGGTTTTAGTAGATGATAACTCAACAGACGATTCAAAATATGTTATTGAAGAACTGCAAAGAGCATTTAAAAATCTTAACTACTTAAAGCTGAAACAGGAAGCCCGGGTAACAACCGGCAAAAAATTTCCGTTGAGCATGGGAATAAAAGCAGCACGTTATGAAACTTTATTATTGACTGATGCAGATTGTGTTCCTGCAAGCGAGAACTGGATGAAACTTATGCAGGAAGGATATAGTGAAGGAACGGAAATAGTTTTAGGGTACGGCGCCTATCATAAAGCTCCGGGAATGTTAAATAAGATTATTCGTTTCGAAACTTTTCATTCGGCTCTTCAATATTTAAGCTACGCTTTGGCAGGAATTCCCTACATGGGTGTGGGAAGAAACCTTAGCTATAAAAAAGACGTTTTTATTCGTAACAAAGGCTTTTCTTCCGCTAACCATGTTCCGGGCGGAGATGATGATCTGTTCATTAATAAAGCAGCCACTAAAACAAATACAAACATTGTTATTGATCCTGAAGCCCATACTTTAAGTGTTCCTAAAAAAACATGGGACGATTGGCTTAAGCAAAAATACCGGCACTATTCCACTGCGAAATACTATAAGAAAAGTCACCAGCTTTTATTAGGATTGTACTCGGCTACGCAATTTTTAATATATCCTTTAACTATTGCTGCCCTTTTTTACAACTGGTGGCTAACACTCCTGGTTTTTAGCGTACGACTAATTGCACAGGCATTTATTTTTAATAAAACAATGAAGAAATTGAATGAGGCCGACCTCTTCCCAATGTTCGTTTTATATGATATGTGGATGTGCTTTTATTACCTTATGTTTCTGCCCGCGATATATAAAAAACCAAAGAAGAAATGGAACTGATCCTAAAATATTTTTCTGATTTCACCGAAAAGCAATTGCAGCAGTTCGCGGCCTTGCAGGAGTTGTATAGCGACTGGAACAATAAAATAAATGTTATTTCGCGAAAAGATATTGAAGGCTTATATTTAAAGCATGTGCTTCATTCCCTTGCTATTGCAACCATTATTAATTTTAAACCAGCCACCCGTATAATTGATATTGGCACAGGCGGAGGCTTTCCAGGTTTACCGCTTGCTATATTTTTTCCTGAAACCCAATTTCATTTGGTTGACAGCATTGGCAAAAAGCTAAAAGTTATTGAAGGCGTAAAAGAAGCCATTGGCTTAAGCAATGTAACTACCCAACATATACGTGCTGAAGAAATTAAAAACCGGCAATTCGAATTTGCCGTATCTCGTGCAGTTGCCCCACTCAAAGATTTATGTTATTGGGGAAAGGCATTAATAAAAAAAGGTAATGAGCATGAATTACCAAACGGACTTATATGCCTTAAAGGCGGAGACCTTGCAAACGAAATTGCAGAAAGCGGCGTAAGACCTGCAATGATAAGTATTGAAGAAATATTTAGTGAAGACTTCTTTAAAGCAAAGTATATTTTACATATAAAAAAATAGCATCAAAAGTGCTCCGTGTTTAATTATAATTACTAAAGAATTTATTTTTTTGCTAAGTAAAATTAAACCTACTTTTGAAACAGAAGTCTTTAACGGGCATAAGAAAGGATGTATAGAGCACTGTTTTTCTGTTCCTTCATTAATTTCTGTTTATTTTTTATGATTTTGTATTTTATAAGGTTAACCAGCTTAAGCAGCATAATCAGTTAATCCAATCTTACCCATACAAGGGTTTTTCTTACTAACCGCTTCTTTTTTTTGAATGATTAAAACTACCTATGTTAGAGACCATACTGTCGAATTATAAATTCTTGTGCCTGATATTAATAGGGCTTTTTTTATTGCTAAAATTTTTTTTATTCTTTACTTATAAAAACAAAGGTTGGGGCTTTGCACATTTCCTTTATTTTTCTCATGTCAATATCGAACTGTCACATGATGCAAAAAGAGAACGTATAAAAAAGATACTAAATGCATTGAGCATAGGAATAATAGTAACTCTTATTCTTTTTATTTTCTTTTTAAACCTGCTTAATTAGAGGGTGGAAAAATCTCTGTTGAGACAATCTTACTAATTGTGCTGTTTGGGCAGAGAAAATATAAAGTACCTTCACAAGCGCTTACATAGTTTTACTTCTTTCCTTTTGTAATCTCACTTTCAGATTTAAGTACTTCCGAACCATTTTTTTGTTCTATCAAATAAGCAGGTTCTTCTTTACTGGCGTTGCGCTTAACTTCGGTTCCTTTTATTTTTTTTGTTACAGGCTTTTCAAACTCTTCCTTAATTTTTCCCTCTGCTGTAGATTTGCCCCACTTCCATGTTACCTTTTCTCCCTTTTTCATAACTAAATTTTTAACTGTTTTAATTTTTACTTGATGCAGTTTCTTATCATTAGAAACTATACCAAATAAAAGCCGCCCCATTTGTAGAAAAAATACTTTAAAAAAGCAATGGAAAAATGAACATAACGAGAAAAATGTGGGGAAGAAGTCCACAGGAAAACTTACTTACTTAAAGCCGCTTTTTTATGCAGATTGGTGTAATGCATATGGGGAAAACTATTCTTCATTTTCTTTGCCTTTATGAAGTAAGAATTTTCCCTAATTAAAAGTGCCGTCAATAACCCAATTGTAAATATCGAAACAAACTGAATAAGTCTTATATTTTCATTTCCCTGGAGCCTGAAGTAATTTATAACTGTTAGCAATAGCATTACAGCAATTATAATTCTTCTTCTCTTTTCCATTAGTAAGTTTTTTTGTTTAAGTGTTCATGATCATTGAGTTTGTATTATTTACCCAAAGCATTCTTACAATAATCAATGCAGCGTTTTACTTCAACAACCGTGTCATCCCCTTTGTATTCGTACTCTATATTTGCGGGGATAGGCCATTTATTGTCTCTTATCATTTGCAGTACTTCAACTATAGGAGTATCTCCTTCGCCTAAAGGAACATTGTCGCCTAAGTTCTTTTTGCGATCTTTTATATGAATGCAAACAATCTTCTCATGATTTTTTCTTAAGAAATCAACTGCATCAAAACCGGCGGCTGTAAAATGGCCAATATCTAAATTGATGCGTATGTAATCTGAGTTTCCCTGCATAGCTCTCATAAAACTGTCAGGGGTGGCAAATTGGTTAGGGTCGGTAAGGTTAGAGTGGTTGTGCATGCCTACTTTGGTCTTGTACTTTCGGGCGAAGGGATCAACCCTTTTCATCACGTTCACGGTTGCAGAAGATGTGATGGTGTTTGTTCCAAGTGCCTGTGCAAGTCGAAAAACAAAGTCTATTTCCTCATCAGTTATATTGTCTTTAAAACCTGAAGAATATGCCTGGATGACAATTCCAGCCTTTTCAAATTTATCCCGTATTGCTTTAAACTCATTCATTGAAACGGTTGAACGCCAACTTTTAATGTTATCACGGTTTCGCATAAATTCCTTGGGTTCTACATGCCCCTGCCACAATTCGCAGCTTGTTAATCCAAGCTGGTTCATAGCTTTTATCGCCTCGTCTAACGATCTGTCTCTAAAACTGTAGGATTGTGTTCCAAGCACAATACCTAAATCTGACGCTGCTGCTTTGGCTGCAGCAGTGCCTTTTACAGCGCCGGGCAAAGCAGACGATGTTTTACAAGATACCAAAGCAGATGGAAGCATTAAACCTGCTAATCCTGCAAGTGATAAATGGCTCCATTCTCTGCGGGACATTTTCTTTGACATAATTCTTTAATTAAGTGAGTGATGTTTTAAAGTTATCATTTATAATAATTACATGCCTTTTATTTCCATATTAAGCGTTAGTGACAGAACTATCGCTAACAATAAGAAGAAATAATATGAAAAAGCTTACTCTAATACCTGTTAATTAATCAGTCTTCCGTTTTAGATTTTGATAGTGGTTCAAAAACCGTTTTGATGGTAAGGTCATGTAATTGCTTTGCAAGAGCTGTTCTTACTTTTTCATACGCTGCATTATCGTATAAATTGGTTATTTCGCCGGGATCATTTTGTTCATCGTATAACTCTATGCCCGCCTTGCCGCCCTCGTCCCATTCAGTATATCGCCAGCGTTCGGTGCGTATGCTTCGTCCCATTAACGTTTGTCGTTGCACTTGTGTAAGTGCAGGTCTGCTCCATGCTGCATCAGGACTTTTGAGAAGCGGAACTAAACTTTTCCCCGAAAGGGTTTTTGAAACAGGCAGGTTACAAAGTTCGGCAAGGGTTGGATAAATATCTACCAATTCTACAGTTCGTCCCGATGTTTTGCCTTTCACACCTTGTGGTACTGAAATCATAAACGGAACCCTTGCAGAATTCTCAAACAGACTTTGTTTCATCCATTGCCCATGTTGCCCTAAGTTATAGCCATGATCGCTCCATAAAACAATGATAGTGTTATCTCCTAATTTCAGATTGTCTAAAGCATCAAGCACCCTGCCTACCTGCGCGTCCATAAAAGTGATGGCTTCATAATAAGCTCTTATAGCCTCTTTACGTTTTGCTTCATCCAAGCCCCAGTTTGGAGGCTTTGTAAAATAGGCCGCCTCAGGAATATCCTTAAGATCATCAGCAGGCTCCTTTGGCAAAGTGATCTTATCTAAAGGATACATATCAAAATATTTTTTAGGAGCAACATAAGGCGAGTGCGGACGAAAAAAACCCACTGCAATAAAAAAAGGCTTATCCTTATTTTGCTGCAGCAACTTAATTGCTTCAGTAGCAACCTTTCCATCGGTCTGCTCTTCATCTGTACCATCAGCAGCGAGGTAAGCAAGTGTGCTTCCAAGACCTCTGTTTGGAAGCAGGTTAGTTATCTTATTTTCTTCTGTTTTATCACGTCCTATCGGGTTAACCCTTTGCACCCATGAAAGGGAGTCATCCATGCCGTTAGTACCAATATCGTTAGGAACGCCATAATGATAAATCTTACCCACACGGGCAGAATAATAACCATTATTTTTAAAAAGCTGTGGTAAGGTTACAACATCGGGTATCGTTTTCCTGAAAAACTTTGCGAGATCATATACTTTAATAACATCAGGATTTAAGCCCGTCATTAAAGAAGCGCGGCTTGGATTGCATAACGGAAACTGGCAATAAGCCCGGTTGAATTGTACGCCTCTTTTTGCCAAGCGATCAAAATTGGGAGTCTTAACCAAAGGATGACCATAACAGCTTATATCTGTATTGAGATCATCAACTGCTATGAAAAGCACATTGTATTTTTTCTTTTCAGGCTTAGGAGTGTCGGGATTGGCAAAACTTTTTTTACAATTAAGTAAGATTGCAAGCATAACTACCCGCAGTAATATTCTACTTAAAGAGTGAACAATTTTTTTCATATCAATCGTTATCATCTTTCCTGTTTTAATATTGTTTTTACCACACATAGAAGAAGTTAGAATGTAAGTTACTTTATGTAGTTCTACTGTGCCTATGTGTCTTCCGATAGCTATCGGAAGTGTTTAAAAAGACTACTTCTTAAGCATAACTTTTACAAACGAAAACTGAGGTACACTAAGCGTAAAATGCGAAGCATCTTTCTTCACGACATCTACTTTTTTTATCTTTAAAGGGCCTTCAGTGCTGTCTGCACTTTCAAACCCAACAGCCGAAAACCCTGATGCTTTGAAATCGCTTAATGCTACATTAACGTCAACTGCAGGCTTTTCTAAATTCTTATTTATCATATATACCCACATTTCATTTCCCGGCTTACTTTTTACAGCTATGGTTATAAGCCTGTCAGCAGAAACGGAAGTTTTTACCTGCTGTTGTCCTAATACATCAGTATATAAAGTGAACATATCATAAACTTTATTCGGATCATGATTGTTTTGGGAGTTCATTAAAGCCCTGTTAGCCCAATCAACTTTCGTTGGCGTTGATATAGGCCAGAAACACGACATAAACAAACCCGACTGTATAAACTGGGTGAACTCTTCAGCAACCATCAGCGCTGCCTCTGCTTCAGTAGGTGGTAAATTGCCGGTTCCATTAGGGCCGATGTTCCATTCAAGAACCATCATTTCAATATCGGGGAAACCTGCCTCTGCAAAAATTTTCCTGAAGATGGCTCGTTGCTCACTGTAAGGCCGTTCACGTCTATGTGTCATTTTAGGCTCAGCCTTCCAGTTATTGAAAGTTGCATTTCTAAATCTCCAGTAGAAATGGACATCTACGTAATCTATATTTTTACCGGCTTTGCTTATAAGCGTTTTTGTATAAACATCGTTGTTGGGATGTGTGTTAACGATAATCTTAATATCCGGGTCAATCTTCTTCATTTCAGTAGCATAGTTGTTTACATTATCCGCATACTCTTCAGCAGTGAAAGTATAATTTGCATCAGGCTGATAAGGCTCGTTATCGAGGTAATAATATTTTACCTTCACACCTTTACTCAGGCAATATTTCATCAGCTTTTTTGCATCTTCTATCCCATCCTTCACCCTGTTATATTTTTGTCCTGAACCCATATTAATACCTACCAATGGTTCACTTTTAATTCTTTTGGTTAATGTGAGGTACTCATCCAAATCCATATACATTAACGGAGGAGCATTTTTAGAGGCATCGAAAGAGGGGCTCCAACTATCAGCCCAGCCTTGCCCGGTTAAATTATTCCAATGGTAAAAAGTGGATACAGTACCACCGGGCCAGCGTAAAGGTTTGACGTTTAACTTTTTCAATAACTCCGGAACATGCTCTTTCCAGGGTGCATCCTTTTCGTATGCGTAAACAATATTGAAACCCATCAGCAAAGGGCTTATAATACCTTGTTCCTGTTTAGCAAATACTGATACATTATAATCACCCTTAGACGTATCAATATATGCAGCATAATTAATTGTTGACGAAAATATAATCAGCAGCCACGCTAAAGTTATATAGTGAACATTCTTCTTCAGTTGTTTCATTCGTTGTTAATTGATATGATGTTTGTACTTCTTTACCGATAGTACTCCGTATCAGGTATCTTAAAACTACCATGTACCTTTAAATAAGTGATCCGACTTCATTATGTTATTGCGTTTAAGCGGTATTGTATTGCCATTCGTCTCTTCAATCCAATCCCATAGCTGCTTGTTTAACTGTTTGGCTAAATCCTGGTGTTGAGGACTTCGGATGAGGTTATTAATTTCATAAGGGTCTTGCTGAAGGTCGTAAAGCTGGTCAATGTCCCAAACACCGTAAGTGCGAATGAACTTATATCTGTCTGTTCGTACAGCAAATTGTGTTGGTGTTTGGGGAAAAGCATTTTCCCAATAATATTCATAAAACATCTTGTCGCGCCAGGCAACATTTTGTCCTTTCAACAACGGCAGAAATGAAGCGCCCTGCATTTGTTTTGGTTTTTGTACGCCTGCCATTTCAAGAATGCTGGGCGCAATATCTACATTCATAATCATTTGGCTTATTGTTGTTCCCTCCTTAATAAGGGCGGGGCAACGTGCCAGTAAAGGCACCCGCATAGATTCTTCAAAAGCATGTCGCTTATCAATTAATCCATGTTCGCCAAACGAAAACCCGTTATCGCCCATGTAAATTACCAGCGTTTCTTTATCAAGTCCACTTTCCTTCAAATATTCTAATACTCGTCCAATGCTGTTATCAACTCCCGACAAAGTCTCCAGGTATTTCTGGTAAAATTCATCAAAATCAATTGCGCCGTGATACATATAATCCACACCATGCCAGCTATACCGCTGAGCCCGCACCCAAAAAGGAATATCCTTCGTATTGAATATATATTTTGTGGTATCTGCCTGTTTTCCTTTAGTGAACTTTTTACTGTTTGCAGTTGCTGTGGTAAACATAGAAACCGGATACTGAATTGGAATATTCTCATACTTCCCGTTATCTCTTTTAGCAGGTTGAAATTCTGAATGCACTGCCTTATGCGAGAGGTACACAAAGAAGGGTTTATTCTTGTCGCGTTTCTTCAGCCAGTCTAATGAAAGATCGGTAAGCAGGTCGGTAATATAAGTGCTGTCCTTATATTGAATATGCTTGCCGTCAATATTCAATAATGGATTATAATAAACACCTTGTCCCCGAAAGCTAACCCAATGGTTAAAACCAGGCCTCGGCTCATCCCCCACTCCACCCATGTGCCACTTACCGAAAAATGCAGTCTGGTAACCTTGCTTTTGTAAATACTGCGGAAAATAAACAAGGTTGGGAGGCGCAGGAGCTTCGTTATCAACAACAGTATGTGTATGAGCATAATTGCCTGTTAAGATGGAAGCACGGCTTGGCGAACATAGCGCTGTTGTAACAAAAGCATTTTTAAAATGTACCCCTTCGTGTGCCAGGCGATCCATGTTAGGGGTTTGTAATCCGGGCACCTTACCTGTAAATCCCATAAAGTCGTACCGGTGATCGTCCGACAGAATGAATATTACATTACGTGGTTTTACACCGGGAATTTTATTATAAGAAATTATTTGTGCCTGTGCGAAGGCATAATTATAAGGTATAAAAAACAAAGCTGCAAAAGCAATGCAAACTAAAAAGTCAGGTTTTCTTAAGAGGGATTTTGTTTTATGCAATATCATGAGGTGTTACTTTAAATGAGTTGTTATTAAAGAATTTGTGTTAAGAGAGAGAAGGATAATCAGAGAGTGAATTATTTATGGTTAATTAAAGTTTGAGGTTCTGTAATATTTGTGTGGTTAAGATAGCCCGCACCTTTTAGTTGCCACGACCTTCAGGTTGTGGCTGCTATAAAAATTTTAAGTTTCGGCTTTAGCCATCCCGCCATCGGGCGGGACGAAATGATGTGCATTCAAAAAATCTTCATACTCTTCAGTAAAAGTTTTCATTTTGTGGTGTGTTTCCTGATTTAGAATATAAGCGCTTACCTTATCAATTGCAGAATAGCTTACTGATAATGCAATGTATTCATCCGGCCATTCAAATTTGCTCTTAATAAGACTTTGTCTATTTACCCAAGATGAAGATTCGCCTTTTATAAGCATAGCTGTTTTGGCAATTGTCTGTTCCGTGCCAAGGGAAACAAGCAAATGAATGTGATCGGAAACACAATTTACAGTATCAATGAAAATTTCTTTTATGATACTATTCTCTTTGATATGCTGTAGTAATAATGGCTTTAACTCTTTGCTTATTAAATGCTCCCGATTTTTGGTTGCCCAAATTAAATGTATAAATATTTTCGAAGGCATCTGGTGTTAGTTTTTTTGCTAAAGCCTATTATTTATTATTCTTTATCCACGACCTGAAGGTCGTGGCAATTTCAGCTTAATTATAATTACTATCGCTGCTTATTTTATAGATCAATTTGTTTTAGAATTTGAGCTCATAGCAATATTATTTGGCACAGCAAATTTTGTTGTCATCGTTCTTGCCGTTTTATCATGAAGATGACGAAGCCTTGTTTCAACGGTATGGTTTCCTGCAGCAGGCTCCTGCAATTTATATAAATAATAACTATCCGACAGATCACCATTTTTAGCTTTCTTAGTTATTAGTTCAGGCTTAACAACCTTTCCGTTAACCTTTAATTCTTGCAGTTCAATTAATGGTTTTGCAAGCACTTGCCTTGCACCTGCCCACCAGCAGCGGATGCGAATGTTTACGCCTTTATCAGGCCGGGCTACTTCAAAGGTGTCAGAGGGAAATAATACGCTTATTGCCGCCCACGGATGATTGGTTTCGTGTGTTTCATTCTTCCACCATTTCCATGAGTTCTGTTTTGCAGTTATGAATTGACGCATCTCCTCTGAGCCTCCAAGCATTCTTGTTTGATTGTTGCTGATGCTGTCGTGCCTTACAGCTACCACCCAGTTATTTTTTAATGCTGTTATTAAAGCATCATATGATGGTTCTTTGGCAAGAAACAAAGTACGGTGATTAATTAATTCTTTCGCCCACCACCACGATTCTGTTCCATGCGCATCCTGAAGTGTAATAAATGGCAGTTGGTAGCGGTACTGGTGTAAATGCGGCTGAGCGAATGAAAAGTTCTGGCCAAAATGAACAGTACTGATAGCAAGATAACCGCCGCCGTTATTAACTGATTCATCCAATAACATTCTGGTCAACGGTTCGTTGTTACTGATTTGCAGGATCAATCCTCCGTTAGCAGCATGCAAATCTTTAAGCGTTGTTTTTGCAAAGTCCTGCCACGATGTGCTGTCCTTAAATTTTATGTTAGTATTTGCAGGAGCTATAAAATCCAAAATATGACCAAACGAACCCATGCCGGGAATGCTTACATCTTTGCCATAAGGTTCGTCAGTTATAAAAAAGGTTACGGGAACTTTATTTTTATCAGCAATTTTCTGTGCTGCGGCTATCCAGCCGGGTGCCGGGTTTTTGGCTCCCCATAAATTTATTTTCAAACTATCGGCAAGCATAACTGCTTCTGCCGGGCTACCCGTTCCGCTTGCCTCAAACTGCACCGTAAAAACTTTGTAACCGGAAAAATCAGTTGGGTTTTTAACGGCTGCCCGCTTAACCGGGGGCGCAGTGTTTAACAAAGAGAACGAATCTAATACTTTTAAAGCGTCAATGGCATAGTAAGTTGAGATGGGGTTGGAAGGCAATCCCGGGCGATTACCAAAACCTCCATCAACATTTCTAAGCGACAATAAATACTTAATACAAGCAGCAACATTTTGTGGTTTGGCAGAAAAAAATTGCAATGCTTTAATAGCTGCCCATGTATAAGCCACCTCTGCATTTACACCTATTTCAGGTTTGGGCTGGTGCGTAAAGCCGCCTTCTTTTAACTGGCATGCTTGTATCCATGATACAGTTTCTTTCTTAAGCTGCTCATCTTTACTAAGCGACTTTAAGGCATAAACACTCCAATAAGTATTTAAAATATTTCCATCGCCGCCATCGGCAGCAGGAGTATTATTAAAGCTTCCATTGTTTCTTTGTGCTTCCTGTAAATAAGTAACAAATTCATTGGTTATATCGGCTATAGGCAAATTGAGCAACCGGCGACATATTGGTGTCATTACTTCCTGGTTTAAGGGTGCATATCCGTGCATCTCGTAATTGGCTATATTCCCTTTCTGCGATTTCCAGTTTTTTACTTCTTCTGCAAATCCTGATACATCTCCGCCTAACCAAAGAATGCTTTGTATTTGCTGATACGTTAAGCTCCTTACCTGCGAGCCGCTTGGCCCTGTTTCTTTATTTGGTCCTCTTTGAGGATGATGGGTACGAACAAATTCAACTAATGATTTTTTATCAGCAGGTAATTGATCCAGGTCGTTCAATATGCCTATTACCGCATAGGTTGTTGTTATATGTGAGTCGGGCTGGTCTTCCCATCCGTAGCCGCCGTCTTTTTTTGCAAGCTTTGTATTGATGTAGTTTAATACTTCCGCTTTCCGGTTTTGCTGTGCAATAACAGGAGCATGTTTTAAAAATATAAATAACAGTAACAGACACTTAATAACCAGCTTAGTGATATTTCTCATTCAAAATATTTTGTTTTTACAACCATACTAAACTACATAAGATTTTAAACCGTTTCATTTTTGGATTTGCAGCCTTAAAAGGAAAGACATTATTTTTAAAATGAGATTGTTGCATTTTCTTATAAACTGAAAACAACCATCTTTAATAACCTGGGTTTTGCAATAAATTAGGATTAATAGTTACATCGTTTTTGGGTATAGGAAAGTAATAGTAAATTTCTTTAAAATAGCGTTTTGTTACATCTATCCTCTTATAAGTATATACCTTTCCAGTAGATCCAACACGTGTAATTTCCATTCCATGCATAGGTCTTCCATCCATTAAACCCGTTCCGGTTTTCCATCTTCTGACATCCCAAAACCGATGGTTTTCAAAAGCAAGTTCTATTGCCCGCTCATTTTGAATAATTGTCCTCAAATTTGCCATCGTTGTAGTAGCAGGTAAACCAAACAAACCATCTGTACCAGCATTAATTCCTGCCCGCTCCCGTAGAAGTTTCAAAGTATTAATGGCCTCCGAAGTGTTACCAATTTCATTAACAGCCTCTGCATAATTCAGCAATATTTCGCCGTACCGGATTATAGGTAAGCTCCTGTTAACGTTTCCTCCTCCCGTAAAAGCAGCTAATTCGTCACAAAGCTTACGCATATAATATCCTGTACTTGTTGATGTATTACTTGTGGTTGATACTATCGCATCTGCTGTAGCGCCGGTGCCTTTAAACGTATTAACCTCTTCAAGCGTTCTGGTAGCGTTTAAGTAATATAAGCTGCCATTATAAATTACTGTGTAGTCAAACCTTGGATCTCTGTTAAGGTAAGGATTGGCTGCATCATAACCTTTTGGATTAGCAGTAGATTTAACATCATCAAAAATTGGCTTTCCATTAATTGTTGGAAACATATCTACAAGTTCCTGTGTAGGATAATAATAAAAGTTTGCTCCCCCTCTTGATTTCGGATTAAAAGCCTGTTCTACCTGCTTACCGGGAGGCAAAGGCCGTGGTAAGATAAATTCGTTATTTACCCTGCTGATAAATAACTTATAAAATCCATTTCCTGGTTTTGTGGTATTGTCGAGGTTTAGGCTATAAACATTTAAATCCATTACCGCCTTAGCAGCAAGGGCGGCTTTTTCCCACCTGCTTTGATCGAAGGTTGGATAGGCAGTATATTTAATCAGATCGCCGGTTGCGGTACTTCCGCCATTATATAACGGGCTGGCTGCATATAGAAGAACTCGTGATTTTAAAGCAAGGCAAGCGCCTTTGGTAATACGGGCATAATCTAAACCGTCATAATTTAATGAAAGGTCCTTTGCAATAGCATCTAATTCAGCAACAACATAGTTAACACATTCTTCGTAAGTTGACCTGCCCGATTCATCCCGGTCTGAAGCACTAAATACCTTATCTCCGATTAGCGGTACTCCTCCAAAATATTTCATTAAGTTATAATAATGAAACGCTCTTATAAAACGTGCCTCAGCTTTAGTACGAACTTTTTTTGCCTCTGAAAGAGGTGATCTGTCAACTTCTGCAAGAAAAATATTGGCATTCTGTATATTCTGGTAAAAATTTGCCCACTGACCGGCTATAGTACTAAAAAAAGAGCCGGAAAAAGTGCCTTGAGTAACAACTTTATCGTAGTTGCCTAATGCGGGGTATCGGCCTTCCGCCTCATCACACATTTTAGCATAATCATACCCGCTGTTGTCTGAGGATAATGTATATCCTAATGAAAAATCCATATACAATCCAGCAAGATAATCCATGGTGTTTGCACTGTCAGTAAAGACTACTTCTTTATTCAGATCAGCTGTACTTTTGGTATCGAGAAAATTTCCTTTTTTACAGGAAGCGGTTGCAAGTGCAATTGCAACACTTAATAATAAAAATAGCCTGTTCATCAGTAAATAATTTGATTTTAATGGTCTGATGGAACTCCCTAACTGTAGTGCTATCTTCGGCCTTAGAATTTTCATTCCCCTATGTGCAACAAAACCGCTTTTAAATAGTCCTTTCATAATAGTATTATTTTAAAGCGACGTTTAACCCCAAATTAAAAATTGCCTGTTGCGGGTAAGTTCCATCTGTGGTGCTGGAAGAGCTTGATCTTGCAATTTCAGGATCTACCCCATAACGTGAAAATGTTTTAGACCAACTGGCTAAATTGTAACCATTAGCATAAACCCTTAAACCTTGTAATCCAACTTTTTTAACCAGTTTCTCAGGAACACGGTAACTTAATTCTACTGATCTTATCCTGAGATAGTTACCGCTTATAGCCCAGTAACTTGAGTTTGATCCCGGTGACATATATGTTCCATGAAAATTAGTAACGAGGGCGGGAAATTCTGCTGTTGACGCTGTTTCAGGCGTCCAGCGCTTTAAATGTATTGCCTGTAAATTTGCTTTGAAAGGTGCGGTAAACTGGTAACCGACCTGCACATCATAATTAAGGGCCGACTGCAGTAAGATATTTAATGATACTCTTTTGAAAGTAAATCCTGTATTTAATCCAATGGTAGTATTAGGTAAATTAGGGTTGCCAAAGTAACCCTGATCGTCTGTAGTTATTACCCCGTCGCCATTCATATCCCTGTACTTTAAAAAGCCGGGAGTTGTTGTAGCTGATCCGATGTACTTAGGAACTTTTGGGTCAACTGCTTCCTCCGCAGAATAGTACCCATCCCAAATCCATTGCTGAACTGATCCTATTGATTGGCCCGTTTGCCTTTTATACTCATACGCCGGTGGCACTTCATCAATCTCAAGTATTTCATTTTTAGCAAATGAATAATTTCCTTTAATATTAAAGCCAAAATTTTTACCAACTCTGCCATTGTAAACCAGCTCAAACTCATACCCCTTGTTGCTTACAATTCCAAGGTTTTGAGGAGGTATTGAAGAACCTGCAATACCAAAGTACGATGTAATCGTTTGTCTTTTGGCTAAGATATCATATCTCCTGTTCTTAAATACATCAACTGTTCCGCTTATCTTACCACCCCTGATGGCAAAGTCAACACCTATATTTGTTTTCAATTCCTTTTCCCAGGTAACATCAGGATTACCAATTACACCAGGTACGATAGTCGCAGTATTGTTATGGGTTGTTCCAAATGAATAAGCCCCTGTTCTATTATAAGAGCTGATATAGGTATTGCTGAAATCTCCCAGATCATCACTGCCTACCGTACCATACGATCCGCGTATCTTAAATAAGGTTAAGAATTTTACATTATTTCTTATAAAGTTCTCTTCCGCCACATTCCATCCTGCTGATACTGCCGGGAAGAAACCAAAACGATGACTTTCCTCAAAAGCAGTGGTACCATTATAACTGCCATTAAATTCAATCAAATACTTATTAGCATAGTCATAACCTACACGAGTTGTATAACCTAAAAAGTTTACAGGTATATAAGGTTCTATATTTACCTGGCTGCCTCCGGCGTTTTGTACTTTGGTGTTTCGGTTATACAGCACTAAAGCATTAATATTATGTTCGCCAAAACTTCGCTTATAGTTGAGGCTCCCTTGTATTGTTGACTGGCGTCGTGGAGCGCCGGCTGCATAAGTTAAACTCCACGGGTCTATCCGAAATATAGTGGCATTTCTTGGAGTATATGTATTAGCAACGGGATCGTAGTAAAATGAAGGAAAATTTGTGCGGTTTAGTCCCCTTGATGCGCTTGTAGAATTTGCGATAGAAATAGTTACTCTTGCTTCCAGTCCTTTTGTAATGGCATCAAGCCGTTGAATACCCGAAATATTTAAGTTTAAAAGATTTCTGCGCTGACGGGTGTAACCTCCATATGTCAATCGCCCAATAATATTGTTTACGCCCCCACTTGGTTGGGTGGCGTTTGGATTGGTATATCCAAAACTGCCATCAGGGTTATATATATTGTAGATATACGGGTTTAACGATTCGTAATTGAATACTTCATAAAATGCTGCCGTTTCACCTGAGCCACTTACACCCGAAAACTCCGGTGTATTGATCACAGAATTATTTCCGGAAAAATCGAGTTTAAAACTTAATGACTTAGTAGCCTTAACATCTAAGTTTGCCCGGAAATTATACCTGTCGTAATCGTAGTTATTCCTGATGTTAGCTTCCGACTTTACACTTCGCATCATACCTTCCTGCGTCAGATACCCTAATGATACAAAATACCTCACGTTCTCAGTACCACCTGAAAGATCGAGGTTAGTAGTGCTCATTGGCGCTGATTTTTTGAACAAGGTGTTGTACCAATCAATATTTGGATGGCCATAAGGGACTGAGCCATTACGATATAATTCAATATCATTATCTGTAAACTGAGCAGGCGACCCTTCATTTTTAAGCGCTTCATTACGAAGCATGGCAGTAGTAGCGGCATCTAAAAACTTTGGAATATGTGTAGGAACCTGCAGTCCAAATTCTGTACGCAAGTTCATTCGTGGCGTACCTGCCTGACCTCTGCGGGTAGTAACAAGCACTACCCCATTAGCTCCTTTAATACCATAAACAGCAGTAGTAGCGGCATCTTTTAATATGCTTATACTTTGAACTTCATTCGGATCAATGGTAGCAAAATCTGCATAGGTAAATTCAATATCATCAACAAGGATAAGCGGCGACTGATTGCCATTAAAAGTACTTACACCCCTCACAAAAAAATCAGCCCCGTCTCTGCCGGGCTGCCCGCCACGCTGTTGTGAATAAAACCCGGGCAACTTTCCTGTTAAAGCGTTTTGTATGCTTGCAGATGGCGTTTTTGTAATATCATTCCTGCTGATTGTACTTATTGCACCGGTAACAGTAGCCTTCTTTTGACTGCCATATCCAACCACTACAACTTCTTCAAGACCTTTGGTGTCTGATGCCATTGTAACCGTTATATTTTGATTGCTGCTTACACTTACCTCTTTGGTAAGAAAGCCTACAGCACTAATTGAAATAACATTACCCCGACCGCGCATTGCAATTCTAAACCTTCCTTCAACATCGGTGCTTGTGCCATTTGCAGGTACGCCTTTTTCAACAATGCTTACGCCTGCCAAAGGACCTTCAGCATCTTTAATAACACCGGTAATAACACGGGTTTGTGCTTTGGCTAAAAGTAAACTGCTCACTAATAACACCAGTAATATAATCCTGTATATATTTTTCATAACTGATTATAATTATTTCTTTTTACCATCCCGGGTTTTGGGTTAAAGCTTTATTTCTTAATAATTCGCTATACGGTATCGGGTATAAATACATTTTCGGCGCTATAAATCTTATAGGCGCCACATCTATTGTTTGGTAGGTGAATGCACCGGTACTTGTTTTTGTTATACTAACACCTTTTAAAATTTTATTGAACTCTGTTTCTGCAATTTTCCAACGGCGAACATCCCAAAATCTATGTTCTTCAAATGCAAGTTCAATACGTCTTTCAAGCTTTATGGCTTCTCTCATTTCTGCCTGTGTCATATTAGCTTTTAAACCGTATAAAGCATTAGTGCCTGCAGTTATGCCGGCACGTTTACGCAATGCAGTTAATTGATTATATGCAATTGTTCGGTTAGCAACCGTATTTTCCATTTCATTAACCGCCTCGGTATAATTCAATACAGTTTCGGCATAACGAAAGATTATAAAATTATGGTCAACAAGGCTGTAATTTGAAGCGGTTGAAAGATCAGGCAAAAACTTACGTAAATAATAACCCGTTTTAGTTTGAGTTTGAATGCCACCGGGTTTATCTTTTCCACCTTCGAAAGTTTCTACAGCGCGGTTCAGCCATAATGAACCATTGTAAAAAATGGTAGCATTAAACCGCGGGTCTCTGTTAGCATAAGGAGTAGCAGGATTATAATCCGAAGCCGGATCGGTAATCGAAAGGCCGGTAAGCATAGGAAATGCTTTCACTAAATCTTCTGTTGGACTTATCAAGCCACTGCTGTTATTCAAATTCTGGTAACCTGATGGTGCAAGCGCTCTTTCGAGGGTTGAATTTGTTGGTTGCTGAAAAGCAAGAATTACTTCTTTATTACTTGCACGTGTTGTAAATGTTGTAACAAAACTTGCATTTAAAACGTAATAATTTATATCTATAACGGCTTTGGCAGCATTTGCAGCGGCCTGCCATTTAGTAAGATCATTTGCCGGGTTATTTAAAGGACTTGCAGCGTATAAAAGGATTCTTGACTTGAGCGCTAAAGCCGCTCCCTGTGTTATACGGCCTGTTTCTACTGCTGTAACCGGTTCCTTCTTCAATAACCCGTTTATTGCGTCGCATTCAGAAACAATAAACTGCACACATTCAAGGAAAGTATTTCTGGGAATGCTGAGATTGTCCTCTAAAGTCAACACCTTATCTCCAAGTAAAGGAACACCCCCATACCTCTTAACCAGTTCAAAATAAAGCATGGCACGTATAAATCTTGCTTCAGATTTCCATGTTTGTTTTACAGTAGCAGTTACCGGTACTATATCAATTTTCAATAAAAAAAGATTAGCTCTGTAAATACCTGTATAAGCATTTGAAAAGTTATCATCAATAGGTTGCGTAGGACTCTGAAGCGCCTGCGAAAGTATTTCTATGTTATTCGCTTGTTCAGAAGAAACAGCATCGTCTGTGGCGGCATCAAGAAATGAATTGTCAATACGATTAAAACCTGTTGGTAAAAATGTATAAAGATTTGTAAGAGCCCTGTCTGCATACGTACCATTAA
>JAABUN010000281.1_pt1 | contig 86976 bp, 80 predicted proteins | sample 5559311 | NCBI WGS metagenome assembly JAABUN01 (sample SAMN10711877, study PRJNA513370) | rock metagenome | isolation source: Antarctica rocks | place: Antarctica: Victoria Land, Siegfried Peak sud
TCCACGTAGCTGAACAGCGCCCCTGTCCGCTCGTCCGTCCCCCGCAATCCGACCTCCCGATCAAGCAACAGGAGTGAATCACGAGGCCAGCCGCGACGCGAGCGGGTTCTTCAACAGCCTGCTAGTTACCGTTTGCAGAGCGGGTTCTAGAACCGGGCCGCTCCATCTCAATATGGGGCTCGGTAGAGGTGACCGGTTCAATCGCTCGCTCCACTCGCTTGGTGGGAGTGCCCTCTGGCCGATCAACGGTGCTGACGCACGTTCCCCACGCCTCCATCAACTCTCGGCGCTTCGCTAGGAGGTCGCCACGGCGATAGGCCGCCTCGACTCGGTTTTCGACTGTATGCGCGAGCGCCATCTCGGCCACCTCGCGCGGAATGTTTGTCGCCTCGGCGGCCCAGTCACGAAATGAGGAGCGAAAGCCATGGGCAGTGATCGGCAGCTTCATTCGCCGGAGCGCCATGAGGAACACCATGTTCGACATCGGCTTGGCTGGCGAACGGCCTGGGAACACGAGCGCGCTATCGCTGGCCAGCAGCTTCGCCCTCCCCAGGACCTCGACGGAGCGGGCGCTCAGCGGCACGCGGTGTTCGCGTCCGGCCTTCATCCGCCCCGCCGGCACCGTCCAGAGGGCTTCCGCCTCGTCGACCTCGGTCCACACGGCCCCGAGCACCTCGCTCGTTCGGGCGGCGGTCAGGATCAAAAACTCGAAGGCGAGCCGGGCGATCTCGCCCTGCTCGGATGATTGTAGTCGGGCAACGAAGGCTGGCACCTCGGCATAGGGCAACGCGGCATGATGTTCGTCGCGCTCACCTTGTTTCGGCAATCCCTTCGCGACGCCGTCGACCGGATTGTCCCCGTTCCGATATCCAGCCGCCTTCGCCCAATCGAGCACCGTGCCGATCCGTTGCCGCACCCGGCGCGCCGTTTCCGGCTTCGTCAGCCAGATCGGGGACAAGGCACGCAGGACGTCGGGCGTCTCGACCTGATCGACCGGACGGTTCCCGAAATGAGGGATCGCGTAAGTGCGCAAGGTGCTCAGCCACTGCGCGGCGTGCTTCTCGTTCTTCCACGATGCCTTGTGGTCGGTGTGAACCTGCTCGGCCGCTTCGGCGAAGGTCGGCACCGTTGTCCGTGCCTTCCGCCGCTCGGCCAGTGGATCGCCGCCGTCGCGGGCGAGTTTCCGTAAGGCAAGCGCCTTCTCCCGCGCCTCGGCTAAAGAAACGAGGGTCGCGCCGCCTAATCCGATATCGCGCCGTCGGCCTTGCACGACAGTTCGCAACAGCCATCGCTTCGAGCCCGAGGGCTCGACCACAAGATAGAGGCCATTGCCGTCAGCGTAGCGACCCGCGACTTTAAGCGCCCGAACCTGGACGGTCGTCAGCGCCTTCTCGGGATGGCGGCTCTTGCCCTTCATCGCTGGGTCCGTCGAACTTTTGTCGCCCACATTCCGGCCCACACCCTATGTCGGCTAAAGGCGGATCGCAATGGACGTCGCCGGATTGCTCACGCGGGCTAAATGCCTGAGCGTCCTCGCACTAACGGTCCTTATCGGACGTCTTCATACTGGGGTATGGCGGTCCCCCTCTCCGCCACCTGGCCAACTACCCGCTGTTCCTGAGGCCAGCCGAAATGCCGTTGATCGTCAGCTGGATGGGCCGAAGCAGGGCCTCCTCTTCAAGCTGATCTCGCTTCTTCAGCAACTCGACCTGAACGTGGTTGAGCGGATCCAGATAGGGGAACCGATACTGGATGGAGCGAGCGAGCATCGGGTTGCCTTCGAGCAGAGCCTGATGCCCCATGATCGCAGGGACCATCCGTACGACGTCCTCGTACTCGGCCCTGATGCGACCAAAGATGCGGGCGCGGAGCGCCTCGTCCTTGACCAACTCCGCATAGCGGGACGCAATAGCTATGCTGCTCTTCGCGAGGACCATGTCCATGTTGGACAGCTGCGTGCGAAAGAAGGGCCAAGTTCGGTACATGTTCTGGAAGAAGGGCAGACCTTGCTCCGGGTGAGCAGCGATCCAGGCCTTCACGGCCGATGCGAAGCCGTACCATCCCGGGAGCATGAGGCGGCATTGCGCCCAGCTGAAAACCCAGGGGATGGCCCGCAGATCCTGTACGCGTCTGGTCTTCTTCCGGGAAGCGGGCCTGCTACCGATGTTCAACGTGGCGATCTCACTGATCACCGTGGAGGCCCAGAAATAATCCTCGAAGCCGTCCGTTTCGTAGACGAGACTGCGATAGGCCCGGAAGGCGGCCTCGGAGACCTCTTCCAGCGCCTGATGATAGCTGCGCTCGTCCGTGCCACGGTCCTCCTGAAAAAGTGTCGCGTTGACGGTCGCCGAGGCCAGGATCTCAAGATTCCGTCGCCCAAGCTCCCGGTTCGAGTACTTGCCGGAGATGCTCTCGCCCTGCTCGGTCAGGCGGATTTGGCCGCGCACGGCGCCGGCCGGCTGCGCGAGGATCGCTTCGAAGCTCGGTCCCCCTCCTCGTCCAACAGACCCGCCTCGGCCGTGGAATAGCCGAAGGCGGATCTGGTGGCGCTGGAAGAGCGCCACGAGCCCGGTCTCGGCCTTGTAGAGCTCCCAACCGGAGGTGAGGAAGCCGCCATCCTTGTTGCTATCCGAGTAGCCGAGCATCACCTCCTGAACACCGCCCCGGCTCTGCACGAGGCTGCGGAATTCCGGAAGGGAGAATAGTCGCTCCATCACGCCCACGCACCGGCGCAAATCCTCGATCGTCTCGAAGAGAGGGACGAGGTTGACGGCGCTCGTACCGCTGATTGGATCGAGGAGCCCGGCCTCCTTCAGCAGGACCGCGAGTTCCAGCATGTCGGACGCGCTCTGGCATTGAGAGATGATGCAGGTGCGGATGATCCCGCGCCCGATCGATTTCTGCGCCTCCCGTCCGGCCCTGAACACGGCGAGCTCTCCGGTGGTCGTCTCCGAATAGCTGCAGTAAGGCGAGGTGAGGGGGCGGACGGTGCGGAGTTCCTCCACGAGAAGGGCGATCCGCTCATCCTCATCCAGATCGCGGTATCGGAGCCCGGGAGTCACTCCCTCCAGCAGCTCAGCCACGACCTCCTCGTGGACTGACGAGCTCTGGCGGAGGTCGAGCGTCGCCAGATGAAAGCCGAAGCAATCTGTCGCGCGGCGCAGGTGCCGCAGCCGGCCCGCGGCGAGGATCCCCGATCCATTCGCCTTCAGCGAGGCATCGATCACGTTGAGGTCCGACCGGAATTCACGGGCCGTCCGGTAAGGTTCCGCGTCCGCAGCCGGGGCGACTGCGACGACGCTGCGGGCCAGGTGGTGCGCGGTGGAAGCAAGTCGGGCATAAATGCCCGAGATCGCTCGCCGGTAGGGTTCGAGCTCGCGGTGCGGGGAGCGGTCCGGAGATGCGTCCGCGAGCGCCCGCAGCTCATCTGAAACGGACACCACCCTGGAGGAGAGCGAAAGCTCCGCACCGAGCTGGTGCACCTCGGCGAGATAGTAGCGCAGGGCTGTCCCGGCATGCAGGCTGACCGTTTGCTGCAGCACCTCTGCGGTGACGAACGGGTTCCCGTCCCGATCCCCTCCGATCCAGCTGCCGAGACGGAGAAACGTGTGCACCTCGGGGTGATCGTTGGCCGTGCCGTCCTCCACGGCCATGCGGCTCAGGGCGTCGTCCACGGCGCTGTGAAGATCCGGCACGGCTTCAAAGAAGGTCTGCCCGTAATACGACAGGCCGTTCATCACCTCGTCCGTCACGTCGAGCTTGCTCGTGCGGACCACGTTGGTCTGCCACAACGTGAGCACGGCGCGCCGGAGGCGCTGTTCGTCGAGGGCGACCTCCTCGGGCGTCAGCTGGATGCGATCACGGGCCTGAAGGATGCCCGCTATCTCGATCTCGCGGTCGAGGGTGCTCTTACGTCTAACCTCCGTCGGATGCGCCGTCAGGACCGGACTGACCAGTGCTTGTGAAAAGAACTCACGCAGGCTCTCCGCCGAGATCCCAGCCTCTTTGCAGCGCGTCAACACGCCTGCAATGGAGCCTTGCGGCGGAGACGCGCCAGCCAGCGCATCGGTGCGCGTCTGGCGGATGTGGTGCTGGTCCTCGGCGATGTTTGCCAGATGCGAGAAGCTGCTGAAGGCGCGGATGATCTTGGCTGCCTGGTCGTCCGAAAGCCCGTTGAGTAACGCTTCGAGCTCGCGCCTGGCTGGCGCGTCGTGATCGCGATGGAAGCGAACGGATGTCTGGCGGATGCGCTCGACGATCTCGAACACCTGCTCGCCCTCCTGCTCCCGAATGATGTCGCCGAGAATGCGCCCGAGACGGCGGATGTCCTCGTGGAGGGCCGCTTCGTGATCCTGTTCCGAGTTCGGTGTGATCTGGACCAAGCAGTCCTCCAAGGCGGACTAGTGCCCACGCTCGCGAGCGTGCTCGGGCCTGCATCGATGATGAGGCGAACACCTGGCAAGCCCCCGAAGAGGATTGCTCATCACTCGTCCGGGAAGCGTCGGTTCGCGTCACTCGCGCGAGAGGCTGACACTCCGACGCGACCAGGGTGTCGTACTGATCGTACTCGTAAGCACGCGGACTGCTCTTGCGTCGACGGGCCGAAGCGCGCTCGGTTCCGGTTACCGCGCGATCGGCTTGCGTAGCCGCTACGGCCTCTGCTCCGAACCTGCGAAGGCCTTGGGCGACCCGTCGTAAAGTTCGGTCTCAATCGATGGCGGCGAGCAGGTCGATCACCTTCTCGGGGTTCGGGATCTCGACATCGTGCGGGACTGGCAGCTCCATGTACTTCCATCCGGCCTTCGCCTTCGCGCGTTGGCGGCTGGGCTCGATGGCGGCGAGCGCTGGATTCGTATAGGCCACGTAAGTCACCGGCAGGCCCGCGCCCGCCGGCTTCTTGAGTGTGACGACGCTCTCGTACGTGCCGATCGGGTGCGGGCGCAGCCGGCGCATGAACCAGTCCTTTCCGGGTCCGGCCGGGATCGGGAAGCCTTCGGCGGCCGGCACCGGCAGGGCGACGCCGCCGCCCTGCTCGCGGGCGGCCTTGCGGCGGGCGTCGGGAGCGCCGGCCGGCAGCGTCTGGAAGACTGTCTCTCCGTTCTCCGGGATGAGGGCGTCCAAGTAGACGATATGCCGGATACGGTCCGTCATCCGGTCCGCGACCCCGGTGACCGCCACGCCGCCATAGGAGTGCCCGACGAGGATGATGTTTGTCAGCTCGTCCGTCTCGATCACGTTCGCGACGTCTTCAATATGCGTGTCGACCGTGATCTGCCGGGAGAGAAGGTGGCTGCGCTCACCGAGTCCGGTCTGGGTCGGGGTCACGACGCGATGGCCCTGCTTCCGCAGTCCCTCGGCGACGTCGCGCCAGATCCAGCCGCCGCCATACGCGCCGTGCACGAGCACGTAGGTCTTGGCGGTAGGCTGCGCCGTGGCGGACGCACCCGAATCGAGGCCGAGCGCGAGCGTCGCGATTGCTGCAACCGCGAGGACATGCCTAAGCTTCATCTTTGAGCCTTTCGTCGTGGGCGCCAGAGCTCGCGCACGCCCGCGCGCTCCTGCTTGATGAAGGCGATCTCGCGCTCTTTCGCGCCCCGCCTGGCCGATAAGGCGCTCGCCCGAGGCGACACCCGCTTCCTGACGGATCATGGCAGAGGAGGCCGAAGCTTTCCAGCGCTACCCGCTGAGTTGCGGCCCGTACCTCTGGCTCTGTGGGTGTATGAGACGTGACGTCTAGAAGCGCGCTGCACGCGACCGATGATCACCGCGCATCTCTCCGATGGGAGGCGAGATGATGCGGGCGGGCCATCCTAGAAGGCTGATAGCGCCCTCTTCAATCCTCCTCCGCCCGGAACCGGCTCAACCCTTTCATCACGAACGGCGCCACCAGCGCCGCGGCCGCGATGGCGAGGAGGATCGCCGCGAAGGGGCTTTCGACGAGCACCATCGGGTCGCCGAGGCTGATCGAGAGGGCGCGGCGGAACTGGGTTTCGGCGACCGGGCCGAGGATCAGGCCGACCACCACGGGCGCGATCGGGAAGTCGTAGCGGCGCATCAGGTAGCCGAGCACCCCGAAGCCGGCCAGCATGGAAAGCTCGACGACGGATGGCTTCGCCGCGACGGTTCCGACGGTCGCGAAGACTACGATTCCGGCATAGAGCCAGGGCGTCGGGATCGCGAGGAGCTTCACCCACAAGCCGACCAACGGCAGGTTCAGGACGAGCAGCATCGTGTTGGCGATGAACAGGCTCGCGATCAGGCCCCAGACGAGGTCCGGCTTCTCGGCGAAGAGAAGGGGGCCGGGATTGAGGCCGTATTGCTGGAATCCGGCGAGCATCATGGCGGCCGTGGCCGAGGTCGGTAGGCCGAGGGTGAGGAGCGGCACGAGGGTGCCGGCCGCGGAGGCGTTGTTCGCGGCCTCGGGGCCCGCCACGCCCTCGATCGCGCCGTGGCCGAACTCCTCGGGCTTCTCGGCCAGGCGCCGCTCGGTCGCGTAGGACAGGAAGGTCGGGACCTCCGCCCCGCCGGCCGGCAGCGCCCCGATCGGGAACCCGAAGGCGGTGCCCCGCAGCCACGGCTTCCAGGAGCGCCGCCAATCCTCGCCCGTCATCCAGAGCGAGCCCCGGACGGGCTCGAGCGTCTCCTCGTGGTGATGGCGACGCGACGCGACATAGAGCGCCTCGCCGATGGCGAAGAGCCCAACCGCGAGGGTGGTGATCTCGACGCCGTCGAGGAGTTCCGGAACCCCGAACGCGAGGCGCGGCTGGCCGGTGAGCTTGTCGATCCCGACGAGCCCGAGCGTGAGGCCGACGAAGAGGCTCGTCAGCCCCCGGACGGGACTGTCCCCGAAGGTTGCGGACACGGTCACGAAGGCCACCACCATGAGGGCGAAATAGTCCTCCGGGCCGAACTTCACCGCGAGCTCGACCAAGGCCGGGGCGAGGAGCGCGAGACCGAGCGTCGCGATCGTGCCGGCCACGAAGGAGCCGATCGCGGCCGTCGCCAGCGCCGGCCCGCCGCGGCCGGCCTTGGCCATCTTGTTGCCCTCGAGCGCGGTCGCCATCGAGGCGGATTCGCCCGGCGTGTTGATCAGGATGGCGGTGGTCGAGCCGCCATACATGCCGCCGTAATAGATGCCCGCGAACATGATGAGCGAGCCGCCGGGATCGAGCTTGTAGGTGATCGGCAGGAGGAGCGCGACGGTGAGGGCCGGCCCGATGCCGGGCAGGACCCCGACCGCGGTGCCGAGCAGCACGCCGACGAGCGCGTAGAGGAGGTTCATCGGCTGAACCGCGATGACGAGGCCCTGGCCGAGGGAGACGAGCGAATCCATCATGTCGGCCTCTTCGAAGTCATGGCTTTCCCTCCAGCCACCGCGTCGTCCTGAGGTGCGGAGCGAAGGAGCGCCTCGACGGGCGCACCAACCGTCGTGCGTGGTTCGAAACTCCGCGTCGCCGCTCCTCACGGTGACGAGGAGCGTGGGTGGCCATGTTGAGCCTCCTCCTCAGATCAGCCGCTCCAGCGGCCCGACCGGCAGCGAGAGCGTGAGGAGCTTGGCGAACAGGAGGTAGATCACGACCGCGAGGACGAGCCCGATCGCGAGATCGACGAGGATCGCGCGCCGGCCGAACGCCGCGGCCGTCGCGGCGAACAGGATCGCGGTGCCGAGGATGAAGCCGCCGCCGATCCCGACCAGCAGGATCAGGGCCGCGAGGCCGCCGAGGATCAGCACGATGGCGCGCGGGTCGGCCCGCTCCCGCTCGGGCGCGCCCTCCTTGAAGGCGAGGGCGCCGTTCGCGACCGCGAGAAGCGCGAGGCCGCCCGCGATCACGCCCGGCATCGCCTTTGGGCCGAGGCCATAGGTCGACGAGAGCGTGAGGGTCGACAGGTCCCACCAGATCACGCCCGCGAGCCCGAGGAGGAACGCGGCAACGACCAGCCCCGCGGGGTCGGGCCGCAGTGCCGACGAGCCAGTCCTAGATGACATGGACCCCTCCAAGATGCGACCTCACCCAGTCCGTCATTCCGGGGCTCGCCAGAGGCGAGAACCCGGAACCCACGGCCGAATGCAGCGGGTGATCATGGGTTGCGGGTTCCGCTTCGGGACCCCGGAATGACGGAGCTCAGCCTTTGACGAGGCCGATGGAGGTCAGCACCTCGCGCACGCGCGCCTCCTCGCTCTTCAGGAAGGCCCCGAACTCGTCCCCTGGCAGATAGGCGTCGTCCCAGCCCTTCTGCTTCAGGATCTCGAGCCATTCCTTCGACTTGACGAGCTTCTCCATCGTGCCGACGAGCGCGGCGCGACCCTCGGACGAGATGCCGGGCGGGGCGAAAACCGAGCGCCAGTTGGCGATGTCGAGATCGACGCCGCCTTCCTTCAAGGTCGGCGCGTCGACCCCTTCGAGCCGCTTCGGCGAGGTCACCGCCAGGACGCGCAGCTTGCCGGCCTTGATCTGCCCCTCGAACTCGCCGTAGCCCGAGATGCCGGCCGTCACGCGCCCGCCCAGCATCGCGGCCAGCGCTTCGCCGCCGCCCGAGAACGGGATGTAGTTGATCCTGGTCGGGTCCGCCCCGATCGTCTTGGCGAAGAGGCCGGCCGCGATGTGATCGACGCCGCCGGCCGATCCCCCCGCCCATCTGACCTTGGCGGGATCGGTCTTCGTGAGCTCCGCCAGGTCCTTGAGGGTCTTGAGAGGCGAGTTCGCGGGCACGACGATCGCCAGGTACTCGGTGGTGAGGCGCGCAATCGGGGTCGCCTGGTCGAGGCTCACCGGCGACTTGTTGGTCAGGATGGCGCCGAGCATCACGAGCCCGTTCACCATCAGCTGCGTGGAATCGCCCTTGGCCCCGTTGATGAACTGCGCCAGCCCGACCGTGCCGCCCGCGCCCGTCACATTGGTGACCTGAACGCTGCGCGAGAGCCCGGAGGTGAGGAGCGCCTGCTGGAGCGAGCGGGCCGTCTGGTCCCAACCGCCGCCGGGGGCGGCCGGGGCCATGATCTTCAGCTCCTGCTGGGCCGCGACGCTCGTCGCCAGCAGCGCGCCCGCGAGCGCCGACAGCGCGCCCGTCACGAACCTGGACTTCGATCCCATGAACTCCTCCCCATGAACTCCTCCCCAGCAACTTCGAGCCCGGTCAGGGCCGTCCTGGCCGCCTGGCGGTCGGCGCCGTCACTCGATGGTGACGCCGCTCGCCTTGATCGGGCCGGCCCATTTCTCGATCTCGCTCTTGACGAAGCCGGCGAGGTATTCGGGCGTCGTGCGATCCGGCGTCACGAGCGTCGCGCCGAGCCTTTCGAGACGCTGGCGGACGGAGGCGTTGCCCATGGCCTCGAGCGTCGCGTCGCGAACCTTCTTCGCGATCGCGTCAGGCGTTCCCTTCGGGAGGAAGAACGCGTTCCAGGTATAGGCCTCGAAATCCTTGAGGCCCTGCTCGTTCGCGGTCGCGAGCTGAGGCAGGACCGGCGAGCGCGTCTTCGCGAGCGTCGCCAAGGCCTTGACCGTACCGCCCTGGATCTGGGGAGCGGCCGTCGACACGATCTCGCACATGAAATCGACGGTCCCGGCCTGCAGGTCGGTCATGGCCGGCGCCGAGCCGCGATAGGGCACGTGCTGCACCTTCGTGCCGAGCGTCGAGTTCAGGAGCAGGCAGCCGAGATGCACGGCCGAGCCGTTCCCGGCGGAGGCGAAGTTCATCTTCTCCTGGTTCGTCTTCGTATAGGCGATGAACTCCTGGAGCGACGTCGCCGGCAGGTCCTTTCGGGTGATCAGGATCAGCGGCACCTCCGCGATCAGCGCGACCGGGAGGAAGTCGGTCGCGGCGTTGTAGAGCGGGCGACGGTACAGGGTCTGGTTCACCGCGTGGGTGCCGACTGTGCCGAGGACGAAGAGGTAGCCGTCCGGGCGCCCCTGGACGACGCGCTGGGCGCCGGTCATGCCGCCGGCGCCGCCCACGTTCTCGACGATCACCTGCTGGCCGAGCGTCTGGCTCATGCGCTCGGCCATGATGCGACCGAGGACGTCGGTCGGGCCGCCGGCCGCGAACGGAATGATCATCGTGATCGGCCGGACCGGCCAATCCTGCGCGGCGGCTCCGGCGAGCCCGAGCAGGGTCGCGGCCAGGACGGCGATCGTGCGGATCATCATTGTTGCCTCGTCGATGTTTGCGTACAGGCGCGGGCGCCCGACCGGCACGGCGGGTAGGGTTCGGTGGCTTGAGGGCACGCATATGCCAATGACGCGGATAGGGATAGCGGGCCTCGGCGCCATCGGGCGCTCGCTCGCCCGCCGGATCGCCGCGGGCGAGATCCCGGGTCTCGAACTCGCGGCCCTCGCGGTCCGGGACACCGGCAAGGCCTCGGCGTGGCTGGACGGGGAGGGGATCAGTTGCCCGCTCGTCGCGCTCGACGCGTTCCCGAGCCATGCGGACCTCGTGGTCGAATGCGCGCCGGCCGCCATCCTGGCGGAGATCTGCCGGCCGATGCTGGAGGCGGGCCGGAGGGTCATGGTCCTGAGCTGCGGTGCGCTGCTGCCCCGCCCGGACCTGATGGAGCTCGCGCGCGAGAAGGGCGGCCAGATCATCGTGCCGACAGGCGCGCTGCTCGGTCTCGACGCCGTGACGGCCGCGGCGGAAGGCGTCATTCATTCCGTCAGGATGACCACCCGCAAGCCCCCGACGGGCCTCGTCGGCGCGCCCTATCTCGAGCGCCACGCGATCTCCGTCGAGGGCCTGACGGAGGCGAAGCGCGTCTTCGCGGGTACGGCCCGGGAGGCGGCCGCCGGGTTCCCGGCGAACGTGAACGTGGCGGCGGCGCTGTCGCTCGCCGGCATCGGGCCCGACCGGACCACGATCGAGATCTGGGCGGATCCCGCCGTCACCCGCAACTGCCATTCGATCGAGGTCGATTCCGACTCGGCCCGGTTCACGCTGTCGATCGAGAACATCCCGTCCGAGAACCCGAAGACGGGGCGGATCACGGCGCTGTCGGTCCTCGCCGCGTTGCGGAAGCTGCACGCGCCGGTGCGAGTCGGGACGTGAGCCGGTCCTTCCGGTGCTCGCGAGAGGTCACCGCCCCGCCACGGCCAGCATCAGGCCGGATGCCAGCAGAAGCCCCGCCAGCACGCGCCGGAACGCCTGCTCGTTCAGCCGCCCATAGATGCGCCACCCGACCCATGTGCCGAGCGCGAGCGGCGGCAGGACGGCCACCACCATGAACGCACCCTCCCAGTCCAGCGCGACCGCGCCGAGCAGCGTCATCGTGGCCACGTGCGCCATCAGGATGAAGGGCTGGAAGACGCCTCGGGCGCGCTCCTTCGTCCAGCCGCGCAACTGCGTCCAGATCGTCGGGATCACGCCGGAAAAGCCGCCGATCCCGCCGAGCACGCCGCCCACGAAGCCGATCGCGGCGTCCGCCCCCCGTCCGCCGGCCGAAACCACGGGGAGGCGAGGGGCGAGGAGCGCGTAGGCGCCGTAGAGGACCAGGAACGCGCCGAGCGCGGCCTTCACGCCGGAGACATCCGCGAAACGGAGGACCGCGATCCCGACCGGGATGCCCACGAGCCCACCGATCGCGAAGGGCGCGAGACGGGCGGCCTCGATCGTGCGCCGCATCGGCCAGACGAGGACGAGGTGGAGACAGGTGCCGCAGGTCACGACCAGCATGGTCGTGTGGATCGGGTCGAGAACGTGCAGCCAGATCGCGGACGCGGTCAGCGCGAAGGCGAAGCCGGCGCCCCCGGCCGCGAGCGCGCCCAGAAAGGCGCCGGCCCACAGGATGGCCAGCAGCTTGAGGGACAGGCCGGCGATCACCGGAGGTGTTCTGCCGCATTGCCGCACCGGCCTCGTGCATCTACGCGCGTGTCCTCGGGATTTGCCCTCCCCCTTGCGGGGAGGGCCGAGCCGGAGCGAAGCGACGGGCCGGGGTGGGGGTCGAGCAGGAGGCACCTCAAACGTCGCGGTTGGCGGAGGGACCCCCACCCGGCTCGGCTTTGCCGAGTCCGCCCTCCCCGCAAGGGGGAGGGAAGCGCGTCGGCTTACGTCACGGCACGACGCCTTCTCAGATCGCCTCGTCCGCCTTGCTGTCCATCTCGCCGAAGCGCCGGAGCGTCGCCGGGCGGGTGCCCTCGTAGAGCTTGTCGAGGCCGGGCGCGATCTTGGCGTTCTCGCGCTCGAACAGCGAGTTGCCGTCGAGGTCGCTCTCGACCAGGAACGGCCCGAAGCGCTCGACGTCCAGCACCCACACCGCCTGGGCGAGGCCGAGCTCGTCCTTCCAGTAGACGCCGGGCACGTCCTTGATGCCGCGGCCGAGAAGGGCGCCCGTGCCGTAGCCGACGGTTGTGAGATAGATCGCGTGGTTCGGCACGAAGGTGTCGCGATACACCTCCGTGGTCATCCCGCCCTTGCCGATGATGATGTTGCAGCCGGACAGCTTGAACCAGCCGTCGAGCCATTTAGCGAACCGGAACGAGGCGGTCGCGGTCACCGCGCCGACGTTGAAGCGGCCGTCCGGCTCGATCGTGGCGGCGGGCGAGCAATGGAAGTTGGCGGTGCCGAGGTCGACATTCGCGGCCGGCATGCCGGCACCCTCCTCGATCGCCCGCTTGTACACGCCCTCGCGCGCCGTGAAGAGCCGGCCGGTCAGATAGACGACCGTGCCGATCTCGAGCGTGCGCAGGTCCGCGGTCGAGGCCGGGAGCTTGAGCTCGACTGTCTTGAGCTTGCCCGAGCCACTCATGGTGAAGTTCCCCTTCGCGTCCCGCCCTCGTCATTGCGAGGAGCGTGAGGGACGAAGCAACCCAGGAGCCACCGCGCGGGCGCCTGGGTTGCTTCGCTTCGCTCGCAATGACGGGCCAGATCCGACCGGGTGAGGGCGAGCGCGCTCACCGACCTCACTCCGCCGCCTGAAGCATCGGCTCGCGCCACTCGACCGTGTCCCGGCGCGAATAGTCGGTGAACCAGTCGGGGTCGGTCCGGAACTCGGCCCGGCCGTCCGGGTAGATGCGGGCCGTGGCGCGGCGCGACGAGAGGCAGAACATGTGCACGCTCATCGGCATGCCGCCCGTGTGGCAATAGCCGACCTCGATGTGGCAATCGACGACCATCGAGGAGCCCATGAAGCCCATGGCGCCCATGCCGATGTTGTTGCCGAGCTCCTTCAGCTCCTCCTCCAGCGCGGCGATTTTGGGGTCCGGGTTGCGGCTGCCGACGGTGCGGAGGCAGGAGGCCTGCTTGCCGAGCACCACGCAGGTGTCCTTCGAGCCCCCGAGCCCGACCCCGACGATGGCCGGCTGGCAGGCGAGGCCGCGCTTGCCGAAGGCGATAAGCGTGTCGAGGTAGAAGCGCCGGATGCCCTCGATCCCGTCCCCCGGAAACAGCATGCGGTAATCGGAGCCGAACAGGCCGCCCTTGTGCACGGTCGTCAGGTCGACCCAGTCACCGTCGGGATGGAAGGCGTACTCGATCTCGGGCGCGTTGATGCCGACGTTGTTGTTGTGGTCCGTGCGCCAGAGCGGGTGGACCCGGTTCGGACGCAGCGGCACGCCCGTCGTGGCGTTGGCGGTGGCGCGCCGGAGCGCCGCCTCCAGCGCGACCGGGCCGCCTTCGACCCGGGCCTCGTTGCCGTATTTCACGTACCAGCGCGGCACGCCGGTATCGCCGCACATGGCGCGACGATCCTCCTTGGCGGCCTCGTAATTCTCCAGCATGGCCTGGATCACGAAAGCCGAGAGGTCGCCCTTCTCGGTGTCGGCGCAGCGCCGGAGTCCGGCCAGGTAATCGTCGGGGATCTCGATAGCGGCCTTGGCCATCAGGGTTTCGGCCGTGCGCTGGAGGGGGGCGATGGGGATCATGGGCAATCCTCTGTCATTCCGGGGCCGCGAAGCGGAACCTGGAACCCACGGCTCCCACCGTGGATGATCGTGGGTTCCGGGTTCGATGCTCCGCATCGCCCCGGAATGACAGCCGCGTCACTCCGCAGCCGCCTTCATGTCGAGCAGCGTCTCGCCCGGTCGGACATGGGTGAAGAGCACCCGCTCGTCGCCGATCGCGAGACCCCCGGCGCCCTGCCGGGCGACCGTGAAGGTGGAGGTGTCGAGATCGCCGGGCTCGGGAAAGTCCGACCGGAAATGGGCGCCGCGCGAGTTCTCGCGCCGGGTGGCCGCGAGTGCGATCACGCGGCTCGTCTCGACGAGCGAGCGCAGATTCAGCCAGTCGTGCCAGGTGAGGTTGAAGGCTCGATTGCCGTCGGCGACGCCCGTCTCGAGGAGCTCGGCCTCGATGCCGTCGAGCCCGGCCAATCCCCGCGCAAGCCCGGCCGCGTCGCGGACGACGCCGACCTCGTCCCACATCAGATCCATCAGCTTTTCGCGGAGCCGGTTCACGTCGCCCGGCTTTCGCGTGAACGGGTGCGCCGAGCGGGCCGCCTCTGCGGCGAGCACGTCCTCGTCCGGCGCGCGATGTCCCCCATTCGCGGCGACCCAGCCCGGCATGACATCCCCCGCGATGCCGCCGAACACGGTCGAGTTCGCGACGCCGTTGCCGCCGAGCCTGTTCGCGCCGTGCATGCCGCTCGCGTCCTCGCCGGCCACGAACAGGCCGGGCATCTCGGTCGCGGTGTCGGCCCGGCAGACCACCCCGCCCATGAAGTAATGCGCGGTCGGCACCACCTCGACGAGGCCGCCGGCGAGGTCGAAGCCGCAATCGCGGCAGCGGTCGACCATGCCCTTGAACTGCTTGGCCACCTTCGCCGGACCGAGATGGCTCATCTGGATGTAGACGCCGCCGTTCGGGGTCGTGCGGCCGGCCTTCATCTCGGCATGGATCGAGCGGCTGACGACGTCGCGGGTCGCGCGCTCGAGCTTCGGGTCGTAATCGGCCATGAAGCGGCGCCCATCGCCGTCGAGGAGGTAGCCGCCGGAGCCGCGCAGGCCCTCCTCCAGCACGGTGCCGGTCATGCGGGTGTCCGGGCCGGCGAGAAGGCCGGTCGGGTGGAACTGCACCATCTCCATGTCGCGGAGCGGCAGGCCGGCCCTGAGCGCCATGGCGAGCCCGTCCATGCTCTTGTCGCCGGATGGCGTGTGATAGCGGTACATGGTCGGGCCGCCGCCCGTCGCCATCAGCACCGCCCGCGCCTCGACGAAGCGCAGCGCGCCCGTGCGCACATCGACCATCAGCACGCCCGACAGCGAGGCGCCGTCGCGCGACGGGATCAGCGCCAGCGCCCGGTGCTCCTCGAGCTTCTTGACGCCGGGCCGCTTCCAGACCTGCTCCATCAGCCGGTTGATGATCTCGATGCCGGTGAGGTCGCCCTTGTGCACGGTGCGGTCGAAGGTCTGGCCCGCGAAGGCCTTGCCGTGCAGCGTGCCGTCGGGGTTGCGGTCGAAGAAGCAGCCGATTTCGTTCTCGAGCTCGCGCACGCGCACGATGGCCTGCGTCACGAGCGTCCAGGCGAGCTCCTGGTTCGGCAGCCATTTGCCGCCCTCGATCGTGTCCATGAAATGGCGCTCGATCGAGTCGCCCGGGTTCAGGGCGACGTTGTAGCCGCCCTGGACCATGCGGGTGCAGCCGCATTTGCCGAGCAGCCCCTTGGTGGCGAGCGTGATGTCGAGCTGGGTCGCGGCGGCATGCGCGTGCAGGGCCGCGAACAGGCCGGCCCCGCCCGAGCCGAGGATGAGGATGTCGGTCCGCAGGCGCTCGATAGACATCAGGTCATTCCGGGGCCGCGAAGCGGAACCCGGAACCTACGGTCGGCGCTGCGGGTGGGTTCCGTGTCTGCGCCGCACCGCTTTGCGCTGCGCCGCGCACGAAATGACGAAGGGGTCGGCATCACAGCACCCTCACCAGGAACGCGAAGGCGACCAGCGCCGCGAGGCCGCCGGCTGCCGTCGCGAGCTTCGCCTGGTTGCCGCGCCAGGCGAAGTTCTCGACGAAGAGGAGGCGGAGGCCGCCGAGGAGATGGAGGGCGAGGAGGAAGACGAGTCCGGTCTCGCCGAGCTTCACGGCCGGCATGTCGCCCCAGCGCAGGAAGCCGTCGAGCCGCCCGGCGCTCTCCAGCGACAGCCCGAGCGTGAGGAAATGCACGGGCAGGAAGGCCGCGAGGCCGATCCCGGAGACCCGGTGCACCATCGCGGCGACCCACAGCGCGTTCCGCCGGTAGGCGAAGGACGGCGCGCTCACGCGAACACCACCGCGAACACGGCTCGCGCGCCGAGCGCCACGAGCAGGCAGCCGAACGCGGCCGCGAGCGCGCCCGCGGCGCTGTCCCGCAGCGACGCCCATTCGACCAGGATGTTGCGCAGGCCGATCGAGGCGTGGATCGCGGCCGCGCCGACGAAGAGGCCGTAGAACAGCCCCCAGGCGAGGCTGCCGCGGGTGCGGCCGAGGATGTCGGCCGCCGTGAGCCCCTGCCGGGTCGCGTAGAAGATGACGGCGAGGTGGATGAGGACGAGGGGCGCCATCAGGGCCGCCGTCCCGCGCTGCCAGACGTAGAGCCGGACGTTCATGGGGCGATCTCGCCCCTGAGATACGCCCTAGCGGTGAGGCGCTTCAGCCCGGCGATCGAGGCGGTCGGGTTCAGGGCCTGCGGGCAATGCACCTGGCAGGATTGGTGCGAGTGGCAGGCATGGCAGCCGCCGCCGCCCGCCACGGCCTGCAGGCGGTCGCGCTGCCCCGCGTCGCGCACGTCGTTCGCGAGCGTCCAGGCCCGGTTCAGGGCGGCGGGGCCGAGATAATCCTCGTTCCACCGCACCGTGTCGCAGGCCGCGTAGCAGACGCCGCAATTGATGCACTCGATCCCGGCATCGGCCGCCACTCGCTCCGGCGTGTCGGGCAGGATGCGCTCGATCTCGTCCTCGCGCGTCTTCGACGGCTCGAACACGCCGTTCGCGTCCTGCCACTTGTCGAAGAAGGGCCGCATGTCGGCCGCGAGGTCCTTGATGACCGGCAGGTTCGACAGGGGCGCGACCGTGAGCTTGCCGCCTTCCGCGACCTTCGACACGTGCGTCCGGCAGGTCCAGCGCGGGCGACCGTTTACCGTCATGGCGCAGGAGCCGCACATGCCGACCCGACAGGCGAAGCGGTAGGCGAGCGTCGGGTCGAGGTTGCGCTGCACGTAGGTCACGACGTCGAGGACGGTCTGGTTCGCCCGTTGCGGAACCGCGAAGCTCTCGAAGACTCCCGCGTCGCCGCCGCGCCAGATGGAAACGGCCAGTTCCGGGGCTGCGCTGCTCGGCATGGGCGTATCAGTGGCCTCACGGCCGCTTTGATACGGCCTTCCGTCACCTGTCTATCAGGGCGCGACCGCCGTTCAAATCGCAAGATGGCCGATTTCGCTTCGCGCGCGTGCGGCTGTCGTCTAGCGTCCGGCAAAATGACAGGGGAGGGCGCTTTGCTCGGACAAGTGACGAAGGCCATGGCGTGCGGGCTCGCCCTGCTGGCCGGCCCGGCGCTGGCGCAGGATTACCCCGCCCGGCCGATCACCGTCATCGTGCCCTTCGCGGCGGGCGGCCCGACGGACGTCGTGACGCGCCTCCTCGGCCAGGCGATGGGGGTCCAGCTCGGGCAACAGATCGTCGTCGAGAACGTCGGCGGCGCGAGCGGCACCGTCGGGGCGGCGCGGGCCGCCCGCTCGGCCCCGGACGGCTACACCCTGTTCCTGCACAACATCAGCCACGCGACCGCGCCGGCTCTCTACGAGAAGCTGTCCTACGATCCGGTCGGGGATTTCGAGCCGATCGGGCTGATCGTGGACGTGCCCCAGGCGATCGTGTCGAAGAACGCCCTGCCGGCCAAGAGCCTCCCGGAACTCGTGGCCTATCTCAAGGTGAACCGGGAACGGGTGAACCTCGCCCAGGCCGGGCGCGGCTCCGGCTCGCATCTCTGCGCCCTCCTGTTCATGGACGCGACCGCGACCAAGCTGACCGAGGTCGCCTACAAGGGCACGGGCCCGGCGATCACCGACCTCATGGGCGGGCAGGTCGACGTGATGTGCGACCAGGTCAGCAACACCGGCGGCCAGATCAAGGGCGGCACGATCCGGGGCTATTGCGTGACGACCAAGACCCGCGTCGCCTCCCTGCCAGACCTGCCGCCCTGCGCCGACGCCGGCCTTCCCGGGTTCCAGGCGAGCGTCTGGCACGGGCTCTACGCACCCAAGGGCACGCCGCAGCCGGTGCTGGCGAAGATCGGCGACGCGCTCAAGGTCGCGCTCCGCGACCCGACGGTGAGGACGCGGCTGGCCGAGCTCGGCGCTCAGCCCGTGCCGGAGAGCGACGTGGCGCCGGCGGCGCTGCGGGCGCATCTCAAGGCCGAGATCGACAGGTGGGCGAAGGTGATCAAGGCCGCGAAGCTGCTGCCCGAGTGAGCGGCCGCGGGAAGTTGCGCGCCTTCCCTCCCCCTCGTGGGGAGGGCCGAGCCGGAGCGAAGCGGAGGACCGGGGTGGGGGGCGCCGAGAATATGCCTCGACCGTCGAGCTTGCTCCGCGCCCCCCACCCCCGGCCCCTCCCCACTAGGGGGAGGGGAGTCGCGAGCCGACCAAGGTTGGAGCATTCCCGATGACCGCCCGCCTCAGGGGCGCCGACATCGTCGCCCGGACACTCGACCGGGCGGGGCTCCACACGATCTTCACGCTCTCCGGCAACCACATCATGCCGGTGTTCGACGCGGTGCTCGGCACCGGGCTGAAGCTGATCCATGTCCGGCACGAGGCCGCGGCCGTGCACATGGCCGACGCCTGGGCGCGGCTGACCGGCTGCTGTGGGATCGCGCTCGTGACCGGCGGCGCGGGCCATACCAACGCCGTCGCGGCGCTCCCGACCGCCCTGGCCGCGGAAGCGCCGCTGGTCCTCCTCTCGGGTCATGCCGGCCTGTCCGAACTCGGCCGCGGAAGCTTCCAGGAGCTGCGGCAGGCCGAGATGGCGGCGCCTGTCACCAAGGCATCGTGGACGGCCGGCGCCGCCGCGACGCTCGGGCACGAGGTCGCCGAGGCGGTCCGGATCGCGCGATCAGGCCGGCCGGGCCCCGTGCATCTGAGCCTGCCGGTCGACCTCCTCGACGCCGAGCTCGACGACGCGCCCTTGCTCTGGCCCGAGCCATCCGCCCTCGATCCCCTCCCGCAACAACTGCCCGCGTCCGATGCCGACGGACTCCTGCAGGCGCTCGCGGCCGCCGCCCGACCCCTGATCCTGGCAGGGCCGATGCTGTGCCATCCGCCTCGCGCCCACATCCTGCCCCGGCTCGCGGACGCGACCGGGATCCCGGTTCTCGGGATGGAGAGCCCGCGCGGGGTCAACGACCCGAGCCTCGGCGCCTTCGCCGAAATCCTTCCCCGAGCCGACCTGATCCTGCTCCTCGGCAAGCCGCACGATTTCACCATCCGGTTCGGTCAGCCGCCGGCCGTGGGTTCGGCGTGCCGCTTCCTGGCCGTCGATCCCGAGCCGGAGCTCATTCGGCGCGTCCTCCGGGAGCAGGGCGAGCGGCTCGTCGGGTCCGCCGAGGCCGATGCGGTCTCGGCCGCGGAGACGCTGACCGCGCGGGCAGGCGGGCTGCGCCAGGACCTCGCCGCCTGGCGCGAGGAGGTGGCGGCCGCCGTCGCGTACCGGCCGGCCGCATGGGCGACCCTCGCGGGCGACGGCAAGGTTCATCCGGCCGAGCTCTGCCGAGGGCTCGAAGCCTGGCTCGCCCGCCATCCCGGCGCGGTGCTCGTCTGCGACGGGGGCGAGATCGGGCAATGGCCGCAGACGATCCGGCGGGACGGGTCTCGCATCATCAACGGCGTCGCGGGTTCGATCGGGGCAGGGGTCCCGTTCGCGGTGGCGGCCCGCGCGGCGGGAGCCGGGCCGGTGCTGGCCGTCATGGGCGACGGCGCCTTCGGGTTCCACCTCACCGAATTCGACACGGCGCTCCGCTACGGCCTTCCCATGATCGTCGTGGTCGGCAACGACGCGACCTGGAATGCCGAGCACCAGATCCAGATCCGGTCCTACGGGCGCGAGCGGGCGCATGGCTGCGAACTCCTGCCCACCCGCTACGACCGCGTCGTCCGGGCGTTCGGCGGGCATGGCGAGCATGTGACGCGGGCGGCCGAGCTTCATCCGGCGCTGGAGCGGGCGCTCGCGAGCGGCCTGCCGGCCTGCGTGAACGTCATGATCGAGCGCGTGCCGGCGCCCGTGATCCGGCGCGGGGCATGAGCCCCCCGCCGTCATTCCGGGGCGCCGCAGGCGAACCCGGAACCTACCCGCGCCGCACCGGCCTCGACAGTGTTCTCGACAGCCATGGGTTCCGGGTTCGTCGCTTCACGACGCCCCGGAATGACAACGTCGTAGTCATCCAGGAGACACCAGCGTGATCAGGACCACGACCCTTCTCGCCGCCGCCGCGATCTTGGCCTGCTTCGCTGGCCCGGCCGCAGCGCAGCCGGCCGGCTATCCGAACCGGCCCGTGATCGTGATCGTGCCGTTCGCGGCGGGCGGGACGGCCGACGCCCTCGGCCGCATCTTCGCCGAGCGGCTGTCCGCCCGGATGGGCCAGCAATTCCAGATCGAGAACCGGACCGGCGCCGGCGGGAATACCGGCGTCGCCGCGGCCGCGCGGGCGAACCCGGACGGCTACACGCTCGGGGTCGCGTCCGTCACGATCGCGATCAACCCGCATATCTACCGGGACAAGATGCCCTTCGATCCCGTCCGGGACCTGAAGCCGCTTCACCTGATGGGCACGCAGCCGAACGTGCTCGTCGTCCACCCCTCGGTCCCGGCCGTGAACCTGTCCGAACTCGTGGCCTACCTGAAAGCCAATCCCGGGCGGGAGAGCTTTGCGTCCTCGGGCATCGGCACCTCGCTCCACCTCTGCATGGAGCTCCTGATGTCGCAGACAGGTGTGACGCTGCCGCACGTTGCCTACCGGTCGTCGAACCAGGTGATCCAGGACGTGATCGCCGGGCACGTGAAGATCGCCTGCGACAACGCGGCGAGCGCCGTGCCCCAGATCAAGGCCGGCACGGTGCGGGGGATCGGGGTCTCGGCGCTGAAGCGGCTCGAGGATCTGCCGGACCTGCCTGCCTTGGCCGAGACGCTGCCCGGCTTCGAGGCGCTGACCTGGTTCGGGATCGTCGCGCCCGCGGACCTGCCGCAGCCGATCGCCGATCGGCTCGTCGCGGAGCTGAAGGAGGTCAGCCGCGATCCCGGCGTCCAGGCGAGGGTCCGGCAACTCAGCGCCGTCCCGAGCACGCTGGCCGGGGCTGAATTCGGTGTCTTCGTGAAGTCGGAGCTGGAGAAGTGGGGCCCGGTCGTCGAGCGGGCCGGGATCAAGTCGCCCTGACCGTCGCTCAGGCCGGGTCGTAATCGCGGTCGACCGCCGCGCCGTCGACGGTCGCGAGCTCGATCGAGGGCCCGTCGGCGGGAGCGTAGCCGTCCGGGAGGGCCGTCTCGTCCGCGATGGCGCGGTCGATCGCCTCGATCGCGGCCTGGATCTCGGCGAAGTTCGGCGCGAAATGGGAGCCGGCGGCCCCGGTCGGCACCATCTGCTCGGCCATGGCGCGGCGCTTGCGGACGAAGTTCTCGCGCGCCTTCCTCAAAACCTCGACGTGATCCTGCATGGCGCGAGTTCTCCCTCAACCGTTGGACAGCAGCGCAGGCCGTCGCTTCGACACCCACCCGGTCGCGCTATCATAGGCGTGGGCGATCCGCAGCACCCGCATCTCCGCGTGGCAGGGGCCGGCGATCTGCATCCCCATCGGCAGGCCGCCCGCGTTGAAGCCGACCGGCACGCTGATAGCGGGCAGGTTCGCCATCGTGAACGGGATCATGACTTCCATCCAGCGGTGATAGGTGTCCATCGTCCGGCCCGCGATGCTGGCCGGCCAAGGGGTGCCGACGGAGAACGGGAACGCTTGCGCGCTCGGCAGGACGAGCGCGTCGTAGGTGTCGAACATCCGCCGGACGCAGTCGAACCAGGCGGACCTGACCCGGCAGGCGCGCTCCACCTCGAGCGCTGTCAGGGTGAGGCCGCGCTCCACCTCCCATTGCGCTTCCGGCTTCATCTTCGCCCGCGTGGCCGGGTCGGCGAAGATGTCGCCGCGCGCGGCCGCGAAGCCCCAGGCCCGCAGCACGATCCAGTTCTGGAACATGGTCTCCAGCGGGAAGTCGGGCATCGCGGGCTCGACATGGGCGCCGAGCGATTCGAGCGCCGCGAGACCCTCCCGGCACAGCTCCAGGATGCCGGGCTCGACCGCGATATGGCCGCCGAGGTCGCCGAGCCAGCCGATGCGCCAGCCGCGGATGTCCGTGTCGAGCGGCTCGGCGAAGATGCCGGGATCGGCGTGGACGGAGTTCGGGGTGCGGGGGTCGTAGCCGGCCTGCACCGAGAGGAGGAGCGCCAGGTCCGGAACCGTTCGGGCCATCGGGCCGGGAACGGTCAGGGACGGCAGGAAGACCTCGTCGGTCCCGCCCGGGAATGCGGCCGGCGCTCGGCCTGAGGCCGAAGATGTTGTTGAAGGCGGCGGGGTTGCGGAGCGAGCCCGCGTGATCGCTTCCGTCCGCGACCGGCAGCATGCCGAGCGCGACCGCGACCGCGGCGCCTCCGCTCGACCCGCCCGAGGTCCGGGTCTGGTCGTAGGCGTTCAGCGTCGCCCCGAAGACCGGGTTGTAGGTCTGCGAGCCGAGGCCGAATTCGGGCACGTTCGTCTTGCCGATCAGGATGGCGCCGCTCGCGCGCATCCGTTCGACCATGGTCGAGTCCGTGTCGGAGACGGCATCGGCGAAGATCGGCGACCCTTGCGTGTTCGGGAAACCGGCTGCGGGCGTGAGATCCTTGATGGCCTGCGGAACGCCGTGCAGGGGGCCGCGGCGGCGGCCTCGCGAAATCTCTTCGTCCCGCTCGCGCGCTTCGGCCAGCAGGGCATCGCGATCCCGCAGGGACACGATGGCGTTGACGACCGGGTTGAGCCGCTCGATCCGGGCGAGAGACGCCGCCATCACGTCCGCGCAGGTCACCTCCCGGTCGGCGATGGCCTGGACGAGAGCGACGAGGCCCAGGTCGGCTAAGTCGGACGTCATGGCCATTTCCTGTTGTGTCCCGCGATCATCCGGCGCACGCTAACATGTCGGTCGCGCGGCCCGCGACGGCGGCGCTCATGGCCCGGCCTCTGGCACCAGCGCACGGCCGTGTCGGCCAAGACCGTATCCGTATGACGGCATCACGTATTCGCGAGCTAACGACAGCCCTTCGGTAACGGATAGTCTGCGCAAGGGGCCGTACGTCCTTCCAACGGGACGATATAGATGCCTGCCCCTTGCCGCGATGTTAACCCTTTTTCAGGTATTCGATTTACAATTCGTTAACTCTCCTGCTTACTCTACCCCGAGGCTGTGGCGGCGGAGTTGGTCATGTCGGATGCGGTGATGACGGTCGAGCGTTGGACGGCGCTTGCGGGCGATGTGGCGGAAGGGGTGGTCGGAGAAATCGAGCGGCAGACGGGAGCGCTGCCGCAGATCTCGCTCGACTACGAGCCGGAGACCAAGCTCCTTTGGATCACGCTCCGTCCCGAGCCGAAGCCGGTTTTTACGCTGTCGATCATCGAGAGCGTGCGGAAGGTTCAGATCGCGATCTCGGAACTGTGGGGCACGACACCGGACCGGCCGATCATGTTCCTGGCCTACCGGGCGCGAGGGCGCGTCTTCTCGCTCGGCGGCGACCTCGACTACTACTTGGACTGCCTGGCCGAGAACGACCGGGCCGGCCTCGTCGAATACGCCCGCGCCGCGTCGGACGTCATCCAGATGAACCGCAACGGCCTGAACGGCTCCGTGATCACGCTGGCCACGGTGCACGCGCGCGCCATGGGGGGCGGGATCGACCCGGCCCGCGCCTGCAACGTCATGATCGCCGAGGAGGGCGCGACATTTTGCTACCCGGAGGTGAACTACAACCATTTCCCGATCTCGGCCGTCCCGATCCTCTCGCGCCACACGGGCTACATCCAGGCCGAGAAGATCCTGCTGTCCGGGCGCGACTACAGCGCGGCCGAGTTCCTCGACCGAGGCGCCCTTGACGCGTTGGTTCAGCAAGGGTTGGGCGAGGACTGGATCCGGGGCTACGCGTCGAGTTCGCTCGCCTCGCATTCAGCCCGGATCGCGCTGATCTCGGCCTTCAACCGGCAAGCCGGCGATCTCGGGGCCGACCTAGCAGCGGGTGCCGGATCCTGGGTCTCCCACATCATGTCGATGAAGCCGATCGAGATCTCGAAGCTTCAGCGAATCGCCGCGGCGCAGGAGAGGATGCTCGGCCGCCTCCTCAGGCAAGGCAGCCAGCCCTCCCTGCTGCAGCGGTAAGACGGCCGCGGTGCACGGCTCGACGCGGAAAACGGCTGGTCGATATCGACGTTACGGTGTCGACCTGACCCGCGGCGAACGGCGCGCGTCGTTCAAGTCTCCAAACACTCTGAACGGTCCTTTAAGAACCCTTCGCCAGAACTGCGAATGGCCCGATCCGCGTCTCGGGTCCGGGCCGCACTTGTCGCGGTGCGCGACAAGCCGGCAGAGGGTGTGGCGGTGGAGACCTCGATAGTGCGGAAGACGACGGCGCGAGCGGGCATCATGGCGCGTCTCGCCTCGCTGGCCACCGGCCCGCATGCCGAGGCGGCGTCGGATCCGCAATCCTACCGGATTCTGGTCGACTCGCTATTCTCCTCGCCGACCTCGATCGTCCTCTCGAACACGGTGGGCGCGCTCGTCCCGGTGTTCTGCTGGTTCGCTTCGGGAGCCGAGATCTTTCTCTGGCTCGCGGCTGCCGCCGGCCTGATGGTCGTCGCTCGGGTCGGGACCATCCTGCGCTATCGCGCGGCCCGCGCTCCCTCGATGTCGATGGACGATGTCTGGCGCTGGGACCGTGAGTTCTTCATCGGCGCGACCGGGTTTTCGTTGATACTGGGCGTCGTCAATTTCGTCGCTCTAGCCGACACGGAGAACGTGCCGTGCCACATCATCACGATCGTGTGCGGCATCGCGTTCGCATCCGGCTATGTCGCCCGAAATTCCGGCCGGCCACGCTTCGTCATCGTCCAGCTCGTCTGCTTCTGCGCGCCGATGGCGCTGGGCCTCTGGCTTGCCGTGAACCCGTTCTACGAGATCATCTCGCTCTACATCGTGCTCTTCGCGGTCACGAACGTGTCCATCGTGTTCTCGCTGAACCGAAACTTATTGCAGCTCGCCGCCGCCACGAAGGAATCCGCGCTGCTCGCCTCCTCCTTGCAGCACAAGAACGTTACTCTCGATTCCGCCCTGAACTCGATGACGCACGGCCTCTGCATGCTGAGCTCCGACCTGCGGCTCGAGGTCACGAACGTCCGCTTCCTCGACCTGTACGGCCTCGCATCGGAGGATGTCGCGCCCGGCATGCAGCTGGAGACGGTCGCGGCGAACATCGTGCGCGCGCAGGTGCTGACGCCGCAATCGGCATCCGATCTCGGCGACTTGTGCCGGCGAGCGGCCGAGCGCGCCCAGCCGGGAGAACGCGAGCTCCTCGCCGAGAGCGGGCGGATCTACGTCATCACGGTCGAGATCACGGCGGATGGCGGCATCCTGATGCTGACGGAAGACGCCTCGGCCCGGAAGGCCGCCGCGGCGCAGATCGAGCGGATGGCGCATTGCGACACCCTGACCGGATTGCCGAACCGGTTCCGGTTCGGTGAGGTCCTGAAGGCCTCGCTGCAGGGCGGCACGAAGAAGGGCGAGAAGCTGGCCCTCCTCTATGTCGACCTCGACGATTTCAAGATCGTCAACGACACCATGGGGCACGAAGCGGGCGACCACCTGCTGGTGAAGGTGGCGGAGCGGCTGCAGCTCCTCGTGGAGAATGGCGGCCTCGTCGGACGTTTCGGAGGCGACGAGTTCCTGCTGCTCGCCAATGTCGAGAGTGCCGAGGACGGCCTTGCCTTCGGCCGGAAGGTGATCGCGGAACTCGCCCACCCGTTCGACCTCGACGGCAAGATCGTGTCGGCGACGACGAGCGTTGGAGTGGCCTTGGGGCCCGAGCACGGCGCCGAACCGAGCGAACTCCTCCGATCGGCCGACATGGCGCTCTACGCGGCCAAGGCCGACGGCCGCAACATGGCGGTCCTCTACACCCCTGCCATCTCCGAAGCGCTGTCGCATCGGCGCGAGATGGAAGTCGACCTGCGCGAGGCAACCCGGACCGGGCGACTGTTCCTGCATTACCAGCCGATCGTGGACGCGCGCACGAACGCCGTGCGGTCCTACGAGGCGCTGATGCGCTGGAACCACCCCCAGAAGGGAACCATCTCGCCAGTCGAGTTCATCCCCATCGCCGAGCAGACGGGGCTCATCGTGCAGATGGGCGCATGGGCGCTCCTGCAGGCTTGCAACGACGCCAAGACCTGGCCGGAACACATCTCCGTCGCGGTCAACGTGTCGGTCTTCCAGTTCAAGGAAACCGCCCGGCTCATCGAAACGGTGAAGGATGCGCTTCTCATCTCCGGCCTGAACCCGAGCCGGCTGGAGCTCGAGGTCACGGAATCGCTCCTCATCGCCGATCAGGAGGCCACGCTGGACGTGATCCGGACCCTGCGCCGTCTCGGCGTCCGTTTCTCGCTCGACGATTTCGGCAGCGGCTATTCCTCGCTCGGCTACCTCGCCCGCTATCCCTTCTCCAAGGTCAAGATCGACCGCTCCTTCGCCGAGCATCTCACCTCGCACAGCCCGTCGCGCTCCATCATCGAAGTCGTGTGCCAGCTCGCTCAGAAGCTCGGGATGCGGGTCGTGGTCGAAGGGATCGAGACGGAGGCCCAGCGACGTGAGATCGTGGCGCTCGGCGCCGAGCAGGCTCAGGGCTGGCTGTTCGGTCGTCCCCAGCCGCTCGATGCCTTGGAGCCCGCGAGACAGGACGCGGCTTGATCCTTCTGCGCCCGCGCAGTTCCGTCCGTCGTCGATCCGAACCCGCTGCTCACGCCCCGTTTTGCTGGGGCGGGATGCCGCCCTGGCCCTCGTCGCGTCCGGTCAGGCGGATCTCGCCGTCCGGCAGCTCCCAGGCTTCCCGGTCGGTCTGGTCGAGGTCGGAACGCCGCAGCCATCCGAAGCTCTCGGGCGCAACCGGCCGCGCGGGTGCGCCGTCGCCCGGTCGGCTGGTCGCCCCGGCCACGATGCGGGCGATCGTCTTCTTGAACTGCTGCGGCATCGGCGTTTCCCCAGGGTTTCGTTCGCAAATACGCAGCTCGAGCGTCCGCGGTTTCACGTGCCGTCGATCGATGTCGCTGGCAGTCTCCGCAAGCTTTCGCGCCATCGGGCTTGCGTCGTTCGACGCATTCTTCTTCGGAAGACCGACCGCTGCATGAACACTCACGGTTGCGGACAGTCAAGCTGCACTTCCGCGCAGATTCGCTCGGGCGAGGACGCTTGCTCGGCGACGCGCTCGAGCCCGGATCCGGCTCTCGACGGGCGCGCTCGCGCCGCTTACGTCATAGCGCTCCCGCGCCCGCCGCGTGGGCGAAGCCAGTCAGTCGATGGGGTTCCTCATGCCGGGACAAAGCGAGGATGGTCTGCTCCGGCCGGGCCTCGGGGTGAAGGAGACGATCGAGACCGACCACGTCCTCCGATGGGACGGCGATCGGCTCTACGTCGAGCAGGACGTCTATCACAACGGCCAGCTGGTTCACCGCAAGTACAAGCGCGGCGTGACGCCCGCCGTCGCCAAGGCGATCGCCCGCCTGGTCGAGACTGCATCGAGCGACGAGGCGACGACCGGTCCGGCCGGCCAGATGCGAGATGGCCAGGGTCGGACGGGTTAGCCTCACCTCGTCATTCCGGGGCTGCGAAGCAGAACCCGGAACCCACGGCCGGATGATCGCTCTCAAGCGCGCTCCTTCCGTCTCAGCTCGTCGTGGGTTCCGGATTCTCGCCTACGAAAGTCGGATGTTTCCGACTTCCGCCAACTCTGAAAGCGAACCTCGTCATTCCGGGGCTGCGAAGCAGAACCCGGAACCCACGGCCGGATCAGCGCTCTCAAGCGCGCTCTCTCCGTTTCAGCTCGTCGTGGGTTCCGGGTTCTCGCCTTCGGCGAGCCCCGGAATGACACAGGATGGACGCGTCTGCGCCGCTGAACGAGCCTCGCCGCTTTCCGCTTCCGGCGCGGGCGCTCTTGATCCGAGGCCCGCACCGTCCAATAGAGAGCCGCCAGGGAACAGGACCGGCATGTCATTCGATACGCGCGCATTCCGGCACGCCCTGTCTCAGTTCGCGACCGGGGTGGCCGTGATCACGGCTCGCGGGCCGTCCGACGAGGCGATCGGGCTGACGATGAGCTCGTTCAACTCGGTGTCGCTCGATCCGCCGCTGGTGCTCTTCAGCGTCGACCGGCGAGCCATGAGCCTAGCCGCGATGCTGGCCGCGAAGGGCTACGCGGTGAACATCCTCAGCCGCGGGCAGGAGACGCTCGCGAACGGCTTCGCGAAGTCGCTCGGCGACAAGTGGGTGGATGTGAAGCATTCGGTCGGGCACGCCGAGGCGCCCCTGCTGCACGGCGCGCTGGCCCATTTCGAATGCGAGCCCTACGCCCACCACGACGGCGGCGACCACGTCATCTTCATCGGGCGGGTGGTCCGTTTCACGGCGAACAGCGACGACGACCCGCTCGTCTTCTTCCGCGGCAAGTACCATGGGGTGAGCGCCGGCGATCAGCGCGCGCCCGAATGGCCGCTGCCGATCCACTACTGAGCGTCAGGGGAGTAGCCATGGCCGTCAACAAGACTCAACACGAGTTCCACGCGCTGGACATGGATACGGGCTGGGAGGTTCCGGCCGGCTATCCGGCCGGGATCCGGCAGAAGATCCTGTCAGGCGCGCTCGACGAGGCGAACAAGCGCGGCAGCCGCACCCGCCTCCTCCGCTTCGAGCCGGGCGAGTTCACGACGACGCCGTTCGTGCACGATTACTGGGAAGAGGTCTTCCTGGTCTCGGGCGACCTCAGCGTCGGCAGCGGCGAGACGAGCGCGAGTTTCGCACCATTCACCTATGCGTGCCGGCCGCCCGGCGCCCTCCACGGCCCCTTCAAGTCCGAAACCGGCTGCATCCTGTTCGAGCTCCACTACTTTGGGCAATAATATACTTGACACAGTAACCGCGAGGGCCTAGGGTGCCCTTATGGACACGAAGCACGAACCCCGCACCCTCGTTGAAGCGATCCGGCACTTCGCCGATCCTGACGTTGCGCTGAACACGATGGTGAGCCTCCGTTGGCCGTCCGGCGTGTGCTGCCCGACGTGCGGGCGCGTGGACGTGCGCTTCATCAAGACCCGCCGCCTATGGGAGTGCAAAGAGGTTCATGAGAAGAAGCAGTTCTCGGCCAAGGTAGGCACGATCTTCGAAGACAGCCCGCTGAGTCTCGACAAGTGGTTCGTGGCGATTTGGATGGTCGCAAACTGCAAGAACGGCGTCAGCTCCTATGAGCTGCACCGCGCTCTCGGCGTCACGCAAAAGTCAGCTTGGTTCATGCTTCATCGGGTCCGCCTCGCGATGCAGGCCGGATCGCTCATGAAGGCCGAAGGCGACGTTGAAGCCGACGAGACATTCATCGGCGGCAAGGCCAAGAACATGCACAAGGATCGCCGCGAAAAGAAGATCACCGGCACCGGCGGCGCTGGCAAGGCGATCGTCATGGGCATCCTGGAGCGCGACGGAACGGAGGAAGGCACGAGCCGGGTCCGCGCTCGCGTGATTGAGAGCACCCGCAAGGCCGTCCTTCACGAAGAGATAAAGTCCGTCGTGGCGAAGGGCTCCAAGCTCTACACGGACACGGCTGGCGGCTATCACGGCCTGACCAAGGACTACCAGCACGAGGTCGTCGATCACGCCGTCGAGTACGTGCGCGGGCAGGTCCACACGAACGGCTTGGAGAACTTCTGGAGCCTCCTGAAACGCAGCCTCAACGGCACCTATGTGAGCGTCGAGCCCTTCCACCTGTTCCGCTACCTCGATGAGCAGGTGTTCCGTTTCAACGCTCGCGCGACCAACGATTACAGGCGCTTCTCCGCCGTGCTATCGTGGGTGACGGGCCTTCGCCTCACCTATAACGAGCTAACCGGAAATGACGCGCCCCTCGCTTTCACATGAATGCACCGGCAAGGACGCGGAAAGCGGCAATCCGCCCCCGTCCGAATCCCTTGAGCCACTCGTCGAAACTCCGATGCGGCGTTTTATGGAGCTTGCGAAGGACATTGTTAATGCCAATCCCCAACGCTTCGCTGAAGAGCAGGAGCGTTATCGCATTGAGAATGCGTCCAAGCGAAAGCTCACCCGACCTCAATCTGACGGGAGCTAGCAAATGCCAAAGCGTGGACGCCGGTTGAAAGTTCCCGGGCCGAATAACACTCAGGTCGATGGTACCGAGGTGTTGATAGACGAGTCGAGCGAGAAGTGGAGCGAGTTTACACTCGAAGACGGAACGGTGTTTCGGGGGCGCGTAAGTATAGTCTCGGCCGTTCGAGTTGATGACCAATACGACGCGGAAGGCAACCCCCTTTATGTCCTGAATACGACCCCACAGATAGCGATTATATCTGTACCCGACGACCTGAAGAAAAAAGCGTCCTAGCTATGGTCCGCATAGAGCCCCTGTCATGCAAAGCTGAGTACGTCACAGCTTCGCGCTGTCTGGCAGATGATTTTAGATATTACCCGGATAGTGCCGCAACTGTCCAAGTTTCGACCAACGATCGCCCGCACAGGATTGCGAAGCTGGCGCCTGTTATGCCCATTACGCAGTCTTCGTTTCATCTATTTCCTGTATCTGCTCTATTCGGAGTGCTTTCCGATAGCTGGCGTCGAGAGCGAGGTGTTACCTCTTCGATAGCTGAGATGGCTGCTTGTCCATCGTACCAGCGAATTATCGGAATGGGGGTGCCTGCGATAGCATTGATTTTGCAGCAACTTCAGGCTGAGGGAGACTATCCTGACCATTGGTTCTGGGCGCTCCGCGCTTTGACCGGTTTCAATCCTGTGAAAGACTCGGATCGAGGAAACATGCGCCGGATGGCTAAATCCTGGATTGAATGGGGACGGATGGAAGGTTATGCCCGGTAAGTGGCTCCAGGCAGATTTGCCAAATTGTGACTCTACGAATTCTGTCGAGCGTAGTCTCGATACGACGATCTACAACTGTATCGCTTGGGCGGCAAACGATACGGACGCTTGGTGGTGGCCAGATATAGACAGCTACTGGCCAATCGGGGTGCCCCGAGAAATGACGCTAGATGCCTTCGTCGAGGCTTTTGAAACCCTTGGCTATATTAAGTGCGCAGACGCCAGCTTTGAAACAGATTACGAAAAAGTCGCAATCTATGCTGTTTCGAGCCCATCTGGGCAGATCGTACCCACTCATGCTGCTAGGCAACTAGCTAGCGGATGGTGGGCGAGCAAGCTAGGAAATCTTGAAGATATCGACCACAAATCCCCTGAAACGGTGAACTGCCCGAGGTATGGCGCGCCAGCCCGCTACCTACGACGGCAACGATCACCCTAACTGAGCCAAGTATGTTATTGCCCTACTTTGACCCGGTCTGACGCCGGGATGCCGGCCGACGGCGCGGCCGCCTTTCCCACCCTTGCGGCCCTCTCGGCCGACCTGGAAGCCGGCCGCACCAACGCCCGCGCTCTCACCGCGGCATGTCTCGCCCGGATCGCCGATCCGGACGGGGAGGGCGCCCGAACGTTCGTCGCGAGCGACCCGACGGGCGCCCTGCAGGCTGCCGACGGGATGGATCTGCTGCGGCGGGCCGGCGCGGCGCCGTCCTGTTTCGCCGGCATCCCGATCGCTATCAAGGACCTGTTCGACATCGAGGGGCAGGTGACCCGCGCCGGGTCCCGGGTGCTGGCCGATGCCGCACCGGCAATGCGGGACGCGCCCGCCGTCGCGCGCCTCCGCCGCGCGGGCTTCATCCTGGTCGGCCGGACCAACATGACCGAATTCGCCTATTCGGGGCTCGGGCTGAACCCCCATTTCGGCACCCCCCGCGCGCCGTGGCGCCGCGAGGAGGGCCGCGTGCCGGGCGGCTCGTCGTCGGGCTCCGCCGTCGCGGTTGCGGACGGGATGGCGCATGCCGCGCTCGGGACGGATACGGGGGGCTCCTGCCGCATCCCGGCAGCTTTCACGGGTCTCGTGGGCGTGAAGCCGACGGCGAGACGCGTTCCGCTCGACGGAGCCACTCCGCTCTCGCCGAGCCTCGATTCCGTGGGGCCGATCGCGCGGTCGGTCGCGTGCTGCGCCGCTTTGGACGCCACCCTGGCCGACGAGCCGGAGCGCGAGACGCTGGCGCGTCCGGTCCGAGGTTTTCGTCTTGCGGTTCCGACGAATGTCGCGCTCGACGGCCTCGACGACGACGTCTCGGACGCGTTCGAGGCGGCCCTTGCTCGCCTCTCGGACGCGGGCGCGCTCATCGACCGGATCCCGGTCCCGGAATTCGACGAGGTCGCGGGCATCAATGCCAGAGGCGGGCTCACGGCGTCCGAAAGCTTCGCCTGGCATCGCAAGCTCCTCGCGCGGAGGCGGGACGAGTACGATCCGCGCGTCTCGTCCCGGATCGCGCGCGGCGAGCGTCTCAGCGCGGCGGACTACCTCGACATCGTGGCGGCCCGCACCTCCCTGATCGCGCGCGCCACCCAACGGCTGAGGCCCTACGACGCCCTCGTCCTGCCGACGGTTCCGGTCGCGCCGCCCCGCATCGGCGACCTCGAGCGTGACGACGACGCCTACGGCCGGGCGAACATCCTCGTGCTGCGCAATCCGACCCTCATCAACATGATCGACGGCTGCGCGGTCTCGCTGCCGATCCACAGGCTCGGCGACGCGCCGGTTGGGCTCACAATCGCCTGCGCGACCGGCGAGGACGTCCGCATGTTCGAGGTCGCGGCCGCGATCGAGGCCCTGCTCGCGGAGACGAGATGCCGATGAGCCCTCACACCCTGACCTTCACCGTCGAGTCCGACGGCCCTCCCGGGCAACTTTCCGTGCCGGTTCGGCAAGCCGTGATCGCAGGCTGGACCGGCCGCGATCCCGTCGCGCGCGACAGGCACATCGTGGAACTCGAAGCGCTCGGCATCGCTCGCCCGGCCACGACGCCGATCTTCTACCGGGTCGCGGCGAGCCGGCTGACCTTGGCCGCCGCGATCGAGGTCAGCGGCTCCGAGTCGAGCGGCGAGGTCGAGTTCGTGCTGATCCGGTCCGGCGGGCGCAGCTATGTCGGGGTCGGCTCGGATCATACCGACCGCAAGGTGGAGGCTTATGGCGTCACCGTCTCGAAGCAGATGTGCGATAAGCCGATGGCGCCCGGGCTCTGGCCCTATGAGGAGGTGGAGCCCCATTGGGACCGGCTCCTCTTGCGCTCTCACGCCGTCATCGGGGGGGAGCGGGTGCTCTACCAGAAGGGAGCGCTCACCGCCATGTTGCCGGCCTCCGACCTCGTGGCGCGCGGCTTCGGCGATGGCGGGATGCGGGACGGGACGGCGATGTTCGGCGGCACCTTCGCGGCGAAGGGCGGCATTCGACCGGCCTCCCGCTTCGAATACGAGATCGAGGACCCTGTGCTTGGACGACGGATCACAAGCGGCTACGACGTGATCGAGCTGCCGATCCTCGGCTGACATAGGCACCTGCAGGACTCCTGATCGTGATCCGATCGCTCCCATCCTCGAACAAGGCCCATCCGGCGTGGAGGCGCTTTGCTGCGGATTGAGGATCAAGAGGCCGCGGGCCGCGACAAGCCGGGAGGCCAGTCGAGCGGCGGCGCGGCCGAGCAGGCCGGCTGGATCGACCTGCTCAGCCCGGACGAGGGTCGTGCGGCCGAAGTGACGCGGGCGACCGGATTGGCCCTGCCGACCCGCGCGCAGCTGGCCGAGGTCGAGGTGTCCTCGCGCCTGCGTCGGCAGGGCGACGCCCTCTACCTATCCCTCCCCGTCGTGTTCCGCGACGATGGGGGCCAGGCCAAGATCACGCCCGTCGGTTTCGTTCTATCGAGGGACCACCTCATCACGATCCGGTACGAGGCGCTGAAAGCGTTCGCGACGTGCCGCGAGAGAGTGGAAGAGCACGCCATCGCCCATCCCTGCGCGTCGTCCACCTTCGTGACGCTGCTGGAGGCGATCGTCGACCGGCTCGCCGACATCCTCGAGGAGGTCGGGGCCGAACTGGACGAGGTGGCGGATGAGGTGTTCGGCCGCGATCTCGACGAGAAGCCGGGTCATCGCCCGAAGGCGCAGGACGCGAACCTCCGGCGCACGCTGCGTCGGGTCGGGCGGGCCCGGACGCTCGTGTCGAAGGTGCGGGCCACCCTCCTCGGCATCGCCCGCATGGCGCCCTTCGTCGAGGCCGAGGGCGAGGAGTGGCTGGCTCCCGGGGCGAAGCCGCGGCTCGAGACCGTGCGGCACGATGTGGGGTCGCTCGACGAGTACGAGGTGCACCTCTCCGACAAGGTGCAGTTCCTGCTGGATGCCGATCTCGGCCTCATCAACATCGAGCAGAACGATCGCTTCCGCATCTTGACCGTCGTGTCGATCGTCGGCATCCCGCCGACCTTCGTGGCCAGCATGTACGGCATGAACTTCAAGCACATGCCCGAGCTCGACTGGGCCTGGGGCTATCCGTACGGGCTCGCGATGATCGCGCTCAGCGCCTTCGTGCCGCTCGCTTATTTCCGGGTCAAGGGCTGGTTCTAGACCGCAATTCGGCGCCGGATGGCGCCCAAGCGCGGCCGATCATGCTCGGAGCGGCGCCGCGACACACGACCTGTCGGCACGGGCGCCCGGGAGGTGAGAGGTCGCGCGCGACCTCTCACGGACCTCTCAAGGGACCTGTCAGGGGACCTGTCGGGGGACCTCTCACGCCACCTGTCGGGAGGCGAGCGTCTGCGCCTGCCCGGAAGTGGCCCGAGCGTTGTTGACCGGGTCCAAGCTTCCGGCGACGATCCGCGTCCAGTTTGGCGGCATCGGGGGATCGAGAGCGGCGTGAGCGTGACGCGGACTACCCGACGGGGTTTCGTGCTGCTGGCCGCTACCGCCGTCGCGACGCCCGGCCTCGGTCAAGCGCGCCAGCGCCTCCTGCTCCTGACAGGCGCGGCCGGAGGCGCGTTCCACGAATACGGGCCGATTCTGGCCCGCATCGCAGCCGCTTACAGCCCGATCGACATCGACGTGCAGGTGACCGGCGGCAGCAACGAGAATATCCGCTCCGTGGCCAGAGGCGACGCCGATTTTGGGCTCATCAACATGGGTCCGGCTTTCGACGCCTGGAACGGCAAGCCGCCGTTCGAGGGAGGCGATGCGTATCGAAATCTCCGCGCCCTGTTCCCGATGTACGAGACCCCGTTCAGCCTCCTTGCCCTGAAAGCGAGCGGAGTCACCGGCGTGTCCGGCCTGGAAGGAAAGACGGTTGGGGTCGGGCCGGCGGGCGGGCCGGGTCAGGTGTTTTTCGAAGGTTTTTCGAAGGCGCTCGGACTGAAGACGAAGATCGCGACCGGCTCGCCGAGCGATCTCGGGCGGCGCGTGCTCGCGGGCGAGGTCGACGCTTTCTGGTACGGGGCCGGCGTTCCCGTCGCGGCCTTCGTGGAGGTGCTCGACCGAGCGGATGCCGTCGTGTTCGGCTTGACCGAGGCCGAGATCGCGGCGCTGCGCGGCGCCTTCGCGTATTTTGCTCCCTACGAGATCGCGCCGGGAAGCTACAAGGGCCAGGCCGCGCCGATCAGGACGGCCGCCGTGTGGAACTTCGTGGTCGGGAGCGATCGGATGTCGGACGAAGCCGCGTACGGGCTGACCAAGGCTGCGCTCGACCACACGGCCGAGATGGCTGCCGCCTTTCCAACGGCAGCCGGCACCGCGATCGGCAATGTCGGGGCGAACACCTTCATGCCCTTTCACCCCGGCGCCGCCCGTTTCTACCGCGACAAGGGCCTGGCCTTGCCGGCGGCGCTTCTCCTGCCGTGACCTGCCTCCTGCCTATTGTTTCTCCAGCCCCGCCTTCGCCACCACGTCCTGCCACCTCTTGATTTCGGCGCTTACGAACGTGCGCATGTCCTCGGGGGATGTCGCCTCGGGCGCGATCCCGAGCGTCTCCAGCTTCTCGCGAGTAGATCGGTCCTCGACCGCCCGACGGATGCTGGCGTTCAGCTTCTCGACCACCTCCGGAGGCGTGCCGGCCGGCGCCGCGATCCCGATCCAGGAGCGGACATCGAAGCCGGGCAGGGTGGTGGCGATCGGGGACACCTCCGGCAGGGCCGGCCAGGGTAATGCGCTCGATACCCCGAGCCCTCGAACAGTCCCGCCGCGGATCGCGGTGCCGGTCACCGTAATGGTGTCGACCATCAGGTCGATCCGCCCGGACATGAGGTCGGTCAAGGGCTGCAAGCCGCCTCGATAGGGCACATGCGTCAGCTTCACGCCGGCCGTGACGGCCAGCAATTCGCCCATCAGGTGCTGGGTCGATCCGAAACCGACCGAGCTGAAGGTGAGCTTGCCGGGCTCACGCCTAGCCGCGTCCACCAGGTCGGCCATGCTCTTGATGGGACTGTCGGCCCGGGTCGCGACCACGAACGGGAAGGTCGCAATGCGGGACACGAAGGCGAAACCCGCGACAGGGTCGAACTTGAGGCGGCTGTAGAGCGCTGCCGAAACCGCGTGGCCGCCCGTGAGCAGCACGATGGTGTAGCCGTCCGGCGTGGCGTTGGCGACGCCCTCGCTCGCGAGATTGCCGCCCGCTCCGGGCTTCGCCTCCACGACGACGTTCTGGCCGAGAGCCGCCCCGATGGCGGTTGCCATCACGCGGGAGATCGAATCGGCGTTTCCGCCCGCCGCGAACCCGTGCACCAGCGTGATCGGCCGGGTCGGCCAAACCTGTGCCGTCGTGGGCTCCGACCCGAGCGCGAACAAGGCGATCACCAGCGCCAGCACCCGTACCCACATGTGAAAACCTCCCCGAACCCGCCGCTGCGGGTTCCGCTCGTGCTTGATTGGGAGCACGGTCGCGGAAATACAGCCGGCTGACAATCGGGGCCGAGGATCGGGGCGGGAGGGCAGGGGCATGGGGGCCACGGAAGCAGGGCGGCTGAGCGGCCGCACGGCGCTTGTCACGGGCGGAAGCAGCGGCATCGGGGCGGCCAGCGTTCGAGGCCGGGGCTCGCGTCGTCATCGGCTACCATGCGGGTGAGGAGCGCGCGCGACAGCTTCTGGAAGCTCAGCCCGGCGGCGACCACGGGGTGGCCCGGATCGCTCTGGAGGATACGGCGGGGATCTACCGGCTCGCCGACGACCTCCGCGCGAGCCACGCTCGGCTCGACATCCTGGTCAACTCCGCCGGCTTCACCACACCGATTCCGCACGCCGATCTCGACGCTCTCGACGACGATCTGTTCGAGCGCATCCTTGTCGCGAATGCGCGCGGGCCGTACTCCGTCATCCGGGCGATGCTGCCGCTCATGCGGGCCTCGGAGGAGGGCGTCATCGTGAACGTCTCCTCCGTCGCGGCTTTCACCGGCTCGGGCAGCAACATCGCCTATTGCGCGGCCAAAGCGGCGCTCGACACGATGGGGATGTCGCTCGCCCGGGTGCTCGGCCCGAGGATCCGGGTTCTGTCCGTCTCGCCGGGCGCGGTCGCAACCGACTTCGTGGCGGGCCGGGGCCGCGACGCCCTCGAGACGATCGCGGCCTCGTCGCCGCTGAAGCGCGTGATCGAGCCCGAGGATGTCGCCGACGCGGTGATGGCCTGCATCCTACATCTCCGGGCGACGACGGGGACCCGCATCGTCGTGGATGGCGGCCGGCACCTCTGAGCTGTCATTCCGGGGCTCGCCCCTGGCGAGAACCCGGAACCCACCTGCAGTTCGGAGAGCTCGCGATTCAGCCGTGGGTTCCGGGTTCTCGCGTCGCGAGCCCCGGAATGACAGCTCTAGCTCTAGCGAACAGGTCCGGCTGCCCGCCCGGCGCCGCGCCCTCGATTGCCAGCAGCCGGAGCTTGGTGAGGGCGCCGCCTGGGGCGGAGAAGCCGCCGGGGCGTCCTCCCGCCGCGAGGACGCGGTGGCACGGCACGATGATCGGGATGGGGTTCTGCCCGAGCGCGGCGCCGACCGCCCGTGCCGCTCCGGGCTCGCCGATCCGGGCCGCGACGGTGCCGTAGGTGGATGTCTCGCCGTGGCCGATGGTGAGCGCGACCTCGTAGACCCGAATGTTGAAAGGTGGCGCGCCTGCGAGGTCCAGCGAGGTGCTCGACAGGTCGCGAGGCTCGCCAGCCAGGAGTGCGAGGACGTCGCCGATTACCTCTCGCACCGACGCGGGAGGGGTGGCCTCCGCCGCATCGGGGAAGCGCCGTCGGGTTCGGGCGCGGGTCGCGTCGGCTCCGCTCTCGGGCAGCTGCAGGCCGGCGATGCCGCGCTCGCTCCAGACGAAGCCCACCGGGCCGATCGCCGTCTCGGCAAGCGTGTAGGCGCAGCCGGCCACGGGAGCCGCTACTTGCCGAAGCCCGGCGCCCCGATGGTCGGCAGGACGGGCGCGGTCGCGCCGCCATAGACGTCCATGCGACGCTGCGTTCCGAGCGTATCGGAGCTGCGGGAGAAGCCGCTGCCGATGCTGCCCCCGAAATCGCCGCCCGACCTGCCGGAGCCGTCATCGAGACTCGTGCAGCCGGCGAGCGAGAGGGATCCGATCAGGATGGCGGCGAGACGGCGTGCGGGCATCGGTCAGGTTCCATATCGGGCGAGGCGACCTTACGGGCGCGCCGGTTGTTGGCTTCTTGGGAGGCGGACGCTCACCCGCCCATGCGCTTCGCGACCTCTTCCAGCATCACCTCGGTTGCGCCGCCGCCGATCGACTGCACCCGCGCGTCGCGGGCCATGCGTTCGATGGTGGATTCGCGCATGAAGCCGAGCCCGCCGTGGAACTGAAGGCAGGCAGACATGACCTCGTTCACGAGCTCGCCGCAGTAGGCCTTGACCATGGACACCTCGCGGGTCGCGTCGAGACCCTGCGTATCGAGCCAGGCGGCGTGGTAGACGAGCTGGCGTCCGGCCTCGACCTTGGTCTGGAGCGTCGCCATCTTGGCCCGGATGGCGCCCTTGTCCCATAACGGCGCCCCGAAGGCGTGGCGGCTCGTCAGCCAGTCGAGCGTGATGTCGATGGCGGCCTGCGCCTCACCGATCGCCATTGCGCCGATCACCACCCGCTCGTTCTGGAAGTTGCGCATGATGGCGTAGAAGCCCTGCCCCTCCTCGCCGAGGAGGCTGGAGGCAGGGACGCGGCAATCCTCGAAGAACAGCTCGGCCGTGTCCGAGGACCGCCAGCCGTGCTTGTCGAGCGCGCGCCCGACCCGGAGCCCGGGATTGCCTTTCTCGACGAGGAACATGGAGACGCTGCGGGAGGGCCGGTCGCTATCGGAGCCGGTCTTCGCGGCCACGCAATAGAGGTCGCCGAGAACGCCGTTGGTGATGTAGGTCTTCGAGCCGTTGACGACGTAGTCGTCGCCGTCGCGCCGGGCGCGGGTGCGCATAGCCTTCACGTCCGATCCCGCGCCGGGCTCGGTCACCGCGACCGCGCAGATCTTTCGGCCGGCCACGATGTCGGCCATGTGCCGCGCCTTCTGCTCGGCAGAGCCGGCATTCGCGACATGCACCGAGGCCATGTCCGTATGGACGAGAACGGTGATCGCAAAGCCGGAGAACGTGGACCGGCCGAGCTCCTCGGCGAGGACCACGGTCGCCAGCGTATCGAGCTCGGAGCCGCCATATTCGGCAGGATACCGGATGCCGAGGAGGCCAAGCTCGCCCATCCGGGTGAGCACGGAGCGCGGCGTGAACCCCTGCTCCTCCCAGGCTGCCCCGTTCGGTTTCACCTCCTCGTCGACGAAGCGGCGGATCTGCTCGCGCAGCATCCCGTGCTCGGCGTCGAAATAGACGGAGCGACGCGATCCGGTCGCGGGCGCGAAATCCCGATGCGCGACGACGGTCATGGGGCGTGATCCTGTGGCCCGCGGCGAGCGGGAGCTTCCCCTTCTTAGACCTGTGGCCGGGACGCGAGAAGACCGAGACGGCGAGCGTCGTTCATCCTCCGCAAAGGCGGGGGCCTCGGACGGCGATCCTCGCGCGGGCTGATGCGCCCCGACTGATACCATTGTCAGCTTGGCGCCGGCCACGTCCGGTTGCTAGTGTCCGCCCAACGACGGCGTTCGCGCTCCATGCGTTGGCGCCCTGGATCTTGAGGCCGTGCAGGACAGAGGCGAACCACTCGCCGGCAGCGGAGCGGGTGAGCACAGGACACAGGCCTTCGGGGGCAAGGCCGAAGGCGTGGCCCAAAGCACGGCCAAGCCGATCCACCGGCCGGTCTTCCCCGGCAGGAATCGTCAGACGGCCCGACGGGGCAGACGCGCCTATGCGGCCCTTGATCTCGGCACCAACAACTGCCGTCTCCTCATCGCGGAGCCGTCCTATCACGAGTTTCGGGTCATCGACGCGTTCTCCCGCGTCGTCCGCCTCGGCGAAGGGCTCGGTTACGGGATCGAGCTGAATAAGGATGCGATCGAGCGCACGGTCGCGGCTCTCAAGATCTGCAAGTCGAAGATCGAGTCGAAGAACGTCATCCGGTCGCGCCTGATCGCGACCGAGGCGTGCCGACTCGCCTCGAACGGCGGCGCCTTCATCGAGCGCGTACGCGATGAGGTCGGCCTCGCGATCGAGGTTGTCGATCGTCAGACGGAAGCGACCCTCGCGGTGATGGGCTGCGCCTCGCTGGCCCATCCCAAGGCAGGCTCGGTCATCATCTTCGACATCGGCGGCGGCTCGACGGAGGTGGCTTGGCTCGATGGCCAGACGGGAGGCTCGAACATCTGCCCGAGCGAGCGCATCCGGGCCTGGGACTCTCTACCGGTCGGCGTCGTGACCCTGGCCGAGCGCCATGGCGGGGTCCGGGTCAGCCATGCCTCGTTCGAGGGTATGGTCGAGGAGGTGTCCGGGCGGCTCCTGCCTTTCGCGTTAAAGGCAGGTGCGGCGGCGGGCGCGCTCAACTTCCACCTCCTCGGCACCTCGGGCACGGTGACGACCGTCGGGGGCATCCATCTCGGGCTCGAACGCTACGATCGCCGCCGCGTCGACGGGATGTGGATGCGGGGGGAGGACATCGAGGCCGTCACCGACCGGCTTCTCTCCAGCAGCATCGAGCAGCGGGCGCAGAATCCGTGCATCGGCCGCGACCGGGCCGATCTCGTGCTCGCGGGCTGCGCCATCCTGGAGGCGATCCGGCGCGCCTTCCCGGCACAGTATCTCCGCATCGCGGACCGCGGATTGCGCGAGGGCATCCTCATGTCGATGATGCGCGAGGACAAGGTGTGGGCCCGCCGGAGCGACGCGTGAGCGCAGGTCGCGGCGGAGCCCGGATACCGGGCCAGACGGCGGCTCCAGGCCGGCAGAAGGTGCGCAAGGGCGGCAACCGCACGTCCTCCTCGCGCGCCTGGCTGGAACGCCAGCTCAACGATCCCTTCGTGGCGCGGGCGAAGCGGGACGGCTACCGCTCGCGAGCCGCCTACAAGCTGATGGAGATCGACGACCGGCAGCGCCTGTTCCGACCCGGGGGGCGCGTGGTCGATCTCGGCGCGGCGCCGGGCGGCTGGTCGCAGGTCGCGGCGGCCCGGGTCGGCCGGCCGGAGGGGCGCGGGCGGATCGTCGCCATCGACATCCTCGAGATGGATCCGTTGCCGGGAGTCGACGCGCTGGTTCTCGACTTCCTGGCCCCGGACGCGCCCGAGCGGCTGCTGAGCCTGCTCGGCGGGGAGGCCGACGTCGTCATGTCGGACATGGCCGCCAACGCGACCGGCCACAAGAAGACGGATCACCTGAAGATCATGGGCCTCGCGGAGACGGCGGCCGAGTTCGCGCGCTCGGTCCTGGCGCCCGGAGGCGCCTTCCTGGCGAAGGTTCTCCAGGGCGGCACGGAGGCCGCTCTCCTGGCCGATCTCAAGCGCGATTTCGCCGAGGTACGGCACATCAAGCCGGCCGCGAGCCGGTCCGGCTCGGCGGAGCTTTACGTGCTGGCGGCGGGGTTCAGAGGGCAGGCGAGCGCTTCGTAGCCTCGCATCCGTCATTCCGGGGCCCGCTAGCGGCGAGAACCCGGAACCCACGACCTTCGAGAGCGCAACGGATTGTTCGGCGGGAGGCGGATGCGGGTGGGTTGCACGCTATGGGCGCCCCTTCGGGTCCGGGTTCGGCGCTCCGCGCTGTCCCGGAATGACCAGAACTGACAGGTCACGAATGCGCTGACGGGGTGCCGCGCGCGACATGGCGTCCGCGATCCCTGCATGCTACGGCCCCTCGTCAACTCGCATTGCGAGCCGGGATGCTCGGTCGGCCGTCAGGCCGCGGGCGGCAGGGGGTTGGCATGGTGGATGGTGAGCGGCTGGGCGGCCTCGTCGAGGGGCTGACCTTCGACGACGTGCTGCTCCGACCGGGCCGATCCGAGGTCCTCCCCGCCGAGGTCGCGATCCGCACCCAGGTGACCCGCTCGATCTCGCTGAACATGCCGATCATCGCGTCCGCGATGGACACCGTCACCGAAGCCCGGATGGCGATCGCGATGGCGCAGAACGGCGGCATCGGGGTGATCCACCGGAACCTGGAGCCGGACGCGCAGGCCGAGCAGGTCCGGCTCGTGAAGAAGTACGAATCCGGCATGGTGATGAACCCGATCACCATCCACCCGGACGAGACGCTCGCGGACGCGCTCTCGACCATGAAGCGCCACGGCATCTCGGGGATCCCCGTGGTCGAGCGGGGCCCGAACGGGTCTCGGGCCGGCAAGCTCGTCGGCATCCTGACCAACCGGGACGTGCGCTTCGCCACGGCGCCGAGCCAGCCCGTAGCCGAGCTGATGACCAAGGACCGCTTGATCACCGTTCGGGAGGGCGTGTCGCAGGAGGAGGCGAAGCGGCTCCTGCACCAGTTCCGCATCGAGAAGCTTCTCGTGGTCGACGACCATTACCGCTGCATCGGCCTGATCACGGTGAAGGACATCGAAAAGCAGGTCGCCTATCCGGCCGCCGCCAAGGACGAGCAGGGCCGCCTCCGCGTCGCGGCCGCGACCTCCACCGGCGATGACGGATTTGTGCGTTCGGAGCGGCTGATCGACGCCGGCTGCGATCTCATCGTCGTGGACACCGCCCACGGCCATTCCGTCCGGGTGCTGGAGAGCGTCGCGCGGGTGAAGAAGCTCTCGAACTCGGTCCAGGTGATCGCCGGCAACGTCGCGACCCGAGAGGGCGCGAAGGCGCTGATCGACGCCGGCGCGGACGCGATCAAGGTCGGGATCGGGCCGGGCTCGATCTGCACGACCCGGATCGTGGCCGGGGTCGGCGTGCCCCAGCTCACCGCCATCATGGAAGCCGTCGAGGCCGCCCACGAGACCGGCACGCCGGTGATCGCGGATGGCGGCATCAAGTATTCGGGCGATCTCGCCAAGGCGCTGGCGGCCGGGGCCTCCGTCGCGATGGTCGGGTCCCTTCTCGCCGGCACCGACGAGGCGCCGGGCGAGGTGTTCCTCTTCCAGGGCCGGTCCTACAAGGCCTATCGCGGCATGGGCTCGGTCGGCGCCATGGCGCGCGGCTCCGCCGACCGCTACTTTCAGGCGGAGGTGCGCGACGCGCTGAAGCTCGTCCCTGAGGGAGTCGAGGGTCAGGTCGCCTACAAGGGTCCCGTCTCGGCCGTGCTGCACCAGCTCTCGGGCGGGCTCCGGGCCGCCATGGGCTATGTCGGGGCGGCCGATCTCCAGGAGTTTCGGGACAAGGCGCGGTTCATCCGCATCACCAATGCCGGCCTCCGCGAGAGCCACGTCCATGACGTGACGATCACGCGGGAAAGCCCGAATTATCCGGGGCGAGGGTGAGCCATGACGCTCCAGGCCGTTCTTCTTCCCGTTTTCGTCCAGGTCGGGCTCTCCTTCGCGCTCCTCTTCCTGATGGGCGGGCGCCGTCTCGCGGCCGTCAGGGCACGCGAGGTCCGGCGCGAGGACGTCATCCTCGGCCAGAAAGCGTGGCCTGAGCGGGCTCAGGCCGCCTCGAACGCGTTCTCGAACCAGTTCGAGCTGCCGGTGCTGTTCTTCGCGCTCGTGCCGCTCGCGATCATCACCCGCAAGGCCGACCTGCTCTTCGTCGTCCTGAGCTGGGTGTTTGTCATGGGCCGCATCGTCCAGGCGGGAATCTACGTCACGGCCAACATCATCCCGTACCGCTTCACAGCCTACCTCGTCGGGGCGGTCGCGCTCGGGATCATGTGGGTCGTGTTCGCGATCCGCATCCTCGCCGCGCCGCTGCCCGCGTGACGCTGATCGACGCGTCACGCGGGACGCGGGCGTTCAGTATCGCCGGCCCGTCTCGAGCTGCGTCTTGGCGTCGAGCCGACGCTGGCCGGGGGGCGGGTAATCGGGGGGCGGCGGGGGCGTGGTCGCGCAGGCCGCGACCGTGAGCGCGAGAGCCGTCAGCACCGACAACCGCAGGAGAGATGACATTCGTTCGGAGCTCCACTTGACGCGCCGCGAGGCGCGCGCCGGAGCTTGGCCGCGATCGAGTCCGAAAAGTGGCCGAAGCGGTCGGGCGGCGGTTTCGCCGCGCGGTGTGTCATCGCCATGACACCCCCGGCCCGCACCTCCGCGGCGATCGAGGTCCTGGCCGACATCGAAGGACGGCGTCGCCCGGCCCCGGACGCGCTGAAGGATTGGGGCCTCTCCCACCGCTTCGCCGGTTCCGGCGACCGCGCCATGATCGCGAGCCTCGTCTACGACGCGCTCCGCCGGCGCGCCTCGGCCGCCTGGGTCATGGGGGCGGCGACGCCGCGCGCGGTCCTGCTCGGCACGCTGCTTCTGCAGCGGGGTCGGAGACCCGAGGAAATCGCGGCCCTCTTCTCCGGGGACCGGTTCGCGCCGGCGCCGCTGACGAAGGCGGAATCGGCCGCGCTCGCGACGGGCGCGCTCGACGACGCCCCGCCGCACGTGGCGGGCGACTTCCCGGACTGGATCACGCCGTCGCTCGAGCGCGGCTTCGGGGCCGACCTCGTCGCCGAGACCCGGGCGCTCGCGACCCGTGCCCCGCTCGATCTGCGGGTGAACACGCTGCGGAGCGATCGCGACGCGGTCGCGTCCGAGCTGTCCCATCTCGCGCCGCAGTCGACGCCGTACTCGCCTTGGGGGCTCCGGCTCGCCCTCGGCGAGGACGGTCGCGGCCCGTCGGTTCAGTCCGACCCGGCTTTCATCCGGGGCGAGTTCGAGATCCAGGATGAGGGCTCGCAGCTGGCCGCGCTCCTGTCGGGGGCGAAGCCCGGCGAGGTGATCGTCGATCTCTGCGCCGGCGGGGGAGGCAAGACGCTCGCGCTCGCGGCCATGTCGGCAGGCGAGAGCCGCGTCTACGCGACCGATTCCGACCCGCGCCGGCTCGCGCCGATCCATGCCCGCCTGGAACGTGCAGGAGCGGCCCATGTGGAGGTGCGCACGCAGCGGGGTCGCGTCGACCCGATCGCCGATCTCGAGGGCGCCGCCGACCTCGTCTTCGTCGACGCGCCCTGCACCGGGTCCGGCACCTGGCGCCGCAACCCGGATTCCAAGTGGCGGCTTCGGCCGGGCAGCCTCGCGAACCGGGTCAAGGAGCAGGCGACGGTGCTCGACCGGGCGGCGCGGCTCGCGAAGCCCGGCGGCCGCATCGCCTACGTCACCTGCTCCGTGCTGCCGGAGGAGAACGACGACGCGGTCGAGGCGCTGCTGGCGCGGAGGCCTGGACTCGCCGTGGCCGACCCGCGGACCGCGCCCGAGCGCGCCGGCCTGCCGCGCTTGGCCGGAGCTGTTCGCTTTACCACCTGCGGGCTGCAGATGACGCCCTTGCGGACGGGAACGGACGGGTTCTATGTCGCCATCCTTCGCCGAGGAGCCTGAGGAGCCGGCATGGGCCAGATGACGATCAGGGTCGACGACGTGCTGCTGGTCGAGCTCAGGAATTTGGCGGAGCGCCGCGGCACGAACCCGGAAATTTTGGCCGCAGAGCATAGGCTGCACGATTGCATGTACCTGGCTTTGGCCGACCGCCTCCAATGCCCTCTCCTGACGGCCGACGAACGCCTGGCCGGGAAAGCAGCCGCGGCGAAGCTCTCGATCACAGTCCACCTTCATACTGAAACGCCACCATGACCGACGGCCACCACGACACCATCCTGATCGTCGATTTCGGCAGCCAGGTGACGCAGCTCATCGCGCGCCGCGTGCGGGAGGAGGGGGTCTATTCGGAGATCGTGCCCTTCCAGAAGGCCGAGGAGGCGTTCCGGCGCCTGAAGCCGCGCGGCGTCATCCTGTCCGGCGGACCTGATTCGGTGACGGCCGACCCGTCGCCGCGCGCCCCCGAGGAGATCTTCGCCGACGGCGTGCCGGTCTTCGGCATCTGCTACGGCCAGCAGATCATGGCCGCCCAGCTCGGGGGCGAGGTGGAGGCCGGGCACCACGCCGAGTTCGGCCGGGCCGAGATCGAGATTCAGGCCGACAGCCCGCTGTTCAAGGGCGTCTGGCATGTCGGACATACCTACCCGGTCTGGATGAGCCATGGCGACCGGGTCACCAAGCTTCCGGACGGGTTCGAGCCGCTCGCCTCCTCAGACAACGCCCCCTTCGCGATCGTGGCCGACGAGGGGAGGCGGTTCTACGGCGTCCAGTTCCACCCCGAGGTGGCGCACACGCCGCAAGGCGCGCTCCTCATCCGCAACTTCGTGCGCGACATCGCGGGTTGCTCGGGCGATTGGAGCATGGGGGCGTTCAAGGACGAGGCGATCCGGCGGGTCCGGGACGTGGTCGGCACGGCGCGCGTGATCTGCGGGCTCTCCGGCGGAGTGGATTCGGCGGTCGCGGCCGTGCTGATCCACGAGGCGATCGGCGAGCAGCTCACCTGCGTCTTCGTCGATCACGGCCTCATGCGGGCGAGCGAGGCCGATGAGGTCGTCCGCCTGTTTCGGGACCATTACAACATCCCGCTCGTTCACGTCCGCGCCGAGGAGATGTTCCTGACGGCGCTCGCCGGAATCACCGACCCCGAGGCGAAGCGGAAGACGATCGGGCGTCTCTTCATCGACGTCTTCGACGAGGAGGCCGCGAAGCTCGCCGAGGATGGAAGGGGCTCGGCCGAGTTCCTGGCGCAGGGAACGCTCTATCCCGACGTCATCGAGAGCGTCTCGCTGGCGGGCGGCCCCTCCGTCACGATCAAGAGCCACCACAATGTCGGCGGCCTGCCGGACCGCATGAGGATGCGGCTCGTCGAGCCACTCCGCGAGCTGTTCAAGGACGAGGTGCGGGTGCTCGGCCGGGAGCTTGGGCTTCCGGAGGCCTTCGTCGGCCGCCACCCGTTCCCCGGGCCCGGCCTCGCGATCCGCTGCCCGGGCGAGGTGACGCGCGAGAAGCTCGATCTTCTGCGTCGGGCCGACGCCATCTACCTCGACGAGATCAGGAAGGCCGGGCTGTACGACCAGATCTGGCAAGCCTTCGCGGTGCTCCTTCCGGTCAAGAGCGTCGGGGTCATGGGCGACGGACGCACCTACGATCACGTCTGCGCGCTCCGGGCCGTGACCTCGGTCGACGGAATGACGGCCGACTTCTTTCCCTTCGACATGGCCTTTCTCGGCCGGGTGGCGAGCCGGATCGTGAACGAGGTGAGGGGCGTCAATCGCGTGACCTACGATGTCACGTCGAAACCGCCTGGAACGATCGAGTGGGAGTGATTTGAAGTCGTTCGCGGGCGTTCGCCGACAATCGTCAATCAGACCTAAATCATTGTCGCAGAATGAGTTTCCTGTCTTTATCTATCGGCAGCTATCGCGGGGCAACGCTCCGGGATGACGGTAGTCCTGACGGTATCGACTTTCCTTGTCATTGGCCCCACAGGAAGATACCGTCAACCGAGTTGACCCCGTGACGGTATTCCTTTCTGGGTCAAACCGTTGATAAGGCAAGAGAAAAAGCGAGAGGAAAGCCTCCTTTTTGCCTGACGGTGTTTTAGGGTGAGAGAAGAGGTCGGATGCTCACGGACACAGCGCTTAAGAACCTGAAACCAAGCGGTTCTTTGTATAAGGTAAGTGATCGTGACGGTATGTATGTCACGGTGGCGGCGTCCGGTGCCGTCACGTTCCGCTACGACTACCGGCTGAACGGGAGGCGGGAGACTCTCACGATCGGCCGCTACGGGCCGTCGGGCCTGTCGCTGGCTCGCGCGCGGGAAAAGTGCATTGACGCCCGTCGGACGCTCGCCGAAGGGCGATCACCGGCGCAGGACAAGCAGCGTGAGAAGCGCCGCTTAAAGGAGGCCAAGAGCTTCGGCGAGTTCGGCGAGCGCTGGCTGAAGGAAGCCAAGATGGCCGACAGCACGCGCGCCATGCGCCGCGCCGTGTTCGAGCGCGACATCCTGCCGACTTTTCGGAACCGGCTGCTTACCGAGATCGTGCCCGACGACCTTCGGAAGATGTGCGCCAAGGTCAAAGACCGAGGGGCGCCGGCGACCGCGGTCCACGTTCGGGACATCGTCAAGCTGATCTACAGCTTCGCCATTCTCCACGGCGAGAAGGTCCCCAATCCGGCGGACGAGGTCGGGCCGGCGTCGATCGCGACGTTCGTGCCCAAGGACCGCTCGCTCTCGCCAACCGAGATCCGGGTCATGCTCAAGCAGCTCGAGCATGTCGCCACGCTGCCCACGATCCGGCTCGGCTTGAAGCTCTTCCTGCTGACGATGGTGCGCAAGAGCGAACTGCAGGATGCGGTGTGGGATGAGGTCGACTTCGAGAACGCGGTCTGGACCGTTCCGAAGGAGCGGATGAAGCGCGCCAAGGCGCACAACGTCTACCTCTCGCAGCAGACGCTCGACATCATGATCGCGTTGAAAACCTGCGCCGGCAACTCCCCCTACCTCTTGCCGTCGCGCTACGAAGCCGACCAGCCCATGTCGCGCGCGACCTTCAACCGCGTGACCTACGCCGTCGTCGAGCGCGCCAAGGCGGAAGGTTTGCCGCTTGAGCCATTCACGGTTCACGACCTTCGGCGGACAGGCTCGACGCTCCTGAACGAGCTCGGCTTCAACAGCGACTGGATCGAAAAGTGCCTGGCCCACGAGGACGGCCGGTCATCGCGCGGCATCTACAACAAGGCGGAGTATGAGCATCAGCGACGGCATATGATGCAGGAGTGGTCGGACATCGTCGACGCCTGGGTCGACGGCCGCAAGCACGCCCCGACGCTGATCCCGCCGTCGATGCCGCTTGTCACGCTCGATCCGGCGATCTGACGGGGCGGGTCCGCCGTTGACGGACATCGGGGCCGGACGCTCGGAGTGCTCCGGCCGCGCCTGAGGCGCGGCGGCGTTCCTCGATCCAGGCCTGCACCTCGTCAAGATCCCAGACGACGCACCGCGGCGTCAGATTGAACCGCCTCGGAAACTCACCCCGCTGCTCCATCTCATAGATTGTCGTGTCGGCGAGCGGCACGATCTGGCGCAGCTCAGGCCGACGGATCGTGCGCTTTAGCTCCCATAAAGATGCAGGAACGCTTCGGGGCAGCCTCCCTTGGGCTGCGTCTTGCTCCAGTCCAAGACTTTCCACGATGAACCTCCGACGGCAGATTAGCTATCGGCATCAAGCGTCAACTATCGTCGCAGGGAAGATACTTTCAGCACGTAGTAGGGCGTCGGCGCGTGTCTAGCGCACAAATCGGACGGTCTCATTTCCCACATTATCAGCCCAGACGACTAAAGAGCGAGCGTTCGCGCGGGAGCACGAGCCGATCGCTCCAAGACACAGTCATTGCGCGGGGCTTCTTTGTCCCATCCTCGCCCACAATCGACAGCTCGCCCTCCTTACGCAGGAACAGGAGCTGGCGCGTGAGAATATCAGACGTGACCGGCGTGTCGTTGCAATGCCCCGCGAAGAATTCCTCGACACCGAGACCGCCGCCGCCCTCACGGTTGGCGGCGTGGATCATGCGCGGAAGCTGTTCCAGCACCGCGGCCTCCGACCGTGTCATAGCGTCGTCGTCGAACATGAACGTGAGGAGCCCTTGGCGCAGGTCCCGGCAAGGATCGAACCCCAGAGCGTGGAAGCCCGCTCCTCCGTGATGCTGAAAGTGGTTGTTTAGTCGCCAGTGCAGCTTGCCCATCTCGTCTCGAGCCTGACGATGGTTGGATAGATGGAGCAGCCAGTATGAGCGGTGGCTCTCGGTCGAGTGAATGAAAAACGGTGTGTAGAACTTGGCGCCGGTTTTCTCCTGGACGTGACGATAGAGGCCGTTCTGAATGAGGAATCGTCATCCCTCGCCATGGCGCATATCCATCAGCGCACGCACGTCCTCGCGCGCCAATTCGACCGCGAGCAACGCTTGAGTTTCCGGCGTCTTTACCGAAAGAAAGTTGATCAGGGCGTCGACAGCGAAGGTGAGGAGAATCTCGGGGTTCTTGAGCCTGGAAAGTAGACCGCGGATCGTCGCCAGACGCACATCGCTCCACCCATACTGGTCGAGGAAGAACAACGAGCGTTGCGCTCTTCCCTTGTGCTGAATTCGTTCGACGATGCCAGGGCAGGCCTGCTCGAAGGTGGAGCAGATCAGGAAAATGTCTTGACCCAGGCGCGAACCGTAGCCTCTCCGGATGAGAACGTCCTTGAGGAAGGCAATGTGGTCGGCATTCTCGTCCACGAACACGAAATCGGCCCGTACCTGGAAACCTTTGGTCCGCACGGCCTTTAGCGCGGCGTCCGCCTGCTCGACGGCCCGAAGCAGGCGCAATGGCGAGCCTTCGGTTTCGGCCGCGCCGTTTCGATAGATGCCGCCGCCGCAGAAGCCGTCGACGATCGTCAAGTTGAGCATCGTCTGGCTCGGAGTCCGCGTCAGACGCTCGATATAGATGCCAAGATACTGCTCGAATATGTCGTGCTTGGCGACGCTATGGTCACCCAGCAGCGGCAGCGCATCGCCGATCCGCCACTCGTAGCCTTTGCTGCTCATGCGTGCGGCTGCATGGTCGCTCTCGGCGGCGGGAACTCGCTCCATTCTCGACCGTCAAGCTCGCGACCACCCGACTTCGGCCGTGCTCCGCCCCATTGCTTGAAGAAGAAAGCGACACCTTGCGCGACGCACTGATCGCGGACTTCTCGCACCCATTCCAGATGGATCGGACGTGCGCCAGGGCCGGATTCGCCACCGACGATCACCCAATCGACACCACTCAGATCGACCGCGCCCATCGGCCCGATTAACGGCTCGACGGACAGGAACCGGACGCCGGCCTGGCTCGCTCGAAGATGCGAGATGCGCGCAGCGGCCTGGGCGTCCTCGACGGAGACGCCGCACCAGATATGCGACGGCCCCCGGGCTCCGCCGTAACGCGCGCGTAGATAGTCTCGCATCAGCGAACTGCGTTTGGTGAGCACCTGAAAGATGTGCCAGTCCGCCGCCTCCATCGTGTCGAAGACGCGATCAATAAAGGTGGCTGGCACGTCCTTGTGGAACAAGTCGCTCATCGAGTTGACGAATATCATCCGCGGCCGACGCCATTTGAGCGGCTGGTCGATCCTTTCGGGGCGCAACGTCAGATCAAAGCCTTTCTCGAACGGGTGGTCGGGGACACCGCGCCAACGCTCGGCGAAGCGGGCCGCATAGCAATTGTCGCAGCCGCGCGTGACCTTCGTGCAACCCGTCACCGGGTTCCACGTCGCGTCCGTCCACTCGATCGCGCTTCCATCAGCCACGCGCACACCGTCCAATCCTGCGGCCCACTAGCATAGGTAGAACAAAATAGGAACATCGCTGTTCCACGGGTTGGATGCGAGACATCATGCAGCGATCTTCCGCGCCGCGGGTCGCTCGTCGTGCTCAAACGCGTCGCTGAAGGCTTCGAGGTCGGCCGGCGTCATGCCGAGACTCCGCCCCTCCTCACGCCAGCCGGCGACACCCTGCTCGACCTCGGCGAGGATCGCCTTGGCGCGTGCGGTCGAAATCCTGAAGTAGGAGACCACCGACATCAGCGCTTCGATTGTCGCCTCCGGTCCAGCTTCCTCCGATACCCAGGTCTTCAGCTCGCGCACGCGTTCCGGAAAGGGATTGAGGTCGAAGGCAGGAGCCAAGCGCCACAGCCCGCGCTCGACGTGAAGGAAGCCGTGGTTGAGCAGATGATCGTCGACGTTGGTGATCAGGATCGAGAAGGCGATCCGCCGCCACAGCTCTTCGATGTCGGCCTGCGGAGTCGCTCCGTTCTGACGGAGCGCGTCGACAACCTCAGTATAGGCGTGCTCGCCTGGGTCGCCCGGCTCGGCTCCGAGCATGGTTGCGGCCGAGATATACATCAGGCGGCCACCGCCTTGCGGCCGGTCGAAGCGCCGTATGAGCGCGATCGGCGTGCCGTCGCTGTCGATCAGGCGAGCGTCGGCGACATCGAGCCCCGAGCGACGGGCCAGTCGCATGGCGAGCACCTCGCCTCGGGTTACCGCACGCTCATCCGTGACGCTTGGGAACTTGCCGATCGAAAGCTGACCTTCTTCATCCACGACCGTGCATTTGGGCCGAAGCCCCCCGAGCGAGGTTCCGCGCCCGCGCAGATACGCGAGATCTGCAGCAGTCTCGGTGTTGGTTTCGACCGCCCGTGTGGCGGCCAGCAGCTGCGCCAGCTCGATTAGAGGGGGCGTCGTGCGACGACCATCATCGGTTGCGCGCTGGAACTGGCCTTCCTCGTCCTGAAACCGCAATGCGCCGATCCTGCTGACATCGTCGACGGCCAAGAGGTAGTCGAGGGCGCTCAAGGGGCGCGTCGCCACTGACTCGCCCGCTCGGCGCGCCTCCTGGCGACGTTTGGCGTGATCACGCTGGATGACGCGCTTGCCCCAGCCGTCTGGCTCGGTGTCGGCGATAGCCGGATGAAACACCGACCCGTCGCGTGTCTTGCGATGGAACTGCGGACCCGCGACCAGCGCCAGCGCCGGTTCAATGGCGAAGCGGTCGGGGTCGGCGAGCCACATCGCGTCATACTCGAATGTGGCGCTCTCGCGTGCGCCCTGCTGATCATAGCGCAGCGTGGCGACCGGGCGGGCCTCGTCACCGACACAGACGCGGATCGTTCGCTTCACAGCGCCCTCGGCGCCTTGGGCGTCCTGATTCGCTGCGGCATCCGTTCGGCGTCGAGCATCAAACCTTGATCGTCGCGCCGTGCATCAAGGATCTCGCCGAGGAGGTCGCCGAAGCCGAGGACGAAGAAGGTCATGGCGTAGGTGCCCAGCCCCACGCTGGGATCGCCCTTCTCGACCTTGAGGTAGGTACTTTTGGCGACGCCTAGCCGCTCGGCCATCATCACGGCGGTCAGGCTTCGCTTTTTGCGGGCCAGCACGATGTCGGCCCCGAGCTTAACAAGCGCGCGCTTAACCTTGGGTGGTAGCGTATCAATGACGGTCGTTCTCATGCCGCGTCTCATATAGCCGACCATAACGATCTCATGGTCGCGTATATGAGACCTTAACTGCGATGTCGATGCGGGATCGTCAGCGTCGCGGATGCGAAGCTGCCGAGCACGGCCAAGCGGACCCACCAATTACAAACTTGTCGTCCGCAGGCTGCGAAGCGGACGCTCGCTTTCCGCATTCGCCGTTTGCAACTAGAAGGTCGACTTCTGCGAAGGTGGCGACCCGCTCTTGGCGTCAGCAAATGATCGTGAGGTCGACGGTGACACTATTCGCAGATTGGTGCGCCTCAAGCAAACAGCAGGACAAACGCAAGCGTTACTGGACGTACAACGAGAAGACCGGCGCCCGATCGGCGATCAGCAAACCTCTCGCCGAAACGATGCGGTCACACTACGATCGTCTCGATCGCATAGCCGATGACGTCGCCCGCTTGGGATATGACGGTGCCGCTGAAATCCTGCGTGCGGTGCTGCCGCGCACGCCCAAGTCGCGGTCCGGCGACATCGGCGAGATCCTCGCGACCGAATTGGTCGAGGAGGAGACCGGCTTCCGGGTTCCCGTCCGCCGCCTTCGCTACAAGGACGGCCGCGATATGGCGCTTCGCGGCGACGACTTCATCGGAGCCGCCTACGACACCAAGGATCGGCTCTGGCTGCTCAAGGGCGAGGCCAAGAGCAACATGACGCTGGGAAAAACGACAATCACCCAGGCGCGCGAGGCCCTGTCCCGAAACGGGGGGCGGTGTACGCCCGACTCGCTCCTGTTCGTCGCCAACCGGCTGCTCGAAAGCGCCGATGAGGAGGATGTCGAGCTTGGACGGTCGATCCGGGACGAGGTGGGTTGCAAAGCCCTGCCGCCCACCCGGATCGACCACATGCTGTTCACCTTGTCCGGCAACACGCCACCCGCTGCCCTCAAGGCCGATCTCGACGCCACGAGCGACGATCGCCACCACTACGTGGTGAACGTCCGGATCGAGGACCATCAAGACTTCATAGCCACCATGTACACGGAGGCGCAGAAGCTTGGAGACGCCTGACGAACTTCGCGCCTTCCTCCTTGAAGCGACCCAGGACGGTATCTGGAACCGGCTCCTCTATCGCGGCGCGGCTTGGGCCCTCATGCGCGAAGAGGGTCAATTGCCCGCCGACGCGCCCGCTCTCGGCGCAACAATCGACACCGACCTTGCCGAGCATGGCTTCTCGGTGCTCCGAGCGGCCCTCGCGTCGCGGGAAGCCGAAGGTTCGTCCGAGCTGTCCAGCCGGGGCTTCGAGCGCGCGGGCAACGCCTTCGAATCACTGGTCCGCAACGAGGACCCCGACGCCCCAGAGCGCGGCTTTTACCGAACGATCGCGGCGGCTTCCTACCACCTCGCCGGCTTTTCCGCCGTCGCCTACTCGCTGTTTGGCCAAACCACCGAAGGCTTGAACATGAGCCCAGGCGAGACCGCGATCACGCTTCTTATCTTGCGCGATCTGGATCGGTTGCGCGATTATACCCGTTCTTGGCTTGCCGATGAAGAACATGGCGACGCTTCGGTCACTTTCTCCCTCGATTTCGACTTGGTCGAACCGGAAGACGCGGTCGCGGTCGTCATCAACTCAAGCATCTGTAGGGCGCTCGCATATTACGATTTCGCGTTGCAAACAGGCGAAGTCGAGCTTGTCGACACTGCGCGCGTTCTGCTGCAAACCGCTGTGAGACTTGCGGACAATGCCGGTCTCGTCACTCTCTGGTGGATAAGCAAGCTCTGTCTGAACCTCATCGATGACCTGTGGGCTCACTCGCTCCACACCACCTTGCCGATCAGCCCCCCTCCGGGCGGCGAGGACGCTTATCCCGAATTACGACGCATGTTCCTGGGCAATCTCTACGCCCGAAAAACCGCCGAGGTTGAGCTCTGGCCGTCGCAGCGGAAGGCCGCCCAGCGTTCGGCCGACCTGACCGACGACCTAGTCGTGTCGCTGCCGACGAGCGCCGGCAAGACACGGGTTGCCGAGATCGCTGCGCTCATGACGTTGTCGATCGGGAAGCGCGTCCTGATCGTCACGCCGCTTCGAGCCTTGTCCGCGCAGACCGAACGATCCTTCCGCAAGACTTTCGCTTGCTTGGGGTTCAGCGTCTCGTCGTTGTATGGGGCCAGCGGCATTTCCGCAGGCGACGAAGACGCGCTTCGAACACGGCAGATCGTCATCGCGACGCCCGAAAAGCTGGACTTCGCTCTCCGCAACGATGCGAGCCTCATCGACGACGTCGGCCTTATCGTCCTCGATGAGGGGCACATGATCGGCCCGAGCGAGCGCGAGATCCGCTACGAGATTCTCGTGCAGCGTCTGCTCAAGCGATCCGACGCTCATTCACGGCGGATCATCTGCCTGTCAGCCATCCTGCCAAGCGGCGAGGAACTCGACGACTTGACGGCATGGATCAGGAGCGACGAGCCTGGAGAGCCCGTTCGCTCCGAATGGCGCCCGACCCGCCAGCGTTTCGGCGCTCTGCAATGGCAGGCGCGCTCAGCTCGGTTGAGCTTTGATCTCGACGACGCCGGGCCTTTCATCGCGAAGTTCGTAGAGCAAGTCCCGGCTCGAGGCCGAGAACGGAAACCCTATCCCAGAGATACCAAGCACCTCACTCTTTTCGCCGCATGGAACTTCGCCGCGCAAGGCAAGCGGACCTTGATCTTTTCCACGCAGGCCAATTGGGTCGAGGTTTACGGAAAGTCGATCGTCGATCTGTTCGAACGTGGATACCTGGAAACTCTACTCGACGACCCAGCCTCGATCGATCGAGCGCTTGAAGTGGGCCAGGAATGGCTCGGCGATGACCATCCAGCCGTTCTGTGCCTCAAGGCCGGCGTTGCGGTTCATCACGGACGACTCCCCAACCCTTTCCTGAGAGAACTCGAAATCCTGCTGGCGCAAGGCGTGCTCAAGGTGATCGTGGCCTCGCCGACCCTGTCGCAAGGCCTGAACCTGAACGCAGCCGTTCTTCTGGTTCCCGCCCTTTATAGGTCCGCCAAGATCATTACTGGAGAAGAGTTCGCCAATGTCGCCGGCCGCGCTGGTCGAGCCTTCGTCGACGTCGAGGGGCTCATCATCCACGTCATGTACGACAGCTTGGACTGGCGTCTCGGAGAGTGGCGCACACTCGTCGCTTCGATCAAGGCACGCAGCTTGCGCAGCGGTTTGATCCAGATCGTGAATGAAATCGTGAAGCGTCTTGCAGCCGAAGGGGCGCTCGGACGGGACGACGCCTACGAATACCTTATGAACACTCGCGAGGGTTGGCGTTCAGCGGTCGAGGAAGCGGCGATCGCTGCGGCCGCCGCGGTTGCGCTCGGTCAGGATGACGACGAAGAGAGCGACGAAGAAGGCGAGGATAGCGCCGTCGCCGTTGAGAGCGACGAAGCCAAAGTCGACGAGGAGCCCCTATCGCAGCTTGTCGAGAAGCTCGACGCCGCCGTCTTCGGGCTAGTCGAGGCTCTGGATTCAGAGAGCGCCGATCTGCCGAGGTTGCTGGACGAAGCGCTCAACGGCTCCCTCTGGGCCCGCCAGATCGCGCGCGAAACCGAACAGCTTCAGGAGTTGCACCGCTTCATCTTCAAAGCTCGCGCCAACGTCATCTGGACACATACCACGCCGGCTCAGCGGCGCGGCCATTTCGCGATGGGCGTCGGACTTGAGGCAGGACTTGCCATCGACGCAATGGCCGCCGATCTGGGTGCGCTGGTCGATCGCGCCGATGCGGCTGCTTTGCCCGGCGATGTCGACGAACTCACTGACGCGCTGACAGGTTTAGCGGAACGGCTGCTGGTCATCCGCCCCTTTATCCCAGACCCAGCAAACCGGCTTCCGCCGCACTGGCCGCAGTTGTTGAAGCAGTGGGTCTCAGGAGCTGAGGTCAGCATCATCGGACCGCAGAATATGCGGGTCGTGGAAGACGCCTTCACCTACCGTCTGGTATGGGCTCTCGAAGCCCTGCGAACGCGTCGGCTCAGCTTGGGCTGGTCGCCCGATATTGTCGCTGGCGGCGGCGCGGCTGCGCTTGAGACTGGCGTCCCGCAATTCATGATGTCCATGCTCATCCGAGCCGGCTTGCCGTCGCGCCGCGCTGCAATCGCGGCCATCGAGAGTTCTGGCGCCCTCTTCGTCAGCCCCGGCGAGATGCGAACTTGGCTGGCAAGCAACGAAATCGCGGCCTTCACCGATCAGGGAGACTGGCCGACCCCCGGAACGGCTGCTTTGTGGCGACGCTTTAGAGACGAAATGCTGGGCGGCATCGCGCAGACCTGGAATGCACAGGGCTGGACGCGAGCCTTTCAAGTGCTCGAAGGTGAAGCACCGCGCGCTGGCATCTATCGCATCGAGAAAGATGAGCTCGCTGGCGAGACGTGGTTGGCGACGCCAGACTACCGACGGAGTGCTCGGTTCAAGAAATCGATTGATGACCGCTCGCCGAGCCTCTTGTTGGGTCGCCTCAAAGCCAATGAAACCGTCGCAGCCATCGAAAGAATGGGACGAGGCAAGGCGAAATGGCCGCGAGCTGACGCCTGAAGCGGTAGGTCGGCGTGTTCAACGCATGCTGGGGAAGGCCTTCCCCTACGGCCGAGCCGTAGTCTCGGCCGACCCCTTCTGCGGGGGCACCCCGCAACGCCCCGCTTCGACGCGATGCCCGGAACGGAGTTGGAGGGCGGGGCGCGTGCGCGGCCCAACGGCGTCGCGGTGAGAGTGAGAGGGTGGCGGCTGTCGCCGTGACGGGTTTCAGGGTCGAGAGAGCGGCTCCCGGCCAACCCGTCGCGGAGATCCGCGATGCCGCGTCCTTCCTCGTTCAAGTCGACCCCGAGTTCCGATCGAACCAGCCTCTACGAAGACATCACCGCCACCATCATCGCCGAGTTGGAGGTGGGGCGACTGCCTTGGGTTCAGCCCTGGGGATTGAGCGGCGTCTCGGCCCCGCTCGCCATGCCGAAGAACGCCGTGACCAGTCGCGGCTATTCGGGCATCAACGTCCTCATCCTCTGGGGCGCCGTCGTCCAGCGCGGCTTTTCCGGACAGACCTGGCTCACTTTCCGGCAGGCGCTCGGCCTCGGCGGCGCCGTCCGCAAGGGCGAACGCGGCACCACTGTCGTCTACGCCGACCGCTTCGTGCCGGGCGACGAGCGCGAGCGTGCTCGCGAGGTCGGTGAGGAAGCGCGCGGCATCCCGTTCCTGAAACGCTTCACCGTCTTCAACACCGACCAATGCGACGGCCTGCCCGAGGAAGTCGCGGCAATCCCGCCGCCAATCCCGGAAGGGCTGATCCTGCCGGAAGTGGAAGCGCTGATCCGCGCGTCTGGAGCGGATCTCCGGCTCGGCGGCGACAAGGCGTTCTACGCCGTCGGCCTCGATTACGTGCAGGTGCCGCGGCCCGAGACTTATTTCGAGCCGATCAACTGGCATCGGACGGCGCTCCACGAGCTCGGCCACTGGTCCGGCGCCGCGCAGCGGCTCGGACGCGACTTGTCGGGCAGCTTCGGCTCGAAGAAGTACGCCCAGGAAGAACTCGTCGCCGAGATGACGGCTGCCTTCGCCTGCGCCACCCTCGGGATCACGCCGACTGTGCGCCACGCCGACTACATCGCATCCTGGCTCGAGGTGCTGCGGGAAGACGACCGCGCCGTCGTGCGCGCAGCGAGCGCAGCGTCCAAGGCGGCGGATTATCTGCTCGCCTTCCGACAGGGCGGTCAGTCTTTGGCGGCCGCAGCGGTCGCGGAGCGCGAGCGCGAGGCGGCCTGACCGCTCGGGTCGCCGTCATCGTAGAAGCGGTTCTGCGGGTTCGCGGCTTTCCTGATCTCTGCGTATTCCGATCGATCCGGCCGGGCATTCCGATTTGAAGCCGGCCACCGCTCCGACGTGAAGCCGGCCACCGTTCCGATCTGAAGTCGGCTAGGTGGGCGGCGGTCCCGCGGGTCGGGGGGTGAAGATCACGAGGGTGTGCTGTCCGGTCAAGCGGCCTTGTCTGGAGCCTTACGCTTTCGGAGGCTCTCACCGGAGAGCTCGATGCGATAGGCATTGTGGACGATCCGGTCGAGCACGGCGTCGGCCAGGGTCGGGATACCGATGATGTCGTACCAGCGATCGACCGGAACCTGGCTGGTGATCAGGAGCGAGCCGGCGTCGTAGCGATCCTCGACGATCTCCAGGAGGTCGCGCGATTGCTCCGGGAGCAGCGGCTCGGGGCCCCAGTCGTCGAGGATGAGCAGGTTGACGCGTGCGAGCTGACGCAAGAGCTTGCTGTAGCGCCCGTCGCCGCGAGCAAGGCCGAGAGCGGCGAAGAGGCGTGGCACTCGGAAGTAGAGGACCGAGAGGTCTTCCCGGCAGGCTTTGTGGCCGAGCGCGCAGGCGAGCCAGCTTTTGCCGACGCCGCATGGCCCTGTGATGACGAGGTTGCGACGGGTTCGGATCCAGTCGCAGGCGGCGAGCTTCAGGAACAGGGCGCGGTCGAGGCCGCGGTGGGCGCGGTAGTCGACATCCTCGACGCTGGCGGGATGGCGAAGGTGCGCCGCCCGGGCGCGGGTCTCGAAGCGCTTCTGCTGTCGTGCGGTGTTCTCATGATCGAGGAGAAGCCCCAGCCATTCGGCATGATCGAGAGAGCGGGCCTCGGGATTGTCCGCGAGAGCCTTGTAGCCCTGGGCCATGCCATGCAGACCGAGCGCGTGCAGGATATCGAGGGTCGGGTGGGTCAGCATCGTGGTCTCCGTCAGTGGAAGTAGCGCGGGCCGCGCAGGTTGGGGTGATCGATCACGGGCGCGCTCACGGAGGGTCGCGGGGCGCGCTGGAGGTTGTTGGCGAGGATCGACGCGATGCTCTTGTAGGTGAGCGCTCCGACCGCGACGGCTCTGGCCGAGACGGCTTCGACCCGGGCGGGATCGAGGCCACGGAAGAGGCGCAGCACGCCCAGGCAAGTCCGGAAGCCCTGCTCGGGAAGTGGCCGATGATGGAGCACCGCGATGACGAGACCTTCGGTCTCGGGGCCGATCGCGCGGGCCCAGCGCCGGAAGCGCTCGGGCGTCCACTCCGCATAGCGCCGGTGGGAGCTCGGCATGTGGTCGGGATCGGTGCCGTGGCGGCTCCCGCCATATCGGCGCTCGTGCGCGGCCACCCGCTGACCGCGGTGGAACACCTCGACGATGCGGGCGGTCAGCCGAAGGTCGACCTGCTCGCGGATGAGAGCGTGCGGGACCGAGTACAGGAAGCCCGCCGCCTCGACGTGATAATCGAGGTTCACGCGGGCGAGGCGCCACTCGGCGAACTCGTACTCTCCCGCCGGCAACGGCCGCAGCGCCGCGCGCTCGACCGCCTCGAACAGGGCCCGCCGGCTGGTGCCGAGACGGCGCATGAGGTGAGCGTTGATGCGCTCCACCATCGTGGCGATGGCGGCGTTGCATTCGGCGAGCGAGAAGAAGGTCTGACCGCGCAGGCGACCCAGGATGTAGGTCTGGGCGAAGCGCACGCCTGCCTCGACCTTCGCCTTGTCGCGCGGCTTCCTCGGCCGAGCCGGCAGGATCCCGACGCCGTAGTGATGCGCCATCATGCCGTAGGAGCGGTTGAGTTCGGGGTCGTAGAACGAGGCCTTGTGGATGCCGCTCTTCAGGTTGTCGGGCACGACGAGACGCGGCACGCCGCCGAGGAACCGGAACAGGCGCACATGCGCGCCGATCCAGTCCGGAAGCGCCTGGCTCCACGTCGCCTCGGCGTAGGTGAGGCTGGAGGCGCCGAGCACGGCGACGAAGATCTCGGCCTCGCGCACGACGCCGGTGGCCGGGTCGACGATCGGCACCTTCTTGCCCGAGTAGTCGACGAAGGCCTTGTCGCCCGCCGCATGATGCTGACGCATCACCGGCGTGAGGCGACGCTCGAACTCGCGGAAGAGGTCGCAGAAGCGCGAGTAGCCGTAGCCGTCTGAATGCGCGTCCCGGTACTCTTCCCAGAGCACCGTGAGGTTGACGCCTGGTCGCCTCATCTCGCGGGCAAGCGATGGCCAATCCGGCTCGACCAGCCGGCGGGCGCCCTGCTTCACGCCGGCGCGGGCGAAGAGGCGTTCCTCGAGAACCGCGTCGGTGATCTCAGGCCCGAGCGGCCACACCAAGCCAGCCGCGGCAGCGCGTCCAAGGTTGTCCTGCACCGTCGATCGCGCGATCCGCAGCGTCCGCCCGATCTCGCGCGCGCTTACCCCGTCGCGGGCAAGCCGCAACATCTGTCGGATCTGTAGCATGGTCAGCTCTCTCCTGGCCGGCATCCCGTTCTCCTCGTCGGTGAGGATGGGGATGCCGCGGTTGCTGACCCGCGGGGAGCGCCGCCGTTATCGGCTACACGGTGGCCGGCTTCATCTCGGAATGGTGGCCGGCTTCAAATCGGAACGGCGGCCGACATCATCTCGGAATAGGTGGCCGGATTGGATCGGAATCCGCACTGATCTCCGGCGCGGCGCTCTTCAGAGGAAGAGGGCTGCGCCGGTTTTCGTGACGGGTCGAGGCCGAGAGAGAGGCTCCCGGCCGCCCGTCGTGGAGTATCCGACATGGCCACCGCCGTTCAGAAGATCGCGTCTCTGTCGACGACGCGCGACATACCCTTCAACAAGCTCCTGCTCTCCCAGTCGAACGTCCGCCGCACCAAGGCCGGCGTCTCGGTGGAGGAGCTGGCAGAAGACATCGCCCGCCGCGGCCTCCTCCACAATCTCAACGTCCGGCCAGTGGTCGACGGCGAGGGCCAGGAGACCGGCATGTTCGAGGTGCCGGCCGGCGGCCGCCGGTTCCGGGCGCTGGAGATGCTCGTCAAAGGCAAGCGTCTGGCCAAGACGGCACCCGTCTCCTGCAATGTGCGCGAGGCGGGCTCGGCGATCACGGCCGAGGAGGACAGCCTCGCCGAGAACACCCAACGTGAGGCGCTCCATCCCCTCGACCAGTTCCGCTCGTTCAAGCGCCAGGTCGACGCGGGGGCGAGCGAGGAGGAGGTCGCCGCACGCTTCTTCGTGCCTGTGGCAATCGTGCGCCAGCGCATGCGGCTCGCCTCGGTCGCCGACGCGCTGCTCGACGTCTATGCCGGGGACGGCATGACGCTCGACCAGCTGATGGCGTTCACCGTCACCTCCGACCATGCTCGCCAGCTCCAGGTCTGGGAGTCGCTCAGCAGGAGCTACAACCGCGAGCCCTATTACATCCGGCGCATGCTGACCGAGGGCGCGGTCGCGGCGACTGACCGGCGAGCGGTGTTCGTCGGCATCGAAGCCTATCAGGCCGCCGGAGGCGTGGTCGCGCGCGACCTATTCACCGACGACCGTGGCGGCTGGTTCGAGGACATCCCGCTCTTGGAGCGGCTCGCGACCGAGCGGCTGGCGAGGGAAGCAGAGGCGATCGGCGGCGAGGGCTGGAAGTGGGTCGAGGCGGCGCTCGACTTCCCCTACGGCCATGTCACGGGCCTGCGACGGATCGACGGGGCGCGACCGGTGCTGACCGACGAGGAGCAGGCGACCTACGCGGCGCTCACCGAGGAACTCGACCGCATCTACGCCGAGCATGAGGGCGAAGACGATCTCCCCGAGGAGGTCGATGCGCGGCTCGGCGAGATCGAGACCGCGATCGCCGTGTTCCAGAACCGGCCGACGCTCTACGACGCGAGCGAGGTCGGGCGCGCAGGCGTGTTCGTCTCGATCGACGGCTCCGGTGCCCTTAAGGTCGAGCGCGGCTTCGTCCGCCCCGAGGACGAGGTGCCTGAGCCGGAAGTCGAGGGCGACGCGCCCGTCGACGGGGCCAAGCCGGACGGCGAGCAGACCGCCCCTGCCGCGCAGCGGGCCGTCATCACCATCGGCGGCCAGCCGACCGAGCCGGACGATGACGACGACGTTCTCAAGCCCTTGCCCGACCGCCTCCTGACCGAGCTGACCGCGCACCGCACGCTCGCGCTCCGCGATGCGCTGGGGGCCAACCCGCGCGTGGCGATGACGGCGCTCCTGCACAAGCTCGTCGTCGACACCTTCCAGCACCGGTCCGGCCCGGGCTGTCTGGAAGCCTCGGTCCGGCACGTCTTCTTTCAGATCCAAGCCGACGATCTGAAGGACAGTGTGTCCGCCGTGAGTATCAGCGAACGTCAGGACGGCTGGAAGGCGGAGCTGCCGGCGGACGACGAAGCGCTCTGGGACGGGATCGACGGCATGGACGATGCCACCCGTCTGGCGCTCCTCGCGCACTGCGTCAGCTACGGCGTGAACGCGCTGTTCGAGCGCGCGAACGCTTACGGCGCCGTCACCCCGCACATGATCCAGCAGCGGATCGCGGCGGCCGATCGGCTCGCGGGCGCCGTCGGGCTCGATATGGCCGAGGCCGGCTGGCGACCGACCGTCGCCAACTATCTCGGCCGGGTGACCAAGGCGCGAATCCTGGAGGCCGTGCGCGAGGGCAAGGGCGAGATGGCGGCGCAGCTCATCGATCACCTCAAGAAGGCTGACATGGCCAAGGAGGCCGAGCGACTGCTCGTCGACACCGGCTGGCTGCCGGAGCCGCTGCGGCTTGCGCCCGACGAAGCCGACAACGCCGCAGAGACCGCTGAGCCCGAAGTGCTGCCCGCCTTCCTCGACGGGGAGGACGAGGCCGCCGAGACGGACACCGGCCCCGAGCCGTTTGCCGTCGCCGCCGAGTAACCCCTCCAATCCGGGACGTTGCTTGCCTGAGGGCTCGGTGCTTTGCGCCGGGCCCTTTTCTCATGGGGAGACCGAGAGAGGGAGAGGGCGGCCGGAACGGGATGGCCGAGGCGGGTCGAGAGAGAGCGTCCGCCCGGCTGTCCCCCGTCGCTCTCCGTCTGAGGATCAGCCCATGTCTCCATCGCTCGCGCTCGCGTCCGTCCCGGCCGCCGCGCCCTTGCCCGCCTTCGCCACCGATCCCGTTGATCGTGCGGCCGCCCTGTTCGCGGCCGCCGCTACCTTGTTGCCGAACCTGCTGGTCGGTCGTCCCGTCAATGCGCCGACTCTGCGATCGGCAATGACCGATGCGTTCGGCGCCATGGACGCCGCTGGGGTCTGGGCGTGGAAGGACGCCTACGACGCGTGCGAGGCCGCGCAGCTCATGTTCCTCCGCCGGTTCGGCCCGGCGATGCGCGCACGCGCGGGCTCGCCATCGGCGCTCCTCGACATGCTGCAGAAGGTCACGACGTTGCTGCCGTCGCACACGCGCCGCTCCGAGGAGAGCCAGGCGCTGCAGCAGTTCTCGACGCCTATCGGACTAGGCTTCGCCGCCGCCCAGGCTGCCGCGATCGGCGCCGGCGATCTCGTGCTCGAGCCTTCGGCCGGCACCGGGCTGCTCGCGATCTTCGCCGAGCTGGCGGGCGCATCGCTTGCACTAAACGAACTCGGCGACACCCGTGCCGAGCTGCTCGCTCGCCTGTTCCCGGCCGCGCCGGTGAGCCGCCACGACGCGGCGCACATCCATGACCATCTGGACGCGGGCATCGCGCCGACGGTCGTGCTGATGAACCCGCCATTCTCGGTCGGAGCGCACGTCGAGGGTCGCGTCGCCGACGCGGCACTGCGCCACATCGGCTCTGCGCTCGCCCGGCTTGCCGATGGCGGGCGCTTGGTCGCGATCACTGGCTCCGGCCTCTCGCCCGACAGCCCGAGTTGGCGCGCCGCGTTCGTGCGCCTGCAGGAGGGCGGCCGTGTCGTGTTCAGCGCCGCCGTCGCCGGGCGGGTCTATGCGCGACATGGCACGACGGCCGAAACGCGCCTGACTGTCATCGACCGCATGACAGTCGGCGATCAGGCGACGCTGCCCGCGTCGATCGGTCTCGCGCCCGACGTCGAGACCTTGCTCGGCTGGATTGCGACGCACGTGCCGCCGCGCGCCGTGCTTCAGTCGATCCGTGCTTCCGCTTCTCCGGTTCTACGCCGGGCCGCGTTCCCGGCCGCTCGGGGCGTGGCGCGTCCCTCACGTCCGCTCGCCCTTGTCGCCTCTGATGGGGTCGAGCTGGCCTACGAGGCCTGTGACTGGACGCCGGCAATGGGCCGAACGATCAGCGACGCGCTTTACGAGAGCTATGCGCTCCAGTCGGTCCGGCTCCCCGGCACAAAGCCCCATCCGACCCCGCTCGTCCAGTCGGCGGCGATGGCTTCGGTCGCGCCGCCCAGGCCCAGCTACCGTCCGCATCTCCCGGTCAGTCTCGTCAGCGACGGCCTGCTTTCCGAAGCCCAGCTCGAGACGCTGATCTATGCGGGCGAGGCCCATGCAGGCCAGCTCGCGGGCGCATGGACCATCGACGAGACGTTCGACCAGGTCGCCGCTGCGCCCGACGCGGAGTGCGCCGTCCGCTTCCGCCGTGGCTTCATGCTCGGCGACGGCACCGGCGCGGGCAAGGGTCGGCAGGTCGCGGCCGTCATCCTCGACAACTGGCTGAAAGGTCGCCGTCGCGCGCTGTGGGTCTCGAAGTCCGACACGCTGATCGAGGACGCGCAGCGCGACTGGTCTGCGCTCGGACAGGAGCGGCTGCTCGTGACGCCGCTGTCGCGCTTCCGGCAAGGCACCCCGATCCGGCTGGAGCAAGGCGTCCTTTTCACCACCTACGCCACGCTACGCTCCGACGCGCGCGAGGAGAAGGTTTCGCGCGTCCGCCAGATCGTCGATTGGCTGGGGTCCGACTTCGACGGAGTGATCGTCTTCGACGAGAGCCACGCCATGCAGAACGCCGCCGGCGGCAAGTCCGAGCGCGGCGACCAGGCCCCGTCGCAGCAGGGCAAGGCCGGCCTGCGCCTGCAGCACGCGCTGCCGAACGCGCGCGTGCTCTACGTCTCGGCGACCGGCGCCACCACCGTACACAATCTCGCCTATGCGCAGCGCCTCGGGCTCTGGGGCGGCGAGGATTTCCCGTTCGCCACCCGCGCCGAGTTTGTCCAGGCGATCGAGGCGGGCGGCGTCGCAGCCATGGAGGTGCTCGCCCGCGACTTGAAGGCGCTCGGGCTCTACACCGCCCGCTCGCTATCCTACGAAGGCGTCGAGTACGAGCTGATCGAGCACGCGCTCACGACCGAACAGACCCGCATCTACGACGCCTATGCGGGCGCGTTCGAGATCATCCACGGCAACTTGTCGGCCGCACTCAAGGCCGCAAACATCACCGGCTCGGGGCCGGGCGGCGGCTCGCGCACGCTGAACGCCCAGGCGAAGTCGGCCGCGCGCTCGGCCTTCGAGGGCGCCAAGCAGCGCTTCTTCAACCACCTGATCACCGCGATGAAGACCCCGATGCTAATCGCTTCCGTCGACCGCGACCTGGAGGCGGGTCACGCCTGCGTCGTCCAGATCGTCTCGACGGGCGAGGCGCTGATGGAACGGCGCCTCGCCGAGATCCCGACCGAGGAATGGGGCGACGTCACCGTCGACATCACGCCACGCGAGTACGTTCTCGACTATCTCGCGCACTCGTTCCCGACGCAGCTGTTCGAGGAGTTCACCGACGGTGAGGGCAACCTCTCGTCACGGCCCGTCTATCGCGACGGCCAGCCGGTGCTCTGTCGCGACGCAGTGGAGCGGCGCGACCGGCTGATCGAGCGGCTCGCGGCCTTGCCGCCCGTTCAGGGCGCGCTCGACCAGATCGTCCAGCGTTTCGGCACCGAGCATGCGGCCGAAGTGACCGGCCGGTCGCGCCGAATCGTCAGGAAGCTCGGATCGGACGGCGAGATGCGCCTCGCGGTCGAGACCCGCGCCGGTTCCGCCAACCTCGCCGAGACTTCGGCGTTTCAGGACGACGACAAGCGCATCCTGATCTTCTCGGAGGCGGGCGGAACGGGCCGCAGCTACCACGCCGACCTCGGCGCGAAAAACCAGCGGCTCCGCGTCCACTATCTGCTCGAGGCCGGGTGGAAAGCCGACGCGGCTATCCAGGGGCTCGGCCGCACCAACCGCACGAACCAGGCGCAGCCGCCGCTGTTCAGGCCGATCGCCACCGACGTGAAGGCCGAGAAGCGCTTCTTGTCGACGATCGCGCGGCGGCTCGACACGCTGGGCGCGATCACCCGCGGCCAGCGCCAGACCGGCGGCCAGGGCCTGTTCCGCGCCGACGACAACCTCGAGAGCCCATACGCGCGTGCGGCGCTCCGTCAGCTCTACATGCTGCTCTACGCCGGCAAGGTCGAGGGCTGTTCGCTCGGGCGGTTCGAGGACGCGACGGGGCTGTCGCTGACCGACCGCGACGGCTCGTTGAAGGAGGAGCTGCCGCCGATTACCCAATGGCTGAATCGGTTGCTGGCGCTGACCATCGACCTTCAGAACACGCTCTTCGACGTGTTCGACGGCCTGCTGCGCGGCAAAATCGAGGGTGCGATCGCCTCGGGCACGTTCGATCGCGGGCTGGAGACCATCACCGCCGAGTCGCTGACGGTGACCGAGCGTCAGACCATCTACACGCATCCGGGCACCGGCGCAGAGACGGAGGTGTTCACCGTGCTGCGCCGTGACCGCAACGAGCCGCTGACCCTCGACGACGCGCTCGACCTTGGGCGTGAGCGCGGTGGCCGTTTGCTCGTCAACGGCAAGTCGGGCCGAGCGGCCGTGCAGGTGCCGGCGCGAAGCGTCACGCTCGACGACGGCGAGGTCGAGCGTCGCATCCGCCTCGTCCGGCCGATGGAGCGGCCGTCCATGCCGTTCACGATGCTGTCGGCGACCGCCTGGGAGGAGGCGGACCAGGCGAGTTTCGCCGACGCGTGGACCGGCGAACTCGCGGAGCTGCCGGCCTTCACCGAGAGTAGCATGTACGTCGTCACCGGCCTGCTGCTGCCGATCTGGCGGCGGCTGCCGCAGGAGGGCTGCCGCGTCTACCGGCTTCAGACCGACGACGGCGAGCGCGTCATCGGACGGCAGGTATCGCCGGCCTGGGTCGCGCAGGCGGTCGGAGGCGACGCCCCGACCATGGCGAAAGGCGATGCCTGGGCGGCCGTTTTCGACAAGGGCGCGGTGCTGCACCTTGCCGACAACATGACGGTCCGACGCGCCAGCGTGATGGGCGCACCCCGTGTCGAGCTGGCCGGGTTCGGCGACGGCATGGTCGAGCGCCTGAAGGCGACGGGCCTCGTCTCCGAGATCATCGCCTGGAAGCTCCGGCTGTTCCTGCCGACCGGCGCGGGCGGTCCCGGCATCCTTGGCAAGCTGCTCGACCGCCACACGCCGGCACGCGTCGCCGACCGGGCTTCTGCTGCCAATGTCGCGGCGTGAGGGCTCCATGCAGGGACCGGCCGCCGAGCTGGCGCACCGTCTCGCGCGCGACGCCGAGACGGTGTGTCGCCACTATCTCTCCAACGGTCGCCGGGAAGGTCGCTACTGGCTTGTCGGCAACGCGCAGAACACGCCGGGCCGCAGCCTCTACGTTCGGCTCAAGGGCGGCGACTCCGGCAAGGGCGCGGCCGGCAAATGGGCCGACGCGGCCACCGGCGAGCATGGCGATCTCCTCGACCTGATCTCGCTCAATCGAGGGCTCGACACTCTCCGCGACGCCCTCGACGAGGCGCGCGCCTTCCTCTCCTTGCCACGGCCCGATCCGCCGCCCAGGCAAGCACCGGCCCCGACAGGATCGCCGGAAGCCGCACGACGGTTGTTCGCGATGGCGCAGCCGATCGCGGGCACGCTTGCGCAGGCGTATCTGCGGAACCGTGGATTGTCGGGATTGCGGAATTGCACGGCGCTTCGCTTTCACCCCCGCTGCTACTACCGGGGTGACGAGGACGACCCGCGCGACCGCGTCCGCGATGCCTGGCCGGCGCTGATTGCCGCCGTCACCGACCTCGACGGCGCGCAGACGGGAGCACATCGCACTTGGCTCGACGGGTCGGGTCAGGACAAGGCGCCAGTGTCGACGCCGCGACGGGCGATGGGGCTTCTCCTGGGGCACGGAGTCAGGTTCGGGGTGGCCGACAACGTGCTGGCGGCCGGCGAAGGCATCGAGACGATGCTGTCGCTCAGACGTGTCATACCGATCTTGCCGACGATCGCCGCGCTCTCCGCCAACCACCTCACAGCCTTGGTGCTCCCGCCAACCCTGCGCAGGCTCTACTTCGCGCGCGATGACGATGCGGCCGGCCACGGCGCGGTGGCGGCGTTGGCCGACAGGGCGAGGTCGGCCGGGATCGAGGCGCTAACGCTGGAGCCGAGATTGGGCGACTTCAATGAGGATCTGCGCACGTTCGGACCGGACGCATTGGCGGCCGCCATTCGGGTGCAACTCGTCCCGGAGGACGTGGCGCGTTTCATGGTGTCGAGCCGCGCGGGCGAACTGGAGACGGTCTGACACCGGATCGTTGGTCGGAAGGAGGGTACGTCAGGGCCTGCATTCTCGGCTTAGAGCCGCCGCCCACGGCCTTCTGAGAGGGCGATCGGACCGGAGGCGGTCCGGGCCGGCAACGGCTGCGCCCCGCTATTTTCCGCCGCCGGGCTCGCGCCCGCCTTTGCATCGCGAAACAAAATAGCGGGGCTTCGCCGTCCTCCGCTGCGCTTCGGCCAATCGCGCCGAGCGCGCGTCGGTGCAGGCCCGGTCCGCCCCCGCTCTTCGTCGCCTGCGAAGGCCGCGATGGGCGCGTCCGACAGCCAAGGCGAACCACCATGACGACCGATCCCGACTTCAACGACCACGAACCCGACCACGCCGCATCCGCCACCTCCACGCTGCTCGACGAACTCGCCCTCTACGGACACCGTCCCTTCCAAGACGAGCCCGACGCCCGGCCGCTTCCCGAGGCGTCTCTGGTCACAGGTGCGATCTCCGACATCTTCGACGCCCTCGTCTCCACCCTCCAAGACACGCGCCTCGAACCCGACCTCGAAGATCTGCTCTGGTCGACCGTCAACGTCTTCCACCGCGCCACCGACCGCATCGAGCGCGAACTCGACGACAACGAGCAGGCGCAGAAGCGTGGGCAGCGCGAGCAGGACGGCTCAGAGGTGAAATCGGTCGAGCTGGAACGGCTCTTGGCCGAGGGACTGACGCTGATCGAGCGGCGCAACGCCTTCGAGCTCATGCGCGATCTGGCCTCCGAGCATTTCCAAGTCCACACCCGCAACGTCTGGCACCCGCGCACCGGGTCGATGGTCAACCGCAAGCACTTGACCGCAGCGATGATCGACAGCCGCGACTTCCTAATGGCCCGACGCCGCGCCGAGACTGAGGTGCTGCTCCCGGCCGGTCCGAAGATCGGGTTCACCGGCGGCTACGAGTGCAACGACGTCCAGGCGATCTGGGCCGCGCTCGATCGGGTCAACGCCAAGCATCCCGGCATGGTGTTGCTGCACGGTGGCAGCCCCAAAGGCGCCGAGCGTATCGCGTCCTGCTGGGCCGACAATCGCAAGGTGCCGCAGATCGCCTTCAAGCCTGACTTCAATCGGCATAAGAACGCCGCGCCGTTCAAGCGCAACGACGTGCTGCTCGAGACGCTGCCGATCGGGGTGGTGGTGTTCCCGGGCTCGGGCATCTCCGAGAACATGGCGGACAAGGCCAGGAAGCTCGGCATCCCGTTGTTCGACTTTAGGAAGGGAGGCGGCGCGTGAGCGCCACTTCCGACCCACCCCGCGTTTGAGTCGTCCGCTTGCAAGCGCTAAGGTTGGTCGCGGACACGAGGTGTGGTCAATCGCCATCAGCAGCGTTAATCCAGAGGTACGATCCTTGATCGAGTGGTTCCGTCATATTGCCAGCGACCCCGCTTACGTTGCCGTAGTCGCGGCTTGGTTTGCCGCGATCACTTCGATCGTCGCCGCTCTTATAACTATTGTGACTGCGCAGATCACCGCGCGAACAACTGCTAGCGTTGCTAGCCGCTCAGTTTACATCAACTCCGTTACTGCCGAGCGCTCTAAGTGGATAGATGCTTTACGGCGTTCGATCGCCGACTATACGGGAGCCGCCGAGCGTGTCATTTCTAGGCGGAAAGACCCGAAATACGAGCACTCTTCCGAATGGGCGACAGACGTGCAGTCCTTGCGCACAAACCTATCCAATTTAAAAATGAGGCTAAACCCAAGAGAGACAATTGCTAGAAATGTAATGGTCGCTGCTCGTAAGGTGGATCAGGCCGCACGCATTCACCGTTGGGGGGATGTCGATCTGGCCAGTGAAATAATGGTTCGTCACAGCCAATGGGTCTTAAAGTTCGAGTGGAACCGCGTCAAAGTGGAGGCCGCTTCTGGAGCCGAGCTGAAGAAATTGAGGGTGGCGGAAGTCGAGCTGGAGAAAGACTACGCCGCGTTTTCGGCAGCCAACGGCTCGCTGCATCGGCTCGATGCAATAGGGGCCGGTAAGGACGAGCTGACCATCAGTCTTCTCAGGTCGGAGATGGACGTCGAGGCACCGGTCGCAGCTCAGAAGGTCTTATCCTCTTCGGGATTGAGCGGCTGAGCGGCTGAGCGCGCGAACAGCCGAGCGTCGGCTCTCAGGCAAGTCGGCAACGGCAACGTTCCACCCATACCGGGCGCTTAGTGCGACACTTCTCCTGCTTTTCTGGCTGGGACCGCCTCGCTCTATCTGCGCTGATCCTTGGTCCAGCCCAGGGCCTGACGCCACCAACCCGCAAGGGGTCCGCTAAGCACAGCTTGCGGCCGCTTTGGGCTTCGCCGTCGCGGTGATTGCGGCCCTGCGCCGGACACATCGGGCGCCTGTCGAGCGGGGACGGTCCTCGCTCCGAGACAGGAGCCGATCCGATGTCCCTCACTACCGCTCAAGCCCTCGGCTGGAACCTCGCCACTACCCTGATGGTCTGCGTCGTCCTCTTCCACGTCGATGGCGGCTACGGCGTTATGCCGGCCGCGGAGTTCGACGGCGATATCGTCAGCGTGATCCACGAATATGACCCGTTCGTCCGCTGAACAGTTCGACGCTCGCCAAGGCGACGGCGGGATCCGATTTCGGATTCCGGCGGCGCCGATCCTTTGCTATGCTCGTCTTCGCGCTGTGGTGGTGGTGGAAGCGCGTCCGACGACCCTGACGATTGGGAGGACGCCGTGTTCATTACCGCATTCCTGAGCCTTGCCGGCCTCGGCTTCATCTGCTGGCTGCTGTTCAATCTCGCCGTCTACGCCTTGCCGTTTTTCGCCGGCGTCTCGGCTGGAATGGCGGCCTACCATGCCGGCGCTGGGCCGCTTGGCGCGATCATGGTGGGCCTGATCGCAGGGGCCCTGACGCTGGTAATCGGACAGGTGTTGTTCGCGATCGTGCGCTCGCCCGTTCTGCGGGCGATCGTCGCCCTCCTTTTCGCAGCGCCAGCCGCCGTCGCTGGTTACCACGCCGTCTACGGCGTGACCGGCATCGGCGACGCTGGCGAGATCTGGCGGCAGGCGTTCGCCTTGATTGCGGCTGCGATCGTCGGCTTCGTGGCTTGGTCGCGGGTGAGCGCCCTCTACTCGGGCCATGCCGGTCAGAGCGTCGGCGCGGCATCCGCGCATCTGGCGTTGCCAGGCGCGGCGAACGATGGCTGACGCTTTGCCTGTGTCGGCTGGTTAGCATTACGGCGGGACGTCGGACTCGTGTCGCGGCCGCGGCCGGGAGGAGCGGCGGCCTTCGAGGCATTTAGCCCTGCGACTCCGACCTCTGCGCGGCATTGCCCATCCAGAACTGGTCTTTGTCAACTCGGCGCGTGTTTGGGAAATCGGGACGCCTGTCTGTTCGCTATGACTTCTCTCTGCACGATAATCTGGCCGGGGGTCTTGTCGGGGCCAGTCGAGATTCGCCACGTCACCTGTCGAGACGCTGTCCGCCCGCGGCCCAACACGTCCTCTCTCTGGCTTGATCTAGCCGGGGTCGGCTTCGCCTCGATCGCCTAAGCCGCAACGGAGCCGCCGAACTTTCTTCCCCTGACCTTCGGTCATTCCTCGCGAGGCAAGAAAGCCCGTCGTCTTCCGTCCGCCGCTGCGCTCCGGGCCTTCGGCTGCGTCGTCGATCGTCCCCGGCCTTGCGATCGCCATCGAGGCCGCGATGGGCGCGGGCTCGAGACAACGAAACAGGAGACCACCATGGCGACCATCGGCACCTTCAAGAAGACCGGCAACGACTACACCGGCGAGATCGTCACCCTTAGCGTCCAGGCCAAGGGCGTCCGCATCGTCCCAGAAGCCAACCGCTCCAACGACAACGCTCCCTCGCACCGGGTCATGGTGGGCCGAGCGGAGATCGGCGCCGCCTGGAGCAAGACCTCGAACGAGGGCCGCGACTACCTCGGCCTGAAGCTCGACGACCCAAGCTTCAACGCCCCGATCTACGCCAACCTGTTCGCCGACGACGAGGGCGGCACCTTCAGCCTTATCTGGTCGCGCCCTGCCAAGCGCAACGGCGACTGAGCCGGCCAGACGCCCCGCCCGGGACCACCCGGGCGGGACGCTCGCCTTGCATCACTTCCTCGCGGCCTACGGACTGTTCGCTTTTACGGCTTTGTGCGTCCACGCCTTGGCGCTTTCGTGCCGGGTGGATGAGCCGGCGTCGCGCGGACCGCTTCGTCAAGATCTTCGGGCAGATCCAGCAGGCGCGCCGGGCGGGTTCCGAGAGCTTCCGCAGCGTGCCAAATCGTGAGCAGCGTTACATTCTGCTGACCACGTTCCATACCGCTGATATGGGCGCGATCGACCCCCATGCGCTCGGCGACTGCCTCCTGGCTAAGCCCGGCCGATAAACGTAGGCGTCTCACGTTGCCGCCAAAAACCTCACGGATGTCCATCCGTAGGGTGGACACCAATCGCGTATTCTGTTGCTACGCGTTATAATACGCGACACAGGTTGATGTTGCTCACGTTCTCGGTTGTGGGACATCAACGCGTCGACTCGCGTCGTGAAAATTGACCACCTGGATTGAGGGGAGCCAACGTGGAAACGCAATCGACTCCGCGGGTCGCCGACGAGGCGCCTACCGCCGCCATCCTAACCGGCTATGACCAGCAGCACGCGATCACGTACCTCCGTTTACTCGACGCGGCCGCAGACGACGCTCACTGGCAGGAGGTCGCGCGGATCGTTCTCGGGATAGACCCCGTTGCCGAACCAGATCGCGCACGCCGCGCTTGGCAATCGCATCTTTCTCGCGCCCGCTGGATGACCGAGAACGGCTACCGCCACCTGCTCCGAGGGGGCGCGCCGCACTAGCGTGCGGTGTTCGCGCTGGAGCAACATGCGTTCGCGCGGCGCGGACTATGCGCACTCCTTTGTAGCGTCATTCTGATGCACTGCCCGTCGATCCCGGCGAGCTGAGTGGAGTGGGCATCATGCCCAAGTCAGACTGGCGTTCGTCGGAAGACTACGCACCCTTGAAGGGTCTAGATGTCGCCGGGCTCGCCTGGGAGTACCTGCGCAGAAATCCTGATTTTGAGCGCGACCGTCGCCGTCTTGAACGCGCCGCGCGACAGCACCACGAGCCATCCTCCGAAGTCGCTGCGTTCGCGCGGCGTTGGGGGGTGCCATTTCGGGCCGACCCTCAAGAACGAGCCGGCCCAGCGACCCGTCCCCTGGACGCCCCAGGCGCTTCCCAGCGTCGTCTGCCTCACGACCATCCCGGCTGAGCTGACGGAAGAGGGTCCGTTCGGCGAGCTTTCCAGCAACGAGGCGCTGCTTCGCGCTGGCGACGGCGACCAGGTCGCCCGACAGGATGCCGGCGGGCTCCGAACCTTGACGATCGGGGTCAAGGAGCAAGCCCCGCTCGCGGTGCTGCTGCCGCTGGACCCGTTGTTCGAGGTCCGTGCAGCAGCTGCGCTACGCGCCTGGCGGGTCGCAGCCGGCCGCGCACTTGGGCCTGATCCCAGCCGGCTTCCGCGACCCCGACGCGACCGGCTCATCGCAGCGCTACGCGCGCTCGACGGCCGGCTCGACGATGCGAGCTACCGCGAGATCGCTATTGTGCTCTTCGGGATGGGACGTGTTCCCGATCGCGGTTGGAAGACCCACGATCTTCGCGATCGCACCGTGCGCCTCGCCCGGCTCGGCTTCGAGCTGATGCGAGGCGGCTACCGTCACCTCCTGATCTACCCTTACCGCCGGCGTTCCTGACTCGGATGTTCTCGACGGGTGGCGAACTCGCCGCCGTCGACATCGCCATCCCCACCGCCGGAAGTCCTCCGCCACTGTGACCCCCGATGGCCGCCGATCCCCGGCCGCCGCCGCGACCACCACGGAGGCACACCGATGTCCGCCACCGCCGCCAATGTCCCGCCACGCTACCTGCGCACCCCGGAAGCCGCGCGCTTCCTCGGGCTGTCCGGCCGCACGCTCGAGAAGCACCGCACCTATGGCACCGGCCCGCGCTACTCCAAGCTCGGCGGCCGCGTCGTCTACCGAGTCGAGGACCTGCAGGCCTGGGTCGATCGCGGCTCCAAGCAGTCGACCAGCGACGACACCGGCGACATCGTGCTTCCGGCGAAGCGCCATGCAGCCGTCTCGCCGGCCTATGCCGGCCAGTTCCGCCGCTGACCTCGAAGAGCTTGCGGGGCGGTGTCGGGACCACGGCGGGGCGGCGGCGAGCGTGAACAGCTCGACCTCTTCCGCGCGCTGCCCGGCGACCTCGCTCCACGCGACGCGCAGGACCTCATGGCCTATCCCTTCTTCAGCCTCGCCAAGACGCACCGCACGCGGCCAATCGACTTCAAGGCCGGCGGCGTCACCATCCGTGTGGAGGCCGTTGCCGAGCATGGCATGGCGACCATCTGGGACGCGGACATTCTGGTCTGGGCCGCCTCCCAGATCGTGGAGGCGCGCGACCACGGTCTGCGCACCTCGCGGCTGATGGCCGCCACGCCTTATGAGATCCTGACCTTCATCGGCCGCGGCACATCCATCCGCGATTACCATCGCTTGAAGGCCGCGCTCGACCGGCTCCAATCCACCACCATCGCAACCTCGATCCGCCAGCCGAGCGAGCAGCGGATGCACCGATTCTCGTGGGTGAACGAATGGAAGGAGCGGATCGACCGCGATGGCCGCCCGCTCGGCATCGAGCTGATCGTGCCCGACTGGTTCTACGCCGCTGTGATGGACGACGCGCTCGTCCTGACCATCGACCGCGCCTATTTCGACCTGACAGGCGGGCTTGAGCGCTGGCTGTATCGGCTGGTCCGGAAGCATGGCGGTCGCCAGCGCGCCGGATGGCGCTTCGACTTCCGCCACCTCCACCTCAAGTCGGGCTCGCTCACACCCTTCAAGCGCTTCGCGTTCGAGCTGCGCGACATCGTTCGCCGGCAGCCGCTGCCTGGCTACGCGCTCTTCATAGAGGTCGAGGCCGGCGGTCGCCGGCTGCTCGCCTTTGAGCCGGCGCGCTGTGGAAAAGCTGTGGAAGCGCTCGTGCTATCGGGAACCGGCACTATCGTGCCATCAGGAACCCGGGGCTCGTGCTATCAGGAACCCGAACAGGGCTTAAACCGCGAAGAACAAACAGCAAATCGCGCCCTTAACTTAGAGTCTAACGAAGAATCTAACTTTGTAGTTGAGAAGCAGCGTTCTGCGGACAACTCCGCCGCCGCTCGGCGCGCGCCATGATTGTCGCGCTCCTCAACCAGAAGGGCGGCGTCGGCAAGACGACGCTCGCGTTGCACCTCGCCGGTGAATGGGCCGGGAAGGGAAAGCGGGTCGCGGTCATCGACGCCGATCCCCAAGGCTCGGCGCTCGACTGGTCCGAGCAGCGCGCGCGTGAGGGCTTGCCAAGGCTCTTCGGTGTGCTCGGCCTGGCCCGCGACATGCTCCACCGCGAGCTGCCCGAGATCACGGCTGACTACGAGTACGTCGTCATCGACGGACCGCCTCGCGTCACCGGCATCGCGCGCTCCGCGCTGCTCGCCGCCGACTTGGTCCTCATCCCCGCCACGCCGTCACCCTTCGACGGCTGGGCCTCGGCCGAGATGCTGCGTTTGCTCGACGAGGCCCGGATATTCCGCCCGGAGCTTCTCGCCCGATTGCTGCTCAACCGATGCGCCGCGCGCACCGTCATCGCTCGCGAGACCGCCGAGGCGCTCGCCGACCACGACCCACCAGTGCTGATCGCACGAGTGGGCCAGCGCGTCGCCTTCGCCGACACCGCCCGCACCGGCAGGCTGGTCAGCGAAGTCTCGGCCGGGCTTATCGCGGCGAGCGAGATTGCAGCGGTGGCAGCCGAGGTTGAGGGGCTCGCGCGATGAGCGGCGGTGACCGCAAGCGCGCCTTTGTCTCGCGTCCGAGCACGCCCGACGCCTGGGTCCGCGCGCCGGACGCAACGGAGCCTGCCGTCGCCGCCTACACCGCCCGGCTGACCATCGACGTGACGCCAGCACTGCGCGGCCGCATCAAGATCACCGCCTTTCAACGCGGGCTCACGGTCGCCGACATGCTCCGCGTCCTGCTGGAGCGTGAGTTCCCCGACGGCGCCGGTCCAGACACGGGAACCTCCTCATGACCGGGCGAACGCGTGTCGAGCTCCTGCACCTGGAAGGCAAGGTCGAGCGCTGGGTCCGCTTCGGCCGGCATGTCGAGGAGGAGATCCTCGACCGGCGCCGCCGCGCGCTCTGGTTCGAGCCAGACCGCGTGTTCGCGTTCGTTCGTTGGGCCGCCAACGACTACGGGACCGCGCTCTCCCGCATCGACATCCTGCGCGCCTGCGGGCCGGGCTCTTCCGTTACGACGGTGCCCGGCGTGACGCCCGGCGGCGAGGTTCTGCTGCGCCTTTCCGGGTGGCCCAAAGTCGAGCGCGTCCTTCACGCCGCCGATCAGGTCGAGGCGCTCGGCATCGACCCGGCCGACGCCTGTCCGAATCATTGGCGGCACATCCACAACCGCATTGCTGCCGGCGAGACGCCACGGGCTTACGCCCTAGAGCGTCACCGCGCCTGGCTACTCAGGAAGGAGATACACGTATGACCGACGACAGGCGCTTTGCTTGGCGGACCCTGATCGCTGCCCAAGCCGGGGTGGCTCTGCTCGCCGTCACCAGCGTGGTCGATCTACCGACCAAGTTGGTCTGGAACGCGTCCGCCAGCGTGCCGATCGGGCTCTACGCTATCGAGCCGATCGGACGGATGGACGTGACCCAACTCGTGCTCGCGCGCCCACCCGAGCCGCTCGCCGCCTTCCTCGCCGACAGCGGCTACGTCGGCGTTGGTGTGCCGCTGTTGAAGCGGATCGCGGCACTGCCGGGACAGACGGTGTGCCGCGATGGACTCGACGTGAAGGTCGACGGCGTCACCTGGGCGACAGCACGCGAGCGCGACCGACTCGGCCGTCCGCTGCCGCGATGGGCCGGCTGTCGCACGCTCACAGACGGCGAAGTCTTCCTCATGAACTGGGACGAGCCGAGCTCGCTCGACGGCCGCTACTTCGGCCCGCTTTCCGCCCGTTCGATCGTCGGCCGCGCGACTCCCGTGTGGACACGGGAGGACGACTGATGCTGCTCATTTCCTCTCCTTTCCGGCCGTGCTTCGCCCACGTGCTCGCCACCTCCGCGGCGCTGGTTTTAGCGCTGGCGTTGCAGTTGGCCTGCTCGCCCACCGCTCGCGCGCAGGCCGGGGCGGCAACTCCGGCACCGCTTCCTGCTCCTGCCGACCCACTCTCCGCAGCCGTGTCGGAAGCGTCGCGCCGCTTCGGTGTGCCCGAGAACTGGATCCGGTCCGTGATGCGCGTTGAGAGCGCCGGCCGCACCGCCGCCGTGTCCCATGCCGGCGCGATGGGCCTCATGCAGGTGATGCCCGAGACCTATGCCGAGCTGCGATCGCGCTACGGCCTGGGACCCGATCCATTCGCCATCCGCGACAACGTTATGGCCGGCACCGCGTACTTACGGGAGATGTTCGACCGCTACGGGGCGCCCGGTTTTCTGGCCGCCTACAACGCCGGTCCGGGCCGGTGGGAAGACCACTTGGCCGGCCGTCGATCGTTGCCCGGCGAGACCATTGGCTACCTCGCCAAGGTCGGGCCAATGCTGGAGGTCGGTGCTGTTCTGGTGCAGTCGCAAACGCGTTCGTCGCGGCCATCGTCGCCGTTCCGCGCGCCGATATTCGTCACTTTGCACGGCATGTCGGCTGCCGGCGCGCCTGCTGGCCAGCGCATCGACCTTCGTCAGATCATCGCCGCGAACACCACGATCGTGCCGTCCGGCGGCGATCTATTCGTTCGTCGCGAGCGGGCCGACGAGCCGCTCTCGACAACGGCGCCCTCGCCAGCTCCAGGGGTGGAAGCGGTGCGTCCCGCGTCACGGCAGCCAGCACCATCCGAGCGGCCCAGTCCTCCACCAAATCCGCTTTTCGTCCCGCGCTCGACCGATCCGGGGGACCGATGATCTCAACCCAGCGCTGTCGCGCCCGGTCGCGCTCTGGAGTGCTGGCGGATTGGGTGAGCGGAGGGGGATGGCAGGACGACCGAAGAGGGCAGGATAAAAGCGACAGCCTGCGGTGCCGGTATGCGGTCGGATTTTCGTGGCAAGACAACAACTTGCGACAGGCTGCGCTTTTCAACGACAGCCTGTCGTTCTGGCCAAGTCGCTGTTCTACTAGCGCTTTTGACAGGCTGTGGCCGTCATGAATAGGCGGGACGATGAGCTGCGCATCCGGCCTGGCCGCATCCGTGTCGGCGGCGGACTCTCTGCAACTAAGGCCAAGAGCTTCATTGCCCGCGCGCTCGCCGCGACCGAAAAGGCCGGCGGTCTTCATCGCGCTCACGGGGGGCGGCGATCCGGCGCGTTCGGCCGTGGGCGTGCGGCAAGTCTCGCCGCCTCGCGTAGCCTGACCTCTCGCTCGCGCGGCGTCGTAATCAAGGCGCGCGTTGTCCGGCACGGCGCGAAGGCAGCTCCACTCGGACCGCATGTAGCCTACCTCAAGCGCGAGGGGGCCAGTCGCGACGGCGAGGCTGGCCGACTGTTCGATGCCGGCGCGGAGAACGTCGAAGATAAGTCTTTCGCCGAGCGCTGCGACGGCGACCGCCACCACTTCCGCTTCATTGTCAGCCCCGAGGACGCCCCCGAGCTCGCCGACCTCAAGACTTACACGCGCGAGCTGATGGCCGACATGACACGCGACCTCGGCACGCAGCTCGACTGGGTGGCCGTCGAGCACTGGAACACCGAACATCCGCACGTCCACGTTCTGGTCCGCGGCCGGGCGGACGACGGGGCCGATCTCGTCATTGGTCGCGACTACATCAGTAAGGGCCTGCGCGCCCGTGCCGAGCAGCTCGCCACCCTGGAACTCGGGCCGCGATCCGAGCAGGAGATCCGACGCGGGCTGGAGCGGCAGGTTGAAGTGGAGCGGTTCACGCCGCTGGATCGATCGCTTGTCCGCGAGGCGGCCCGGCATGAAGGCCTGCTCGACTTACGGCCTGGAGCGAACCCGGCGAGCGAGCCCGATCGCCAGCTCCTGATCGGCCGAGCGCGCAAGCTGGAGCGGCTGGGCCTGGCCACCCCCGTGGGCTCGGGCCGGTGGCAGCTCCCAGAGGAGACCGAGCCGACCTTGCGTGCGCTGGGTGAACGAGGCGACGTCATCAAGACGATGCACCGTGCTCTTCACCGCGGCGGCATCGACCGCTCTGCTAATATCGCGCTCCACGCCGAGGCTGAGGCGCCACCTATCGTCGGCCGCTTGGTGGAGCGCGGTCTACACGACGAGCTCACCGGCTCAGCCTATGCCGTGATCGACGGCACCGATGGTCGCGCGCATCATGTGCGGCTACGCGACCTTGAAGCGACCGGCGATGGCGCGCCCGGCGCTGTGGTAGAGCTGCGCCGGTTCGAGGACCGCACGGGCGCGGCCCGTGTCGCGCTCGCCGTCCGTTCGGACCTGTCTCTCGAGGCTCAGATCACCGCACCGGGCGCGACCTGGCTCGACCGGCAGGCTGTCAGCAAGGGCGCCGCGGCGCTGTCCGACAGCGGGTTCGGGAGAGAGGTCCGCGCCGCCCTCGAAGCTCGCACCGAGCATCTCGTTGCGGAAGGCTTCGCCAACCGCCAGGGCCAGCGAGTGCTGTTCGCGCGCGACCTCCTCGGTGCGCTGCGGCGGCGCGAGCTGAGCGCGGCATGTGGACGGATTGCCGCCGAGACCGGACTGGCGCACCACGACGTGGCGACCGGCGAACATGTCAGCGGGGTGTACCGCCGCCGGCTGACTCTGGCTTCCGGGCGGTTCGCGATGCTCGACGACGGCTTGGGCTTCCAGCTCGTGCCCTGGTCGCCATCGCTGGAGAAGCAACTCGGACGCCACGTCAGCGGCGTCGCCACACCTGGCGGTGTGGACTGGAGCTTCGGACGCAAGAAGGGGCTCGGCCTCTGACATCGAGGGCAGCAGACCCGCCGATCTGCGCGGCGGGGCGCGCCACTGCGCGATGGGCGCGAGCTTCCTGTTGCACTTGCCTCGGTCGTGTTCCCTGTAGCGCCCCGTAACTCATGCGGAGCGGCGCTTGCCTGCCACGAAGATCCTATGGGGCCAGATCCTTGCCGTCGTGGTGATTGTGCTCGCCACGACCTGGGGCGCGACCCAGTGGACCGCTTGGCAGCTCGGCTACCAGCCTCAGCTCGGCGCCCCTTGGACGACCATCGGCGGTCATTCGGTCTACATGCCCCTGGCCTTCTTCTGGTGGTGGTTCTGGTTTGACGCATACGCACCCGATATATTCTACGAAGGCGCGATCATCGCCGCATCGGGCGGGTTCGCCTCGGTCGCGGTGGCGATCGCCATGTCGGTGTGGCGCGCCCGGGAGGCGAGGGAGGTCACGACCTACGGCTCGGCGCGCTGGGCGAGCCCGCGGGAGGTCCGCGCCGCGGGCTTGCTCGGCCCGGACGGCGTGCTGCTCGGCCAGTATGAGCGAGCGTATCTGCGCCACGACGGACCCGAGCATGTCCTGTGTTTCGCGCCCACGAGGAGCGGCAAGGGCGTGGGGCTTGTGGTGCCGACGCTGCTCACCTGGGCAGGTTCGTGCATCGTCCATGACATCAAGGGCGAGAACTTCGGGCTGACCGCCGGTTGGCGCGCCAGGTTCGGGCGGGTGCTGCGTTTTGACCCCACCCGCGCGGACAGCGACGCCTACAACCCCTTGCTGGAGGTGCGTCGGGGCCCGTGGGAGGTCCGCGACGTCCAGAATATCGCGGACATCCTGGTCGACCCGGAAGGCGCGCTCGAGAAGCGGAACCATTGGGAAAAGACCAGCCACGCGCTGCTCGTCGGCACCATTCTCCACGTCCTCTACGCCGAGACCGACAAGACGCTCGCCGGGGTCGGGGGCTTCCTCTCCGACCCACGTCGCCCAATCGAGACGACGTTGCAGGCAATGATGACCACACGTCATCTGGGCGACCGGCCGCATCCCGTGGTCGCCAGCGCGGCAAGGGAGCTGCTCAACAAGTCCGAGAACGAGCGGAGCGGCGTGCTGTCGACCGCCATGTCGTTCCTGGGGCTTTACCGCGATCCTGTGGTCGCGGAGGTAACCTCCCGGTGCGACTGGCGGATCGCCGATGTAGTCGAGGGTGCTGGGCCCGTCACTCTCTACCTGGTCGTGCCGCCGTCCGACATCAGCCGAACCAAGCCGCTCGTGCGCCTGATCCTGAACCAGGTCGGGCGGAGGCTGACAGAGGAGCTGGAGAGCAAGAGCCGCCGCCACAAGCTGCTGCTGATGCTCGACGAGTTTCCGGCGCTCGGCCGCCTGGACTTCTTCGAGTCCGCGCTGGCCTTCATGGCCGGCTACGGCATCCGCGCCTTCCTGATCGCCCAGTCCCTGAACCAGATCGAAAAGGCCTATGGCCCGAACAACGCCATTCTCGACAACTGCCATGTGCGGGTCAGCTTCGCGACCAACGATGAGCGCACCGCCCGCCGCGTATCGGACGCGCTCGGCACCGCGACCGAGCTTCGGGATTCCAAGAACTATGCCGGCCATCGGCTCTCGCCGTGGCTCGGGCACCTGATGGTCTCACGCCAGGAAACAGCGCGGCCGCTGCTCACCCCCGGCGAGGTTATGCAGCTACCTCCGGCCGACGAACTCGTGCTCGTCTCCGGCGTCCACCCGATCAGGGCCAAGAAGGCCCGCTACTATGCAGACCGGCAGCTCGCGTCCCGCGTCCTGCCACCCCCGCAACCCGCGGCTGGCCCCGATGCGGCGGGCGCCGGCGGTCGGCGCAAGATCCTTCCCGACGACTGGAGCCGGTTGCCCCTGCCGGCCCCGGCTGCGCGGGAAGACGCACCGATCGCCGGTACTTCGCCCGATAAGGCAGAAGAGGCGGATGATGCGAACGCGGGAATCCGGCGTGAGCCTGAGCTTCCCCCGCATGAGGCCGTCGTCCCCGAGAAGGAAGCCGCGCAGACGGTTGAGCCGGTCCCGGAACCGGAGACGGAAGAGGAGGACGCCGTTCGCGCCCGTGTCCTGCGGAACCACGGCCGCTCGCTGGCGCGGCAGGCTGCGATGGACCCCGACGATGGCATCGCGCTCTGAGGCCCGCTTATGCCCGTGAAGCAGCGCGTCTCGGTCTATCTGGACGCCGCGATGATGGATCGGCTGGAGGCGCTCGCGAAGAAGCAACGCCAACCGAAGTCTGCGGTAGGGGAGGCGGCTATCCTGTCGTTCTTGACGGCCGACGACTCCGATCGGTGGGAGGCAGCGATGTCGCGGCGAATGGATCGGCTGGTCCGCCAGTTGGAGCGGCTTGAGCGCGACCAGAGCTTCGCCGTCGAAACGCTTGCGTTGTTCGTCCGTGCCTGGCTGACCGCTACGCCGGCCCTGCCCGATGCGCAGCAGGCGGCTGCCCAGGCGAAAGGCCGCGAGCGCTACGAGAGCTTCCTCGACGCGCTCGGCCGGCGCATGTCGCGAGGCCAGCGGCTCGCCGACGAAGTGACGCAGGATGTCGAAGCAGCCGAGGACGTGGCAGAGAACTGATCCCGACGTCGCACCTTCAAGTCCCACCTCTGGCGCGCAGGTTTGGTCGGTCTCAGAGCTTGCTCCTGCCCCGGTAAGAGCTTCGGCTTCACCTCTGATGCCGATATCTTGCTTTGATGTCTCTGCCGACAGCCCGGTTGACGCTTCTTTCCCGAACGCTTGCCTGGACCTAAGAAGCGCGTGCGGGTGCGTGGGCGCTCCCAATTCGATTAGGCGAACAAGAATGACTGTACTGGCCGAGCCGCAAGAGGCGGAGGTATTGCGCGCCATTGGTGACCTGTTCATCCGACCTCGCTCGGCTGCGGCGCTGGCGCATTACCCAACGTTGCGCATTCAGACTACCAACCTGCGCGCCGCCTTGACCGGCGTGATCGAAGCTGGCGAGCAGGTCGCCATCAGTTGGGCTGAGCGGCTCGCGCACGACAAATTTGTTGCATCCGAGTTCCAGCCCGCGACGGCGCCGCTCCACTCTTATCGGATCATCGCACCCGCCCTCATCCGCAACCTGCACCGGACCGCGGGATTCCTGCTTGACGAGGTGCGTCCTGCATCTCCGGTCGACGTCGATCGTGTCGGCGAGACCTTACCGACGTTCAGCGACTTCGTCCGCCTGGGAGCCGCGGCGCGCGTGTTCCTGGACGCGCTCGTACAGACCGCCTTTCAGCTCGTCGCGTTCGACGGCCGGCAGCTCAACTATAAGTTTCTGCATTCGCTACAGGGCTTCGCGCCGGTCGCCCCGCCTTCGCTGCACGGCAACATCTACTCGCCCGAGATTCAGGCAGCGCTCACCAAGTTTGCGTCGATGTCGAGCGCCGACATCAAGAGTTCGCAATTCGTGACCCGCTCAAACGAGCAGTTCGGTCAGCGGCTTAAAGTCTCTGGCGACCATGTCGGCCTGCTTGAGCAACGCAGGCGCAACGTCGAACTTCTTTACTCGTTCTGCTCGGACTTCGTGCATTCTGGCTACGTATCGACGATCGCGGTTGGTGAAGCTTCCCCTGGGTTCGTTATGGGCGGTCCGGGTGACGCGTTCACTCCAGACGCCGAGAATTTTGCGGAACTCAAGCAGCGGCTGCTCGGCGAGTGTGCGGGGGCCTATGCTGACCTGTTAGTTCCCGCGCTGCTGAGTGCAATGGGCCGTATGCTCTCCGACAGGCCGGAGCCGGCTTGGGTTTGGGCGCTCAATTCCGCAGCAGGCGGTGTGGAGGCCGTCCGTGCCGTGCTGAATCGCGCGTTGGTCGAGCCAATGCGCGAGGGCTTGGTCGGGTCGGACGCGACGATCAGGATCGACTGCGTTTGCGGTGGGCACGTTGGCTGGCGACCGCCGCATCACGAATGGGATGCCTTTTGCTCGAACTGTGGCTCTCGCTTTCGCAGCTTCCCCGTTGACGAGGAGGTCGACTACGTCGTCTCACCGACCGGAGCCGGCGACGTCAACGGCAGCGATGCGCCGAAAATCGCGACGCTTGAACCTCGTCTGCGCGAGAAGCTGACCCGGATCGTCGAGCGGCACCGGCCGCAGCCCAGCGATGACGGGTTGCAATTCGTCCTTGTCCACGACCTTGCCCGTTGCGACGAGGACAGCTTGGCTGTGCCTGCGCAGGTTGCCTCGGCCCCGGCGCAGGAAAGGGAGGAACGGTGCGCGCTGTACGCGTTTGTTGCCGCTAAATCGCTTGAACGCTGCGCGGTGGTGCAGATCCATTGCAATTGCGGGTCACTGGTGGACTATGAGACGGGCGACGGAACCAACGTCTGTCGTTGCCTCACCTGCGGACGATCAATCGGCCTTCTAGGCGTCAGTGGTGGCGGAACCGAGGTCGCGACACAGAACCCGGACGGCACGGCCGGACGGGCTCCTATTCAGGCCATTCGACGCTTCGCCCAACCAGGATCGGAGGTGCCAAACTCCGGACAAGAAGATCGACATGTTTGAGAGGGCTTTGGTGAGCAGGGCGTCCGCGCCAGCATCGGTGCCACGTAGATTCTCGCCGGAAGCGGACTCAACCCCGTCGATTGCAGTTTCTAGGAAGTCCGGATCTCGCAACCAAGACTGAGCCACCCGACGGCTCCGCCTGTCTTTTCACGCCAGGCCACTACTACGCCCACGCGGCTGTTGAACCAGACCCGGTCTGTCTCTCTTTGCTTGCCCCCGAACTGCAACGGGGTCGCGTCAGCCGGCCCCCAATGAGGGGCCAAGGCCGTGTCCATCCACGCGATCCGATCGGAGTCCGCCAGCCGGGGCGCACGGATGCTCCGCACCGCGCTCGGCCCCCAGATCGCGGCCTGGCTGGAGGACGCGAGCGTCGCCGAGGTGATGCTGAACCCCGATGGCCGGCTGTGGCTCGACCGGCTTGCCGGAGGTCTCGAGGACACTGGCGAGCGCATGTCCGCCGCCGATGGCGAGCGCATCGTTCGCCTCGTCGCCCATCATGTCGGGGCCGAGGTTCATCCCGGCAGCCCGCGCGTCTCGGCCGAGCTGCCCGAGACCGGGGAGCGGTTCGAGGGACTGCTCCCGCCGGTGGTCGCCGCGCCCACGTTTGCGATCCGCCGGCCGGCAGTCGCCGTGTTCACGCTGGGCGCCTATGTCGACGCTGGCATCCTAACCGCCGCTGACGCAGAAATCCTCCGCGAGGCGGTCGCGGCCCGGCGGAACATCCTCGTCGCCGGTGGCACCTCGAC
>JAABUN010000642.1_pt1 | contig 86939 bp, 66 predicted proteins | sample 5559311 | NCBI WGS metagenome assembly JAABUN01 (sample SAMN10711877, study PRJNA513370) | rock metagenome | isolation source: Antarctica rocks | place: Antarctica: Victoria Land, Siegfried Peak sud
TAAGGTCCCCGGGAGAGTACCGGGTGGATAGGCGGTGGGTGGACGGCGGGCAACTGACCGGAGCTGAACCGTCCTAATGACCGAGGATCTTTCCCCTCTACATCACCATCACACACACGTAGACATGGCCGCGCGGTCGCCTGGAGCGACGCATGTCCATGGCGTACCGAATCGCTATCCCTTCGGATAGAGGAGGATGTGCGGGTTCCAACGTCAGCTCAACGCCGTCAGCGCGAGGTTTAAACACCTCGCACGCTGGACGAGGCGGGGGGATGTTCGTGGTCGAGAGCGCGCTGGATCCACCCGGTCCCATCCCGAACCCGGTCGTGACCCAGCGCAGCGCCGGAGAGTACTTGGTGGGCGACTGCCTGGGAGGCGAGGCCACCGCGAGCATCCCCCCGTCCCGTCTGGTCGGACGCGGACGGGGGGAGCTACCGACAACAGATTGACGCGGCGCGGTGCGGCACGCGGTCGGACGGAGCCCGAGGGGTCCGGTGACGCGGGGTGGAGCAGCGGCAGCTCGTTGGGCTCATAACCCAAAGGTCGGGGGTTCGAATCCCTCCCCCGCAACCAACAGAGAAAGTAACAAACAACCCGTCCCTCAGCGAGGGACGGGTTGTTTGTATTTAGAGGCACTCCTTTGAGTGACACCTGTGGCGGGCCCACTCAGAGGTTGTCGCCTGAGCGGCTCGATCTCCGAGACCAGCTTAGCCGAACAGGGATAACTGCTGACTGGCCTGCTGAGCTTTCGCGGCCTCAAGATTCGTTCGTGGGGAGATGGCTGGGAAGAATGCGTCGAACGCTCCAGGCTCCGTGAAGAGGGGTCGGAAGCGCTCTGCGGTATCTCGTAACCGTCGGAGGAGGTAGATGCTGCTCTCATCGTTTGCGTAGTGCTCGGCGAGACCGAGTTGACCGTCCTGTCGCTCATAGATCTCGACGCGTTCGCCGGTCCGGACGGTGACCTTGTTCTCATCCATCAGATGTCGCAGCCGTGGAGCCTTCGCTATGGTGTCTGCATTGAGCATTCGCCATTGGCTGAAGTCAGCCACGGGCAGGTGTCGTTCCCTGATCGTCTCCGCGAGCGCGAAGTAAGCGATCCGGACACGTTCGTCGTCGTGACGCATAAAGACGGCAGCGGAATGCTGTAGGAATTCGCGGAAGCATCGTTCGAGCTGACGGCTCCGGAGCGACGAACCGCGCATGGTCAGTGAACCATCCTGCTCGAGCAGCGCGTAGTTCTTCAGCTTGAGCGACAGCATCCCGTCGTAGGACCCGTCGTGGGCCAGTCGGATGCCGCCTGGGAGTGCCAGACCAAGCCTGGTGACATAGTCCGACTCGGCGTCTTCTCCTCGGACCTCGCTTGGGGGGACGAAGTACACGCCGTCCGTATCGACCTCGATCGGGATAGCTCCGGTTGCTTCCAGGCCAGCAACGACCTGCTTGATGATGTCCTGACCAACGAGCGTTACCTTGGTGGCCGCGTCAAAATCATTGAAGAGCCCTCCGCTGTAGCCAAGATACCCGTAGAACGAGTTGATCAGCACCTTGAAGCTGCCCTGCAAGCCGTTCCAGATACTGCGCTCTTCGGGTGGTGCGGTTCGGACGCTGGCTTTCGCCTCTAGCCGACGCTCAGTAAGCTCCCGGAGCATAGGCAAGGCGGCATTGAGGTTGTCCCGCTTCGAGGCGATGCTATTGGTCAGCATGATCGACGGGTAGAGGCTCTCGACGTCGCATTTCACCACTGGGGAGAAGGCGCCGCTCCGGATCAGTTCGGCGTGGCCACCAGGGTAGGGGACGGCTGTGGCAGCCTTTGGCACGCTGTGCCGGTCCGCGAGGTAGGCCCGTACCATCAGGTCATTGATCTTCTCGCCCGTGCCGCCGGTGGCAACACTCTGGAACGATCGCGGCACGATCTGGGTCTGGTAGAACTCGGTCGGCATGGTCAGTCGGGACAGCGTGTCGACGTCACGAGCGTCAGCAAGGTTGTACGCCTCGAGACGGGCGATCTCTCCGCGTTCCCAAACGCCCCGGATGTCCTCCCCGGGGATGACTTCCCGCTGCTGCTCCGGGTAGAGCGCTGCCATGACCTTCTTGAGTGCGTAGCTGCCCAGCTTGCCGCCGATGTCATACCGCTGGATCTGCTGATACGTGTCCACGATGTGTCGCCCATGGACATGGACGTAGGTGAACGGCAGGCTGAGGGCTGCTACCTTGAACCGCGACGTCCCTTCAAGCACCAGGATGGGTGATCCGTTCCGTCCCCAGTTCAGGGCCGTGCCAGCTCGCTCCGCCCGCTTCGCCAGGTACGGCAGATCGAAGTTGAAGACATTGTGCCCCTCGATAACGTCGGGGTCCTGGCTGAGAATCCAGGCCGAGACCCTGGTGAGCAGGTCGAGCTCCGAGCCCTCATTGATCATGAAGGCTTCGTCGCCGTCGCTGGTTCGAACAACCACCGCGATGACGGCGGCGTCTTCCACCGTAGGGTCGAGGCCGAGCGTCTCGATGTCGATCTGGACGCGGCGCAGGTCGCTGTAGTCCATCTCCCGGAAAAGCGTCCGCCCGGACAGGACCAGGTACTGCTCGACCGCTGACCGCATCCGGAAGTAGGACTCGTTGGTCCGCTTGGCCGCCTGAACCGCGTCGCGGTGGACCCGCCAGCTGTCGAACTCCACCAGGAACTGATACTCATGGTCCCCAGCCAGCCGGGTGATCGTCGGTTCGGGACGAATCGCTGCCCATGGTTCGGCTCGGGTTGCCAGCAGCCACGGCCGAAATCGGTCGAACTCGGCGGTTCGATGGCCATCGGCGTCAATCCGGTAAAGAACCATGCGGTCCTCACCGGCGCGTTCGACGCTCACGATTCGTGGCTGGGGATCATGCCCATAGAGCAATCGCTCCCGCCGGATGTCGTCGAATGAATGCGAACTGTCATCAGGGGTTGGCATCGGGATCGTCATAATGCAAGTATACCGACCAGGCATCGGTCGGGAGTGGAGAGAGAGGTTCCCACCGTTAGAGATCGTCCAAGGAGTCTTTTCTCCTGAGCGGATGACCATCGTGGGCTGACTGATCCTGGAGGCAGATGATGACGCGAACATGAAGTCCGCGAAGGTGACACGCGTCAGCAACCTGCTCCCGGTTCTGCGGTCGGTCGCCAGCGGCGTGCCGGATCTGATCTGGCCGCGGACCTGTGCCGGTTGCCGGGAGCGTGGGGCATGGGTTTGCCGGCACTGCCTTCAAGGACTTCCTCTGGCGCGGGAACCCTGGTGCGGGCGTTGTGGTGCCCGGGGGTGCGAGTGCTTGTCCCTATCACCGCTGATCGCGCTGGCCCGGTCCGTCGGTCCCCACGACGGATGGCTGGCGGCGGCGATCCACAGGTTGGAGTATGAGGGCGAGACATCCCGGGCCGTGCACCTTGGCGAAGCGATGACACCACTTGTTGCTGGCATCATGGTCGATGAGCCCCATGCGCTCATCGTGCCCGTTCCCCTCCACCCGCGCCGCGAGCGTCAGCGCGGGTACAACCAGTCGCTACTCGTTGCTCGCGCCGCGGTCGGTCCATGGCGACAGAACCTAGCTCCAGACGCCGTCCGGCGTGTCCGGGCCACCGCTCAGCAGGTCGGACTGAGTAGCGATGAGCGCGTGTTCAACGTGGTCGGGGCGTTCGAGGCCGACATCGCCCTCGTCGCCGGGCGCCCGATCGTCCTGATCGACGACGTCATGACCACTGGATCGACCTTGGCCGCCTGTGCGTTGGTCCTGATGGATGCCGGAGCGGCCGCGGTGGGAGTCGTGACGCTGAGCAGGGCGTCCTGGACCTCGCGCACATGGGATGGACCGATGAGTGACGCCTAGCTGCGCGCTGCGATCCAGGTGTCGGCCTGTTGGCGAGCCCAGACGTCGGCGGCGAGGATCGACTCGATGTTGAGTTCGCCGACGGTTTGATGCTGATCGAGGATGGCGGAGATCGCGTCGGTGATCCCAATGAACGATAGACGGCCCGCGAGAAAAGCGTGAACCGCCACCTCGTCAACCGCGCTGAGCACGGTTGGGAACGTGTTTCCGGCCCGCATGACGTCGCTGGCGAGACGCAGGGCCGGGAAGCGCTCGGTGTCAGGCCACTCGAAGGTGAGCGAACCGATGTCGGCCAGCGAAAGCGTTCGGCAGGGGGAGGGGACATGGTCCGGGTAGCTGAGGGCGAACTGGATCGGCAGGCGCATGTCGGGCAGCGAGAGTTGAGCAATCTGACTTGCGTCGGCGAATTCGACCAGCGAGTGGATGATGCTCTCCGGGTGCACGACGACATCGAGCTGGTCGGGCTCGACGCCGAATAGCCAGCGCGCCTCGATCAGTTCCAGGCCCTTGTTGATCAGCGTGGCTGAGTCGATCGTGATCTTGCCGCCCATCGTCCACGTCGGGTGAGCCAGCGCCTGCGCGGCCGTGACGTCCCGCATCTCGGCAAGGGTTGACGTTCGGAAGGGGCCACCGGAAGCCGTCAGGATCAGCCGGCGGATGTCCCGGCCATCGCTCTGGCCGAGGCACTGCCAGATGGCGCTGTGCTCGCTGTCGACCGGCCGGACTTCGCCGTTGCCTTCGCGGACGGCGGCCACGACCAGCGGTCCGGCGCAGACGATCGCCTCCTTGTTGGCCAGGGCGACGATCTTTCCCGCCCGGAGTGCAGCCAGCGTCGGCTCGATCGCCGCGTGACCCGACGACGCGACGATCAGGATGTCGGTATCCGGGTCGGTCGCCGCCGCCATCATCGCCGCGCCTGACGACATCAACTCCACCTGCGCGCTGTGGCCGATCTCGATTCCATCTCGACCATGATCGATCCCAACCAGGTTGGGCCGATGCTGGCGGATCTGCTCGTTGAGGTCTGTCAGGCGGCTGTGTGCGATCAGGGCGCTGACGGAGAAGCGCTCTGGCATTTGAGCCAGGACATCGAGCGCCTGCACGCCAACCGAGCCGGTGGAGCCGATCACCGCCACCCGGACCGGTCCATCAGTTGCCGTCCGGACCCCTGTCATCTGACGACGGGGCCGGAGTGGAACGATCGGAGCGGCGGGCGGATGTGCCTGATTGAGAACCACGATGGAACTCCTTGACCCTGGCGGTCATTCGGACCGAAACCAGGTCAGCGATCGACGAACCACGTCACGAACTCGACCACGAACCAGCCAGCGGCGAGGATCACGTACATCGCGTCGAACCGGTCCAGGATCCCCCCGTGGCCAGGGATGAGGGTCCCGCTGTCCTTGACCCCCGCCTGCCGCTTGATCAGGGACTCACCGAGATCACCGAGCATCCCGACCGCGCCCAGGACCAGTCCGATCACGATGCCGAGCAACGGAGGGCAGTCGAGCTCAAACAGGGCGATACCAATCGTCGCAGCGAGCGCCGCGCCGATCAGACCGCCGATGGCGCCCTCGATGGTCTTCTTCGGACTAACCGTCGGGGCCAGCGGCCGCTGGCCCCAGCGCCGACCGATCAGGTACGCGCCGCTGTCGCTGAACCAGCCGATCAGCGTGAAGGTGAAGACCCAGCCGAGGCCCGTCGGCCGGCCGTCCCAACCCAGGGCGAGCGTATTCGCGAACGTTTCCAGCCACGGAGCTTCACCCCCGCTGGATCGCTCCCGAAGGCTGATAGCGAGCATCGTCGGGATGGCGATGAAGAGCGACCCGCAGGTCGTCGCGGCCCAGGCGCCCAGGCCGACCGGGGATGCCAGCGATTCAGGTCCGCTCAGGATCGGGCTGCGGCTGGCCCGAAGCACGCCGATGCCGATCGGGACGAGTGCGGCGAACGTCACCACACCAAACATGACCGATCGGTTGTCGAGGAAGCCCGCCAGCGCAGCCGCGGTGATGATGCCGTAGCCCAACGACGAGGCGGTGAGGCCGATGCCAGCGGCGATCTGACAGAATTCGTGATAGGCGATCAACCCAATGATGAGCATGACCGCGACATAGACGGGACCACCAAGCAGCAGTGCGACGAGACCGACGGCGACGACGCCGATCGAACTCATCATGCGTTCGCGCACTGCGGCTCCGTTACTTGGGCGGGGCGACGACGGCGGTCACATGGCCGAAACGGCGCTCTCGCTGGGCGAAGTCGTCAACCGCGGCCCGGAGGTGATCGGGTCCGAAGTCCGGCCAGTAGACCGGCGTGAAGAACAGTTCCGCGTAAGCGCCCTGCCAGACCATGAAGTTGCTCGTCCGGTGCTCCCCGGAGGTCCGGATGATCAGGTCCGGGTCAGGCATCCCGTTGGTGTAGAGATGGGCCGAGATCACTTCTTCCGTGACGTCTTCGGCGGCCATCCCCGATGCCACGATCTCCCGAATGGCCTGAAGGATCTCCTGCCGACCACCGTAGTTGAAGGCAAGGGTCAGGACGATCCGATCGTTGCCGCTCGTCAGGTCGATCGCCGCCAGGACCTGTTGGCGCAGCTCCACCGGAAGGCCGTCGAGGCTGCCAATGTGCCGCAACTGCACACCCTGACGGTGGAGCTCATCGACATCGCGAATCAGGCACATCCCGAGGATACGGATGATCCCCTCAACTTCCTCTCGCGGACGGCGCCAGTTCTCCGTCGAGAAGGCCCACAACGTCAGGTAGCCAACGCCGGCTTCCGCGGCGGCGGTCGTGATGCGGCGGATGTTCTCCGTCCCACGCTCGTGACCGGTCAGTCGGGGCAGGCCGCGCTCGTTGGCCCAGCGTCCGTTCCCATCCATGATCATCGCGATGTGGCGCGGCGCCGGGAGATGAGGCTGGATCGGAGCGGGCGTGACGAGATGAGCCCAGCCAGGCGTTTCCGCATGAGCGTGGTGCGTCGGATGAGGATGTTCCGGGGTGTGTGACTTGTCCGATCTGGCCATCGATCTATCCGTTACGACGATCGTCCGGAATGGACGATGAGCAGGACCAGGAGGGGCGGGATCAGGGTGTCGCTCTGGTTGCCCGGCGCGACCGAAAGAGGGAGACGTGGGCAGGACCTAGAACTCGAGGATTTCCTGCTCTTTCCCTTTCCCGATCTTATCAGCCTCCTCGACGTGACGCTTGGTGACGTCCTCGAGCTGCGAACTGCCACGGGTCCGGTCGTCCTCGCCGATCTCGCCCTCGTCGCTGAGTTCCTTGAGGGTGCTCATGCCGTCGCGGCGAATGTTGCGGATGGCGACCTTCGAGTCCTCGACGTTGCCGTGGACGATCTTGACGAGCTGCTTGCGCCGCTCCTCGGTCAGGGGCGGGAGGTTGATCCGGATCGTGGCGCCGTCGTTGTTCGGATTGAGTCCAAGGTCAGACCGCTGAATGGCCTTCTCGATCGCCGTCAGCGTGCCCTTGTCCCACGGCTGGATCACGAGCATCCGTGGCTCTGGCACCGAGATGCCGGCGACCTGGTTGAGCGGCATCATGGTGCCGTACGACTCGATCGTGATCCGGTCGACCAGTGCCGGTGAGGCCCGTCCCGTTCGGACACCATCGAGATCACGGCGAAGGGCGTCGAGGGCCTTGTTCATTCGTGAATCGGCGTCCGTGAGCACGTCTTTGAGCATCGGTAGCTCCTTGTCTGAGCGAGATAGCGAAGGGAAGGATCACGTTGACCCGTACCGGCAGGTGAAGTGGCGGACTACTCGTGACGGCTGCGACGCTCGCCGACGATCGTGCCAACGGCTTCGCCAGCGACGGCCCGGGCGATCGCGGTCGGGTCGTTCATGTCGAAGACGAGGATCGGCATGTTGTTGTCACGGCAGAGCGCGAGCGCGGAGGCGTCCATCACCTTGAGATTCCGCTCAAGCGCCTCCTGATGACTGATCTGAGGATACCGCTCCGCGCCCGGATTGGTGCGGGGGTCATCTGAGTAGACGCCATCGACGCCATTCTTCGCCATGAGCAGGACATCGGCATCCAGCTCCAGCGCTCGCAGCGCCGCGGCGGTGTCAGTCGTGAAGTACGGGTTGCCAGTTCCGGCGGCGAGAACGACGACCCGGCCCTTCTCCATGTGCCGCAGGGCCCGCCGGCGGATATACGGCTCGGCCACCTCGTGCATCTGGATCGCGGTCATGACCCGACTCTCGGTGCCGACCTTCTCTAACCCATCCTGGAGCGCGAGGCCGTTGAGGACTGTAGCTACCATGCCCATGTAATCGGCGGTCGCGCGATCCATCCCTTGGCTGCTGGCGGAGAGGCCACGAAAGATGTTGCCGCCGCCGATCACTACGGCGACCTGGGTGTTCAGGCTGACGACCTGCTGGATCTGTCGGGCGACCGAGAGGATCACCTTCGGGTCGATGCCATAGTGGGCACTGCCCATCAGCGCCTCGCCACTTACCTTCAGGAGGACACGGCTGAACACGCTCGTCATGGACAGTCCTTCGCGACGATGGGGACGGGTGCGATCGCCCTCGCGATGCGCCCGTCCCCATGCTGTGTGACCCGCTGGGTTTAGGCTTCGACGGTCGTCTCGCCTGACGGGCGATCGGCTCCAACCTCGAACCGGGAGAAGCGGGAGACCTGGATGTTTTCGCCCAGCTTGGCGATCCCGTTCTTCACGAGGTCCCCGATGGTCGACTTGCTGTCGCGGATGAAGGTCTGCTCCAGGAGCACCACAGCCTTTATGGCATCTTCGCGAGAACCGAACTCAGCCACGAGCCCGGCGATGTCCGCCTCGGGAACATCGGCTGCGGCGACGTAACGCGGATTCATCGCCGCGACCTGCATCGCCACGTCATGGGCAAGCGTCTTGAAGTCCTGGGTCCGGGCAACGAAGTCCGTCTCGCAGTTGACCTCGACGATCGCGCCGATTCGTCCGCCGTGGACATAGGGCTCGATCAGCCCTTGCAGAGCGGCGCGGCCGCCCTTCTTCACCGAGTTGTCGAGTCCCTGCTGCTTGAGCAGCGACTCGGCCTTCCCCATGTCGCCGTTGGTTTCCTGAAGGGCTCGCTTGCTGTCCATGATGCCAGCGCCGGTCTTCTCACGAAGCGCCTTGACCTGATCGGCCTTGATGACCATTGAGTTCCTCCTTTTGCATGAGTCGGTTGTGTTGTTCCTCCGGACCGGGCAGTCGAGTCCCGGTCCGCAGGAGATACGTCCTAGGACTCCGTCGAGGTCGGCGCCGACTCAGGAGCCGGGGCCGACTCAGGGACTGGGATGCTCTGGGCAGCCGGAACGGCCTCGGCGACGGCGGCCGGAGCCGTCACCTCAGCGGGGGCGGACTGCTGCACCGGAGCGGCGGCCGGCTGGGCAACGGGCGCCGAGGACTGGGTCGGAGCCTGGCGGGTGCGCTGACCATTGTTCTGCGGGGCCGGGCGGGTAGCAAAGGTCTCAGCGGTGATCGGGGCCTCGCCACGACGGCCACGCTGGGCCTCGTTCTGCTGGGCCTGCTCGGCACCACGGCTCTCGAAGCGGGCGTGGCCGTCGATCGCGGCGTCCGAGATGCTGGCGGCGAGGAGCCGGAGTGCCCGGATCGCATCATCGTTGGCCGGGATGACGAAATCAGCGTCATCCGGGTCGGCGTTGGAGTCGGACAGCGCGATGATGGGGATCTTGAGGCGCCGGGCCTCTTCGACCGCGAGGTGCTCGCGCTTGGTGTCGATGATGAAGACCGCGCCGGGAAGCTGCGTCATGTCACGCATTCCCCCGAGACTCTTCTCGAGCTTCTCGAGCTCGTGGATCTTCTTGGCGGCTTCCTGCTTCGGCAGGTACTCGAACTCGCCGCGCTCGAGCTGACCCTGGAGGTTCTTCAGGACCCGGAGCCGGGCGCGGATCGTGACGAAGTTCGTCAGCGTGCCGCCCATCCAGCGCCGGTTGATGAAGTACTGACCAGAGCGCTCGGCTTCGCGCTGAATGATGTCCGTCGCCTGCTTCTTGGTGCCGACGAACAGGATCTTGCCACCGCGCGACGTGATGTCGGAGATGAACTTTTGCGAATCCTCGAGCCGGTAGACGGTCTGCTGGAGGTCGAGGATATGGATACCGTTGCGCTCGGTGAAGATGTACGGCTTCATCTTCGGGTTCCAGCGCTTGGACTGGTGACCGAAGTGAACGCCGGCCTCGAGCAGCAGGCGAAGGGCCTGCGGCCGCGGCTGCCCGAAGGTGCTGACCTGACGATACGTGGACGGAGGGGGGGCCGGAGTTACCTCCTCGGCAGTCTCCTGGCGTTCGGACGCGGTCGCGACCATCTGACGTTCTCCCTTTGAGTGGTTGGTTGCCTCCGCGCTGGTCATCCGGGCATGGACTACGAGTGACTCGTGGCACCCCATGCTCCGTCGCAACGCGTGCGAATTAGACGGGCCAGACGAGCTGGACCGCCGGGGAGTATAGCATGTCCCATTAGGACGTTTGAGAAAGAACGATCGCCCCCTGGGCGGATCAGGAGGCGACTGTGCAAGTGCGTTCTGACTTATCCCTCGACTGCGGTGAGGAAGTCAGCTGCTATCCAACCCGTCTCGCCGTCCATGGTCTTGACTTCATACCACTCGAAATCTCCGCCCGCTTCTGGACCACTGACGATTGTCAGCGGTGTGCCGGTGTCAAGCCTGACGATTGGCTCGCCATCCACCGATGCCTCTGGCCGCAACGCCACCCCGTCCTGTGTGATCGTTACGGCATCGTCTACCGCAAAGCCACCGCTGTCGCCCGGGGCCGCCTGGGTGGCCTCGTCCGGCGGTACCTCGTCGGTCGCCTCGCTCTCAGGCGGTGTCGTCGCTGCGGCGTCTGGCGTACTGGTCGGTTCCGTAGCCGGCTGCTCGCTCGCGGCCTCTGACGGGCTCGAACTGCCTTCGTCTCCATTGTTTGGAGCGGCAGACTGCGCCGGTGCCACCGTCGCCGTGACTGCTCCAGCTCCAGGCACGGGAGTCGTCGTCGAAAGCGCGACCTCGCCAGTCGGCGTCACATCGGCATCATCGTTGTTGCCATCGATGATGCTACCGACCCAGAAGATGAAGACGCTGAGCATGAGGATCAGGCCGATGATCGGGAGCGCGATCCGGAGGTAGTCGGTCCAGTAGCGTTCGGGCCGGGGGCCGGGACTGCCGCCACCCCGGGGCATCCTCGGCCCCCCACCACCACTCCCGCCTCCGGTTGGCCCGCCGCTCGATGGAGGGCCGCCACCCCGGACTGGCGTGTTTGGTCCGCCGCGGGAAGGTGGCTCGGGGCGATTCCCGGAGCGGAACCCGCCGCTGCCAGTGCTGTAGGCCGGCTCGGCGCCGATCGCCGAGACTGCGGGCGGGATGAAGCGGCGGATCGCCTGCCCGAGGCGGCTTGGCGCCTGGGTAGTTGCCACGACTGATGCTTCGCCGGTTGCCCGGCTGGAGCCGTGCCGATCAGTTCCGCGACTCACCGGACCTGTGGAACCGTCCTGAGGCGCGGGCCACGTAGTCGGCTGATGATCGGTGCTCGATGCGGTCGTGGGGCTGCGGTCCAATCTTGCCTCCTGGGCTGCACCGGCCGGTCAGGTGAGCGGTGCGAGCGTTTCGGTGAGCATGGCGCGTCCGGCGGTCCACCGGTTCAGGTCCGCCCTGACTGGACCGCGAACGGCGGAGTAGGGCGGAGCGCTGATCTGGGATCGCCGGACGTCATTTGCGCGAGTATAGCAACAAAGCCTGGTCCATCCCGAAGGTGAGGATGGCTGACGGTGAACCGGCGAGGGCCAGCTACTTCTCCTCTTCGTCCTCGGTCTCGTCCTCTCGTCGACCATCCCAGGGGGTCTCCGGTCCACCGAAGCGCCGGATGAACGTGCTGGTGCCGCCGGGACCCCCATTTCCCTGATCCATCCGTGAGCGAAGGTCGGCCGGAGCGGCAAGGGGTTGAGGGGCGGGCTGAGCCTCCTCCTGCGCGGCCGGGCTGATCGGGGACGGACCCGTAGCGGGGGCGGACGACACCTGTGGAGCCGGGGTGGCCACCGGGGCGATCGGGCGCAGAGCCGACGTCAGCGAGGCGAGCCGGGTGCCGGTCTCCGGGCTTATCATCTCGAGCTGACCCTCGTAGATGGCGCCCTCGTTGATGACCAGTGTCTGCGTCGAGACCTTGCCCCGGAGGCGGCCGGTCGGCATGAGTTGAAGGCGGCCCCGGCAAACGATCTCGCCGCTCAGCTCCCCGGCGACGACGATGTTCTCGGCCTCTACGTGCGCATCGACCTGGGCGCCCTGGGCGACGTGGAGCGTCCCGCGGCACTCGATCGTCCCCTTGACCTGGCCCTCGATTCGAAGGTCCCGGCTGGAGCGATAGGTGCCATCGAAGGCGGAGTGACGATCGATCAGGCTGAGCGCCTCGGCGCTGTCAAACGCCTGATTTCGGCCGGCGTCATAGGCGCTCGTGGGCGCGGTGCGCGTGGACATGGTGCGACTCCTGATGCGTGGTGGCGACAAAGGCCGGTGACGTCGTTCGTTTCCGGGCCGCTAGTACCGGACGCCCGGTCGGCTCGTGCGACGGGTCGTCGTGCTGACCCGGGGCGGCGTCCCGGCCTGCTCCTCAGGGGTGAGCGTCATTCGCACCGTGGCGTTGACGCGGGCGCCGTCGTGAGCGATGACGGTCGGGGCAATCACCTCGCCGCTGATCCGGCCCTGCGGCAGGATCTCCAGGCGGGTCGAAGCGCGAATCACGCCTTTGACGTTGCCGGCGATGACGACGGAATTCGCGATCAAAGTCGCATCGGCCTCTGCATCCTCGGACACGAAGATGTCGGTCCGGGCAGTGACGGTGCCCTGGAACTGTCCATGGATGTGGACATCGCCGTTCGACTCCATGTCCCCGCGCCAGATCGTGTCGGCGGCGACGACACTGGTCGGCTGGCTGGTGCTGTAGGCCGACTGGTCGTTGTCCATTCCGGGTCCCGTCAATGGAGCCGAGTCGCGGCCGTAGGCCGGGAAGGCACTGCCCTGGGGGAGCGTGCTTTGGCGGGGCGGAGTATCGCGGACTGGCTCGTGGTCGTACACGTCCTCGGCCTCCGGTTCGAACTCATCGTCCTGGTCGCCACGGTCGTCGCGTCGCGCCGCAGGCTGCTGCCGGAGAGTCTCCAGCTGTCGGGAGAACGTTTCCGGGTTCTTGTTGCTGTCCCGGTTATCACGGCGGAATACCACGATCCGATCCCTCTCACTCTGCTCGGCCGAGCGATGCGACGCGTGACATACGATCTCGACGGCGGAGCGTCCGCGCCGAGCTGCCTTCCGACCGGGGGCACCCCACTGGGGGAACCCGGAAAGCAGGGTGTACGTACACTCTACCACAGGCGGACAATACACGAAAATCCGTCCGGCGCCCAGTTGGCCCGCGGCCCAACGAGGTGGTCCATCCGGCGTGTCGTCATCCCATTGGCACGGCTCCATTCCCGTCCGTTGCCTTGGTAAACGACAAATGCGGCGCAAACGGATTGATTGTCTCCCTGTCCGTCTTCTTGAGACTCCGTGGAAGATTGCGAACGTCGGTCTCCTGTCCAGATTCAGTCCGGCCCGGCAACGTTTGAAACATAGGTTCGCTGGCGACCCAGGCGGCCCAGCGAGCGGCCAAGATCGCCCCGGACGGAGGGCATGACGGGGTTCAACGCTGGAGCCGATGTCGGTCGTTGCCGTCATCGGACAGTGGGGCTGAGTATCTGGTCAGGTTGGCTCACGAGAGGCGAACCAGTTCGAGATCGGGGTATTGCGCTCGTCCCTTTCAAAGCCCGTCCCGGCCCTTACCGTCTTCCAGTAGTCCGGTTTTGGCCAACTGAGTCTTGATACCCGGATTGTTGAACCCCTCCCGGATGCTCTGATCGCTCGTCCACGTCGAGCACGCTGCTTGACGTCGTCAGGCCCGGGGCAAGGTGTCCAACTGAGAACTGGGGTGCTGGCAATTGACGTGACCAGAGACATCGGGTGCTTCGCCGCACCTGTCAACACGGAATCCTTCGACCCGGCTGTCAAAGCGACGGGTGGTTTGTCATCATGTGCCAATCACCACGCGTTGACTTGCGGAGGCCATCGAGCCGGATCATCGTCCCTCACGGGACGGACAGAGGGAAAACGGTGCAGCAGCCAACCGAGAAGGCCATGGACACCGACACCGTTGCCCCGGAACTGATTGGCACGCCGATCGCCGAGCTTCGCCGGCGGCTGGAATCGGGTGAGTCGACCTCGGTCGGGCTCGCCGCGGCGTACCGGGACCGAATCGCCGCCATCGACTCGTCGGGTCCGAACCTACGATCGGTCCTCGAGCTTGGGCCTGAGGCTGACGACGCGGCCCTGGCTCGCGATCGGGAGCGGGCTGACGGCCAGCTTCGGGGTCCACTGCACGGTATCCCAGTCCTTCTCAAGGACAACATCGCCACGACCGACGGCATGGAGACCACCGCCGGGTCACTCGCCCTGGTCGGAGCCCGACCGTCCCACCCGGCGCATGTCGTCGCGCGCCTGGAGGCGGCCGGAGCGGTCATCCTTGGCAAGACCAACCTGAGCGAGTGGGCCAACTTCCGCTCGAAGAGTTCTTCCAGTGGCTGGAGTGGTCGCGGTGGGCAGACGCGGAACCCCTATGCCCTTGACGTCTCCCCATCCGGCTCCTCGTCCGGGTCGGGCGCGGCGATTGCGGCAACGCTCGGGGCAGTCGCGCTCGGGACGGAGACCAACGGCTCGATCCTCTGCCCAGCTGCGGCTTGCGGACTGGTAGGGATCAAGCCCACGGTTGGCCTGACGAGCCGGGCCGGCGTGATCCCGATCTCCTCGACTCAGGACACGGTCGGCCCGATGGCGCGAACGGTGGCCGATGCGGCGCTGGTCCTGTCGATCATCGCCGGTTCCGACCCGAACGACCGGATGACGGTTGGCGCGAACCTGCACTGGTCGGACTACTCCCTCGCTCTTGACCCTGACGGACTTCGCGGTGCGCGGATCGGCGTCGCGCGTTCGGTCTACTGGGGGTACAGCATCGCGGCCGATCGAAGCGCCGAGCAGTCACTCCAGGTCTTTCGCGATCTCGGAGCGGAGGTGATCGACCCGGCCGACATTCCGACCGCGATGGAGCTGGCTGGTGGCTGGCCGCCACGGAATATGGACGGCATGAACGTCATGCTCTACGAGTTCAAGGCGGGACTTAACGACTGGCTGGCCAGCCTGGGACCGGAGAGTCACGTCCGTTCGCTGGCCGATCTGATTGAGTTCAATGTCGCGCACGCCGACCGTGAGATGCCGTACTTCGCGCAGGAGTTGCTCGAGATGGCCGAGGCGAAGGGGTCGCTGTCCGAAGCCGAGTACCTCGGCGCTCGAGAGCGGACTCATCGGCTGTCCCGTGGCGAGGGGATCGACGCGGTGATGGCGGAGCACCGGCTCGACGCCCTCGTTATGCCCACGATGAGCCCATCGGTCAAGATCGATCTGGTCAACGGGGAGTCGCACCGGGGTGCGTCGTCCAACCCGTCAGCGATCGCGGGGTATCCGGCGATCACGGTGCCGGCCGGGTTCGCCGGAGGGCTACCGGTTGGGATCACGTTCACTGGACGGGCCTGGAGCGAGGCGACGTTGATTCGTCTCGCCTACGCCTTCGAGCAGGCCACTCTGGCGAGGTCGGAGCCGACGTACATGCCAGCAGGCACGTTCCCACCCGTACGTCGATCGGTCATGTAGTGCGCCCCTACAGGAATGCTGAGCACAGGTTTACTGGTGATTGATGCTCCGCTCGTACGACTCCGCGTCTCTGCGCTGACTCGCCGCTTCGGCGACGTTGTCGCCAACGACAAGGTCGATCTATCCGTTGGCGCTGGCGAGGTCGTTGGTCTGCTCGGCGAGAATGGGGCCGGAAAGTCCACCCTGCTCGCTATGCTCTCGGGCATGGCGTCTCCAGATTCCGGACAGGTCGAGGTTGATGGCGATGTCGTCGCGCTCAGCAGCCCGGTAGCTGCGATCCGGGCCGGGATCGGGACGGTGTTCCAGCACTTCGCGCTTGTGCCTGTCTTCACCGTGCGGGAGCAGATGCGCCTCTCGGGAGGGCGACTCGATGCCGCCGGTGGCATGCTCGACGGCATCGACCTGAATCAGCGTGTCCATGATCTGTCGGTCGGTGAACGGCAGCGGCTCGAGATCGCCAGGGTTCTGGCACTTGAACCGCAGCTGCTCCTGCTGGATGAGCCAACGTCAACGCTGACCGGAGCCCAGGTGGAGCAGCTGTTCGGCGCGATCCGCGAGGTCCGGAGTCGGGGAGTGGGGGTGATCTTCGTGACGCACAAACTGCCGGAGGCGCTCAGCATCTCGGATCGGCTGGTGGTATTGCGGCGGGGCAAGATCGTCGATGAGGTGACGAGGGAAGCCGGTCGCAGTCGCTCGACCGAGCCCGGGTGGGACGCCAACGTCGAGGATCGTCTGCTCGCGGCGATGTTCGGCGGGCTCCGCTCTGAAACTGCAGCCGGGATAGCAGGTGTGGATCCGGTCAGTCCGAAGCGATCAGCTGGGGTTCTTACTCGCCTGGGTTCGAGGGCCAAGGACGAGGTACCACTTCTGCATGTCAAGGAACTCGGAGCTTCCTCCAGCTACGGTCGGCATCGGCCCGAGGGCCTCACCTTCTCTGTGCCAGCCGGAACGGTCCTGGCCGTCGTCGGCATCGACGGTCAGGGACAGCGGGAGCTGGCTGAGGTGTTGACCGGTCATCTCGCCGGTGCTGGCAGCATTCGGGTCGGGGAACAGGAGCTCGCGGGCCTGGAAGCGGCCGAACGGCAGCGGCTTGGCGTGAGCTATCTGACCGATGACCGTACTGGAGAGGGCGGAGTGGCCGACCTTCCGATCGTGCTCAATCTCCTTTTGAAGCGGCAACGTCGCCGGACCTTCCAGCGATACGGTGTCCTGCGACCTCGAGCCATCGGTGAGGAAGGCCGAAAGCTGGTCGCTCGGTGGGGCATCGTTCCCGCCAGTCCGAGGGCGGAGATGGGCACGCTGTCCGGCGGCAACATGCAGAAGGTGCTGCTCGCCCGGGAGATGGCGCTTCAGCCCAGGGTGTTGATCGCCAGTAACCCTGCCCATGGACTCGACCTCCGCACGCAGAAGCTGGTCTGGGACGCCCTTCATCAGGTGGCGGCATCCGGTGGAGCGGTCATCCTGCTCACGCCAGATATCGACGAGGCGCTCGCGCACGCTGACGGGGTCGCGGTGCTGGCGGCTGGACGACTCTCATCCGTAAAGTCTGTCAGGGACACGGATCGCGAGACGCTCTCGCGGATGATGGCGTCCGGATGGTGACCAGTTCACCGGCTGTTCCGATGGCAGCGCGGCCCGCATGGCCAGGGTGGCTGAGCGGACTGCTCGAATCGACCGCGTCGGTGTGTGCGGCTGTGCTGATTGGCGGGGTAGTCCTCGCGCTGACCGGGAACGATCCTGTGGAGGCTTACCGCGCTCTGATCGAACGGACGCTGCTCCGGCCCGCGGGCTTGCAGGAATCCCTGGTTCGTGCCACACCGCTCCTGCTCACGGGGACCGGGGCCCTGATAGCCGTTCGGGTTGGAGTCTGGAACGTCGGAGTCGATGGTCAGGTGCTGATCGGGGCAATGGCGGGGGCGGTGGTCGCATCCCACCTGTTGACGACCAGTCGGCCGGTGCTTTGGCTGGCGGTCGCGGTCAGCGCCGGGCTGGCCGGAGCGCTGTGGGCCCTGCCGCCGGCGCTGCTCCGGGGCCGGTTCGGTGTCAATGAGATCGTCTCGACCATCATGTTCAACTACGTGGCGCTGTCGCTGACGGCCTGGCTGGTTAAGGGCCCGTTTCGGGACGACTCGCTTGTCACCCCGCAGACTCCGTCGATTCCGCGTGAGCTTCGGCTGACGATGCTGGGCGACACCCGGATCCACATCGGGCTGCTCGTTGGCGTGGCGGTCGTCGTCGTGCTGGGCGGTGTCCTCCGCTGGACGGTTGCCGGACTGGAGCTCCGGGTCGTCGGCGCAAACGTCCGCGCCGCCCGCCACGCCCTCATCCCGGTCCGGACGTACCTGTTGGGGGTGTTTCTGATCAGTGGGGCGATCGCGGGGTTAGCCGGAGCGAACGACATCCTGTCGACCAAGGGGACCTTTCAGGCGGAGTGGAATCCTGGCTACGGCTTCGTCGCTTTCGCGCTCGTCTTCCTCGCCCGCCGCAACCCGTGGGCGCTGCTACCTGCCTCGCTGCTGTTCGGGATGCTTTCCTATGGGGCCGACGTGATGCCCAGAGCCGCTGGGATCGATCCGGCCTTCTTCGACTTCTTCGAAGGCACACTGCTCGTCACCCTGGCGATCTCTAGCTGGCTCCACCGCCCTCGCCCAGCTCGCCGTTCCCCGGATGGCTCGTAATGGATATGGGTATCGATCTCCAGACGCTCGTCTCGACGATCCTGATGGCCGCGGTGCTGGCGTCGGTTCCGCTCATCCTGGCCGCGACGGGCGAGGCGATCGGTGAGCGGGCCGGGGTGCTCAACCTCGGGATCGAGGGGACGATGCTGCTCGCCGGGTTCGCCGCCTTCCGGGTCGCGCTCGACCGCGACTCGGTCGTGATCGGGCTACTGGCCGGTCTCGCGGTCGGCCTGCTGACTGGTTTGGTGTTCGGGCTCCTCGTCACGCTGGGTGGCGCTGATCAGGTCATCGTCGGGATCGGATTCACGCTGGCCGGGACCGGCCTGTCCGGGTTCCTGTTCCGTAACACATTCGGCTCCGAGCAACCCCTGCTCTCGGTCGGTGGTGGCCGACCGCTCGATGCGCTGGCGGACGGCGTTCCGGTGATCGGACCCGCGATCTTTGGGCAACACTGGTTCATCTATCTCGCATTCGCCCTCGTCATCGCGGTTGATCTCGTCCTGCGCCGGACGATGCTGGGGCTCCGGTTCCGCGCGGCAGGGGCGGCGCCACTTGCGGTCGATGCCACGGGCGTCAGCGTCGCGTCGATCCGGATCGTTGCGACGACGGTCGCCGGTGGAATGTCCGGACTTGCCGGGGCAGCGCTCGTTCTGGTCGATCTCGGCTTCTTCCGGCCTGGGATCACCGCCGGGGCCGGCTTCATTGCCGTCGCACTGGCGATGCTCGGGCGGCTGACGCCCTGGCGGATCACGGCCGCGGCCGTCGTGTTCGGCGTCCTCGAAGGGCTGAGCCCTGGGTTGCAGGTCGCTGACGTCCCGGTGAGCGTTGAGCTCCTCCAGCTTCTGCCGTACCTGGGCGTGGTGTTGGCACTGCTGCTCGCGCGGCGGCATATCGCCCTTCCCGCCGCTCTGGGACGACCGTACCGTCGCGGACACGACTGAGCCGAGGGCCGAACTGGACCCATCCAAATCGAGTATATCCATGCTGTAGTGGCGCTTGCGGAGGGTAACGGCGGACCCTACGCTTTCGGATAGACCGTCCATTCATCGCTCAGCGTCTACCGGAGGCCACTATGGGCACTGTCCCGATCCGATCCCTTTCCGTCCCCTCGACCTCCTTCACCCCGCGGCGTCACCTGGCCCTGATGCTCGCCCTGGCGGTGTTGCTCGTAAGTCCCGCCCTGCCATCAGGGGCAGTGGCCCAGGTGGAAGTCAGCAGTGTGGCGATCGTGACCCCGGCCAGTCGGACCAACCAGGGTTGGGATCAGCAGGGCGTCGATAACCTCGTCGCGGTCGGGGCGGAGACCGGGGTTGCGGTCGAAGTCGCCGAGAACGCAGGGTACGACGACATCACCCCGATCCTGCTGGATCTCGCCTCGGACGGCTCGCAGTTGATCGTCTGCCACGCCTCCGGCTACCAGACCGTCTGTCCAGATTTCGCGGTGATGGAAGAGGTCCCGGTCGTCGTGATCGAGAATCCCGGCGCGGTCCTGGCTGGTCGCGTCTCGGACATCGAGACGCAGGCTCAGGAAGCTGCGTATCTTGCCGGCGTGATGGCGGGTAATGAGACCCGGACCGGAACGGTCGCCATCGTGGTCACCGGCCAGCCTCCAACCTGGAACTACATGGCCGTCGGTTTTGCGGAGGGGCTGAAGGCGTCGCGACCAGATGTCCACTTGATCTATACGTCCGTTGGCGAGGGCACCTACGACGACGCCCCCGGTGCGAAGCAGGTTACGGACACCGTCCTCGCCGCCAACGCCGATATTGTCTTCGGCATGGGGGATGGTGCCGCCTTCGGCATGGTCCAGTCGATCCGGGAGTTCAATCAGTCAAGGCCCGTGGAACAGCGGGCCCGGTTCATCGACGTCATCGGCGACAAGTCACAGGGCGATGCGCGGGATCTGCTCCTGACGTCCGTTCTGTTCGACTATACCGCCGCCTACACCCAGTTCATCGCGGACCTCAAGTCCGGCACCTTTGGCTCGGTCTACACAATGAATGTCGCGAACAATGGTGTCCGGCTCCTTGCACCGCCCATCCCCGTCCGACCCGAGACCACTGCTGCTGTCGAGGCGGCCCGGATCGCGATCGTGGACGGGTCCGTGTTGGTCTCGGCCATTGGTGACGCCAACGGGATGCAGGCCCGCCTCGATGTCCTCTTTCCGCGGACCTGATCAGCGGTCCTGATCTAGCCACGGCGTTATTGAGCCGGACGACGGTCGGCAAATCTGAGTGTGGTGCGACGGCACCGCCTTTGCGTCATGACGCCCATCACCGGCACAGTGGGTGGCCGGAAATGTCGAACCTGCCTCGCTGGTTCGACATGGTTCACTTAGGAGGACGCAACCGATGGTTCGATCACTTCCAGAGGGAATGCAGCGGCTCGTCGTCGCGGCGCTGGCTACGATTGCGCTGATGTTCGCACTCGTCTCGCCCGTATTCGGTCAGGCCACCCCTGAAGGCAGTCCTGTGGCAGGACCACCGACGCCGGCCGTGACCCTCGGTGATGACCAGGCTGCGATTTCCATCGTCCATGCCTCCGCTGCTGTGCCAGCTGTTGACATCCTCCTCGATGATCAGGTTGCGCTTCCGAACGTCTCGTTCGGTACGGTCAGCGAGTTCCTGAACGTCGACAGCGGCGATCACAACGTCAAGGTGGTTCCAGCCGGAGGCGATGTCTCTCAGGCTCTGGTCGACTCCGATGTCACGCTCGACAGTGGCAAGGTGTACGCCGTTGTAGCCGCCGGTACCGCTGAGGAGCCGGAGGTCAAGGCCTTCGAGATCAACAACGACCCCACTGCCAATGACGCGATTCGGCTCATGGCGATCCACGCTGCTTCCTCGGTCGACGCAATCGACATAGCACCCGTCATGGGCGATCCGGTGATCGAAGATCTTTCCTTCTTCAATGCGTCGGATAGCGTCGATTACACCGGTCAGACGGTGGACCTTGAGGTTCGTGCAACCGGCGAGATCGGCTCGCTGGCCGTCTTGCCCTCGTTCCCAGCCATGTCCGGCTCCTCTATTGCCGTCATCGTGACCACCGATGCGCAGGGGCAGCCGCTCCCGCTGTACGTCGGAACGTTCCCTGGCACCGAGGCGGATGACGAAGAGGTTGCTACGCCGGCCGCATAAGCAACCATCGCTTCCTGAAATCACGAACGAGTAAAAACGGTCGGTCGCCAGTTGGCGACCGACCGTTTTCGTTTCCTGATCTGTGGGTGGTAGTCAGTCCGCGATAAGAACGGTCTCGCGCTGGGCGAGATGAAGGGTCGCTTCGTCGTTGACACCTGCCACTGTCGCCACATCCCAGAAATCGATCTCGGCGTCCTCAGCGACGGCCAGCGGCACGACGCCCTGGGCGGCATCGGTGCAGTTCGTCATCCGGTTGGATGCGGCCACGAAGCGGGCGCGGCGCCGGATCTGGTCCATCCGCTCGGCGGCGATGCTGTCGCGGCCAGCCAGAAGCGAGTCCGGCGCGAGAGCGACCGTTCCGGCCGCAAGAGCGATCGGGTCGAGGAGGTCGAGTCGGCGGGCCCGGAAACGCAGATGGATCGGGTCACCCGTCTCCAGTCGGAGGATGCCGCCGCCGAGGGCTGCCTCCGGGGTCACATGGCCGACCGCCGCCCCGTGGCTGACTCCGGAGTACCGGCCATCGCTGATCAGCGTTGCCAGCTTTCGCAGGGCACGGTTGGCATTGATGTGCTGCATGGGTGTGAACATCTCTGGCATCCCGTATGCCGCCGGACCCTGGGCGGAGACCACGATCGCCAGTTTCAGCGTGCCAGTAGCGACCATGTGGTCGAACAGCGCGACCGGTGAGAGCCCTTCGCCGCCGTCGATGTCGAGACCGAGCAGCCCCGCATTGTGCCGCCAGATCCGGATGAGAAGGCCGGCGTCGAAGACGGCCTTGTCCCGGAGGTGGTGCAGCAGGTGAACGTCGAGCAGCGCGTTGTTGGCGGCCTCCTCGTTCTCGAACCGGAGGACGACCGCGATCTGCTCGTCGAAGTGGTTGATCTGCGACTCCGGCATTCCGCTGATCTTTACGACAGCGCTGTCGAACCAGTTGCCGGTCAGGATATCCACCCCGGAGATCGTCCGCCGGGGGGTGTGGAGGATGACCGGATTGTCGGTCACGCCGGTCGCGCTCAGGTTGGTCTCATCGGACAGGCGCTCACGCCAGGTGGTGCCGGTTACGGTCATCGCGTCGAGATCCATCGGCGCGCCGTTCTGGACCAGCTCGTAGATCAGCGTCTCCATCCCGCGGATCTCGCCGGAGCAGCACTGCTTCGCGAGCGCGAAGATATCGCGACCCTGCGTGAGGCTGTAGTTGAAGATGTCCGGGATCGCGTGAGCATGATGGATCCGGTCGAGGTCCCAGATACTGAACCGGTGGCCGCTGTAGATCACGGCACCGACGAAGTGCATGAGCAGATTGGTGCTGCCACCGCTGGCGCTGTGGGTCCGGATCGCATTTCCAACGTTGTCGAGCAGGATTCGGCTGACCCCGCACTCGGGCCGGTTCGGTAACTTCATCAGGTCAGTGACGACCCGGTCGACCTGGTTGCTCGTCGGTGGATCCGTCAATAGCTCGACGGCGGGGTGGACGAGGCCCATCCCAGCGACCATGTTTCGGGAGGAGTTGCCAGTGCCGTTGAAGGCGCAGATCCCGCCCTTGGAGTCGCAGGTATTGATCGCCAGCGCCCGCTCGAAGTGGGCGTGTCGCTCCGTCGAGAGGATCCCCAGCTCAACTGCCCGGATGAACACACCCTGGAAGGCAGTGTTGGACGAACACTGGAGGATGTAGGCCATCGTGTCCTCGAGATCCTCCGCGATCTCGGGGTGACCGGCGGCGATCGCGTCGGCCGCGAGCTGGGCCAGCTCCGCGCGGACGTCGGCCGGAATCTCGCCACCCTTGAGCACGTGGGCCGGAGCGAACGCCGCGAAGACTGGCGCCTCGCCGCGCAGGCGCCGCAGGGTATCGAGATGGGCGAGGGCCGCGACGATTGCCAGCGGCATCTTGTCGCAGCTCTGGATGACGAATGCGCCGTGGTAGCCGTGCGCCTCCATCTGATTGACGACGATCTCGGCGATCGCGTTGCGGCTCTGGAGGCTGTAACTCATACCCGGCGTGCTCTGGGCGGTCCCGTCGCACAGAACCGGGACGCTGAACGAGAACGGGACCCCACCGCGGTCCCAGATCGAGAGGGCGGCCCGGGCAATCGTGCCCTGGTCGACGACATGGGCTGGGTGATCCGGGGAGCCGCCGATGATCGCGATCCGGGGCGCGTTGTCATTGAGCCGGTCGTAGATCGCGCCAAGCGTCCAGTCGGGCTGTCGACGCTTCTCACCCTCGAACGTCACCTCGCGGTAGGCCCGGTCGAGGATTCCGGCGATCGTGATTGGTTCGTTCGCCTTACCCTGAACGTTGTAGCTGTAGGGATTTGCGCCGACCATGCGCAGCGGCGCAGTCTGCCCGGCTGGCCGGGAGCCGTTTGCGTCATGGCCGTTCTGGTTGGGGCGATCCAGGTCGAAAACCACGCTGACATCCTCCTGCGGATGGTGCCTTGCCAGGTGCCACGTCGATGCGGCTGAACCTGAGGGTTATCGCGCCATGATAGCATCGGCACTTTGAACGTCAGGGAGCGATCCGGTCAGGAAAGCAAGGTAGCGAAGCGTCACTTTCCGCTCGCATCGCGCCATCCGTCGCGGAGTTCATGATCTACCGGATCCCACGCGGCCCCCGATGTGCATGGACCATGTCCTTGCGATCAACAGTCCGGCACCGGCGACGAGTCGGCCCGGCACGAGGGAGATGAAGAGATGGCTGGTGGACTTGGGAAACTGGTGTTGCGTGGGGTCGCCGGTGGGTTGATGGCCGGTCACGGGGCGCAGAAGCTGTTTGGTTCATTCGATGGACCGGGCCTCGAAGGCACGACCCGGATGATGGGCGCGATGAACCTCAAGCCAGCCGGTCTCTGGGCAAGGACCGCTGCGATCAGCGAGTTTGGCGGCGGTGTCCTGACAGCGCTTGGGTTCATGCACCCGGCTGGTCCGCTCGCCATGATCGGCGCGATGAGCATGGCGACCCGGAAAGCGCACTGGAACAAGCCGATCTGGACGACCAGCGGCGGAGCGGAGATGCCCGTTCTCTATATGGCCGTCGCGGCCAGTCAGATCATCAGTGGTCCCGGGCCGCTCTCGCTCGACGTCGTCCTGCGCTCCCGGTTGCCAAGCTGGGTAGTGCCGATCGGTCTGGCCACGATCGCCGGAAGCCTCTACTACGCGATCTCCCAAGAAGAGGCAGCTGGCGACCCGGAAGAGTCTGGCCAGCCCGATGGTGATGAGAAGACTGCAGCCGAGGCCGGCGCGATCTAACCCGGTCGGTCCTGAACCGTCTCCGGAAACTGAGTTCCACGAATCAATACGTCGCTCGCTGAAGAACCCGGGCAACCTTGTCCGGGTGATCCAGCGCACTGGACCGAATCTGTTCCAGGGTCGCTTCAGGTGGATAGGCAATCCTCCGGACCTCGGCCAGCCAGCGCTGGTCGTTTCCGCTCCACTCGAACACGCCGTAGGCACAACGGAGATCGCCATCTTTCGAGTTGCCAACTGCCGAGACATCGACGAGGTGGCGATCCCCGAGCTGGCGCTGGAAACTGATGTGGACATGCCCGAACGCGATGGTGCCGAAGACGACGTCACCGAGAACGTCGTTCAACTCGGCGTCGGTGGCCGACGGGTCCAGTCGTCCGCGTAGATCGTGTGGGTTGGCGTGGACGACCAGAAGGGATTGCTGCGCGTCTGCGAGCGCGGACGGCATCACTCGACGCGAGAACGGCAGGTTTGCCAACCAGGCCACGCCTTCCTCGCCAATCTCCGTCGCAGCGAAGTCGGCCTGCCCGTCGAGAGCCTCGACGACCAGATCGTCGTCCGTATTGCCTTTGAGTACGATCCACTCCGGATGCAACTGGAGCCGTTGCAGGACGCCGGCCGGGTCTGGCCCGACTTCGCAGTGGTCTCCGGCGACGACGACGAGGTCGTACGGTCCCGTCGCCTCGATGTCAGCGGTCACGGCGTCGAGCGCGAGGCTGAAGCCGTGGATGTCGGACATGATCGCAACACGCATCACACGGATCTCCCACGATTGGGGTAGGATTTCGGGGTCTCCCATGAACGGAAGTCGATCTGACGTCGGTTCCGGACCGATCCCCACATCTGGCTGTCCGCTGATGGTCCGACGGCCAGATTGGTCACGACCAGTGGTTGGTCATTCCGCCGCCCTAAAGTGAGCCGTGAGTAGATCACGTCGCCCAGGCTCTGGACAGGCTACCACGATGCGCGCGCCGTTCTCCGGGACAGTTCCCGCCCCGCTCTCACCCCTCATCGGTCGGGATCTCGACGTTCAGTCCGTGCTGCGCTCCCTGACCAATCCAGACGTCCGCCTCGTCGTTCTCACCGGGACTGGCGGCGTTGGCAAGACCCGGCTGGCGACCGCCGTAGCCGCGGATATTCAGTGGGCGGGCGAGGGTTCGGCGTTCCCGGATGGCGTGGCGTTCGTATCCCTGGTGGGTGTCAGTGACCCGGATCTGCTCCTGCCGACGATCGCCAGCACGCTTGAGATCCCGGTCCTGTCCGATCTGATCCCGGCGTTGATCCTGGCCCTGCAGGACCGACGGATGCTCCTGGTGCTTGACAATTTCGAGCAGATCATCGCGGCAGCGGCTCATGTCGTTTCCCTCCTGCGCACACTCCCGAGACTGACGATCCTGGTGACCAGCCGGCGCGTGCTCCGCGTGGCTGGCGAGTTCGTTTTCCCGGTTCAGACGCTCGCCCTGCCCGATGAGGCAGTCAGCCAGCGGATGTCAGATCTGGCCGAGAGCCCGGCCGTGAGCCTGTTCATTCAGCGGGCTGGCTCGACGGGGGATGGGCAGCCGCGCTTTGGAGACCGTGACGCAGCGGCGCTGGCGGCGATCTGTCGGCGACTCGACGGGCTGCCTCTCGCAATCGAACTGGCGGCCGCCCGAACGGTGATCCTATCGCCTGCCCAGCTACTCACCCGGCTCGACGATCGGCTCGGACTGTTGACCCGTGGAGGCCCAGACCTGCCGGTTCGCCACCAGACGCTCCGCGCCACCATTGGGTGGAGCTACGACCTGCTCGAAGAAACCCAGCGGGCCTGGTTGCGACGCCTCTCGGTCTTCCCGGACGGCTTCACGCTCGACGCGGCGATCCAGGTCGTCGGAGGAGGAGGGGTGGCGGAAGTCCTCGGTGGTCAGGCTGAGTCCGAACCAGACATCGCCCTGGCCGTCATCTGGGAATCAACCGCGACTCAGGCTGGAGTGCTGGAGGAGCTGGTCGGTCACAGCCTGATCGGTGTGGACCGGACGTATCCCGAGATCCCGCGGTTCACCATGCTCGAGACCGTCCGGGCTTTCGCGACCGAGCAGCTCCGGGCGACTGGCGAGGAGCGGCTCGCCCAAGCGGCCATGGCCGCGGTCTGCCTGAACCTCGGCCGGTCGATCATCCAGACTCGATCGCCAGAGGAACGAGAACGATGGGTCGAGTTGATTGGCCGGGAGTACGACAACATTCGGACGGCGATCGTCTGGTTCCTCAGCGAAGGTTCCGCGCAACTGGCGGTTGAGATGGCGTCCTCGCTCTGGCGTTTCTGGGAAGCGCGGGCGCTCGCGACCGAAGGCGCCAACTGGCTCCAGATGGCGCTGGATCGGCCCGGCGAGGTCACACCCGAGATCCGTGGCGTCGCCTTGAACAACCTCGCAAACCTGCTCTCGGATCGCTCGGACCTTGAGCCGGCCCGTGCCCTCTACATCGAGAGCCTGGGTATCGTCCGGACCAGCGGGTCACGGCGTGACGTTGGTGATGTACTCAACAACATTGGTCTGATGGCGATGTGGATGGGTGATTATCAGCTCGCGGAGGAGCGATTCCGGGAATCCATCGCCATCCGGACGGAGACTGCCGATGAGCTGGGGCTGTCCACGGCTCTGCTCAACGCCGGTGACAACGCGATCCAGGCCGGTGATCTTGATCAGGGCCTCGTCTACCTCGACGGCGCGCGGCGAATCCGCTCGAACCATGACGATCGGCGAGGGCTGGCCTACGTCGACTATCTGACCGGTCGCGGGAAGATGTTCCAGGGATCAGATGAGGCACTGCCCCTGTTCGAGCGCAGCCTCGCTGTTTTCCAGGCAATCTCGGATACGGGTGCGGCTGCCAATGTGCTGGTGGCCATCGGCAGGTACCACGCCCGCCGCCAGGACTTCGTGGCAGCCGGCGGGGCGGTTCAACGAGCGCTCCCGATCTTCACCTCGATGAGCGATCGTCGTGGGCTGGCCATGTGCCTGGAACTCGTCGCGGAACTGGCGACCGTCCGCCAACGACCCCTACGTGCCGCGCGCCTTCTGGGGGCGGCTGCGGTCGAGCGGCATCAGATCAGGGTTCCCGTCTCGCGAGTGCTGAAGTCATGGCATCTGGGACTTGTTGCCCGGACGAAAGCCGCGGCCGGCGATGCCCATTTCACCGCCGCCTGGTGGGATGGTCATGACGCTGGCATCGCCGGAACGCTCCCTGACGCCGATCTGGAGCTCCAGGCGCAGGAACAAGGTAGCGGGGCAATCGAGGCAACGCGGACTCCACTGACTGCGGTGGCTGGACCCCCGGAGAACGAGCCCGCGCGGCAACTCGGAACGCTGACCCATCGCGAGGTCGAGGTGCTGCAGCAGGTTGCCAAGGGTCTTGGGGACCGGGAGATTGGCTACGAGCTTGGGATCGGCCAGCGGACCGTCTCGACCCACGTTGCCAACGTGCTAACGAAGCTGGCCGTTCCCAGCCGCTCGGCGGCGGCGGCGGCGGCGGTCCGGATGGGCGTCGCCTGACGGAAGACTCTCCTGTCGGTCGGCCGTCCGCTCGAAATCCATTGTGTGTCAGACCTGAACAGGAAGACTGATCGACCACGACCGATGATGTTCAACGTGAACGGTAAGGCAGTCCGAATCCTTCGCGAAACAACTCGGGCATGGGTCCGTCGATTCCGCCCCGTTGCTTCACTCCGGCAGGGAGTTCGTCTGGCGGGTTCGCGGTGCTCCGTACTCTTGCGGATTCCATCCTTGAGAGCAGGCCGCTACCCTGGGGAAAACAGGGTGCATAATTGGTCAACTCGGGGCGTAAGCAGCGGAAGTCGCGGTATGGCGCGTTAGGTTAAGCTCTCGACTATCCTCGTCCAGCGAGCCCACTCCTGGTCAGCTGAAACCATCGAACTCTCCAAGTCCCGGGGCAAACTCGTCCAAGTGGCGTGCGTCGCCCTCGGTGGTGTCTCGTCACGCGACCGGCGAGCCATGACGGCGGTCAGTCGGGGAGCAGAAGGGCTGACCCATGACGGTGAGGATTCACCGTCAACGACGTGCACGCGATGCTCTCCCGGCTCTATGGATTCTCGATGAGCCGCATCAGGAAGGATTGGGGACGGTGTCGTGGGTCATAGGCGGGGGCTATCGGGAGCCCGGATCGCGCCGACCTTCGTTTTGGCGCTCCTGGCGGTTCCGCTTGCTTCGTTTCTGACGCCGACCTCCGGCGTCAGCGGCAGACTGGTCCTTCCAGGAGGATCGTTCACGGACCGTATCAGCATCGGTCCAGACGGGAACGACATCGTCCGCACCGTACCAGCTGTGCCCGAGGATGGACTCGAGATCGTCACCGGCCGAGCGATTCGGAGTTGCGCCAGCGCGGTGGTGCTCGTTGGAGTCGAGCGCCGTTCGAATCGACACTGGCAAGTGGAGATTGACGATGCTCCCTGGACGCCAGCGACGGGCATCTGGTAGCGATGCGACCTCGTCGACTTCCCACCAGGCTGGCTCTTCGACCGGCGGTTCCCTTCGAGCGCCTGGCGATTCACCTGGGCCTGGGACGAGAAAACGCGTGTAGTTGCCGATTGCCTGGGCCGGTCGCACGTCTGGCAGCCGATCCTGCCGGAAGGGGTCACGCTTGGTTGATTCACTCATCTACGCGCTCCTCCTTCTCGATGATGACCGACGCTGTGCTGTCCGGTCATCATCGGCTGACAGATCGCAGAAGCCCGGCCACGGCGCCAAGACAAGGCCATCCATGTCCTGTGAGACACAGTTGCGATGATTCCGTCACAGACCGAAGATATTCCCGGAACAGTTGACAGCTACGATCAGTACAGGAGCCACGAGAGGGCGCTCGTCTGGCCAGCCACCGATAGGCGTCAGTCAGGTTCAGCAATGACCGGACACTCTCACCTCCCATCCCCATTACTTCCGGTCGGTGAACCCTGATCGGCCGGACGCTCCCCCATTTCTTCGCGTCCGCGCGAGTCGGATGATGGTCCCAGCCAGACCGTTGCCCGGCTCGCGTTCGTCCTTTTCGGTGATCTAACCATGTACCGACGAATCGGTCACAGTCGATGGCCTATCGCCCAGCAGCCGCCAGATAGCTGAGCAGGGTCCGGACGCCGAAGCCGGTTGCGCCCTTGGGAAGATACCCGGCAGCGGTCTTGGTATTGGCCGGGCCGGCGATATCGAGGTGCGCCCATGGCAGCCCCTCGCGAAACCGCTCCAGGAACAGCGCGGCCGAGATCGCTCCGCCAGCGCGACCGCCCGTGTTCTTGATGTCGGCTACGTCGCCTCGAATCTGCTCGTTCATCGAGGGCGTCAGCGGCATCCGCCAGAGATCCTCCCCGGTCGCCTTCCCAGCCGCGCTGATCCGCTCCCATAGGGCGTCATTGGAGGAGAAGACCGCCGCCGTCGTGTTGCCGAGAGCCACGACCGCGGCTCCGGTCAGCGTCGCCAGGTCGATCATCTCTTCGACGCCCTGCCGGGAGGTGTAGACCAGCCCATCGGCCAGGACCAGGCGACCCTCGGCGTCCGTCGAGAGGATCTCTATCGTGACGCCGTTCATCGCCGTGAGGACGTCGCCGGGACGGAAGGCGTCGCCGGAGATCATGTTCTCGGCCGCGCAGATCACCCCGTGGACCTCGTGCGGACAGCCAATCGCCGATAGGGCCGACATCGTCCCGAGCACGGCGGCACCCCCCGCCATGTCGATCTTCATGTCGAGCATCCCCTCGCCCGTCTTGATCGAGTAGCCACCGGTGTCGAAGGTGATCGTCTTGCCGACCAGACCGATCCGGCGGCCCGAGGCGATCGCGGCCGGTGGACGGTAGATCAGGTGGATCAGGCGCGGCTCGGAACGGCTGCCACGGCCGACGGCCAGAATCGCCCCGGCACCCAACTCCTCGAGTTGCGGGACTCCAATCTCGATGTATTCCAGACCGGACGCCTCGGCGACCTGGGCGGCCCGAACGGCCATCGCGCCAGGGTCCAGGATGTTAGCTGGCTCGTTGACCAGGTCGCGAGCGAGCGTCGTGCCGGTCACGATCGCGGCGGCGAGATCCAGCGCAGCCTGACCATCGGCTGGGTCAAGCGTTGGGTCGGCGACGGTAATCGTCGCCGGGTCTGACGCGTCCGGACCCTTGTGGGCCGTCCCGTGGTAGGTCGTGAAGCGGTAGAGGGCGAGGCAGGACGCTTCGATCGCAGCTGTCGCCGCTGCCACGGAAGCGTTGCCTTCGGGAAGCGCGACGGCGATGCTCATCGCTCCGGCCGTCCGGGCGGCGCTGGCGGCCGCGGCGTAGCCAAGCCGGATGGACTCGATGTCGTCTCCCCCACCGACGCCGGTCAGGACCAGGCGACGGGCCGGGAGCCGACCGAGCGTGGCGACGACCAACGGTCGGCCAGAAGCGCCGGTGAACCGGGCATCCGCGAGCAGCCCTACCAGGACCCCATCGAGCTGGCCGTCGAGTTCCCGAAGCAGGGTGCTGCTCGGGGCCGTGTTGCCTGCTGCGCTCGTCACTGGAACGATCAGGGCATCGACAGCAAGGGTGTCAGGACGGGTTGCCTGGAACGTGATCAGCATCGAGGAATCTCTCCTTGATAGCCTGGCGACCGTCCGGGTGACGGCGCCCCAGGAGCAATTCGTCGTCGCAAGGGCGATCAGTTCTCGCATCTTATCGCACCGCGCTAAGTCTGCTGCTGGACTGCCGGCGACGAACCTGTTTTGGCTCCAACCGTGATCCGCGCTATGATCGGCTGTGATACCTGACTGGAAACCAAGGAACGTTCGATGACCCGCGGGACTCTCACACTCGAGCACCTGATCGCCGAGACGACCGCGTTCGTCGACCCATGGAGAATCCCCGATCTCGCCCCGACCGGGCTACAGGTCCGTGCATTCCCGACTGGCGTCGCGATCGAAGTCAGCCGGGTTGCGCTGGCAGTGAGCACGACCGCCAGCGTGATCGAGGCGGCGGCGGACTGGGGTGCTCAGCTGCTGGTCTGCCACCACGGCATGTTCTGGGGTTCGACGCAGGCGGGCTACGACCCGGCGAACGATGTCGCCCGCCCTTACGATCTTCACCGAGTCGACCTGCTTCAGTCCCAGGGGTTGAGCCTGGCGGCCTGGCACCTGCCGCTGGACGCCCACACCGAGATCGGCAACAACGCCGAACTGGCCCGTCGGCTCGGGTTGACCGTGGTGGCGAGCGATTTCGGGGAGTGGCCGGGAACGACGGCATCGATCGGCCTACGGGCAATGTTCACCGAGCCGATGTCCGCCGTCCAGCTGGGCCGCCTGGTCGGGGAGGCGTTCGGCGGTGACCCGGTCGTGGTGGCCGGCAAGCCCGACGATATCCGGTCCATTGGTATCATGTCCGGTGGGGCGACGCGCGAGATCTACGAGATCATCGACCTCGGTCTGGACGCCTATCTGAGCGGTGAGGCCGAGGTCTGGTCCTGGAATCTCGCCCTCGAAGCAGGCGTTACGCTCGTTGTGATGGGACATCATCGCAGCGAGCGCTATGGGGTCCAGGCGCTTGGCCGCTGGCTGGAACGGCGAGTCGGCGTGAAGACGCGGTTCTTCGACGAATCGAACCCGTTCTAGTACAGGCGTGGTCGGATACCCAGGGTTGTTCGGCACGGACGACAGGAGTCCGGCGGTTGAGTGCTGACCGGGCCGGGTGGTATTGAACAGCGAGGAATCATAGATGCTGGTGACGACGACCTCAACGCTCGAAGGACGACGGATCGTGCGGTACCTGGGGCTCGTTAGTGGCGAAGCGATCATGGGCGTCAACATCGCGAAGGATATCTTCGCCGGACTGCGGGATATCGTCGGCGGCCGATCGAGCTCCTACGAGCAGGAACTCAACAAGGCCAAAGAGGTGGCCGTCAACGAGATGGTCAGTCAGGCTGAGTCGTTCGGCGCCAATGCCGTCATCGGCGTCGATCTCGACTTCGAGACCGTCGGCGGCAATGGCAGCATGTTGATGGTCGCGGCCACCGGGACTGCGATCGTCTACGAGGACCGGTAACCGCGCCAGTTGCGGGTAAGAACCTCGATAGTCAACAGAACAGGAGCAGTGACCGGGCGTCAACGTCAGGTCACTGCTCCTCTTCTGTTTGACCAGTGTGGCCCTACTGGAAGACGTAGACCGTAACGACCAGGTCGCTGTTGTCGGCCGATACGGAGACGTCGACCCGGGCAATGCTGGCGTCCGAGGTGTCGTATCCCGGAGCGACCGCACCGGAATATCCGCCTGGCAGCCCGGTCAGTCCGAGCGAGTACGTGCCGTAGTCGAGCCCGCTGAAGGTGTAGACGCCGCCGAGGCCGCCACCCGTCAGCGAGGCGCCACCCGGCGTCACGACGACGGCTGAGGCCCCTCCCACCAGGGACGTGCACTGTCCGTAGGATTCGCTCTGGCCACCCGCTACGCCCGGCGGGCAGCCAATCACCTGAAGCGTGATGCTTCCCTGGCCATCGCCCGGCAACGAGGACGAACTCGGGTTGGCACTCGGAATCAGGCTCGGGTTGGCGCTCGGCTGACGCTCGGGCAGGAAGTTGAAGATCGTCACATCGACCACGGAGTTGCCTGAGGTCAGGGCGATCGCGGCCGGGGAATTCACCTCGCCGGAGCCACCGCTGACGATCAGGTAGCTGTTATAGCCGCCGGGCAGGTTTGCCTGATCGACGACATAGACGTCGTCGCTGTCATTGGCGACTGGCAGGTTGGTGAACTCGTAAGCCCCACCTCCGGCTGACGCGTCACTGGCGTCGAGGATGTCGCCATTGGGCGTCGTCAGGGTCACACTGCTCGATGTCCCGACAGGCTCGTCGCAGAAGGCGTCGGTGAGCGTATCCACGGTGACCCCGGCCGGGCAGTTCGCGATCGTGACCGTGATCGAACCCGTCGTGATTGGAAAGACGTACAGGATCGTCGTCACCTCGGACGATTCAGTGCTGACGTCTGCCTGAGCGATGTCGAGCGGAGCGGAGTCGGTGTCGGTCCAGAGCGTGCCGACGTAGGGGAGTGGAAGCGTTGGAGCGCCCCATGGGTAGATGCCGAACTCGAGGTCATTCCACGTTTGCTCGCCGTCGACGAAGGCGTCATCGGTCGCGACCGGGACGTAGGCAGCGTCCAGCAGACTGACCGAGAAGCCGTCGCTGGCATCGACCGGGGTGCAGGTGCTCGGGACGAAGGACGAGCCGGTCGATCCATCCGGACAGGCCCGGACCTGAAGGGTAGCCGAGCCGGTGAACGATGGCAGCGGTGGGACGATGTCTCCAATCGCACCGATCAAAACCCGGGCTACCTCGTCGGAGTCGTTGGTCAGGGTGATGTCATCGTCATAGGACTGGGCGTCGCCAGTCGCGAGGTCGCCACCGGTCGAGACGGCGACCATCCCGCTGGCGACGAGCACCACCGACTCACCGTTCTCGACATTGAGATCGATCGTCTCGTCGGTCCCGAGGGTGGCCTCCCGGAGGCTGAGCTCGCGGGAACCATCGGGCGCATTGAACGAGCCGCCCGCCAGGACGAGATCACCGTCCCCAGCCAGGTCGGCGTCATCGCTCGAAACCAGACTGACCTCGGTGTAGGCGACAACGTCGTCGCTCAGCGAGGCTCGCTGCTGCTGGGTACCACCGGCAACCCAGGCGGCTTCGCCAGACTCGAGTAGGTCCTGTGCCGACGTCTCGAGGTCGCTGACGAGCAGCGACTCGGCGCCAGCCACGACGAATCCACGGTCGGTCCCGACTGGCTGTTGATCTTCCCGTGAGGCAGCGTCCGAGCGAACGATGCGCCAGGAGATGTCGTTGTTCGGGAGCGTCGAGACACCCTGAGCGATCGTGATCGCCCGGACCTCGATGTTGCCACCAAGCGGAACGACCTGAGCGGTCGCTGGCGAGGTCCATCCGACCGAGCCGGACAGGCTCGCGAGCAGGACCGCCACGATCGCAACGCGAGCACCTATGCTACGAGCCTCCAACACACTGCCCCTCGTCTTTCCATCGAACACCGACCGACACCCCTGGCGAGAGGTGTATCAACCCTGAGCCGAAACGGAGCGTCCTCGGCCTCGTGCGGCAACGCGATGCCGGGCCGTAAGAACGTGAGTTGTGTGGAACCTTGAGGCGATGGTACTCCACGCTATGGTTGACTCGCGGGCAGGTTGGTGCAGGAGTTGTCCAGTGCCGACCGGAACCAGGCAGCGACTGATGGACTATCGGTCTGCAGGAGCAAACGACCGCAGCCTGTGAGTGGCTGCGGTCGGCGTGAAATCGACATCGGTGGTCTGGTGATCCGCTGAACGGTCAACTCTAGCGACGCGTAGCAGGGTGAAGGATGTCTTCAAGTTCGTCCTCTTTCACCAGCGGGAAGGTGACGCGGGCAATCGTGCCGCTCTCCCCGGGGGACGCCAGCGTGAATTCACCGTGAAGGTCGCTCTCCACCAGCCGGCCGATGATCCGCATTCCTAGCCCGGCGCTGTGCGACGGTTCGAAGTTCCGCGGGACGCTGCGGCCGTTGTTCGCGACTTCGAGCGTGACGAAGCCGGCGTGCTGCCAGGTCCGGATCGACACTCTTCCGGTCGTGCGGCCCTTGAAGCCGTGGCTGACCGCATTGGTTATCAGCTCGTTGATGATCAATGCGACGATCGTGGCCTGTCGGGACGGAACGGTCACGTTCCCCGGCAGGATCTCGAAGTCGACCGACATCCCAGGGGGAATCATCGTGACGTGGGCCTCGTCGGCGACGTGTTTGGCGATCACGTCGACCGTCGTCCCACTCAGACGCTTCTCATCGCTCAGGAGATCATGGACTCCCGCGATCGCCTGAACGCGGCTGATCGCCTCCCGGATGATGCCCGACCAAGGAGCATCGACATTGGTCCGAAGCTGAAGCGACAGCAGGGCAGCCACCGTCTGGAGGTTGTTCCGGACACGGTGATGCATCTCCTGAAGCAATGCGGAGACGGTATCGAGACTGCGGCGGGCCTGCTGGTAGAGCTGCGCATTCTCGATCGCGAGCGAGGCCGAGTCGGTGAACGCCTGCAGGAGACCGAGTTGATCTTCGGTGATCTCTGCGTCGGGCTTCATCCGGATGCAGAGTGCGCCGTACATCTCGCGAGCGGAGCGGAGCGGCAGGCAGAACAGGGTGCCCTGTCCGTCGGCGTAGTCGATGTCGATCGTCTGGGCGCTGCCCGACGCGACGACCTCGCGAACGAGCAGGTCGCGGCGGTCGTTGATCACGGTCCGCTGATCACCGGCGAAGTACTCGATCCGGGTGTCAGGGCTGTCGTCTTCCCCAGCTGACGGGCGGACCCGGAAGATGGCCGCCGCTTCCGCACCCACCAGCACGACTGATTGCTCGGCAATGAGTCGGAGGACGTCACCGAGGTCGAGCGAGGAGGCGACGGTGCGCGAGACCCGCTGAAGGGTGCCCAACTCCTCGACCTTCCGACGAAGGCGCTCGTCGGTCTGTCCGTAAAGCCGGCCGTTCTCGACACTGATCGCCAGCTCGCTGGCGACACTCTGCAGGAACGTGATCTCCTCCGGCTCGAACCGGCGCCGGGTGACGTTGAATATCGTCAGGACGCCGACCAGCTCCTGCTTGCCGTGCAGGATGAGCGGAACCGCGAGCTGGGAGGCGTACATCCCTTCGCCCAGGTGCGATCCGACCGGAAGGCCGGAGCTCTCGGCATCGGTCACGGCGACGACCGGCTGGAGTTCAGACGCCGCCCGTCCGGTGACGCCGTCCCCGGGACGGATCGTGAAGGCGCCGACCGAGGCGGGGTGGAGCCCAACGGCAGCCCGCAGCGCAAGGGATGAGGTCGCCTGATCGTAGAGGAAGACCGCCGACCCGTCGCTGGCCATCGTCTCGGTGACGATCCGGACGGTCGTCTCCAGCATGTCGGTCAGTTCGAGGTGGGCCGTGATCGCCCGGTTGACGCGGTGCAAGGCGGCCAGCCGGGAAAGCTGGGTAGGCATCGGCGGGTTGCCGTTCATTCCGGCCGGCGATTCCGAGGTGGCGCGGTAACCCCGGCTTACGGCGGCAAGGGCGATCCCCGCCGCCCGCATCGTGGTGGGGTCGCCCATGTGACCCCCGAGGCGCTCGAACAGGCCCTGCAGAGTGTCGACGCTGGCCGCCATGGCGTCCTCGAGCGAAATGCCAGCCACGACCGATTCCCGTCCGAATCGCCCAAAGGCGTCACGGATCGCTGTCGCCGTCTGCTCGTTGCCGCCAGCGTCCGTGTCCGGGCCGGCTGGGTAAGCCAGCACCAGCTCGGCGTCAAGCTGCTGTGCGAGTGCGCTGATGGACGTGCTGTTCGTCATCTTGTTCAAGGTCCCAAGCTCCGACAGCGGTGTCGCATCGAGGCCCATCCACCGCCAGCATCGCGGTGTCGGGCTTTCGCATTCAAGTAGCTTAGCCGGTCAGCCCGTCGGGCGAGCTGTGGCGGGACCCGGTTGAGTCGATCCTGGTCTGAGATCTGGTTACCAGGGAGGCGTTCACTGGAGTTACGCGATGGCGGAGCAGACCGCTCCCTCGACCCCACTTCGGCTCACCTGCGCCGCCGAAGCCGCATCTGCGAGTAAGCCAACAGGTGAGCCGGAGTTGGGAGCAGTTGCGTTTGGCGTGATCGGACAGCCCGTCAAGCTAGCGCCTGACGGTGGGTGACCTCATGACTCTCGTTGACGAGAACCGGCCGTCGAAACGCACCCTGAGGGCAACGGAGGGCGTTCCCTGGCTGTTCGTGGAACTTCATCGCCGATCCCGGACGTTACTCGTAGACGAGATCCCGGGCCCGCGCCTCGACTGTGGCAGGATCGACTTCAAGGCGCGCCACGCCGGTCTTGATGCCGGCCCGGGCGACCGCGGCGGCGACCTTTGGCGGCACCCGCAGATCGAGGCTGTCCGGAATCAGGTACTCCGCCAAGAGTTCCTGATCGGTGACAAGCGTCGCGATCGCCTCAGCGGCCGCGATCTTCATCTCGTCATTGACGGTCCGGGCCTCGATGTCGAGCGCCCCCCGGAATACCCCAGGGAAAGCGAGGGAGTTGTTGATCTGGTTGGGGAAGTCGCTTCGGCCCGTCGCGACCGCGAGCGCGCCGGCCGAGCGGGCCTCGTCCGGGTGAATCTCCGGAGTCGGGTTGGCGAGCGCGAACACGACCGGGTTGGCGGCCATGCCCCGGATCATCTCCGTCGAGAGCACGCCAGGGGCGGAGAGCCCGATGAAGATATCGGCATCTTTAAGGACATCGCCGAGTGAGCCCTGACGCCGGTCACGGTTGGTCAGTTGCGCGATCTCCCGTTTGGAATCGTCCATGTTGGCGACCCGGCCCTCGAAGATCGCGCCCGCCCGGTCGCAGAGGATCACATCTCCGGCGCCGAACGCGAGCAGAAGTTTGGCAACCGCCACGCCGGCCGCTCCCGCTCCGTTGATGGTGATCCTTGCCTCCGCAATCGGGGTCTGGCGGAGCTTGAGGGCGTTGATCACTCCAGCCGAGACCACGATCGCCGTGCCGTGCTGGTCATCATGGAAGACTGGCATCGCCAGCCGTTCCCGGAGCTTGCGCTCGATCTCGAAACAGCGTGGCGCGGAGATGTCCTCCAGGTTGATCCCGCCGAACGACGGTGAGATCGACGCGACGATGTCGACGATCTCATTGACATCCCGCGACTGGAGGCAGATCGGGAAGGCCTCGACCCCGGCCAGTGACCGGAACAGAACGGCCTTGCCCTCCATGACCGGGAGCGACGCCTGCGGGCCGATGTCGCCCAGCCCAAGGACGGCCGACCCGTCGGTGACGATCGCGACCAGGTTGCCCTTGCTGGTGAGGTTGGTGACTTCGCTGGGATTCTCCCGGATGATCTGGGCCGGGATGTAGGCCGCCGGCGGGACGTAGACCATGTTCAGGATGTGATGGTCGCGGATCGGGAGCTTGCTCTCGATCTCCAGCACGCCGCCGTGTCGCCGACGCAAGTCGATCGACTCTTCCTTGAAGGTGCGCTGATCGCCATTGGCGCGCGGTATTGCGGGCTGGAAGCGACCTTCGTAGACGAATCGCCGGGTCCGGGCGGCGACCTCCGCCGGGTCAATCGCGCGGCCAGCCTCACCGGTCTCGATTGCGGCCCGGGCGACGGCCTCGGCAATCGCCGGGGCGACGCGGAAATCGAAGATGCGTGGGACGATGAAGTCAGCGTTGAGCTCGTCGTGGCTGACCATGCCGGCCAGCGCCTCGGCGGCGTAGCGGAGGGTCCGGAGGCGAATGTTCCGGGCCCGGCTGTCCAGCAGGCCGCGGAAGACGCCAGGGAAGACGAGCGAGACGTCCATCTGGTTGGCGAAGTCGGATCGGCCCGTCGCGATCACCCGCGCGCCGGCGGCCCGGGCAACGGCCGGGGTGACCTCCGGATCCGGGACGGCGAGCGCGAACACGATCGGGTCGGGCGCCATGCTAGCGATCATCGCCTCGTCGACGATGTCGCCAGTGCTGAGCCCGACGAAGACGTCGGCGCCCTTGAGCATCTCAGCGAGGTTGCCCTGCCGATCGCCCATGTTGGTCTCCTTGGCGACGTAGGCCTTCGCCCAGTGCATCCGCTCCGACCGGTAACGGTGGATGGCCCCGGCGCGGTCGCAGACGATCACGTCGGTGAAGCCGGAGCGGACGAGGAGCCGGGCGACGCCGATCCCGGCGACTCCCGCGCCACTGATCACGATCCGGGTGGTAGCCGGGGTCCGATCCGTCACCTTGAGCGCGTTGAGCAGCGCCCCGAGGACGAGAACAGCGGTACCGTGGTGCTGATTGGAGAAGACAGGGATGTCGGCCGCCTTTTCGAGCTGGTCGGCGATCGTAAAGGCGGCGGGGGCGGCGATGTCATCGAGGCAGAGAGCCCCGAATGTTGGGGCGATGGCGATACCGGCCTTGACCGCGCGGGCGACGTCGTGGCTCTCCAGGCAGATCGGGAAGGCGTCGATGCCGGCGAACGTCTTGAAGATGACGCTCTTGCCCTCCTCGATCGGGAGCGCTTCCATCCCCGTGCCACCCAGCCGGCCGAACAGGTCGGAGCCGTCGGTCAGGATCGCGACCGTGTTGCCCCGGCAGGTGAGATCGTAGGACGAGATCGGGTCCTGCTCGATCGCCAGGCAGGCTTCGGCGACGCCGGGTGTGTAGACGAGGGAAAGCACCGAGCGGTCCCGGATCGGCACCTTGCTCCGGACCCCGATCAGGCCCCGGAAGCGTCGGCGATAGGCCAGCCCCTCGGCGGCCGGGTCGTCGATCGCAGCGGCGCGGTCGACAGCGTCGCGGCCCGTGTCGATAGTGGGAACGACGGGTCCGGCGGCGCCGTCTTCTTCAAGTGCGCCGATCGATTCCAGGGCGTCGAGTTCGACGTCGATCCCGGGCGTCACCGGATCATCGGTCGTCGTCCCGCTCTGGGTGCCGCTGCCGTCTCGGGCGTCCTGATCAGATTGCACGTGGAGTCTTCCTTACGTATGGCGCGGTCATCTCTGGGCGGTAGCCTAGCAGGTCAGGAAACCGGGGAACGGTCTGACCAGTCATCGGCAGCCGTGCCCGGGTTCAACGATGCCGGGCTCTGCAGGGGCGACCGGTCCGTAAGTCACAACGCGCTGCCGACGATTTGGGAGTTCGGGCGCTACGCCGGATAGGTGGTGTGGCAAGACATGTCGATGAGTGCTTCTCAGAACCGTTTGACGCTGTGGTAGACCAGGGACATGACCAACTCCCTCTTCCCCGGCAATGTGTGAGCCGGTGAGCGGCCGCGCTACCGTCGATTGCGCGGGAACGCTGTGCGCGGGTGTGCCCAGCCAGGTGGTCGCGTTCAGGTGAGTGTACTGTCGGACTACTGCCGCAGCCTACGACGACAATCACGGAACATAGCAGCGGTGAAAGGGGGGACCGATGTCGAGCGAGATTGCCGACCACATCGACAACGTCTCAGTGATCGATACGCATACCCATCTACCGGGCGATCAGGCCTGGGAGGGGCCGAACGCACCTGACATCCTTGGTGACCTCTTCGGATGGTACAGCTCGTCGGACCTGATCATCGCTGGCGCCACACCCGACGCCGTTGCCCACCTCAAGGACAGCAGCAACGAGGATCTCGAAGGCCGCTTCGCCGATGTGGCGGCGGCGTGGGACAGGGCCCAGTTCACCGGGTACGGCGAGGCGGTCCGTATCGCCGCTCGTGATCTGTATGAGATCGAGGTGTTGAGCGGGGCGACCATTCGAGCGGGGCAGAAGCGGCTACAGGTGTTGCAGCGCAAAGGCGGGTGTGTCGCGCTCTTGCGCGACCGAGCGAAGCTCGATCATGTCCAGGCGGATCTGGGGCTCGACGTGATCGACCTTTCCCGAACGTCTGCCGCGTTCTTCCTTCGCGATCTCTCGCTGCGCCGGTTCACGATAGGAACCATCGACGATCCGGTCATCGAAGCAGCGACCGGTGTGTTCGTCCGGAATCTCGCCACACTTGAGCAGTCGATGGAGACGTTGTTTGCCCGATGTGCTCCACTCTCTATTGCGGCGAAATCCCAGCACGCCTACGTACGCACCCTGGCGTGGCACAAGCGAACGGATGCCGACGCCGAGCGGGCGGTGCAGGCGGTGCTTGGGGGCGGACCGGGGAGCGACGACCCACAGTCGGAGGCTCGGCTGTGCGTCGGCGACTGGTGCCTGGCACGCGGGGTGGAACTGGCCAGCGCGTACCAACTGCCGATAAAAATTCACACCGGCGCTCTCGCGGAAACGGGGCAATCCGGTATGGCCATGCCGGTGGACCGGTTGCGAGCGGGGCACCTCGCGCCACTCCTGATGGAGTATCCGGACGCGCGTTTCGTGCTGATGCACATCGCCTACCCGTACAGCGACGAGCTGATTGCTCTGGCCAAGCACTTCGGCAACGTCTATGTGGATCTGTGCTGGGCGTGGGCCCTCAATCCATTTGCCAGCAAGAATTTCGTTCGTCAGTTCCTGCATGCTGTCCCACTGAACAAACTCTTCGCCTTTGGCGACGATACGACGACGCCCTCAATGGCCTACGCCTACGCCGTGCAGATGCGTCGCTGGCTCACCACGGCCCTTGAAGAAGAAGTGGCTGATGGTGCTATGACCACACGACAGGCGATGGACGGAGCAACCCAACTTCTTCGCGGCAATCAGCTGGCGTGCTTCGACATTGAGGGGCGGCAACGCGCGGTGCGTGACGCGACGTCCACGCACGAGCGCCACCCCTGGCCATACCGCTACGACAGCGGTGAATCGACATCCGAAGCGGTGCGTGCCATTGCGGACTTGTAGGCAAAATCCCGGTCATGCTGCGCAGGCCGATGACGTTGAGCGCGACCGCGAAAGCCACCGAAGGGTGGCTTTCGTACCCTATCCGGACGTAGCAGGTGGTTGAAGGAGGTCAACGTGCAGCTCAAGCTGGGGGGCCTTTGTCTGGCTCGCTGAATTCGGGTTCCCCGGACGTGAGTGACTGAGGTCTAAAAAGTAGCTCTGGCAAGACCGACACGGCGGCTAGAGCCGCGGACTAACCGGGTGTAAGCCGAAGCTCCTTTCTGCTATACTGTTTCAGTTGCGCCACATCGCTGGTGCCCTCCCCTCCTCAGCTCTCCAATTGCTGGCCATGCTCAAGACAGCATGGTGACCGGGCGGCACTTGCCCCATGGGAACCGCGACCAGCGGCGTCGCGAGCAGCGCTCAGCCCTTCTGTCGGCCCGGCGCTGATTGACCCCCACTTGAATGGGACTGTCAGGTTCACCGCGCATCTCGCGTATGCCGCCGACCTCATAGCACTTGCCCGTACCGGACCACGTCGCAACCTCCCAGGATTCCCTGCGCGCGCGTGCCGTCTGCTGCCGGCTCTCAGGCGTTTGCCACGCCATGTAAAGGACCACCCATGCCCGCATCGCGGACAGCAGTTCGGCCTGCGTCGGAAACCGACGTGAACGACACCACGAAGATGACCGACGTCACGGTCGAGTCCCAAGCAAAGGACTTGACTGACGCCGCCCAGATCGACCTCAGTGGCAACGAGGTTCCCGTCGCCGACGGAGAGCCGACCGTCGCTCCGGCTGTCGAGGGGACGGCTGACGTCACCGCGACCACCAATGCCGTTGCGACGGTTGCCGCCGCCGACGAGCCCGCGCCAGCCAAGAAGAAGCCAGCCAAGCCCCGCGCCAGCCGCGCCAAGGTCGCCAAGGAGCCGGTCGCCGAGGCGGTTGCATCTGAGGAGATTGCGACGGAGCAGCCGCTGATCGTCGGCGAGCCGAGCGATGCGGCCAGCGAAACCGTCCTCGAGGCGGCCGATGTTCCGGCCGTTGAGACTGACCTGACCGCTGCGACGACTGACGCTCCAGTCGCTGAATCCTTTCCTGCCAGCGAGCCCGTTGCCGAGACGGCCCCGGACGACGAAGATGGCCGACCCGCTGCGGCGCCCGTCTCGACGATGGCTGCCCCACGCGGATCCAGCGACACGACCGGTGAGGCTTCCGCCCGCCGCGCCGACGACGACTCTGACGAGCCCAACATCAGCTTCGAGGATCTCGGCCTGACCGGGGCACTATTGACTTCTCTCAAGGAAGTCGGCTACGAAGCTCCCAGCCCGATCCAGGTCGCCACCATCCCTGACCTGCTTGCCGGCCGAGATGTCATCGCCCAGGCCCAGACTGGCTCCGGCAAGACAGCAGCCTTCGGTCTCCCGATCATCGAGCAGATCGACCCGCGTGACCGCCACGTTCAGGCGCTGATCCTCTGCCCGACCCGCGAACTCGCCATTCAGGTGGCAGAGGCGCTCCACAAGTACGGCAAGCACAAGGAAGTCCAGACTCTGCCGATCTACGGCGGTCAGGCCTACGAGCGCCAGCTCCGTGGTCTCCAGCGTGGCGTCCAGATCGTCGTTGGGACGCCGGGCCGCGTCATGGATCACATGCGCCGCGGCTCCCTCTCCCTCGAGTTCGCCCGTTACTTCGTCCTCGACGAGGCCGATGAGATGCTCGACATGGGCTTCATCGACGACGTCGACTGGATCCTCGGGCAGATCCCCGGTGATCGCCAGATGTCGCTGTTCTCCGCCACGATGCCACCCCGCATCGCGGACCTGGCCCGGACCCACATGAAGGATCCGGCCCGGATCACCGTTCGGGGCAAGGAAGTCACGGTCTCGACGATCACGCAGAGCGCGTACGAGGTTCCGCGCTCACGCAAGGTCGATGTGCTCAACCGGATTCTGGATGCGGAAGAACCATCGAGCGCGATGGTGTTCTGTCGAACGAAGAATGGCGTCGATGAACTTGGCGAGGCGCTTCTCGCTCGCGGCTACGCCGTCGAGACGTTGCACGGCGACCTGTCCCAGGCTCAGCGCGACCGCGTCATGCGGCGTTTCCGGGCCGGCCAGGCCGAGATCCTGATCGCGACCGACGTCGCGGCCCGTGGGCTCGACATTCCTGATGTCAGCCACGTCATCAACTTCGATATCCCGGAGAGCACCGAGGCCTACGTCCACCGTGTCGGGCGGACCGGTCGGGCGGGCAAGGCTGGCGAGGCGATTACCCTCGTCTCCCCGCGTGAACTCCGCTGGCTGCGCCAGATCGAGCGGGCCACCAAGGGCAAGATCGATCTTCGCAAGCTACCGACCCTGACGGACGTCGCCGATCGTCGCCGCGAGGCCATGAAGACGATCATCAGCGACACCCTGCGGGATGAGTCCAACTACGAGCCGTACCTCGAAGTCGTCGAGCAGCTTGCCGAAGATAACGACATGTCCGCGATCGCGGCGGCAGTGCTCAAGCTCTACGCCGATGAGTCCGGACGTGGCTCGATCGTCGATCAGGCCGAGGACGATCTCGCCACCTTCAACTCTGCGCCGCGCGGCGCCAGAAGTGAGCAGGGTATGACCCGCCTGTTCCTGAACATCGGCCGGGCTCAGGGCATTCGCCCGCAGGACATCGTCGGCGCCATCGCCAACGAGGCCAACATCCCGGGCCGCAGCATCGGCGCGATCGACATCCTTGATGCTTCGACCTTCGTCGACGTCCCGACCGCCAGCATCGAGGTGGTCCTTCAGGCGATGTCGACGATCCGAATGAAGGGTCGCGCCGTCACCGCCGAGGTCTCGAATGAGCCTCCCCGGACCGGTGAGCGCGGCGGCGACTTCGGTGGCCGACCCGAGCGCGGTGAGCGTGGACCCGGTGGCCGCAACTTCGGCAACGACCGCGGACCGCGCCAGTACCGTGGCGGCAACGACCGTGGTCCGGGGGGACCCAGTCGGGGACCAGGTGGTGACCGACCGTCCTTCGGTGGCGATCGCAATGACCGGGGCCCTCGCGACGGCCAGTTCGGTTTCGACCGGAATGACCGTGGTCCCCGCCGGTTCGATAGTCCCCGCGACGACCGTGGTCCCCGTCGGGACGATGGCCCACGCGAGGATCGGGGACCGCGCCGCGATGACGCACCCCGTGAGTTCGATCGCTCCGCCGGTCCGCGTCGGTTCGATGGTCCCCGCGACGATCGCGGACCTCGTCGCGACTCGCGTGACGGCGACAACGGGGGCGGGAGGTCGTTCGACCGGCCGCGCCGGAGCCCAGAGGGCGAGCAGCCGTACCGCCCCTTCCAGCGTGATGAGAATGGCGCCAGCGGGTCCTGATCCGGCCGGTTGAGCCACGAAACCGAGAATGGACAAGACACTCCGGGGTGGCATCGCCATCCCGGCGTGTTCCGTTTCACCGAATTCCTCGAACAGCGACGATCGATGCGTGATTATTCTCAGGACATCATCGAATGATCACAGTCTCGCGGGAGGGCCGTCACACCTTCCGCCGATGCTTGACTGGAATAGTGGGACGGTATCGAACGGTAGGGGCCTTGGGCCGCCACTGTTTTGGTGCGGCGAGGGATGGAGGGAACGCGACCCCGTGGCAGTTCCCGTCGGCCGAATCTTCAATGAAGTCGTCGAAGAGTGGGATCGCGACTGGCGGAGCCCGTTCCGCTGGTTGCTGCTCTCACCCTTTCGGCGGCAGACGATCTCGAACCTTGCCTACCTCATCTTCAGCCTCCCGCTCGGTGCGATCTACTTTGTCCTCCTGAGCGTGTTCCTCCTGTTCGGAGTGGCCCTCAGCGTCGCCATCGTCGGAATCCCCCTGTTCCTGATCGGGATCGCGATCGCGCGCTGGGCGAACGGTCTGGAGCGGCACCTCGCCTGGCGGTGGATCGGCGTCGGGATCCCGGCACCGGTGTCGGCTCAGGGCGAGAAACTGCTCCGCCGGATCGGACGATTCGTCCGCGATCCGGTCACCTGGACGAATATTCTCTTTCTGTTCCTCAAGCTGCCGATCGGTGCCCTGCTCTGTGCCGGGCTCTGGTGGATGATCTCTGGCCTCTGGTACCTGCTGCTGCACCCGATCCTCGTGGCCTTCAGCCCAATGTTCGGTACACAGAGCCCGTTGCAGAACTGGGCCGCCTTTGGCCTTGGGCTCGTCCTGATCATCCCCGGGTGCCACGCGATCAACGGGGCAGCGTTCGTCTACGGGCGCTTTGCTCGTTTGATGCTTGGTCCGAGCGACGCCACGCTCCGCGTCGACGTTTCCGAGGCGGAGGCCGCTCGGGAGCGTGTCAACGCCGCCCGGTCCGAGCAGAGTCGCCGTGAGTTAATGGTGAACGTGTCGCACGAACTACGGACCCCGGTCGCCAGCATCCGTGGGCACGTCGAGTCCCTGATGATCGCCGCCGAGAACGCGGAGGCCAAAGACGGTCCGGTGCCGGTCGATAGCGCCCAATTCGGCAATTACCTTGGCATCATTCATCGTGAGACCGAGCGACTCGGTGCGCTGGTCGATGATCTCCTGGCGCTGGCCCGCTCCGAGGCCGGCGAGCTGACCCTGACGCTGCGAGAAATCGACGCATCGGCGGTCGTCTGTGAAGTGCACGAGACCCTCGCACCGTTGGCCTGGCGGGATCGCAGCGTCACGGTGATCACCGAGGAGTTGGGCGCCCTGCCGCGGGTGATGGCCGACCGCGACCGCCTCGCCCAGGTTCTGCTCAATCTGGTCCGGAACGCGATTACCCACACCCACGCCGGCGGGATCGTTTCGATGTCGGTCTCGGAGACCGGACCGGGCGGCCGACCGGACTCCGGGTATCTCACGATCACCGTCGCCGACACCGGAGCCGGCATCGAGCAAGAGGATCTCGACCGGATCTTCGAACGGTTCTACCGCGTCGATGCGTCCCGCAACCGCGCGTCCGGCGGCTTTGGGCTTGGCCTCTCGATCGTCAAGGACCTCGTCACTGCAATGGGTGGGACGATTTCCGCCCGGAGCGTGGTCGGTGAGGGCAGCCAGTTCTTCGTTCGACTTCGGCGAGCCGACGCTGCTGTTCGCGTCCCGGTCGCCGCACCGTCTCACCTGAATGCTGGCTCGATCTCCGGAGGCCCAACCCGATGACGCACATCCTGGTCGTTGAAGACGACGTCGACATCTGTAACCTGATCCGCTCCCATCTGGTCCAGGACGGCTATACCGTCCGACAGGCCTTCGACGGCCCGTCGGCGTTGATCGCGGTCGCCGAGGAGCGGATAGACCTGATCATCCTGGACTGGATGCTCCCCGGGCTCGACGGCCTGACGGTCTGCCGTCGCATTCGGCAGAACCACCTGATGCCCATCATCATGCTCACCGCCCGGGGCGAGGAGATCGACCGCGTCGTCGGGCTGGAAGTTGGCGCCGACGACTACGTCACGAAACCGTTCGGGATGAGAGAACTCCTCGCCCGGGTGCGGGCGATCCTGCGCCGGGTTGGCAACGCGGTCCCCGCCGGGACGGCCGGGAGCCACGTGGTCGTCGCATCAGCGGCCGACCCAAGCGTCGTGCCGCCGGGCGTGACGGCGTCGTCGACTGGGGCGGCCCTGATCCGGCACAGCGAGCTGATCATTGATCCGTCGGGTCGGACGGTCACCGTCGAAGGACATTCGGTCGATCTGACCCGACGGGAGTTCGACCTGCTCTCGATGCTGGCCAGCAATCCTGGACGGGCCTTTAGCCGGGCTTACCTGCTGGAGCGGATTTGGGGCGATGAGATCGAGGTGTTCGACCGGACGGTCGACAGCCATGTCGTTCGTCTGCGGAAGAAGCTCGGGCCGGCGGGTCAGCGGATCGGCACCGTCTGGGGCGTCGGCTATCGGTTCGCGGCCTGATGGCGGGCAAGCAGGACCACCAGCCGGCCCCAGCGGGCGACCACCCCGCCCCATCCTTCGACACGTGTCCGCCGGCTGGCCCGCGATTCGACACCCGAACCGGCCGTCCCCTTGGCTCAGATCCGGGCCAGTTCCCGGCAAGAGCTAAGGGCCAGACACCACGTCCTCTCCGGCGCCGCACGTTCGTGCGCGACCTCGTGCTGCTCGCCCTGCACCTGGCGGTCTACGTGGTCGTGATCGGCGGAATCCTCTACCAACTCGAGTTCATCGGGTACGACGCGCTCTCGGTCCGATCCACAACCTTCGACGGGATCTTCTGGCCCGCGTACGCCTGGGGCACGCTGATCGCAGCGCAGGCGGGAGCGACGGTCCTCCAGCGACGCCGCTTCGTCGGGGCGGTCCTGGGTGCGATGGTGTCCGTTCTGCTCGGGACGTGGGTGCTTGGGCAGTTCGTCTCTTACGAGGTCACCGCGATCGTCTTCAGAAGCATCGCGGTCGCGTTGACCGCGCTCACGCTCGGCATCAGCCTGATCCGTCGCCCCCCAGCCTTCATGCTGACCGATGCGACCAATGCAGTTCCGCGTCCAGTGGGCGGTCCGGTCCTCGCTGGCGGTCGTCGGCCCCGCGTGGTGTCGTTCCCAAGTGTGCTGCTCGGGATATTCGCTCTCGTCTTCGTGCTGGCCGGCATCGCCAACGGAACTTACCGAGCGCTAGAGGTCCGCGGTTCTGGCGAGACTGGTGAGCGTGACTTCGCTCTTAAAGCGTTTGACCGGATCTCCGTTTCGGGCACCGGCCGGTTGAACGTCCAGCCCGGGGACGGATCGGGGGTTTCGATGTCGGGTGACGCGAACCTGCTCCAATACGCCGATGTCAGCGTGAACGATGGCCAACTGACGATCGATTTCCATCCGGGGGCAGGAAGTTCAGTTCACCTGCAGCGCCCGCTTACGTACATCGTGACGATGACATCACTCACCGCACTCTCGATCGGAGGTGACATCGATGCGTGGATCGACCCGTCGTTCGACATCGGGAATCTGCGGGTCGTAGCCCAGGACCGGGCCCGGTTCACCTCGCCGGTGCTGTCAGGGGGATCGTTCTCGGCCGCAGTCCGGGATCGAGCGAGGCTCACCCTGAATGGACGAGTCGACGCGATCGCCATCGAAGCCGACGACAACGCCGTCGTCGATCTGGAGAATCTTGCGACAGCAGATGCGTCCGTCACGGCCCGAGCCTCATCCTTCGTAATCCTGGGTCAGACGACGGTCCTCACGTTTCAGCAATCCGGGGTGGCGACCATCCAGTGTGCGGTCGGGACAGTGGTCCAGCCCGGCTCGCTGGCAGAAGTTCCGCAGTGCGTCGACAGCCCACCTGAGGTCTCCGAGCCGTTCCCCTATGACGGGACAGGACGCTAGGACCTGGTCGATGCCGTCGGGTCTGAGGAACGTTGATTCGATACGCGGGGTGAGGTGGCAACCGGTCGGTACAATAGTGTTGATGGGCCAGGTCGGATCACTGGCAGATTCCATGCGCGGAAGCGGGTAAGATTTGCGCATGATTCGAGGTTGGTCAGGGCCGTTGACGGGCATCTGACCGGTATCACCGGTGGGAACCTCGTGTCGACGGCCAGAAGCGATTGAATCGACGCTGAACGGACCCGGTCTGACGTCACTCTGGCGAACCTGAAACCGAGAAGGGACCGAACCTTGACCACCGCTGTACAGACGTCCACCGAGACGCTCTCCATCAATGCCATTCGGATGCTCGCGGTCGACGCGGTCGAGGCCGCCAAGAATGGCCACCCTGGTCTGCCGCTGGGCGCCGCGCCGATGGCGTACGTCGTCTGGAACGACTTTCTCAAGCACAATCCGAAGGACCCGACCTGGTTCGACCGGGACCGCTTCGTCCTGTCGGCCGGGCATGGCTCGGCGCTCCTGTATTCCCTGCTGCACCTCTATGGGTACGAGGTTTCGATCGAGGACCTGCGGCAGTTCCGCCAGATGGGGAGTATCACCCCAGGGCACCCGGAGCGTGGGATCACCCCAGGCGTTGAGTTGACCACCGGTCCGCTCGGACAGGGATTTGCCAATGGCGTGGGATTCGCCATTGCCGAGCGGTTCCTGGCCGCGAAGTTCAACCGTCCCGGCCATGAGGTCATCGACCATTACACGTACGGGATCGTCTCCGACGGCGATGTCATGGAAGGTGTGGCCTTCGAGGCCGCCGCAATCGCTGGCCACCTCGAACTCGGCAAGCTGATCTACCTCTACGATCAGAACCACATCAGTCTGGCCGGGTCGACGGACATTACCTTCACCGAGGATGTCGGGGCCCGGTTCCGCGCCATGGACTGGCACACCGTCGATGTCGATGGGATGGACCCGGCCGCCGTCCGATCGGCGATCGAGCAGGCAAAGGCGGAGACGAGCAAGCCGAGCCTGCTGCTCTGCCGGACGATCATTGGCTTCGGCTCGCCGAAGAAGGCCAACACCTTTGGGGTTCACGGCAGCCCGCTCGGCCCAGAGGAGACGATCGCGACCAAGAAGGCGCTTGACTGGCCAACCGAACCCGCGTTCTACGTCCCTGAGGAAGTGACGGCCGCGATGGCCGAGACGATCCGCGACGGTGCCGCTGCTCAGCAGGCGTGGCAGGACAAGTGGAACGCCTATCAGTCAGCGTTCCCCGACGTTGCGGCTGACCTGTCACTGGCGATCTCCGGTGAGCTGCCCAAGGGGTGGGACGCCGACCTGCCGACCTACGAGGCTGGCGGCAAGGTCGCGACCCGCAAGGCGTCCGGTGATGTCCTCGGCGCCATTGGCCCAAAGCTGCCGACACTGATCGGTGGCTCGGCCGACCTGAACTCGTCGACCAACACCGCCCTCAAAGGGCTCGGTGACTTCCAGTCGCCCTCCTTCGATAGCAGCGAGTCGCAGGGCGGCGGCGGCGGCGGCTGGAACTACGCCGGTCAGAACGTCCACTGGGGCGTACGTGAGCACGGCATGGCTTCGGCGGTGAACGGTCTGGCTGCGCACGGTGGGACGCACCCGTTCGGCTCGACCTTCCTCGTCTTCGCCGACTACCTCCGTCCGGCCGTCCGCCTCGCAGCCCTGTCGCACTACAAGAGCATCTGGGTCTTCACCCACGACAGCATCGCGGTCGGTGGCGATGGACCGACACACGAGCCGGTTGAACAGGTCATGTCCCTTCGGGCGATCCCGCATCTGACCGTGATTCGCCCGGCCGACGGCAACGAGACCGTTGAAGCCTGGCGCCATGCCATCACGTCTGAGCGGACGACGGCGCTGATCTTCAGCCGTCAGGATCTTCCGATTCTTGACCGTACCGGAGCGAAGGGAAGCGTCGCAAACGGCGGCTACATCCTCCGCGACAGCGCCGGCTCGCCGGACATCGTCCTTGTGGCGACGGGCTCCGAGGTGTCCCTGGCTGTGGCGGCCGCCGACCTCCTCGTCCAGCATGGCGTTCAGGCCCGGATCGTCAGCCTCCCAAGCTGGGAGCTGTTCCAGGCGCAGAACGCTGCGTATCGGGAGTCCGTTCTTGGGCCGATCGGGACGCCGCGTGTCACGGTGGAAGCGGGTACGACGCTCGGCTGGGCCAAGTACGCGGGGGACCGCGGCGCCTCAGTGGGGGTCGATACGTTCGGCGCCTCTGGTCCTGGTGAAGAGGTGCTCAAGGCCTACGGCTTCACGACCGAGCACGTCGCCGCCGTCGCCCTTTACGTCCTGGGCAAGACTGACCTCGCGAAGCAGATCGACGAGACCTGGGGTGGCGAAGTCACCTCTGGGCCGATTCAGCCGAACGAGGGGCATTCCTAGGCATCGCATCAGATTCGCAATACACCGAAGGAGCAACAGGACATGACCAAGATTCACGATCTCTGGGATCAGCAGCGCCAGAGCCTCTGGCTGGACGACATCAGCCGCGCCATGTTACGGACCGGCACCCTCGAGAAGCAGATCGAGCAGGATGGTATCCGGGGTATCACGAGTAACCCGACCATCTTCGAGAAGGCGATCGCGGCGGGTGACGCCTACGACGACCAGATTGCTGACCTGATCCGAGCTGGTAAGTCGTCCGGCGAGATCTTCGAGGCCGTCGAGGTCGACGACATCCGCAACGCCTGCGACCTGTTTGCCGAGCTGTACAAGGCAAGCGGCGGCAATGACGGCTACGTCTCGATCGAGGTTGCGCCGGAGTTCGCCCGCGACACCGAGGGGACGATCGGGGAGGCCCGTCGTCTGTGGTCCAGCGTCAAGCGGCCGAACCTCATGGTCAAGATCCCTGGCACGGCCGAGGGCGTCCCCGCTGTCAAGCAGGCCCTTTTGGACGGAATCAGTGTCAACGTGACGCTGCTCTTCTCGGTCGAGCGCTACGAGCAGGTCGCCCTTGCCTACGTCGAGGCCCTCGAAGAGCGCCACACGAAGGGTGAGTCGATCGAGACCCTGGCCTCGGTCGCATCGTTCTTCGTCAGCCGGGTCGACGCGCTGGTCGACGGGCTGCTCGATGAGCGGATTGCCGCCGACCCTGACGTTGCCGACCTGGCCGAGAGCCTGAAGGGCAGGATCGCCGTCGCGAACGCGAAACTGGCTTACCAGAAGTTCCTTGGGATCTTCGAGAGCGAACGGTTCGCTCCTCTTCGCGCGGTCGGCGGCAACGTTCAGCGGCCGCTCTGGGCCAGCACCGGGACCAAGAACCCGGCCTACAGCGACGTCCTCTACGTCGAGTCGCTGATGGGACCGGACACCGTCAACACGATGCCTGGCAAGACGATCGACGCCTTCGTCGACCATGGCGTCATCGCCCGGACGCTCGATACCGGAGTCGAAGAGGCGAAGCAGGCGATCGCGGACCTTGAGAAGGTCGGGGTCGACATTCATGCCGTCACTGCCCAGCTCGAGGAGGAGGGGATTGCCTCCTTCACCAAGTCATTCGATTCGCTGATCGGTGGCGTCGAAGGCAAGCGCGCCGCTCTTGCCGAGACGGTCGCATCCTAGCTAAGAGGGAGCATCGCGTTGACTGCCACGGAATCCTCGTCCACTGACGTCGCCAGCAGCGAGCACGCATATCTTGGTCTGGTCGGTCTCGGCGTCATGGGCGAGAACCTCGCCCTGAACGTCGTTCGCAACGGCTTCCCGGTCGCCGTCTTCAACCGGACGACGGCGACGACCGACGAATTCCTTGCTCAGCATGCCGACAAGGCGAACCTGACCGGGGCGCACGATATCCCAACGTTCGTTGCATCTCTGCAGAAGCCCCGCCGGATCCTGCTCATGGTCAAGGCCGGCGCCCCGGTCGATGCCGTCATCCTCCAGCTGGAGCCGTATTTGGACCAGGGCGACGTCATCATCGACGGTGGCAACTCGCTCTTCACTGACACTGACCGACGCGCCGCCGAGCTGGAGGCCAAGGGCGTCCGGTTCATCGGCATGGGTGTGTCCGGTGGTGAGGAGGGGGCCCTCTACGGCCCGAGTCTGATGCCGGGCGGTCCCGCCGAGGGCTACGCCGAGCTCGAACCAATGCTCACCGCGATCTCGGCCAAGACCGAGGCCGGTCCGTGCGTGACGCACATCGGCCCCGGCGGCTCTGGTCACTACGTAAAGATGGTCCACAACGGGATCGAGTACGGCGACATGCAACTCATCGCCGAGACGTACGACATCATGCGCCGCGCGATGGGGATGTCCGCGTCCGAGATGGCCGAGGTCTATCGGGGCTGGAACGAGGGCAAGCTCGAGAGCTTCCTGATCGAGATCACCGCCAAGGTTCTCGACAAGGTTGACCCGGAGACTGGCAAACCGCTGGTTGACATCATCCTCGACGCGGCTGAGCAAAAGGGGACGGGGCGATGGACCAGCCAGAACGCGCTGGACCTTGGCACGCCGATCCCTACGATCGACGCCGCGGTCTTGGCCCGGTCGATGTCCAGCCGCAAGGACGAGCGGGTTCGCGCCAGCGTGCTGCTCCATGGCCCCGATCATGATCGAGACTCCCCGACCGTCTTCGACGAGCACAAGCGGCACGAACTGCTTGAAACCCTCGAGGACGCGCTCTACGTCGCCAAGGTCTCGTCATACGCGCAGGGGCTCGCGATGCTCAGTGCCGCCTCCAGGACCTACGACTGGAATCTCGACCTGTCCGAGATTGCCCGGATCTGGAAGGGCGGCTGTATCATCCGGGCGAAACTGCTAGACCCGATCCGGATGGCGTTCGCCGATACGTCGAACCAGCCCGACAACCTCTTGGTCGCTCCGCATATCGTCAGTACGATCAACAACGCGCTACCTGCCTTGCGCCGCGCCGTCGTCACCGCCCGAGCTTACGGCATCCCGTGCCCGGCCCTCAGCGCCGCACTGGACTACGTCGATACTTACCGCACCGCCAGCCTTCCGGCCAACCTCGTGCAGGGCCAGCGGGACTACTTTGGTGCCCACACCTATCACCGGATCGACCGTGAGGGCGTCTTCCATACCGAGTGGATGGAGCCGACCGGTCCTGCCATCGCGAACAAGACGACGAACTCCTGATCGATTGGGACGTCGGGCGGTCGGGTGCGGTTCCGGAAGTTCCTGACCGCCGAAGTGGTTTCCTGGCCGGGAGGCCTGTACCCTGTCATCTTCGATGCTCGGGAGCCGATCAGGTCGCCTGGTTGTCGTCACACAGACGGATTGCCGGCACGAGGTCGCTCACGCTCAGAGGTTGAATCATGACCAGCACCCCGGCTCCAGCCCCGACGGCGACCGATATCACGCCCCCCATCGCGTCCAACGGCAGTGGCCGCAACCTGTTCGACGATTTCGCGCCCGTCGACAACCCGCTTCGCGCCGGGATGGGCGGCGGTCGGGTGCCTGACCCCTGCATCATGGTCATTTTTGGTGTGACCGGGGACTTGACCGCCCGGAAGCTCATGCCAGCGCTTTGGGACCTGGCCGTCAGCCACCCACTCCCCGAGGGTTTCTCGATCGTCGGAGTCTCCCGGCGTCCGTGGAGTGATGACGAGTTCCGCGAGGAGATGCGGGCTGCCGTCGTTCGTGGGGCCCGTACGCCCGTCACCGATGAGGCCTGGAAGCTGTTCAGCCAGGGGCTCGTCTACGTCCAGGGCGACTTCTCGGAGACCCAGACCTACACCGACCTCGCCGCCCGGCTGGAGACGATCGACAAGGAGCGGCGGACACAGGGGAATCGCCTTTTCTACCTGGCGACATCTCCGACCTCTTTTCCAGACATCATCGAGAACCTCGGGACGTCCGGGATCGCCGAGCGGCGTGAGATCTACTCAGACCCGCGCGAACGCTGGAACCGCGTCGTGGTGGAGAAGCCGTTCGGTCATGACGTCGAGAGTGCTCGCCAGCTGATTCAGGAGATGGCGACCGTCTTCAGTGAGCAGCAGATCTTTCGGATCGACCACTACCTCGGCAAGGAGACCGTCCAGAACGTGATGGCGTTCCGGTTCGCCAACATCCTGTTCGAGCCGGTCTTCAACCGGAGCTACGTCGAGCATATTCAGATCACCGCCGCTGAATCGATCGGCGTCGAGGGGCGCGGAGGCTATTACGAGGACTCTGGCGCGCTCCGGGACATGGTCCAGAGCCATCTCCTCCAGTTGCTCACGGTCGTCGCAATGGAGCCGCCGGCGGTCTTCCGGGGCGACGAGGTTCGCGACGAGAAGGTCAAGGTACTCCGCTCGGTCGTCCCGCCAATCGGGCCACAGGTTGACCTGCGGGCGATTCGCGGGCAGTACGGACCGGGCTTCTCGGGTGGCCAGCAGGTCGATGGCTACCTGAGCGAGCGGGGCGTTCGGCCGAACTCGCAGACCGAGACCTACGTCGGTCTCAAGCTGGAAATCGACAACTGGCGCTGGGCGAACGTGCCGTTCTACCTGCGAACCGGCAAGCGTCTCCCGAGGCGTGTCACCGAGATTGGCATCATGTTCAAGAAGGTGCCGCACCTGATGTTCCGGGATCTGGGTGACAGTGCTCCTGACTCCAACGTCATCACGATGCGGATCCAGCCGGACGAGGGGATTGCCATCCGGTTCGCGGCCAAGGTTCCCGGGCCGACCAACCGGCTCCGCAACGTCCCGATGGACTTCTACTACGGCTCGACGTTCGGCGAGACGAGTCCGGATGCGTACGAGCGCCTCATCCTCGACGCAATGCTCGGTGACCCAACCCTGTTCCAACGCCGTGACGAGGTCGAGACCGCCTGGGGAATCGTCCAGCCTGTACTCGATGGCTGGGACAACGGCATCTCGCCGACCCGGATCTACGAGTCGGGCACTTGGGGGCCAGCGGAAGCCGACGCAATGCTCCGCGAGGACGGCTTCCAGTGGCGGCGACCGTAGGCCTGCTGCCCACAGCGCCGATTGCAGCGAGACACGGTAGTGTGCTGCTTTCGGTGGCCAATCAAGGTGTCGCCCTGCTCAACGGGAGCGGAATCTGCTTGTCTCCCGGGCGCTCGGTAAAAGGATGTTGAACACCGGATGATGAACTCGACGGACCAGCGCCGCACCCTCGCCACGGCCCCTGACCGATCCATAAGTGAGAGCTGGCGAGCGTCGGTCGTGGACGTGACTCGGATCAACTCCCGCCTGACTGGTCTCTGGCTCCGGTTGAACGGTCCCAGACCGTTGCGACTGAGTGGCTTCTCTCGACCAGGTCGAACCGATGACCTCTTCGAATCTGGGGAGGGTTTGGGCACCTATGCCCGGACCAACACCACGAGCGTCCTGATCTGCGCCCGTACTCCAGCCCAGGCGCTCCGGGCGGAAGAAGCCATCGATGGCCTCCGGACCCACTATCCAACCCGAGCCATTTCGGTCGCCGCTGACCCCACCCTCGATCGTGTGGAGCCATCCCCGGATGACGGGCCGCTCGCGATCACCACGCGACTCGTGCCGACCGGGTCAGGAGCAGCGAAGCCCGGACACTTCGAATTCGTCTCGATCAGTGGTGGCCCGCGTCGTCTTGGGAATCCGGCCAGAACGGCGATCCCTCTCTGCATCCCGGATCTCCCGATCGTGCTGTGGTGGCTCGGCGATCTTCAGTACGACCTCGGAATGTTCCACGATCTGACGGAGAGTAGCGACCGGGTGATCGTCGACTCTGCCGTATTCGGAGATGTTGCCCGTGGGCTCACGAGTCTCTCCGCTCTTGATTCCCAGCAGGGACGCGGGTCTTCGGTGCTGGTGGACATGGCCTGGTCTCGACTGAACGCCTGGCGAAACCTGATCGCGCAGTTCTACGATGCTCCGTCGCATCCCGACGCGCTCGCATCGATCAGCTCCGTCACCGTTGCGTACGTTGATGATCCCGAGCCCGGGCAGGCGGCCGGACAGGCCAGCGCTCTGCTCCTCGTGGGCTGGCTGGCATCGCGCCTCGGGTGGCGCCTGGATGGTCGCATGACCCGGACGTCCGCCGGGCTCCGCCTGTTGTACACCACAGCGCAGCCCTACCCGGTCGTCGTCCGCCTTCACCCAGTTCATGCCCGCTCGTCGTTGGGCATCGCCAGCGTCAGCATCAGTTCGACCGGTGATGCGAAGAGTTCCTATCTGATCGAGCAGTTCGATCAGCGGGAACTGGTGACGACCTCCGCCTTGCCGGGCCACGCGCCGATGACGCGCCATGTCGTCGTGCCGGATGAGCATGACTCGGCGCTGCTCGAACGTGTGCTGCAGGATCTCGGGCCTGACCCGATCTTCGACGAGGCGCTCGCCGCGGTCGCGATGGCCTTCTCCCGTCGCTGATATGATCAGGGCGTCCCAAGGGGGCCGGCTGACTCTCGACCATGAACGCGATGAGGAACAGACATGAGCGTGACCCAGGTGCCGGCCAGGACGATCGACTACGGCGAGCGCGGCACGGTCCGGGTCTACGCCGACGGTGAGACGCTTGCTCAGGCGGCGGCCGCCCTGTTCGCGACCACGGCGGCCGGCACGACTGGTCACGCCTACATCGCGCTGTCCGGCGGCTCGACGCCCAAGCGGATGGGTCAGTTGCTTGCCGGGTCTCCCTATCGAGAAGGCATAGCCTGGCGGGACATCGAGTTCTTCTGGGGAGACGAGCGGTTCGTCCCGGAGGAAAGCCCAGAGAGCAATTCGGGTGAGGCGCGCCGGACGTTCCTGAGCAAGGTCGACGTCGAGCCCAGCCGGATCAACCCGTTCCCGACCACCATCGCGGACGAGAAGCTCGCGGCGGAGATGTACGCGACGCAGCTCAAGACGGTCTTCAACGAGGTCGACGCGACCCCGCGCTTCGATCTCGTCTTCCTTGGGATGGGTGACGACGGCCACACGTTGTCACTGTTCCCCGGCACCACCGCGATCCGAGAGACCGAGCGATTCGCCGTTGCGAACCATGTGCCGAAGCTCGACACGACCCGGCTGACGTTGACCGCTCCTTTGGTCAACGCCGCCCATCTGGTCGCGTTCCTGGTCGGCGGGGCCGGAAAGGCGGAGACGCTGGCCAGGGTACTCGACGGCCCGATCGATATCGATTTGCTCCCTTCACAGATCATCCGTCCGACCGACGGTCAGTTGCTCTGGTTGGTCGACGAAGCCGCGGCTGCCAACCTTGCCAGACGACCGGCCGATACGAATGACTAGCCGCCCGGCTCACGGTCAGGACCAAGCCCTGATTGCGCTCGCCCAAGCCGCGGCCGATGAGGTCAGCGATGGGATGATCGTCGGTCTTGGAACCGGATCGACGGCGGAAGCGCTCGTTCAGGAGCTAGGGAGACGGGTGTCCGGTGGTCTCCGGATCGTCGGCGTTCCGACCAGCCAGCGGATCGCCGACCTGGCTCGTTCACTCGACATCCCGATCCGGACGCTGAACGATGTTCTCGAGGAGGGGGAGACGATCGCCGTGGGACTGGACGGGGCGGATGAGATCGACCCGGCACTCAATGCGACCAAGGGACGGGGAGGGGCGCTGCTCTTCGAGAAGCTCGTCGCGCTCTCCTGCGAGCGGTTCGTGCTGATTGCTGGGGAAGCCAAACTGGTCACCCGGCTGGGCAGCCGGATGCCACTGCCCGTCGAAGTCGTCGCCCTCGGCTGGCCGGGTACGCTTGCTCGCCTCGACGTGCTGGGGCTCAACCCACGATTACGGATGACCGTTCCCGTGGGGTCTGACCCGGCCACCTCGTATCGAACAGACAGCCAGAACCTGATCATCGATTGCGCCACCGGTGCGCTGGCTGATCCCGTCGCCACGGCCACCGCGTTGAAAGCAACGACGGGCGTTGTCGAGCACGGCCTCTTCCTCAGGATCGCTCACGCCGCTTACGTTGCGGACGCTGACGGGATGGTTCGGATGCTGACTCCGGCCGAGGCTAGTTGATTGCTTTCCTCGGAATACGTACACTTTCGTATATATCTCGATTCAGATGAGGACTATCTCATGAAAGCAACCTGGAACGGTCAAACCATCGCCGAGAGTGACCAGACGGTCGTCGTCGAGGGGAACCAGTACTTTCCGCTGGCGTCGGTCGATTCGTCCGTCCTCGTGGAGAGCCCGACGCACAGCACCTGCCCGTGGAAGGGTGAGGCGAGCTACTACTCCCTCTCCGTCGACGGGAAGATCAACAACGACGCCGCCTGGTATTACCCGGAACCCAAGCGGACTGCGGCCGACATCAAGGGTCATGTCGCTTTCTGGCGTGGAGTCGTCGTCGAGTAAGCGTCCCACTGCCAGCGCTATCGGCGGCACGGGGGTTGGGTCGAGAAGGAACTGACAATCGTGGGCTCCCCATTTCGTCTCGGCGTCTTCCGGGGCATCCCGATCTTCCTGCACTGGAGCCTCACGATCATCTTCGTCCTCCTGACGTGGTCGATCGCGTCTGGATTGTCGCCTGAGGCCTACCCGGACCTCGGTACCGTAGCCCGGTGGCTGGTCGGGGCGATTACCGCGGCGCTCTTCATCGCGTCGATTCTGGCCCATGAACTCGGTCATGCCGTCGTCGCACAGCGCCTTGGCGTCCAAGTTAAGCGGATCACCCTGCTTGTGTTCGGTGGGATCGCCGAGCTCGCCAGTGAGTCTCAGACCGCCAAAGCCGAACTGCGAATCGCCGCCGCCGGCCCGGCCGTCAGCTTCGTCATGGCGATCGTCTTCCTGCTGCTCGGTCTGCTCGCGACGGTTGCTGACCAGCTCGTCATCCAGGCGCCGTTCATCTACCTCGGGGTGGCGAACTTGCTCCTCGGGCTCTTCAATCTCATCCCCGGGTACCCCCTGGATGGTGGACGGATCCTGCGGGCGATCGTCTGGCAGCGAACGGGCAGCAAGGATCGGGCGGATGCTCGGGCGGCCCAGAGTGGCCAGATCGTCGGGTTCGCCTTCTTCACCATCGCCGTCTTCCTGATCCTGCAGGGTCAGTTCCTCTCCGGGCTCTGGCTGCTCGCGATTGGCTGGTTCATCCAGAACAACTCCGGCTTGGTCGGCGCTCAGTCCGGGATGAACGCGCTTCTCAAGGATGTCACCACGAGTCAGGCGATGGACGACCACGTTCAGATGGTCCCGAGTCGTCAGATGATTCGTCAGATCGTCGACGAGCGCGTTCTTGGGATGGGCGAGCGGTTCTTCGTCGTGACGGATGAAGGCGTCCCAAGGGGCATTCTCAGTCTGACGGACATCGTTCGAACTCCGCGGGAGCGTTGGGACTGGGTCCCGGCCAGCCAGGCAATGGTGCCGTGGGTACGGGTCGTAGCCGTCGGACCGGATACTCCACTCATCGATGCGCTGCAGCTGATGACGGAGCGCGGTGTCTCGCAGGTTCCGGTCATCCGTAACGACCGCCCGGTTGGTGTGCTCTCCCGTGAGATGATCGTCAACAATCTGCGGCTTCGTTCGGACCTCAAGTCAGGCGTTGACAGGGCCACGATCCAGCGCCAACGGGCGACCTCTTCGCAATAGCTGTGATCGGTTCAGGTCGCTTCCAGACAGTCTGAAGCGGGCGGGATCTTTTGAACCATGCCCCCTTGCTGCACGTCTATGTCGTCCGTAGTCCGCACCGTTGACGATGGCGATTTACTCGCCGATTCCAGCACCAGTCGGTTTGCCAGTAGCGTCGAGCTCCGCCATGTCGTCCTTGACCCGTTCCTGATGCAAGAAGGGGTAGGTGGCCAGCACGTCTCGATATAGATGCAGACCCTTGATGAATCCGTCTCGTTCATCCGACGTCATCTGTCGAAAGACCTGGGAGATCTGGCCGATTCGCATCTGCCGAACGGTGGCCGCGATTTCCCGAGCCTCGTCTGTCAGGTCGAGGATGACCTGACGCCGATCGACCTTGCTGTGCTTTCGGGTGATGTAGCCCAGCTCGACCAGCTTGTCCACACTCTCGCTGGCCGCGCCCATGGAGATGTTCAAGGCGTTGGCAACCGTCCCCACGGAACAGGGGGCGTTGTGCAGGAGGACACTCAACAAGCGGACCTGCCCGGACGTGACACCCTTGAAGTGCTGCTGCTTGAGGATGCGCCGCTGATAGGCCTGCCAGAGATCGGGTAGGGCATAGAGCACCTGCTCGATCCGGATGGCATCTTCCGCTTCGATGTCGAGTCCAGCCAGGTGCGTATCCTGCACGTCGACTGGCTGCGTGTCATAAGCCACCGTGTCCCGCCTGTCCTTGATCGGCCGATTTGATAGTCTGAACAGAGTGTACCGGTTGCCTAACCGTGCGGCCATCAAGAATGCGCAGAAAACCAAACGTCCGGTTCATCCAGCAGTCAACCTGAACGACAAATGGCAAACCTCCCCGAGTCGTTTCGGAAGGTTCGCCATCTCTCGATTGGGGAACAATCGGCCATCAGGCAGGCAGCATGTCCTGTTCTTTGAGCAGCTCAGCGTTCAGAACGCTGGAACCGGCAGCTCCACGAAGCGTGTTATGGCCGAGAACGACAAACTTGATCCCCATGAGCGGGCAGACCCGGACCCGGCCAACGACCGAAGCCATCCCGAGTTCGGTGTCCCGGTCAAGCACTGGCTGGGGCCGATTGTTCTCTCGCCGAACGACGATCGGCCGGCGTGGCGCAGAAGGTAGCCCCATCAGTTGCGGCGCCGCCTGGAAGCGCTCCATCGCGTCGATCACGTCCTCGGGTGTCGCCTCGATCCGGAGGCGCATGTTGACACTCTCGGTGTGGCCGTCACGGACTGGAACCCGCGTGCAGGTCGTGCTGAGGACGAAATCGGCGTCGATGAACTGCCCATCGCGGTACTGTCCCAGCATCTTGCGCGGTTCGGTCTCGAGCTTCTCTTCCTCGTTGCCGATGTAGGGAACGACGTTGTCGATCATGTCCAGCGAGGGGACGCCGGGGTATCCCGCGCCCGAGACGGCCTGGAGCGTCGTCACCATGACGGCCTCGAGTCCGAACGCGGCGTGCACCGGCTTCAGGGCGAGTGTGAGGTGGATAGCCGAGCAGTTGGCATTGGCGACGATGAAGCCGGACCAGTTGCGCCGCGCCTGCTGGTACGCGATCGCGGCGACGTGGTCCGGGTTGACCTCGGCGATCAACAGCGGCACGTCAGGTTCCATCCGGTGCGTGCTCGTGTTCGTCAGGACGGCGTGTCCGTCACGAGCCATGCGCTGCTCGATCTCCCCAGCGACCTCGCCCGGGAGAGCGGAGAACACGATCGGGCTGTCAAGTGCGTCGTTATAGCCCCTGACCTTCAGATCCCGGACTGAGTCCGGCATCTCGGCATCGACCCGCCAGTCGGCCGCCTCGCGGTACGGGCGCCCGGCGCTTCGTTCAGAGGCAACGAGCTCGGCTGGCCGGAACCACGGGTGCCGGTCGAGCAACTGGACGAACCGCTGGCCGACGGCGCCGGTCGCACCGAGGACAGCACACGGGATTCGCTGATCGGTCATGACTGATTCTCCCTGGCCCGTCTCCGGGCTCGATGTCGACATCCTGGATACTGTGATTGCCAGACCTCGTTACCCAACCCTGATCGGTTCGTTCAGCAATGAGCCGCGGCGCCGGCGACGCTGGGTGCTGACCGGCACTGGGGTCGTGACCTCGACAAGGTCCCGGTGAAGCGCCAGGACTGCCGCCTCGACGCTCACCTCGGAGACGGCCGCAACGAGCGCGACATTGGCGTCCTGCTGATTCATTGCCAGCACCGGGATGCCCTCGCGTTCCAGGGTTGCGAGCATCTTGCCGATCGTTCCCGGCTGTCCAGCCGCTCCCGCGCCGACGACTGCCACAAGGGCGACATCGTCGGTGCAGTTGACCTCCGCCTCGAACTCCTCGACGACCGACTGGATTCGTGCCCGGAGCCGCTCGCAGCCGCCGGTGACCTGGTCGACGAGGTAGGTCATCCGGCGTCGGGACGATGCCTGAGCGGCGAAGGCGACTTCGGCTCCATCGGTGTGCAACGTCGTGAACACTCCGGCAGCGGCTCCGGCGAGGTCCTCGATCTCCTGCACGTCGATCGTCAGCAGCAGTAACCCCTTCAGCGCCGTGACGGCCTTGATCCCGTCACCAAGCGGCTCGCGGGTCACGACGGTCCCTGACTTCTCCGCCTCGTAGGTCGAGAGGATCCGCACGGGGATGTTGCGGGCGACGGCTGGACGTATCGTCCGGGGGTGAAGGACTTTGGCGCCGAAGTGGGCGAGCTCCTGGGCCTCCTCGTAGCTGATCTGGGGAACGACCCGGGCGTTGGCGACCTTCCTTGGGTCGGCGCTCAGGACGCCGGGAACATCGGTCCAGATCTGGACTTCGTCCGCGTCGAGGGCCGCGCCGAGGATCGTCGCGCTGTAATCGGATCCGCCCCGACCCAGCGTTGTCGTCGACCCGTCGGGGGCGTGGCCGATGAACCCGGTCACGACGACGGTGCGGCCGCGATCCAGCAACGGCCGGATGATTGCCAGAGCGTTGGCGCGGGTTCTGGCCCGATCCAGCCGGGCGCCACCGAAGCGATCATCGGTCCCTATGACCAAATCCGCGAAGACGTGATCGGCGGGCGTGCCGCGGTCCCTCAGGGTTGCCGCCATGAGCACGCTCATCGACTTCTCACCAAAGGAGACGATTCGGTCGGAGTGGCGGCCACTCAGTTCGCCGGCCTTGACGATGGCGGCGAGCGTCTCATCGAGTTGGCAGTGGAGGAGGTCGATCGAGGACTGTGCCGCCTCGCGTTCATTCGCCGCGGACAGCGTACCGACGACCTCACCATGGATCTCGTGGATCGTGGCGACGGCGCGCAGCATCGTGCGGGAGCTACCTGCTGCGGCGGCACGGGCGGCTTCGAGGAGCAGGTTGGTGACGCCGCTGGCCGCAGAGACGACGATGACGCGCGGAGCAGGCTGCATCTCCGCGATTCGGGCTGACTCCCGGACCCGTTCCGCGTTGGCGACCGATGTCCCGCCGAACTTGAGCACGATCATCCCGGCCACTCCTCGTCGCTTCCAATCGTCGGTGTTGGCCGGTCCCTGTCGTAGCAGTCAGCCTGAGTCGTCATACCCGTCGTCTCCTGGACCGTCACGTCGCGGACTGCTGATCTTCGGGACAAACGGAAAGGCGGGGGCTTGTCGCCTCCCGCCTGCTCGTCGTCTCTCAGTTGGTTGCGTCTCGCTCGCTACCTTCTGAAGACCACGACAGCAGGCTCGGTAATCCCGAACCCGATGGTGGTAATCATGGTAGTGGTCTCGGTCATCGTGAACCGGCCAGTCATCGCAGAAGCACCGATGAGCGGCGACTTCTCTGCTATTTTCGACTGGGTCTTCTTTCCGATGCTGGCGTCCATTGGTGGAGCATAGCGCCCCATCACTGCTTCCGCAACTGGTTGTCGACGAGGAGGGGCCTCCTCTCCAGGGGGCCAGGCCCGGACACGGATCGTGATCCGGTGGGCTGCTGACAATGCGGATATCGGCCAGAACCAGGCGGACGTTCGATCAGCCCTTGGTAGCGCCCTCGGTGAGACCGCGAATGAAGTAGCGCTGGAGGAAGATGAAGACCAGCATGATCGGGACGAGCGTGACCACCGCTCCGGCGGCCATGACCTGGTACAACGTCTGGTACTGCTTGGAGTACTGGATCAGTGCGATCGTCAGCGTCTGGAAGTCCGGAAGGGGCGCCAGGTAGACCAGCGGGATCAGGTACGCGTTCCAGATCCCCATGAACGTCAGGAGCGTGACCGTTGCCAGAGCCGGCCGGATGAGGGGAAAGGCGATCCGCCAGTACGCGCCGAAGTAACTCTCGCCGTCGATCTCGGCCGCGTCGAAGAGGTCGCGGGGGATCGTGAGGAAGTGGCTGAGCAGCAGGTAGATGTTGAAGACCTGCGCCCCGGCGGTCATGACCAGGATGACGGCGATCAGACTCTTCCAGTCACCGATCAGGTGCAGCGAGCGGTTGACGTAGAACGTGGGAATGATCAGCATCTCGCCGGGAATGAGCAGGGTCGTCACGAGCGCGAGCATGATCACCCTGCGCCCGGGAAAGTCCGACCGCGAGACGGCGTACGCCGTCATCGATGTCGTGACGATGGTCAGGAACAGACAGACCGCCGTGATCAGGACCGTGTTCATCGCGGCCCGAGGGATGTTGGCGGCGTTCCAGATGTCGGCGTAGTTCGACCACTGCGGGTTGGTCACCCAGAGGGACGTGCCGGCCGTGAAAACCCCTCGCGCAGTCCGGAGGGAGGTCGCCAGCATCCAGACGAAGGGATACAGGCAGATACAGAGGTAGAGCCCGAGGATGAGATACCGTCCGGTCAGCCAGCTCCGCTTGAGCGTCGTCATCGCGAAGGACTCGCAGGAGTTCGGAACCTCGTAGGTCCTTTGAGTCGATGCAGGTCGGGTCTCGCTGATGCTCGCCATATCGTTACTCCCGATCCTGCAGGCGATTGATCCATTGCTGAACGAGGATGAACGTGAACACCACCAGACCAAGCCCGATCGCGATCGACGAGCCGTAACCGACCGCCGGCGTCGTCTGCGATCCTCCCAGCCCGCCGCCGCCGAACGAGGTGTAGCGGAACATGTACAGCACCATCGTTGTGGTGCTGAAGTTCGGTCCACCGCCCGTCATGACGGCAAAGTAATCGAAGACCTTGAGCGAGCCGGAGAGGCTCAGCGTGATGATCACTGCCGTCAGTGGCCGGATCGTCGGGACGGTGATGTTCCGGAACCGCTGCCACGCGCCGGCGCCGTCGACCATCGCCGCGTCGTAAAGATCCCGCGGAACCGTCTGGAGCGCGGCGAGGAAGAACACCATGTTGATGCCGAGGTCGTGCCAGATCGCGACACCGGTGACGGTCCAGAAGGCCGTGTCACGCTCGCCCAGCCAGGCGATCGGGCGGTCCAGCCAGCCGAGGTCGATCAGGATCGTGTTGAATGGTCCGCCGATCGGCGAGAAGAAGAACGTGAACGCGAGTGAAACCACGGCAATGCTCGTGATCACCGGCAGGAAGGCGACCGTGCGGAAGAAGGTCAGACCGCGGAGACCGGAGTTGAGAACCAGGGCGATGAGCAGGGCGAGGGGAAGCTCGATCATGATCTTCAGCACGGCATAGACGACAGTGTTTCGGACTGCCCGCCACCAGATCTCGTCCTGGAGCAGGCGCTGGTAGTTATCGAGTCCTGTGAAGTCGGCGCTCAGGACGCTGCCGATCCCGTCCCATTTCAGCAATGACGTGTAGATGACGAAGATGATCGGGAAGAGCATGAAGACGAGGAACAGAATGATGGTCGGAGAGCACATCAGGTACGCGGGGAGGGCGCGGCGCAACGAGCCCGGGCGCTTGCTCGTTGCCGGGCCGGGAGTCGCTGCGAACGGTGGGGCCTGGATCGGGGTTGTCTGAACCATCGTCTTCCTCTCGACCGCTGCCGCCACCCGTCGCCATGTCGCTAATCAACGGGGCATTGCGCCGGATGACGGCAGGAGCCAGGCGACACCGCCTGGCTCCTGCCCGTGCTGGTAAGGGACGCGTGATCAGGCGGTCGGAGTTGCCGAGGCGGAGACGGAAGGGTCCCAATCCGCGATGATGTAGTCGGCCGCGACGAGGGTCCCATCGGCGATTGCGGCATCGAGCGCGGCGTTGTAGCGCGTCGTCACGTCCGTCAGGATCGAGTCGAAGCTGCCAGCGCCTTCATCGAACGCCTGCTGGAACGCCGTCTGATAGTCCGGTGTCATCGTCGGCAGTTCCGGCTCGACCGGAACGATGATGTCTCTGGGGGTCGGCGCCAGCATGGGAACTCCGCGAACCGACGATTGGCCCGTGTTCGCAGCCTCGACCGCCATGACGCCCATGCCCTTCTCATACATCGCGGTCATGGTGGGGATGGAGTAGAAGTACTTCATCACCTGCCAGGCCGCGTCCTTGTTCTGGCTGGCGGCGCTGACCGTGTACCGGTCGCCGATGCCCTGCTGGAACCGGCCGACAAGGCCAGTGTCGGGTGCTGGCAGCTCAGCCGTCTCCCAGTCCTCGGTCGATTCGAACTGGTCGTTGAAGACGCCCGGGTTCCAGGAACCGCCGATAATCATGCCGGCGGTCCCGAAGGCGAACTGCTGGCGGGCATCGTCATCGGTCAGGGTATGGATGCCGGGGGTAATGCTGCCGTCGGCCTGCATGTCGATCAGGAGTTGGAGGGCCTGACGGATGCCTTCGGAATTGAAGTCGTACTGCCCGGTCCGCCAGTCGAAGTAGTAGGCACCCATGCCCATCGCCGGGATGGCGGCGTTCATCCACCAGACCCAGGGGAACTTGTCGCCCAGGATCAGGCCGTAGGTGCCGCCCACGTTGTCGGTGATCTGCTTGGCAAAGGTGCGGAACTCGGTGTGAGTGGCCGGCGGATGGGCTGGGTCGAGCCCGGCTTCGGTGAAGATGCGCTTGTTGTAGTAGAGCCGCATCGTCTGGGCGTACATTGGCAGACCGTACTTCTGTCCGCCGTAGATGCCACGGTTCGGGACGAAGGCGCCGGGCAGGAACGACGCCTCAACATCCGGATTGGCGGCCAGCCAGGCATCGGCGGGCTCGGGCCAGCCAGCGGCGACTTCCTGCCGGGGGGCGTTCATGTTGTAGATGTCCGGGGCGTTGCCGGACTCGAAGGCGAGCTTGAGCTGATCGGCGTACTCGTCGGCGAAGATGTTCATCGTGACGTTGATGCGGCGGCCGTCCGGCATCAGCGACGCGTCGCTGGCGGCGAACTCCGCGAACAGGGTTTCCTTGACGGCGCGGTCGTGGCGCTGATTGGACATCCAGGTGACATTGACGATTTCCTGGCCGGAGGCGCGGTTGAGGGACGGGGCACTACCGGCGACCGCGGCCGCACCGGCGACGGCGGCCGTCCCCTTGAGGACGGATCGACGGGAAACACGTGAGGAGCGCGAACCATCTGTCTGCATCGACGATCTCCAAATTACGCCGTGACGTGTCAAGCCGCGCACTCCATTGCACGCGGAACGTTCTCTGACACTGGGCGGTAAACAGGATAGTACGGAGTTGGCCTAAACGTGTCAATCACGATTACTGATGCCCGGTGTAGGAGCAAACGGGTTTGCCTACAGCATGAGTCTCAACCGGGTGCCGATGGCCTAGGGCGTAGCCAGAGATGACCGGTTCTTTCGACAGTCGATTGGTAACACGATCAACCGCCGTCTCGCCGTGCCGCCGCCTCGCCGTCTATCTATCACCGGTTAGCAGTAGCCTGGCTCGGTCCCGGGCTCGAACAACTCTCTTCCGTGCCGTCTTTTCACTCACTCCTAGTTGCCGGGCCAGTTCACGTCCATTGACGCCATCATGGTCGTGAAGTTTGAGAACGAGACCGTCGCGGGGCGATAGCCTTGCGAACATATCCTGAAGACGGATGGTCGCGATTGACCAGTCCTCGAAAGGTTTGGCTGGTTGGTCATACACCCTTTGTGACATCTCTTCGCTCACGTCGGCACTCATGATCGATTGACGGCCGGCAGCTCGGTAATACATCCACAAGACGTTCCTGGCGATTCGGTAAAGCCACTGGCCGACGGCGTCGGGATCACGGAGGGAAGCACGGGCCGTCCGGGCCGAGAGCATGGTTTCCTGTACGAGATCGTCAGCCACGAAATCGTTCTGGACGCGCTGTCGGAACCATCTTCGAAGCACCGGATAGACGTCCTCGATGGTCCAGCTCATTTCCGCATCGAGCGGAGAGCCGACATCCTCATCGGCCGGTTCTGAGGTCCTGGACGTCATCGTCGGCATCTCCTCAGGAGGTTCGGTTCCGCCACATCAGGTTCGCCGCTTCGTAAATGAACCTCGGATTTGGTATTCCATAATACGCGTTATAACCGTCAGAATGTCAAGGAAGGTTATGGGTTGGGGAAAAGTGTCCCGCTTCGCGACCGAATGGCATCTAGACAAGTGCTAGCAAGGACCGGGACCCGAACGTGACGCCAATGTTCGCTCGAACCCACTGGAGGGTTGACACCATGCTGATCCGGTTTCGGTCGCTCAATTTCCTGGCACTCCTGACGATCGTGCTAGCGCTTGGGGCGCTGATCCCTGCCTCGACACTTGCCGGGCGTAGCTACATCGGGAATAGCTACTCTTCGGACTATCCGGGCGTCTGGACGACGGTCATTATCTGCGACAACGACTCCAGCGGGAAACCTGAGTATGCCGAATACCGGGTCGCTGGCAGCAGTTACCGTGCTGACGACGGAAACGGGTCTCAGACCGGGTGCGGCGTCCAGGATCTTGGGGCTTCCATGAGCCAGCATCGCGGATGCCGAGGGGAGATCGGTAACGACCCGTGCGGTATCCCGCAATATCGACCGTAGCGTCGCCCCGCTAGTCGACGGCACCGCCTCTGCCGCGGCCCCATCGCTGGAAAGGTCCGTACCCCAGAACGTCGGAGGTGATCCTTGGACTCGCTCGTGGGAACGGCCCTTCACATCCGGATCGGCCCAAGGATCTTGCTCGATGGGGCGGGAATCTCGGTCGCTTCCGGCGAACTTGTCGCGGTGATGGGACCATCCGGCTCCGGAAAGACGACCTTGCTCAACTCCCTGGCCGGCATTTCCCTACCGGCCCAGGGATCGATCTCGGTTGGGGGAAGGGAGATTTCGAACCTCGGTTCAGGTGATCGGGCGGCGTTCCGGCTCCGGCACATTGGCATGATCTTCCAGTTCGGCGAGCTTCTGCCTGAGCTCACGGTCCTCGAGAACGTCTCGCTGCTGTTACGTTTGCAGCGGATCCGTAAGGCTGAGGCGGATCGGTGGGTCCGGGAGCTCCTTGACACGCTGGGTCTTGGCGACCGACTGTCAGCCTTTCCGGACGAATTGTCCGGTGGCGAGAGGCAGCGAGTGGCGATCGCACGGGCGCTGTCGACCGATCCGACCGTCATCCTGGCCGATGAGCCGACCGGCGCGCTGGACGAGACCAACGCGCTGACCCTGGTCGATGTACTTCGTGACCGATCCCGGTCGTCGGGCGCAGGGGTGCTGATTGCCACCCACGATCCATTGATTGCGGAGCGGGTCGACCGGGTGCTTCGCTTCGGTGATGGAAGACTGGTCGAGACACCTGATCCCGCATTCGTCGTGGTCGGCGAACGGCGGCGCGCATGATCGGTCGCCTGGCCGTTCTCCTCGGTCTAAGTCGCCGCCCGGAGCATCGCTGGCGGCGGATCGCGGTCGTTGTCGCGTCAACCTTTGCGACCGTGCTGATACTGTTCGGGGCCAGCTTCCTCATCGCTGTGGAGCGACAGGAGAATCGCCTGGAAGCGAGAACGGCTTACCTGGCGGTGACGAACTCTTCGTCCGACCTCCTGCTCGTCGCCCGCGGAAGCGTCTGGTACGGCGAAAACTTCGTGCCTGTCATGTGGATCGCTCCGGCGAGCGACGCCGATCCAGTCCTTCAACCGGGAACCGAACGCCTTCCAGAGCCGGGCAGCGCGGTTGTTTCCCCTGCGCTGGGCGATGCGATCAGAGGCGATCCTGACCTCGCTGCGCGGTTTCCCTCGTTTACCGAACTCGGCTCCGATGGTCTCATGGATCGAAACGAGCTCATTGCCTGGGTCCGGCCCGAGGCTCAGATCGATCCGGCGTCCGTCACCTATCGGATTGCTGGATTTGGCTCATCCGCCGACGGAGACCCATTTTCAAACTTTGCGGTGGAGACACTACCCAATCGTCGGGAGGCTGTCGTCGGTGTGCTGGGCTTCATTGTCCTTCCAGCCATGTTGCTCCTTTTTCTCGGCCTCAGCGCCGCGTCGTCCCTCCGTGCCGAGCGGATCGCCACGCTCCATCTTCTCGGTGCTGGCCGATGGTGGACGACCAGGTTGATCGTCGCGGAGAGTTTCGCGCTCGGGGCACCACCAGTCATCGTCGTCATCGCGATCTGGAGCGGCGCAGATGGCTGGATCAGCACCATTCCGATCCTGAACAAACGGTTGGTGGAAGATGACATGAATCTAGATTGGCCATGGCTGGTTGGCGGGGCGATCTTGCTGACCGGTAGCGTGGCCGGAATAGTCCTCGCTCAGAGTGCTCTGTCATTGATGCGAAAGCAAATAGAGGTCCGCAAGGCGCGTCGGTTCAGCATCGCGACGGTTGGGCCGGTCGTGCTTGTCCTCCCGATCGCAGTCACCATTGTGGCTGGGATCAATGGAAACCTGGACGCATTCTTCCTGGGCCTGCTCGCGACAGTGGTCTTGCTTCCCATCGTGCTTCCCGGTGCCGTTCAGCCAGTCGCCGCCGCGATCGCGGAGACACGTCCCGTTTCGGCCCTGCTGGCCGGACTTCGGCTGATGGCCAGCGCGACCAGGATTGGTCGGCCGTTCACGGTGCTCGCCTCGGTAGCCATCATCGTTAGCGTGTCGTATGGCTACCTGCAGGAGGTCAACGGCGCCGCATCCTACCTGACCGAGCAAGGCGATGGTCCCAGTTCGATAAGCGTCTCGTTTCGGGCTGATTCGCCAGGTACGGTCGAATCCCTCGCAACCAACCTCGCCCCCGCTGGTGTATTCGCGATCAGTACCGCTGTGCAGCGTGACGAGGGAACGAATCAAGTCACTGGTGACGCGACAGTCATCGCCGCCGATTGCTCGACGATCGCCGGTGCCCTGGGACTTGATGGAGCCGCCTGTGATCCAGGTCAACCGACCTTGCTGACAGGAGACATCGAGGAGCGGTTGAGGCTGGCTGGCGTTCAGGTGCCGGCGGTCGCTGACCCTGATTTCGTGATGGATGATTCAGCCCTCAGTCGAGAGGTCATCGTCCTGAGTTCCCTTCCGGAGGGTAACCTGCGACCCCTCGTCGAGGAGGCCATGCCTCTCGATCAGTACATCGGCGTACAGACATTCTCAGCCGGCACGAGCGGCATCAAGCCACCGGCGAAGGCCGCGTACGTGAACGCGGGAATCCTGCTTGCGATCGTGGTCGTCGCGCTTGCCGCCTATCTGGCGATCGTCGATCGGATGATCGCCACGATCGCCGACCGCTCGATTCTGACCGTACTCGGGCTGACCAGGGCCCAGCTGCGCCATGTGGAGATGCTGGCTTTCCTGATTCCTTACCTATCGATCGTCGGTGGGGGGATCCTGCTTGGGTGGATCAATCTCTGGGCGTTCCATCGGCTGGCAGGTGGTTCGCCTGAACTGGCGGTGATCGGTTGGACTGCATCGGCCGCCAGCTTCGGGGCAGTCGTTGGCGCACTGGCGATTGGCTGGCTTGGGGTTACGTCGGGTCGCTCCGACCCGTCTGAGCGGACCCGGTGGTTGACCTGAAGCCCAATGGCGAATCGAGACCTGATAGTCCAAACCGTTGAGAACAGGATGCACCCTCGCCGCGAAAGGCGAGGGTGCATCCCGTTGATCATTCGATGGTGATCGGTGCGCTATCGCTCCAGTGGCAGGGTGATCGTGGTGCCGGTCTCGACCGACTTGTAGGCGGCCTGGATGACTTCGAGGACCCGGCGTCCATCGTAGTGATCCTGGATCGGCTTGCGCTTGGTCGCGACGGCGTCGACGAAGTGGGCGATCTCGTCATCGAAGGTCGTGTCGCCGGCGTAGTTCTTCGCCGTCACGGTGGATGGCTCATCGAAGCCGCGCGGCTTGATGTGGGCCGTGACGCGATCTCCGTAGACCTCGCCTTGCGAGCCGACGAAGTGGAACTTCGCGTCGTTGGCCGGGAAGATGAACCCCTCGCCGGTGAAGATCTGGCCGATGCTGCCGTCCGCGAACTCAACGAGCACGAGGGCAGTGTCCTCGCCGTCCATCTGGGCGACGAAGGTGTTCATCATGGCGGTGACCTTGACCGGCTCGCTTCGCGCCAGCGCCAGGAGGATGTAGGTTGGGTGGTAGCCCTTGTCGATCAGGACGCCGCCGCCCATCGTCTCCTTGCTCGCACGCCAGCCGACCATGTTGGTGGCGACGGGCTCGCGGCCTGGAACGGACGACTTGTTGTAGCCGCCGGGGAACTCGTGGGAGCGGATCAGGAACGGCTTCCCGGCCACGCCCTGCTCGATCGCCCGACGACCGGCGATTAGCGCCGGATGGAACAGCTCGTTATGGCCCGACATGTACGTGATGCCAGCCGCGTCCACCGCCGCGACGATCTCGTCGGCCTCCTTGAGGGAAATGCACATCGGCTTCTCGCAGATGATGTGCTTGCCGTGCTGAATCGCAGCCATGATCGCCGCGGCATGGAGGTGATGCGGCAGGCAGATGTCCACGGCGTCGATCGGCGCCTCGGCGATCAGCTGGTTGAAGTCGGTGTAAACGACCGGCTTCTGGCCGTTGTGCTCGAGCGAGTCGGCGATCGCCTGGGCTGGCTCCTCGAAGATGTCCGAGATCGCGGTGACCTGGGCGGTCCCCGCCAACTGCTGCTTGTGCCAGCCTGGAGCGTGCCGGGCGCGAACGATGCCACCGGCGCCAATGATTCCAACGCGAAGCATAGGGTCTAATCCTCCCGCGGTCCGCGCGGATTCAAGGTGAACGGCACGCGCTCTCTGCACGCGCCCTCGTGCCGCCGGAAAGTGTCGCATATCCCCCGGTCGAAGATCACTGTTGATCAGTAAACCCTTTGCGGCCGGCGAACCGGACGACCAGGTCATAGAGGAAGCGGGTCCCATAGGCGAGGTCATCGACGTGGATCCGCTCGTTGTGGCCGTGGACGAGCGGCGCGTACTCGGCTGTCCGGTCGCTGGGCGGGAACGGGAAGAAGCCGTAGACCTTCACGCCGGGGATATTCCGGGCATCCGTCCCACCGGAGACCAGGAACGGAGCGACCTTCGCACCAGGGTCGATGGCGCCGATCGTCTCGGCGATGGCCTCGAAGAACGGCGAGGCTGGGTCGGCCATGATGCCGCTCTCCTCCGAGGTGAGTTCGACGGTGACGCCGTCACCGACCACCGTCTGGACGCGGTCCCGCCACTCCTTCGGGTCGGTCCCTGGCAGGATCCGCCCATCGACGTCCAGAACGATCTCCGACGGGATCACGTTGATCCGGTGGCCGCCGTGAATGATGGTTGGAACGGCGGTGTCACGCGTCGTCGCGCGCAACATATCCAGCGTGTCCTTGTCGAAAGGCAGCCCAAGACCGGCGATATCGTCCCAGGTTAGTTCCCCATCCGGAGCCTCAAGCAGCCGTCCGACCTGCTCACCCGCGGACGTTTCCAGTACCGGTGCGATGGTCTTCAGCATCTGGCGGACCGGCTCGGTCAGGCGCGTTGGAGCCGTCCAGGCGGTCAGCCGGACCAGCGCCTCACCGAGCCGGTGCATCGCCGTGTCGTCCAGCGGCACCGACGCATGCCCCGGTGAGCCGCTTGCCGTGATCCGGAGGCGGCTGGCCCCTTTCTCGCCGGTCTGGCAGAGGTAGAAGGTCTGGCCGTTGACACGAAGGGCGGTCCCGCCACCCTCATTGATCGCGTACTCGGCGTCGACTAGTTCCGGCCGGTTGGCCCAGAGCCAGCCGGCGCCCAAACCGCCACCGGTCTCCTCATCGGCGAAGAAGGCCAGGATCAGATCCCGGTCAAGGGTCAACCCCTCGTCGGCGATCGCCATCGCGACCGCGAGTTCGGCTGCGACGAGGCTCTTGATATCCAGGGCGCCTCGGCCCCAGATGTACTGCCCGGCCAGTTCGCCACCAAACGGGTCTCGCTCCCACTTGGTCCGCTCGACCGTCACAACATCGAGGTGGGCCGTCAGCATGATTGGTCGGGCCGTCGGGTTGGGGCTGCGGAGCCTCGCGATCAGGCTGCCCCGGCCCGGCGTGGCCTCGACGATCTCCGTCTCGAAACCAGCCGCCCGGCAGAATCTGGCGATGTAGTCAGCGGCCCGCGTCTCATGGCCCGGTGGATTCGAGGTGTCGAGCCGGAGCAGGGCCTGTAGGTGGTTGGCGGCGGCGAGCCCAAGATCGGTGTAGTTGACCGGGAGACCGGTCCCTTGTGTCGTCATCCGGGAAGCTCTTTCGTTCTGGACCGTTTCCGGTCTGTTCGGTTATCGGCCGGGCATGACCACGCGGTGGGTGTTACCGCTGCATGGTCGCACGGCCAACACGGTGACGAGGGCGTGGCGTGGCGGTGCTCAGGAACTTGTCACCCCGGAGTGGCCGGCGCGGCGGGCTTCGCTACGCCAATGAGCATGGCGGTTTCTTGCTCGATAGCCCCGGCTGGCAGGACGTGGAGTCCGCGAAGTGGCGAGAACAGGACGACCGGGATAGCGAGCATCATCCCGATCGCGCCGACGATGAGCGTGTTGCCGAGGCCAATCCAGCCGCCGAGCAGGCCGCCGGTCAGACTTCCGACCAGGGTGCCGGCACCGATCAGGGTCCGGGCGGTCGCGTTGACCCGGCCCTGGACGGCGTCGGCCGCGAGCACCTGCCGGAGCGTCCGCCCCCCGATATTGAAGATCGCGAGTGTCCCGTACTGGACGAGTTCGGCGGTGGCGAGCAGCGGGACGGCCATCGTCGGGAAGACGAACGCCAGCGGGACGAGGAGACTGGCCGTACAGCAGACCAGCATCGCCCAGACCATCGCCCGACCAAAGCCGAGCCAACGCTGCAGCGGCGCGCAGAGCAACGCGCCGACGACCGCACCGACGCCACCAAGGATGAGGATGATCCCGATCAGGACATCGGGCAAATCGAGCGTCCGGGTCATGAACAGGATGTAGACCGCCAGGAAGACGAAGCCGAACAGGTTGATCGTCGTACTCGCGAGGAGAGACGCCCGCAGGATCGGCTGATGGGCGAAGACCCGCAATCCCTCGTGGATTTCGCGCCCGGCCAGGCGTACCCAGTCGCCCAGAGTGCCGACTGTCTCGCTGTTCCCTGGCTGGCTGGCGATCCAGGAGTCTGCGGGAGAAGCGTCGCTGGGGACATTGCGCAGGATCAGACCGGAGATGATGAAGGACGCGGCGTTGATCGCGATCGCGAGTGGGGCGGATAGCACGGTGATCAGGAGGCCGGCCAGACCGGGGCCCGTCGCCTGGGCGGTGGCTGCGCTGGCTTCCAGCCGGCTGTTGGCGACGGTCAGGTCGTCCCGCCGCAGGACAGTCGGCAGGAGCGAGACCTGGGCGACCTGAAAGACAAGGCTGCATGCTCCGACACCGAAGGCCACGATGAGGAGTACCTCGAATCGCAGGTGACCGGTAATGGCGAGGAGCGGAATCACGGTGAGCAGGCCAGCGCGAAGCCAGTCGGTCGCGATGAGCAACGTTCGGCGCGGCCACCGGTCGACGACCAGACCCGCGAGAAGACCAAGAACCACGAACGGCAGCCATTCGATGGCGGTCAGCAACCCCATCTGGAAGGGCGACGCGTCAAGCGTGATCGCCGCGGTCAGGGGGAGAGCCAGCGCCGAGACGTAGATGCCGAAGTCGGAGATGGTCGACGCCAGCCAGATCCTCCGAAAGGCCTGGACCGACCAGATCGTTGATTGTTTGCCAGGGCGTCGGCGAAATCGGGCAGGCAGCCGCAGCGTGGGGCGGCAGCGGGACCACGGGTTGTGAGACATGAATCGATGTTCCTCGAAGGGAGGAACAAGGCGAATCGTCAGCGACGGTGAGCGGCCGTCCTGGGCATGACGAGTTCGCCCCGTTCGGCTGTCCTGCTGGGCGGTGCTCAGGACAGCCGGGGATCCATCATGCGCGTGTAGGGGGTGGCTCGCTTTTCCGGCAAGACCGGGCACGGCACTCGTCTCATGTCTTGTCTTTGCTCGGGCCGCAACTCAACGGTCTCATACTCAGCGTCGGGTGATGCTAACGCTGACAGGCTCGCCGCGCAATCGGAAAATCCCTGAGTGCACGTCTCGACATGCATGAAGCATCGAACGAATCGCCAGATCGTGGACTATTCTCAAGTTGCCGGGCGGGTTCAGCGCCCAGACCGGGTTCTCTGCCCGGAATTCGGAATCGACCAACGAGGCCGTGAAGATAGCGACTGACCGGGCGATCCGGGTAGAATCCCTCAGCATCGAACACGATGACTTTCTGCCGGGGTGGCGAAATTGGCAGACGCGCCAGACTTAGGATCTGGTGGCCGCAAGGCTTTAGGGGTTCGAGTCCCCTCCCCGGCACCTTTATAGAAAAGCAGGCGACGGAATGCGGGTCTATGGCCTGCCTGTCCTCGCTTTGTCACATCTTTGTCACGCCGCCCCCTCAAACCGCTGCTTTCGGGAGCGTGAGCAGGTCATCGAATGCGTCCGCCGCCTGCTTTTGCATGTCTCGCGTCACATGGCTGTAGCGGTCTAGCGTCATCGAGATCGAGGAGTGTCCAAGGCGCTCCTGGACGATCTTCGGATGAATGCCCTTCGACAGGAGCAGGGTCGCGGAGGTATGCCGCAGATCGTGAAACCTGATCCTCGGCACACCTGCCTCGATGACTAGACGCTCGTACCTTCGGGTTAGGGTGTTGACGTGAAGGGCGCCGCCGGTCTCATTCGTGAAGACGAATCCCTCGGGCTGCCAGATCGGTCCGAGGCGGAGTTGACGTTCCAGTTGCCGGACGCGATGGCGTCGGAGCGCATCAACTGCCAGTGCAGGTAGCGCAATCGAGCGGCGGCCGGCAGCTGACTTTGGCGTTCCAAGTTCCCATGTTCCACCGACGCCGCGGCTCAGGGTTCGCCTAACGGCCAGCGCCCCAGCCTCGAGGTCGATATCCTGCCACATGAGTCCGAGGAGCTCCCCGCGTCGCATGCCGGTCAGCAGGGCTAGTCGCCAGAGGGCATCCAAGTTGTCCGTCTCCGCAATCTGGAGTACCGCCGCGACTTGTTCCGCGTTCCAGGTCTGCATTTCAGGGGATGCCCGCCGGGGCGATGTGACCAGCTCGCAGACGTTACGGTGAATGAGTCCCCACCGTTCCCCCTGATCGAGCGCCCGGTGAAGGGTGCCCCCAATATGAAATACCGTGGTCGGAGACAGCCCCGCCGCTCGCCGGTCATCGAACAGGCGCTCGATATCGAGCGGGGTCAGTCTTCCGATCTGCCTGGCGCCCAGTAGGGGCAGGATGTGGAGGCGAACGGTGTCCTTGTACCGCCGGAATGTCGACGGTTTCACACTGGTCTCGGTTGCGGCCAGCCATCGCTCGCACAGGTCCCGCAGGGTCATCTTCCCGCCGTCCGCGACGATCCCGCCATCCGCCTCGGTCAGCTTTGCGGCGACGAGTGCCTGTACCTCCCGCTTGGTTGGGGCACTGATTCGGCGTTGTCGCCGCTTCCCCGTGACCGGATCTGGACCGAGATCGACGACCGCGTACCATGATGTGCCGGTCTTTCCGACGTGCTTCTGGATGCTGCCCTTCATCGCTCTCCCTCGTATACTGCGACGGTCTCTCCGTCCGAAGCGGTGAGGCGCTTGCGCCGCCGTCTGGGTCAGTCCTGGGCGGCGGTTTCGTTGTCCCTCTCCCGTTGCGCCCGGTATTCCTGAATGACCATTGGTTCCACGCCCAGCGCCGCCGCGAGCTTCGCCACGGTCGACGGACGCATGTCCTGTCCGGCCTCGATCCGGACGATCGTCTGCGTCGCGACCCCGGACTCCTCTGCCAGCCGGCGGATGCTCCAGGCGCGATCGCCCCGCAGATCACGAAGCCGCTGTGGGTTTGATCCCGTCATGTATTGTCCCTCTCTCGTCTTCATTGCGTGTCCACTGCGGTCCAGTATACCCGACAATCCGTATCCATATCGTTGACGGTGTATCCATTGTGTGCTAATATATATCCATTGAGGACGTGCAAGCGCCTCGCCGATTCGCCGCTAGGGAACTTCGGACCTTCCCCGGCCCAGACCACAGGAGAGATCGATCATGGTCACGACCACCCGCCCCGCCCCGGCCAGCCGCTGGATCGCCGCCCTGACCCGTGCCCGGCACGATGGCATCCGCCTCTATCAGGACCGCGACACCCGCGCCTTTCACGCCCTGACCGGCGACGGGCAGCGCCTCTACCCGGTCAGCCTCCAGGGCTGCGCCTGCAAGGCCGGGGAGCACGGCAACGTCTGCAAGCATCAGGCGGCGCTGCGGGCGGCGCTCGGGCTGCTGACCGAGACCGCGCCAGACCCGGAGCCGCCCGCTCCGGCGTCCCTGGCCCGGATGTGCACCAGTTGCCTCGACTCCGACTGGGCCCGCATGTATCTCGGCTCCGGCTTGAATAACTACACCTGCGTCCCCTGCGGCTGTGGGGCCGCTCAGGACGCCGCCTGACCTGAAGCCGGGCGCTGACCACGAACGGTCAGCGCCCTCGATCGAGAGGATCATGACGTGAACAACACCATCAGCGGCCGACTCAAGCTGTACGATGCCAAACGCGAGCGGGCACGCTTCGTCACGATCGCCCTGGTCCGCGGCCCGGACGGAGCCGGGCTGGTCATCCGGCCGGATGACGCCACCGATCTCGCGGCGACGCGGCTGGGCGATGGTCCCTATGTTCCGCTGGCACCCGACGTGATGGCGGCGATCGTCACAGCCCTTGGCGCTGCCGATGGGTCAGAGCCGACGGGAGACTGACGTACAGACCGCGAGAGAAGCGAGAGAAGGGGGGGCGGCCGACGTCGGCCGCCCCCCCTCGTATGCCCGTCCGTTTCTACCACTCTCACGGGTCCAGATTGTCGTCGTAATCGTCGCCTTCGAGCACTCACCGGATGTCCTCGGCACTGGCTGGGCCCGGACTATCCCTGTCGGGTTCCTGCGATCCTCGAGACGAAACGGAATTGCCCTCGACCCTTCTACCCGTTGTCGCGGGTTGCCAGGCCGGAGCTGAGCGGGGCGAACGGGTTGATCGGCAGTCCGCCGACGGCCGTGATCATCGTCAGGCTCCCGTCGTCGCCGACCGCGAATCCCTTGACCGTGCCCTCGAAGCTGTTGATCGCGTAGAGGAAACGGCCATCACTGGTCATTGCGATGTCAGAGAGGCCGACTCCCATATCACCGGCTTGTGGATCGAGCATCTCAAGGACGCCATCCGTCCCGATTCGGAAGCTGGAGATGACGCCTCGGCGTGACTCCTCGGACGCCACAGAGACGATGGGCGACGGCCCGAAGGCGGCGATGTAGGCGAACTGGCCATCCGGCGAGACGATCACCCAGCATGGGTCGGTCTCGCCGTATTTGACGGTCTCACCGACCGCCGTCAGGCGGCCGTCCGTGCCCACCTCATAGGATGCCACGCCACTTTCGCCCTCGAGCTGCTGGAAGTTCTCGCTCGTGATCAGTCGTCCCTCGGCGTCGAATGCGAAACCAAAGGGACCGAAGCCACTCGTTTCGTTGACGATGGGACCCTCAGCCACGCCGTCCTCGCCGACCGTGAAGGTGTCGATCCGGTCGGAGATCCACTGGGAGACGATCAGGGCGTCGCCCGCCGGGTTGAACGAGATCTGAGCGCAGGCCGATGAGGCTCCGCCGCTCAGTTCTCGCGTTGAACCGGGGATCGGCGAAAGCTCTCCGGTATCGGCGACGGTGAATCCCGTGATGCTCGGCAATCCACCCAGACAGAGACCGGCGCCCGTCTGGGTACCACCACTGTTCAGGACGTAGAGGATCCCATTGTTAAGCGTCAGGCTCGTCGGTCGCTCGCCGCCCGAGTCCTGGGCCTCGATCAACTCGAGCCCATTGCCAACGACATGGAAGACGGAAATCGTGTCACTGCCGGCGTTGGCTGCGAAGACGAGATCGTTGCCTCCGCCGAGATCGATCGGTGAGGACTGGCCCTCGACACTCCCGACGATCAGCATGCCGGACGATGCCTCGTACGCGCCACTGCCCTGGCCGTCGGTATCGAACCGGCCAGCGGGTGAGAGGCTCCCATCATCGGCACGATCGAAGGCGAGGACCTCGTTCCTCGTGAAGTTGTTGGTCAGCGTGTAGACGGACCCGCCAGGGATCACTGCGTCGGGCGTGGTGTCCTGGGCGAGGACGGGCAGGCCGCCGCCAAGGAGCAGCGTGAGCATCAGGAGCCCACTGAGCAGCGAGTAGCGGAGTCCGAGGAAACGGTGTATCGGGTTCTTTGTCACGGTCGTTCCTTCTGTGAGATTGCCGCTGAAGCAGAACTAGCTCAACTGCTGGCTTACCACTGCAATCGGTCGCTCGGCGCTGGTCACTCGCACCGATACGTACGCGGTTCGGTGGTCACGCCCCCCCCTTCGACTTCCAGAGAATCGCCGAACGACGTTGTCGGCTCTTGTCAGCCTAGCCGGAAGGCGTAAACGGGCCGGTAAATCCACGGTAACAAACCGGCAACAAACCGGTGACAAACCGATGATCGTCGGTAAACGGCGATTCTTGACGATCTGCTCCGGTCCGGTCCGGGCCAACCAACAGCCACGCGGCCCGACGGGATGAGGCGTCGGGCCGACCTGTGTCATAGCGGGCTGGCGATCGCGGCGGGCGGCTCGACGGTCAGATGACACGACGCCGCGATCGCCTCGAGAGAGCACCGCCACAAGACCCATGATTCGTCATCCAGCGGATGGTTCGAGGACGAGGACTCACTGGGCAGGACGTGCAAGTGAACCATGTGAGCCGGACGTTATGTATTCCGTGCTACCGAACGTCCACTGGATCCAGTACATCGGTCTCAGGCGTGGTCCTCATGTTGCATCCCTGTAATCCGTCGTCTGTTGGAATCACGAATGATCCATCAGCATGATCGTCGGATGGCTCCTGGAACGTGGCAACGCGACTCAGGCGTCTCGCCGGCGGAAAAACCAGTCGTCACCGACGAAACATCCCAAAGCCACGGTAATGTGCTGCGGTTGTTTGACGGCCGTGCGCTCCGCATCGGGCGTACGGCTCACAGGGAGAACGCGTCCATGTCAGTCCTCGAGACCCGCGCGACGAGCCGAATGGCGGCACGCCTGCAGAGCGGAGAAGACGGTTGCGAGACCGTCCAGTCAATCATCGACATCGCGGCAACGGCGGAGGCCCTCGCGGTCACGGCCCTTGGTGGCGCAATAGACAATGCCATCAATGGCCTGCTGCCGCTGACGGACGAGGCGATTCAGAGCCTGACGGCGGCCCGGGCGACCGAGCAGATCCACTACGACTTTCTCGTCGCGGCCGGCGCCGAGCCGCTGACTCTGACGTTCACGATTCCGGATGAGGCCATCCTGACCGACCCGGAGACCTTCCTGACCACACTCGTCTCGCTGGAGGAGGCCTTCATTGGCGCTTACCTGGCAGCGGCGCAGCAGTTCTCGATTCTCGGCGAGCCGGAGCTGGCCCAGGTCGCGCTCCAGATCGGCGCGGTCGAGGCCGAGCACCGGGCCGGCGTCCGATTCTTCGCTATTGAAGCCGGCTTCCTGACCGGAACGCCGAACGACGTCGCCTTTGAGAAGGCGCTGTTCGCCACGGTCGGAGAGGCCGCTGACCTGCTGACGGAGCTTGGCTTTATCGGTGGCGATGGCACCGCGGTCGAGTACCCCGGTCCCGGGGCGATCGACACGACCGGGCTGACCCAGCTTGAACCATAGTCCACGATCACCGCATAGCCAGATCAGCACCGCACAGCCCAAGACGGAGAGTGACATGAGCATTCAGGAATCGTTGCGTACCGTGAGTCTGTCTCGCCGCTCATTGATGGCAGGGGTCGGCGTCAGCGCGGTCGCCTTCACCACGGCCCAGTCGACGTTCCTCCGGGCACGTGCCCAGGAGTCCGAGAGTCTACAAGACATCCTCGATGTGACCGTGACCGTCGAGCAATTCGGCATCACCTTCCTCGGGGCCGGTCTCGAGGCGCAGCGCAACGGCGACTACGATATGCCGTGGCCGGAGCAGGTCGTCGCGATCGTCGAGGCGGCCCGTGCCCAGGAAGCCGCCCACCTCGCGGCCTTCGAGGCGGCTGGTGGCAAGTCACTGGTCGATAGCTTCACGATCCCACCGAACACGCTGCTGGTCTTCAATGACTTCTTCAGCGCGGTCGTCGATCAGGAGACGGCCGAGACCGCGGCCCAGATTGCGGCATTGCGCACCTTTACCGAGATGGGGCGGCCGGATCTCGTTAAGGTCGCCTTCCAGTACGGCGCCGAAGAGGCCGAGCACCGGGTGCTTGCCAATTACACTCGTGGCAACCGGCCCGCCAACGATCGTGCCTTCGCGGGAGCTCCCTATCAGTCAGTCAGTGAGGTCCTCGACTCGATGCGCGCACGGGGCGTGATCGACGGGGGAGGCACGGAGGTCGCCTATCCGGGACCAGGCGAGATCGATGATAGCAATATCACCGAGACCGAGCCAGGCGGTATTGCTGTCGCCTGCGGCCCAAGCGCCACGCCGGCCGCTGCGACGCCGCAAGCGTAGTCGTCCAATCGCCCCAAACGGGCCCCCAGGAGATGTCATGTTCTTTCACGTCAAGGAACTGCAGTTCGACGCACGTCCCGACCAACCGGATCCGCTCTTCGCGAAGCGACTCCAAGAGTTGCTCGGCGGCCAGATGGGCGAGATGACGGTCATGATGACCTATCTCTTCCAGGGCTGGAGCTGCCGCGGACCGCAGAAGTACAAGGACATGCTGCTTGACATCGGGACCGAAGAGATCGCCCACGTTGAGATGCTGGCAACGATGATCGGACGCCTCCTGGAGGCCGCCCCGGTCAAGGAGCAGGACGAGGCGGCAGCGGCATCCCCGGTGGTGGAGGGGGCGCTTGGTGGCGTGAATATTCAGGATCTGATCGTGGCGGCCATGAACCCGCAGCATCAGATCGTTTCGGGCCAGGGCGCCACGGCGAAGGACAGCATGGGTGTGCCCTGGAGCGGTGCCTACATCGCCGCCAGCGGCAACCTGATGGCCGACTTCCGTTTCAACCTCATGGCCGAGTCGCAGGGCAACCTGCAAGCTGCCCGGATCTATGAGATGACGAGCGATGCTGGCGTCCGCCGGATGCTGTCGTTCAACTTGGCGCGTGACATCATGCACCAGAACCAATGGCAGGCTGCGATCAACGAGCTGGTTGCCGATGGCTTCGATGAGTTCATCGTGCCGAACACCCTGCCGCTCGGCCGCGTCATGATGTCGCAGTCCCACACGTTCTGGAACCTTTCAGAGGGGACCGAGAGCCAGCAGGGTCGTTGGGCGCAGGGCGCGACGCCAGACGGCAAGGGCGAGTTCGAGTACATCGCAGATCCCAAGCCGCTGACGACCGACAGTGGCGACCTTCCGCCGGCCGATCCGCGCCTGCACGGGACAGCTAGGCAGCCGATGCCGCCTGTAACCTCGGGCGGTCCGACGCCAAACCCGGACAAGGCCCGCTAGGGCAAAAGCCTCAGCCGTTGCGACGTCTTTACCGCGTAGCGACCGCCCGCATGCAATCCACCATGCGGGTGGTCGCTCGTGGTGGTCATTAGCTTGCCTCACTTGGCTAACGGTAGTTCAGCGTGAGCGGCTGATCCTACACTAGTGGTCTGTCAACGATCATGTGTTGGGACGTGGCGTCCCCCTTCGCAGTGCGGCTCCCCTCTCCGGGCACCTGCGGAGCCGAAGCCGCTTCAGCGGGTGAGCGAGCGGGTGAGCCGGAGAGGGGCCGGGGGAGAGGTCTGCTCCGGACCAGCCAATCAGCCGTGACAGACCACTAGGCGCCGCCGATGGTTGAGAGCCGACGGGAGACTGACGTACAGACCGTGAGAGAAGCGAGAAAAGGGGGGCGGACGACGTCGGCCGCCCCCCTTTCGTATGCGCGTCTGTTTCTTCCACTCCCGCGGGTCCGGTTTCTCATCGTAATCGTCGCCTTTGAGCACCCAGCGGATGTCCTCCGCACTGGCCGGGCCCGGATGTACCGCCCCGGTCGCCTGAACGACGACACCGAGGGTTCCTGCGGCTGTGGGGCTCGGACCGCGGCCGTCGCGGCATGAACGACCCGCGCGCGCGGCGACAACCCCTGGACGGCAATGAACGTCCTGGGGCTCGTCCCAGTAGGCGACTCGCGCGAGACGATCGATGCCTCCCTCAGCCACGCTTGCAAAAGGTCCACGGCGGCGACGCGAAGGAGATTCACGTCACGCCAAGCGCCGGGTGCCCGACGACAGAGCCGGGTCATTTGACCGTTAGCGTCGAACGCTCCAGGTTCAGGGCCAGCAGGCGGGCGAGGATGGTGTCCTCTGGAGCGTCGGCGGGGACCTCGTCCTCTAGCCAGCCGTAGGCCGCCCAGACGGCGCGGTCCAGGGCGGCGTGGGCGTTGGCCAGCCAGGTCGGGCGGAGGTTGTAGAGGTTGGTCAGGGTGCGTTTCTTCAGCTCGGCCTCGGCAGCGTCGGGCGGGTTGAGCCAGTGCCGGCGCAGCTCGTCCAGCCGCCGGGCGGCGTCGCCGATGGCGGTGTGGCGCGGGTCACCGGTCGGCTCGTGGCCGGGCGCCCAGGGGAAGGGGAAGGTCTCGAAGCAGGTCGTCGGGGTGTAGCGCGGCCGGTCTTCCAGTGATGTCCCCATCCGCAGCGACCAGAGCTCGTGGGCGCGGGAGTGCAGCACCCCGAAGAAGTAGTCGTCGTCCCGGGCGAAGGCAATCAATTGATGGTCGGGCACGGCTTCGCCGTCGGTCCAAACGAACAACCGGTACTTGGCCACAGTGGGCGTGATGACGTAACGGGACAATTGTTCAAGTAATGCTCTCATCTGTTCTCTTGGGCGTTCATGTATCCACCACCGTCCAGTAGTTGAACGTCCTGCAATTCGACCCGGCTTGATAGCCTCAACGGCATATTCATAGGGCGCCTCATACAGTGCTGCGTCGGTCTCGGGCATATCGGTTCCAAAGTCCACGATCCACATGTTGCGCGGTCGGCGAGTAATATCGAGCCCGTTGACCCAGGGTTTCACTACGTCGCTGTTGGGTCGCCCATTGGTATTCGCTGGCAAGCCAAGCCACTTGGACGCCACATCGCCAGTGATGTCGAAGGCACCGCCCTTCGTATCCCCCATAAATCCGATGTTGAGGTTGCTAGGGAGCCGAGTCGCGCGCGTCACATCGATTGAACCAGTCAGGTCAGCGTTGATCCGTTCAGCAGGAACGCCGTCGAGCAGGCGATCAGTCTCGGAGCCATCATCGAAACCAACGATGCTGATGCGCACGGCAGCACCGTTGAGCACCCACGGTTCATCGTCCCAAGCCATGAAGATGTCACCGGACTGCTTGATCCGCTGAAGAACCCGTCGATTGGCGCCACCCCGGATGCTATTCGTTGAGAGGAGACCGGCTCGATTGGTCTCTGCTGAAATGATCTGCTCACGGGCCTTCTCGAACCAGTAGCAGACGAAGTCACTCTCACGGGCGACCTTCCCGCTATAGACACGGAACAGGTCATCAACATAGGCATCGCCAAGGTCCGCCCGGAGGGCCTTTCCGCCCAGGAACGGCGGGTTGCCGACGATCACGTCTGCGGCCGGCCACGCGGCCTCCCGGACCGTCCCGTCGGCCTCCCGGCTGAGCAGGGCGTCGCGGTGTTCGATCGTCTCCAATGGGTCGAGGACGGGGTCGCGGCGGCCGGTGAAGCCGTTGGCGATCCGCCATTGCAGGAAGCCGATCCAGACGACGACCTGCGCCAAGGCGTGGGCGTAGGGGTTGACCTCGATCGCGTGGAGCTGCCGGGGGCCGACCGTCGGGAACGGGGCCGGCAGGCCGTTGGCCGCGGCGTAGGTGATGACCTCCTTCTCCAGGTCCATCAGCCGGGCCAGCGCGACGTAGAGGAAGTTGCCGGAGCC
>JAABUN010000643.1_pt1 | contig 86803 bp, 85 predicted proteins | sample 5559311 | NCBI WGS metagenome assembly JAABUN01 (sample SAMN10711877, study PRJNA513370) | rock metagenome | isolation source: Antarctica rocks | place: Antarctica: Victoria Land, Siegfried Peak sud
ACAACCCACCTCCGGAGGGCGTCAGGAGGACAGGCGCATCTACGCCGATCCACGAAGGAACCTGATGGATCCCTTCCTGACACCTCCGGAGGTGCTTGTGAAGAGCTACCTCAACTCATATCAGCGGTCGATGTCGCCGACGACGTAGGTCATCGACGCCAGCACCGGGGCCACCTGCGCAAGGGTGCAGCCGGGCAGCACCGCCGGCAGCGCGGACACGTTGTTGAACGATGCGGTGCGCAGCTTCAGCCGCCACGGTGTCGTCTCGCCGCGGCTGACCAGCAGGTAGCCGTTGGTCCCGAGCGGGTTCTCGGTGCACGCGTAGGTCCACCCCTCCGGCACCTTGAGGATCCTCGGCAGACGTACGCCGACGGGTCCGGCGGCGGTGCGCACGCGTTCGGTGCAGGCGTCGACCAGGTCCAGCGACACCCCGACTTGATCGAGCACGACCTCCAGCCGGGCGGGGACGTCGCCATCGGCGCGCACGGGCACGCGGAGGACATCGGCCAGCTCGGCGTACGCCAGGTAGGGGTCGTCTCGGCGCAGGTCGAGGTCGACGCCGCTGGCGCGCGCCGCCGGCCCCGAGACCCCGTGGGCGAGCGCGGCCGTCGGGGCGAGCCGGCCGACGCCTGCGTGCCGGGCCGCCGCGGCCTGCACGGGCCCCGCGATGCCGGGCCAGGCGTCCCGGACCGCGGTGACGGCCGCGGCGAGGTCGTCACACCAGCCCGCTGGCACGTCCTCTCGCACACCACCCACCACGGTGAACATCACGTGCATGCGGCCGCCGGTGAGCGCCTCGAGCACGTGCAGGAGCCGTTCGCGGGCGCCGCGGGCCGCGGCTGCTGCCGGCTCGGCGCCGGGGAAGGCGCCGAGGAAGGCCAGGTGGCTGGTGACCCGCATCAGCTCGCACAGCAGCGTACGCAGCCAGGTGGCGCGTGGCGGCACCTCCAGCCCGAGCATGCGCTCGACGGCCAGCGCGACGCCGATCTCACTGCCCGCGGCGCCGAGCCAGTCGTGGCGATCAGACAGCACGAGGATCTGGCGGTAGTCGCGCACCTCGAACAGCTTCTCGACCCCGCGGTGGACGTACCCCACGACGGGCTCTGCGCTGACCACGCGGCCGTCGTCGAGCTCGAGGTGCAGGCGCAGGAGGCCGTGGCTCGAGGGGTGGTGTGCTCCGAGGTCGAGCACCCGGTCGGTCGGGTCGAGTGCACCGGCGGCATCACCCACCGCGACCGTCACCTCCACTGCGGCATCGTACGAGCGCGCGGCTAGCCTGCGCTGCGTGGACGACCTCTTCGCGGTGCCTGGCGCACCGTGGCGCCCGGTCAGTCCACGACTCGTGACCCTGCGCCGTGGCGTACTGGTCGGCATCCTCGCCGGCGCGCTGATCGGGCTGGGCGTGCTGGCCGGGGTCTGGGCGGGTGCCCGGTCCTGGCTCCTGGCCGGTGCCGGCGTACTGCTCGTGGCCGTGGTGCTCGGCTGGTTCCTCGCGGCGCGCAACGCCCGTAGCTGGGCCTACGCCGAGCGCGACGACGACCTGCTCGTGCGGCACGGTGTGCTGCGGCTCCGGCTCGAGGTGGTGCCGTACGGCCGCATGCAGCTGGTCGACGTGAGCGCCGGCCCGCTGCAGCGTCGTGCCGGCATCGCCACCGTCGCGCTGCGTACGGCATCGCCCGACACCCAGGCCCGGATTCCCGGACTCGAACCGGCTGAGGCCGCCCGGCTGCGCGACCGGCTGACCGAGCGCGGCGAGGCGCGGGCGGCCGGGTTGTGAGTCCGTCCGACACCGCGCCGGCCCGCCGGGTGCACCCGGTGACTCCGCTGCTGCGCAGTGGGCTGGTGGTGCTGGCGGTCGGGTCCTACCTGCTGCGTGGAGTGCTCGAGGGGGACCGCGCACCGGCTCTCGTCGTGGTGCCCGCCGCCGTCGCCGGTGCCCTGCTGCTGGGCCTGGTGTCGTGGTGGTTCACCCGCTTTCGGATCAGCGCCGAAGAGCTGCGCATCGACTCCGGTGTGCTGGTGCGCCGCCAGCGGCGGGTACGCATCGAACGGATCCAGGCCGTCGAGGTGGAGCAGCCCCTGCTGGCCCGGCTGACCGGCATGGCGGAGCTGAGGGTCGAGGTCGCCGGTGGCGACGGAGCCAAGCTGGCGTACCTGACGCTGCGCGAGGCCGAGGCGCTGCGGCGGACGCTGCTCGACCACGCCGCCACGGCACCGGAGCAGAGCCCGGCCCCGACGCCGGTGCTGTACCGGGTCGACGACACCCGGCTGTTCGCGGCCACGCTGCTGCGTACCGAGGTCGCGGCCACCGCCCTGGTCGCAGTCGCCGGAGCCACGCTCGCGGTCCGGGCGGGCCAGCCTGGGGGTCTCGCGGCCGTCATCCCGGTGGCCCTCGCGACCGCCGGCATCGCGTGGCAGGGCTTCGTCGGCGGCTTCGCCACCACGCTCACCCGCGCCGAACGCGGGCTGCGGCTGCGCGCCGGGCTGCTGGACGTGCGTACGCAGTCGGTGCCGACCGGACGCGTCCAGGGCGTCGTGGTCATCGAGCCGCTGCTGTGGCGTGCCCTCGGCTGGGCCAGAGTCGACGTCACGGTCGCCGGCGTGGGGGCCGGGGAGGAGCAGAATCGGGCCACTGGCGTGCTCGTGCCGGTGGCCCGCCGAGCGGAGGTGGACGCGCTGCTGCCGCTCGTCCTCGGCGGTGCCGACCCCGCCGACGTACCGCTCGGGCGGGCGCCACGGCGGGCCCGGTGGGTCGACCCGGTGGGCGCCGGTGTGCTGGGCATCGGCGTGGGGGAGCGACTGCTCGTCACCCGCCGCGGCGTGCTGATCCGGCGTACCGACGTCGTACCCCTGCCCAAGCCGCAGTCGGTGCACGTGACCCAGGGGCCGGTGCAGCGCCGGCTGCGGCTCGCCTCGCTCCAGGTGCACCTGCCGCCGGGCCCCGTGTCCGCGCGCGCGGCCCACCGCGACGCCGCGGAGGCGTGGGAGCTGGCCACTACTGTGACCGCATGGCCGACCGGCTGATCGCGGACCCGATCCTCAACGGGCCGTACGACGACCTCGGTTTCACGATCCCGTACTCGATGGGCGGCCGGACCCGGCAGTCGTGAACGCGCGGCTGCTCACGCTCTCCATCGATCCAGGTCCAGCCGCTATGTGCCACACCGGCGGTAGCGGGTTCCTGAGCGTGGAGAACACCGGGCCCAGTCGGTGAAGATGGGTGAGCTGCTCAAAGGCGCCGGGCACTACGGCACCCGGATCCCGAGGAGCGCGCACGCCGTGAGCAGGACTGGGTCGACGCTTTCACCGAGTCAGTGCGAGTGCTCGCCGGGTCATAACCGCCTGGTGGACACGGGGTCGACGACATACTCCTGGCCGGTGGGTGATCGCCACCTGAACACGCTGGGGGCGGTCTGGGTGAGGGTCCAGGTGCCGTGGGTCTTGATGTGGTGGTGGTGTTGGCACAGGGGTCCGAGGTTGCAGCTGCAGGTGGGTCCGTGTGGCCAGGGGACGGTGTGGTCGGCCTGGCAAGTCCGGGAGGGTCGCTGGCAGTACGGGAACACGCAGGTGGGGTTGCGCAGCATCATGATCTCGGTGACGGCGTCCGACGGGGTGTAAGCAGCGGATTCGATCTCGGTGTTGAGGTCGATGACCGGGCGGATGGTGACCGCGGTGGACCCGAGCAGGTCGGCGACGGTGGGCAGGGACACCACCTTGGTTCCTTCCAGCTCGGTGACCCCGTCGGGGCGCACGTGCACGTACACCGTCGTCGACCGCAACCCGGACGGGGTGCATCCGCCGCTGCCGGTGGTGTCGTCCGCGGTGCCGGGGTGGGTGACCGCTCGGGCGGCGGCGACCATCGCGGTGATGGTGTCGGGGTCGGCGAGCATGCCCAGGGCGCGGGCTCGGCGCTGCTGCCAGGTCTCCCGGCTGCCGTCGACCGGTCCCCACCCGGGCACCACGGCGCGTTGCAGTAGCCCGAGCAGCCGGGCGAGTTCGTCCAACCGGGTGTCGAGGCGGCGGGCGTCGACGGTGTCCAGGGTGCCGGCGATGTCGGCGTGATCATCAGCGGTGTGGTCGATCCAGACCTCCCGCTTGTCGCGCACCGCGGCCGCTCGGTCCTCGAGCACCTGCGGTTCCACGGTGGCGGCGATCTGGTCGATGATGCGTTCGAGCTGGGCCCTGGACGGGTGCGGCAGCACTGCGAGTACCGCGTCCTCCACTGCTGCGGCGGACTGCGCGGATAGGTTGCGGGTGCGGGCGGCGACCAGCCGGGCGGTGGGCAGGTCGCAGATCCCGGCCCACATCGCGCTCCGGATGCCGGGCAGGCGGACGTCGAGGTCGATCGAGTCGGCCAGGAACCGGGTGGCGGCCCAGGTGGTGACCCCGGTCGCCGCCCCCCATTCGGCGGCCGCGTAGGACCCACACGCGGGGGTGAGCTCACCGCCGAGGTGGACCCGTTTCTCGCTGCCCGCTACCAGGGACTCGCACTCAGGTGGGGGACCGGGCCGGTGCTCGACGAACCGGGCCGCGGCCCGGGTCAGCAGGGAGTCGGCCCAGCCCTGCTGGCGGCGTACCGCCGCGGCGTAGGCCAGGCACTCCACATCGTTCAACCCCGACGGGTCGACGCTGGCCAGCACACCGGCCAGTGCCTGACCGCCCGGCACCGCCGCCAGCGACATCAGCAGTTCGGGGTCACCGTCGAACGCCACCAGGGCACGAGCCTGGTCCTCGTCGATGGGCCTGGGCGGCGCCAGGATGGTGTTCAGTGAAGCCATTGGGCCATTGTAATCGAACATGTGTGCGAACGCAAGTCCGTACGTGGATATTGTGCACGCCGGGCCCGCAGCTGGTGTGGAAGGGCAAGGACGCCCAGGACGGCGAGGACTGGTCGTCGACGCACCGCCGATCTTCATCCAGGAGAAGGTCGACCCGCGGGTGCTGGTCGAGTCGTCCTGCACGGCCAGCTTCTCGCGTCCATGCCGCAGATCGTGGGGGCACTGCGCTCGAGCCCACGGACGATCATCCGGTTGCCCAACCCACGTCTGCGCCGCCGCGACCACATCGAGACGGTCAGGGACGCCCCTCGGGCGCCGGCAGTCGCACGACCGCGTCAGCTACTCCGAACGCTCGGCCGCACTCACATTCATCCATGCGGAGCTCCAACGTCGTGGGGTGCCCGAGCTCGCGGCGTACCTCGCGCCGTAGGCCCCCTTCACTTCGCCACGAACTCCGCCAGCTCACTGGCCACCACCGACCCCTCACGCGCGAACAGCGCCGGCTCACCCACCGGCGCGGGAACCTCCGCCGAGGTCACGGCCCCCGAGTCGCCGTACACCTCCCCCGACCACACGTGCACCCACCGCCCGGGCGGGAACGTCACCTCGACCTCGTCGGCCCCGGCGGACAGCACCGGAGCCAGCAGCAGGTCGGGGCCGAGGACGGTCTCGGTGTCGGCGGAGGTGCCGATGAGGCCGTCGACCGGGTAGCGGAACCACGGGTGGTGCTGTGCCGCCCCGAGCGGGTCGGAGGCCTCCTGCCGCCGTTTCTCCGGCGCCAGCGCAGCGAAGAGCCGCGTGGTCGCGGCCAGCTGAGAGGCCAGCGCGGCGTCGGTTGTCGGCTGCGCCGTCTCGCCGCGCCGGTTGCCGTCATGCGTACGCAGCACCGGCATCAGCAGCGACGCCTCACCCCACCGGGCCATCAGCTCGGCGTCTCGGCCCACGTCGGGCAGCAGCGGCAGGTCCAGGGCGGTGTAGCCGCCGACGTCGCCGTGGACCTGCGTCATGCCGCTGGCCGCCATCGAGTGCAGCAGAGCGGGCACCGACGCCAGGCCGTCCTCGGCCGACCAGTCCTGCAGCTGGTCGCCGAGCCACAGCGCATCCGCGTCGCCGGCCGAGGCAGTGGCGCCGCTGCGGTGCCAGACCAAGCCCTCGTCGCCGAGCCCGGAACGGCGCAGCGCAGCCGCGGTCACCCGCTGCCAGGCCACGGCATACCGGTTGACCCACTCCTGTCCGGTGCCGCCGTCGAGCACGGCGTCCGGCGGAGGGCCCTCGGCGAAGTCGGCCATCCAGCCTGACGCGCCCGCGCCGACCACCTCGTCGACCAGCACGTCCACCAGCCAGCGCCTCGCGGCCGGGTCCGACAGGTCCACCATGGCGGCCTCGAACCCGCGCTGGTCCAGCAGGTAGGTGCCTCCGCCGGAGTCACGCACCAGATAGCCGGCGCGCTCGGCCTCGGCGTACAGGTCCCGGCCACCGGCCGCGGCCGAGCGCGCACCGCTGTCGGGCGCCAGGAACGGGTTGGCGTACGTCAGGACCGGCACGTCCAGCTCGGACACCAGGCGCGACCACCCCGGATAGAGCTGCCGGTCGAGCGACCAGTTCCACTCCAGCCCACCGCCGATGCCGGTCGCCCGGTCGCCGGCCCAGTCCTCGACCCACACGGCGGCCAGCGGGACCCCCGCTGCGCGCAGGGCGGCCACGTCGCTGCGTACCTGCGCTGTCCCGCCCCGGGTCGCGATGATGAGACCTTCCTGTGCCCACGTCGGTGGTGGCTGCGCGGTGCCGGTCCAGCCGCTCTGCACGTCCAGGGCTTGCAGCGGCGTCGGCGCCGCGACGGCCGAGAACGCGGCGTGGTCGTTCCACACCTCCCAGACCATCGCGTCGGTCGGGCGTAGGTCGACCGACGCGATCCGGTCGCCCCGGTACGCCAGCGAACGGGACCGGCTCGTCACGTTGACCGCGCTCGTGACGTACGTCGTGTCCTGACCGCCTCCCGCGCCGGCGGTGAGGTCGGCCAGAACCGACACCGGCTGCTCACCACGCCCGACGCCCTGCTCGCGACTGACCAGCAGCAGCCGGCGTCCGCGCAGGTCGTAGGAGCCCGACTGCGCCCCGAACCCGTGCACGGTCTCGTCGGGGTCGAGCCCGGCGGTGAGGTAGAGCCGGTTCGACCCGTCGCCGTCGAGGCGGACGTCGACGTCCAACCGCTGGTCCGCGCCTGCGCTCAACCGCATCCGCCAGCCCATCACCCCTGAGCGGTCGGTGCCACTGAGCCGACCCGTCAGCACGAGCCCCGACTGCGTGGCCCGCACGTCGTCGACGACCTGATCGTTCCAGATGGCGGTCAGCTCGTCGCGGACCCGCAGCAGGCCGTAGTCGTCGCGGTATGAGGGCCTGCCCTCGGCGGCGCCCACGAACGCCGACCCGGGCGGGGTCTCCCACACCGGGGCATCGGCGGCCGGGTGCGTGACGAGCAGGCCGTCGTCGCGGACCTCCACGGTGAAGCCGCCGACGTCGTAGCTGCCGACGCCGGAGGCGACCACCAGACCCCCCTCGGGGAAGTCGGCGAGCTCGGTCGCCGGCGGCGGCAACCGCTGCCACACCGCTGCCGCTCCCAGCGCGGCCAGCACGGCGAGCACCACGAGCACCACGGCGACCCGGCGAGCCCACCGGCGGCGACCGCTGCTGGCCCTGGCGTTCACGTGGTCCAGCGTGCCAGCCCAGACTCGGGTGTGAGCAGGCACACGGCGCACCGACCGGCGTACCACGGTCCACGCACCTACCCTGAGCAGGCAGGAGAACTCGGCGCCACACCCGTACGAGGAGCCGCGATGAGCAGCACGACCCTCGGCGTCATCGGGGCGGGACGGGTGGGGGCGGTCCTGGCCGCGGCCCTGGCCGACACCTACCGCGTCGTCGCGTGCTCCGGCGACTCCGATGCTTCCCGCACCCGGATCGAGACGTTGCTGCCGGGGGTACTCCGCACAGACCCGCACACCGTTGCCCGCAGCGTCGACGTGCTGCTCCTCGCCGTGCCCGACGACGCGCTGCCCGGGGTGGTCGAGGATCTCGCCGCCGCCGGAAGCATCACCGCCGGTCAGGTGGTGGTGCACGTGAGCGGTCGCAACGGGGTAGGCGTCCTCTCGCCGGCCCGGGCCCTCGGTGCCCGCACCGTCGCGCTGCACCCGGCCATGACCTTCACCGGCACCTACGTCGATCTCGACCGGCTCGAGGGATGCGTGATGGCGCTGACCACCGACCCGTCGGCGCGCGAGGTGGGCGAACGCCTGGTGGCCGCGCTCGGCGGGCGCCTGACCTGGGTGGAGGAGGAGCGGCGCAGCACCTACCACGCGGCGCTTGCGCACGGGGCCAACCACCTGACCACCGTGGTCACCCAGGCGATGGACCTGTTGCGGCAGGCCGGTGCCGACGACCCCTCCGGCACCTTGCGCCCGCTGCTCACCGCTGCCCTCGACAACGCCCTGGCCTACGGCGACGCGGCTCTCACCGGCCCGGTGGTCCGCGGTGACGTCACCACCGTGCAGGCTCACCTCACCGCCCTCCACGAGGCGCTCGCCTCGACCGTCGACTCCTACCTCGCGATGGCGCGCGCGACGGCCGACCGGGCGGTCGCCGACGGCCGGCTGGACCCGGAACGGGCCCGTGCCATCACCGACGAGCTCGACACGGCGGTGTGGGAGGCTACGGCCGCCGCGCTCGCGCCTCCGGCCGGCCGCTGACGGCGCAGGAGCCGACGGCGTAGGGAGAGGCCGCTTCGGCGGAGGACGTCATGGAACCCACGCTCGCGCGAACCCTCGCCGAGCTCGACGAGGCGCTGATGCCGTCTCGGCTGGCCAACTCACCGGTCGCCCACGTGCCGACGATGGGCGCCCTGCACGCCGGCCACGAGAGCCTCCTGCGCCGGGCCCGGTCACTGGGTGACGCCCTGGTCGCCTCTATGTTCGTCAACCCGACCCAGTTCGCCCCCGGCGAGGACCTGGCCACGTACCCGCGAGACCTCGACGCAGACCTCGAGCTCGCGGCCGCGGCCGGCGTCGACGTCGTGTTCGCTCCCGATGTGGACACCGTCTACCGCGACGGCACGCAGGGCGGCGTCACGATCGACCCCGGCCCGTTGGGTTCGGTGTACGAGGGAGCGGCCCGGCCGACCCACTTTCGCGGGGTCCTCACGGTCGTGACCAAGCTGTTCTCGCTGGTACGACCCACGCACGCCGTCTTCGGCGAGAAGGACTACCAGCAGCTCGTGCTCGTGCGCCGCATGGTCAAGGACCTGCACCTGGGGGTGGAGATCGTCCCGGGGGCCACGGTGCGGGACTCCGACGGACTGGCGTTGTCCTCGCGCAACCGGCACCTCGACGCCACGCAGCGGGTCCGCGCGAACTGTCTGTCGCGGGCCCTGCGCGTCGGGGCCCGGCAGGCCGCGTTCGGAGCCGACGCCGCGCGCGCGGCTGCCGGCGAGGTGCTCGCAGACGCCCAGGTCGAGCCGGACTACCTCGCCATCGTCGATCCCGAGCTCGGCCCCGCCCCGCGGAAAGGGGTTGCACGGATGCTCGTCGCGGCCACGTTCGGCCCGACCCGGCTCATCGACAACGTGGGGCTCGTGCTCGGACCAGGCGGCGGCCCGCTCGACACCAGCCTCCCGCTTCCGACGACTCGACCAGCCCGCTGACACCGCTCGCTAACCTGCCCGCCATGGACGAGGCCAGCGAGGACATGCCCGAGCAGGTTCGGGTCCGGCACGACAAGCGCGCCCGGATGCTCGAACGGGGACTAGAGCCGTACCCAGTGGCGGTCCCGCGCACGGAGACGCTGGCGCAGGTCCGCCGCCGCTACGAGGTCGCGGGGCTGGAGCCCGACACGCGGACCGGAGACGTCGTCGCCGTCGCCGGCCGGGTGATCCACCTGCGCAACACCGGCAAGCTCTGCTTCGTGCGGCTGCGCGAGGGTGACGGCACCGAGCTGCAGGTGATGCTGTCGCGGGCCGAGCTGGGGGAGCAGGCACTTGACGACTTCAAGGAGCTGGTCGACCTCGGCGACCACCTGTCGGTGGAGGGCGAGATCGTGACCAGCCGCCGCGGTGAGCTGTCGGTGCTGGCGACGTCGTGGCGGATCGCAGCCAAGGCGCTGCGCCCGCTGCCGGTCGACCACCGGGAGCTCAGCGACGAGGCTCGCGTACGGCAGCGCTACCTCGACCTGGTGCTTCGCCCGCAGGCCCGCGAGATGGTCCGCGCCAAGGCGACCGTGCTGGCCTCACTGCGCCGCACGCTCGCGGAGCGGGACTACGTCGAGGTCGAGACTCCGGTGCTGCAGCTGACCAACGGGGGTGCGGCCGCCCGCCCGTTCCGTACCCATCTGAACGCCTTCGACCAGGACCTGCTGCTGCGCATCGCCCTCGAGCTCGACCTCAAGCGCGCGCTGGTGGGCGGCGTCGACCGGGTGTACGAGATCGGCAAGACGTTTCGCAACGAGGGCGTCGACTCCACCCACAACAGCGAGTTCATGATGCTGGAGGCGTACGAGGCCTACGGCGACTACCGCACGATGGAGACCCTGTGCCGCGACCTGGTCCTCGACGCCGCGCGGGCGCTCGGCCGAACGACGGTGCCCGCGCGTGACGGTTCGACGATCAACCTCGAGGCCGACTGGCAGCGCGCGTCACTGCTCGACCTGGTCAGCGACGCCGTCGGGGAGACCGTCGAGGTCGACACCGACGTCGAGACGCTGCGCCGGCTAGCGGCGGAGCACGACGTCGAGTTGCGCCCGGAGTGGGACGCCGCCCAGGTGCTCGTCCAGCTCTATGAGCAGATCGTCGAGCGGACGCTCATCCAACCCACCTTCGTGTGCGACTACCCAGAAGCGGTCAAGCCGCTGGCCAAGGCGCATCGCAGCGTGCCCGGTCTGGTCGAGGCGTTCGACCTCGTCGTCAACGGCGTGGAGCTCGGGCCCGCGTACTCGGAGATGAACGACCCGGTCGTCCAGCGTGCACGGCTCGAGGAGCAGGCCCGGCAGGGCGCTGCTGGCAATGTCGAGGCCAACGACGTGGACGAGGTATTCCTGCGTGCCCTCGAGCACGGCATGCCGCCGGCCGGTGGCATGGGCATGGGTGTCGACCGGCTGGTGATGCTGCTGATGGGCACCGGCATCCGAGAATCCATCCTGTTCCCGCTGCTGCGCCCCGCCCAATAGGTCTCCCAATGCCGGTGGCTAATCGCGGAAAATAACTCTGGCGGTGATGCTGCACACGGTTCTTGCGCTACGCTTCTCCGCCAAGGGCTGCAATTCGCTGAACTGCATTTCGCACGTTCATCGCGACACACCAGTGAGGGAGCATACCGTGGCACAGAAAGTACAGATCCTGCTCGTAGATGACATCGACGGCGGACAGGCGAGCGAGACCGTGGAGTTCGGTCTTGATGGCGTGACGTACGAGATTGACCTGTCCGACACCAACGCTCGCGCACTGCGCGACCAGCTGGCCTACTACATCAGCGAGGGGCGCAGGGTCAGCGGTCGCCGGCGTGCTGCTGGCGGGCGCGCGGGCGGACGTGGCCGGTCCGGCGGAGGCGCCGAGGCCACGGCAGCGGAGATCCGTGAGTGGGCCCGCGCCAACGGCCACGACGTCCCAGACCGCGGCCGGGTCTCGGCGGAGGTCAAGGAGGCCTACGCGGCCGCGCACTGATCTGATCCGGCCTTGTTCGCTGCAGGCGTACAGACCCGGTGGAACACCAAGGCGGACCCCCTCGTTGACTTCGATGTCGGCGCCAGGGGGTCCGTCTGGTTTCCCCGTCGCTAGCATGCAAGGGACAGGTGGCTCGCGCCGCAGCCCTTCGCCCGCACCGGTGAGATCAAGGAGTGTGCTGATGTTCGAGAGGTTCACCGACCGTGCGCGTCGGGTCGTCGTCCTGGCTCAGGAAGAGGCCCGGATGCTCAGCCACAACTACATCGGGACCGAGCACATCCTCCTGGGGCTGATCCACGAGGGTGAGGGCGTCGCGGCCAAGGCGCTCGAGAGCCTCGGCATCTCGCTCGAGGCCGTGCGGGCCCAGGTCGAGGAGATCATCGGCCAAGGCCAGCAGGCACCAAGCGGGCACATCCCGTTCACCCCGCGCGCCAAGAAGGTGCTGGAGCTGAGCCTGCGCGAGGCGCTGCAGCTCGGCCACAACTACATCGGCACCGAACACATCCTGCTCGGCCTCATCCGCGAGGGCGAGGGCGTTGCCGCCCAGGTCCTGGTCAAGCTGGGGGCCGACCTGAACCGGGTGCGCCAGCAGGTGATCCAGCTGCTCAGCGGCTACCAGGGCAAGGAGACCGCGACCGCAGGGGCCCCCGCCGAGGGAGCCCCCACCAGCTCGCTGGTGCTCGACCAGTTCGGCCGCAACCTCACGCAGGCCGCCCGCGAGGGCAAGCTCGACCCGGTCATCGGGCGTGGCCCGGAGATCGAGCGGGTCATGCAGGTGCTGTCGCGGCGGACGAAGAACAACCCCGTGCTCATCGGCGAGCCCGGCGTCGGCAAGACGACCGTCGTGGAGGGGCTCGCCCAGGACATCGTCAAGGGTGACGTGCCCGAGACGCTCAAGGACAAGCAGATCTACACCCTCGACCTCGGCGCGCTGGTCGCCGGCTCGCGCTACCGCGGCGACTTCGAGGAGCGCCTGAAGAAGGTGCTCAAGGAGATCCGCACTCGCGGCGACATCGTGCTGTTCATCGACGAGATCCACACTCTCGTCGGCGCCGGTGCGGCCGAAGGCGCGATCGACGCGGCGAGCATCCTCAAGCCGATGCTGGCCCGCGGCGAGCTGCAGACGATCGGTGCCACGACCCTCGACGAGTACCGCAAGCACCTCGAGAAGGACGCCGCGCTCGAGCGGCGCTTCCAGCCCATCCAGGTGGCCGAGCCGTCGATCGCCCACACGATCGAGATGTTGAAGGGCCTTCGGGACCGGTACGAGGCGCACCACCGGGTGACGATCACCGACGAGGCGCTGGTCTCCGCCGCCACGCTCGCCGACCGCTACATCTCCGACCGGTTCCTGCCCGACAAGGCCATCGACCTCATCGACGAGGCTGGATCGCGGCTGCGCATCCGCCGGATGACCGCACCACCGGACCTGCGGGAGTTCGACGAGAAGATCGCCGACGTCCGCCGCCGCAAGGAGGGTGCGATCGACGCGCAGGACTTCGAGGCGGCTGCCTCGCTGCGCGACGAGGAGAAGAAGCTGATCGCGGCCAAGAACGAGCGTGAGATGCAGTGGAAGGCCGGCGACATGGACGTCGTCGCCGAGGTCGACGAGGAGCTGATCGCCGAGGTTCTCGCCACCGCCACCGGCATCCCGATCGTCAAGCTGACCGAGGAGGAGTCGGGCCGCCTGCTGCGCATGGAGGACGAGCTCCACAAGCGAGTCATCGGCCAGGACGAGGCCATCAAGGCGCTCTCCCGGGCGATCCGGCGCACCCGCGCCGGCCTGAAGGACCCGCGCCGCCCAGGCGGTTCGTTCATCTTCGCCGGGCCCTCCGGTGTCGGGAAGACGTGGTTGTCCAAGGCGCTCGCGAACTTCCTGTTCGGTGAGGACGACGCACTCATCCAGCTCGACATGAGTGAGTTCTCCGAGAAGCACACCGTCTCTCGGCTGTTCGGTTCTCCCCCCGGCTACGTGGGCTATGAGGAGGGTGGGCAGCTCACCGAGAAGGTGCGGCGCAAGCCGTTCTCGGTCGTGCTCTTCGACGAGGTGGAGAAGGCACACCCGGACATCTTCAACTCGCTCCTGCAGATCCTCGAGGAGGGTCGTCTCACCGATTCCCAGGGTCGGCTGATCGACTTCAAGAACACCGTCATCATCATGACCACGAACCTCGGCACCCGTGACATCGCCAAGGGTCTCAACCTCGGTTTCGCCCAGGTCGGCGACATCGCCGGATCGTACGAGCGGATGAAGAACAAGGTGTCGGAGGAGCTCAAGCAGCACTTCCGCCCGGAGTTCCTCAACCGAGTCGACGAGATCATCGTGTTCCCGCCGCTCACGCAGGACGAGATCATCTCGATGGTCGACATGATGCTCGGGTCGGTCGAGAGCCGGCTCAAGGACAAAGACATGGCCCTCGAGCTCACTCAGGCAGCCAAGGACGTGCTCGCCAAGCGCGGCTACGACCCGGTCCTCGGCGCCCGACCGCTGCGTCGTACGATCCAGCGCGAGATCGAGGACGTGCTCGCTGAGAAGCTTCTCTACGGAGAGGTCCGGCCGGGCCAGATCGTGCTGGTCGATGCGACCGGCGAGGGGTCGGAGGCGGTCTTCACCTTCGCCGGCACCGCCAAGTCCGAGTTGCCCGACGCACCGCCGGTGGAGGCCGCAGCCACTGAGTGACCCGTGCCGCACCCCAGGGGCGTTACCAGGGCAGCACCAGCGTCCCTCGTCGGCAACAATGGGGGCGACCCGCGCACGGGCGCGGGCAAGAGCGGAGGATCGGCTGATGGAGTGGTGGGGCTGGTTGATCGTGGCGCTCGTGGTGCTTGCGCTGCTGGCCGGGCTCGTGCTGGCCGTGCAGGCTCGTCGTCGCAGCGGCGGGGTCATAGCGGCTGGCGGCCGAGGTCGTCGAGGCAACCGCGCATGAGCCGGCTCATGCTGGCGACCGAGCTGGTCAAGCGGCCGGTCGTCACCCTCGCCGGCGAGGACGTGGCGCAGGTCAAGGACCTCATCTACGAGCAGTCCGGTGGCTCCATCGGTGGCTTCACGCTCAATGGCCGAGGTCTGCTCGCCGGGCCCCTCAAGACCGCGCTGGGCTGGGAACGGGTGCTGAGCTGCGGCCTCGACGCGGTCATGGTGTACGACGAGGGGGCCCTGGTCGACCGGGAAGACGTGGTGGCGCGCGCCGACGTACGCGAGCGGGACGTCTTGGGCTCACGGGTGCTGACCGACACCGGCACCGACCTCGGCAAGGTCGTGGACGTCGTGCTCGAGGTGGGCGAGGTCGCCGACGTGGTCGGCTACGAGATCGCCTCGAACCCCGCCATGGGCAAGGACGAGCGCAAGGTGCTCATCCCGCTACCCGACACCCTGGCCGTCTCCGGAGAGGCGCTGATGGTCCCGGCAGAAGCGGTCGACTTCGTCTGCGACGACCTCGCCGGCTTCGGCGCCGCGGTCGAGGCGTTCCGCGCGAGGCTGAGGGGAGAGGGCTGATGCTGTTCAGCGTGGCCAGGTCGCACAAGGTCATGAGCACGCAGTCGGCCACCACCGTCGCCAAGGTCGCCGGCTTCATCGTCGACCCGGCGGGTCCGCGCGTCCTGGCCCTGCGGCTGGCCAAGACCCACGGCAACGGTGACACCTTGCACTGGGAGGACCTGGTGGGCTTCGGACCAGATGCCGTCACCGTGGCCGGGGAGGACGCCCTGACCACCGCCCGTGGCCGGGCGGCTGAGCTGTCGGGCAAGCAGTTCGAGCTGCTGGGCAAGCGGGTGCTCGACGACCGGGGCGACGAGGTGGGGCAGGTCCAGGATCTCGACTTCGACCCGGAGACCGGTGCGATCACCACCGTGCTCACCTCGCAGGGGCCGATCGAGGGTGACCGGCTGATCGGCTGCGGGTCCTACGCGGTCGTCGTCAACGCCGCACCCGCCTGACCGTCTCAGTGTGGGAGCGCGAACAGGTCGCCGGTCAACCGCTCGACAAGGCCGTCCGCGACCAGGCCGTCGAGGGCGCGGTCGCGCTGAACCGGGTCCGGCCAGGCCGCCTCCAGCGCTGACCGAGGGACCGAGCCGGCGGTGTCACGGAGCACGGTGAGCAGCCGACCCCGGCACTGCCGGTCCGTGCCGTGCCAGCGTTGGGTACGCCGCGGTGGACCCTCGTACGGCGGCGCGCCGCTGCGCCTCCAGCGGCACAGGTCGGCCACCGGACACGTCGGGCAGCGGGGCGCAGACGCGGTGCACACCAGGGCCCCGTGCTCCATCACGGCGACCCCCCACGCCGCCGCCACCGCTGGCTCGGTGGGCAGCAGCGCGGTCGCAGCGGCCCGCTCGTGCGCGCGCAGGGACGGCGGCGGACCCGCCTCGCCCCCGAGCACCCGGGCGAACACCCGGCGCACGTTGGTGTCGAGCACGAGGTGGCGTTGGCCGTACGCGAACGAGGCGACGGCCGCCGCGGTGTACTCCCCGACTCCCTGCAGCGCCCGCAGGGCGGCGACGTCCGCCGGCACCTCGCCGCCGTGGCGGTCCACCACGGCCCGGGCGGCCGCGTGCAGCCGCAGTGCCCGGCGGGGGTAGCCCAGGCGACCCCAGGCCCGTACCGCATCGCCGCTGGGGGCCGCCGCCAGATCGGCGATTTTCGGCCAACGCTCCAGCCACGACGCGTACACCGGGAGCACCCGGGCCACCGGCGTCTGCTGCAGCATCACTTCCGACACGAGCACCGCGTACGCGCTCACGCCGGGCCGACGCCAGGGCAGGTCGCGCGCGTTCGCGGCGTACCAGTCGAGCAGTCGCCGGCGCAGCAGCACGGGGTCGGCAGGTGTCATCGCCCGGGTGATGATGCCACGTCGACAGCCTCTGCCTGCGCGATGGCGTACGCGGCGTTGACCAGGCCGATGTGGCTGAAGGCCTGCGGGAAGTTGCCGAGCAGCTGGCCGCTGTCGGCGTCGACCTCCTCGGCGAGCAGACCGACGTCGTTGACGAACGCGACGGCGGACTCGAACACCTCCCGGGCCCGCTCCACCCGGCCGGCCAGGGCGTACGCCTGCGCCAGCCAGAACGTGCAGAGCAAGAACGTCCCCTCGTCCCCCTCCAGCCCGTCGACGCCCTGCTCGGCGCGGTAGCGGTAGACCAGTCCGCGCTCGTCGGTGAGCCGCTCGTCCACCGCCTCGAGCGTGGCCAGCACCCGGGGGTCGTCGGCCGGCAGGAAGCCGACGATCGGCAGCATCAGGTTGGACGCGTCGAGATCGTCGGAGCCGAAGTACTGCGTGAAGGACCGCGCCGTCTCGCTCCACCCGTCAGTGAGCACGGCCTCGTGGATCTCGTCGCGGATCCTCGACCAGTCGCCCACCCGGTCCTGGGCGTCGATCACCTCGGCGAGGCCGATCGCTCGGTCGAGCGCGACCCAGCACATGACCTTGGAGTACACGAAGTCCCGTGCCTGGCCGCGCACCTCCCAGATGCCCTGGTCCTGCTCGCGCCAGCGGACGGCCGCCGCGTCGGCCAGCGCGACGAGGAACGCCTTGGTCTGCCCGTCGAGCTCACCGAGGGTGTCCCGCAGGCGGAAGGCCGCATCGAGCAGCTCGCCGTAGACGTCGAGCTGCTGCTGGGACCAGGCGCCATTGCCGACCCGGACGGGACGACTGTCGCGCCAGCCGGACAGGTGCTCGAGCGAGCGCTCGCTCAGGTCGCGTTCCCCGCCGATCCCGAACATGATCTGCAACGGCTGGTCGCGGCCGACGACCGAGCTCGCGGTCGCCGTGGTCATGAACGCGAAGAACTCCTCGGCCTCGTCCGGACAGGCCGCCACCCACAGCGCCTCCATGGTCAGGCTGGCGTCCCGGACCCAGGTGTAGCGGTAGTCCCAGTTGCGCTCGCCGCCGATCGTCTCCGGCAGCGACGTGGTGGGCGCCGCCACGATCGCGCCGCTCGGCTGGTAGGACAGCCCCTGCAGCACCCGGCCGCTGTGGTGCACCAGACCCGCCCATGGACCCTCGTACGCCTGGTGGACGGTCGACCAGGAGCGCCAGGCCTCGACCGTCGACCCCAGACTGCGCGCGAGCTCGTCCTGCGACCAGGTCCGGGCCGGCTCCTGCCCCAAGGTCGAGCGGTGCAGCCCGAAGTGGAAGGTCTGGCCCTCGCGCAGCCGGACCGCGGCGGATGCGGTCGCACGCTCGATGGACATCTCGACGGGGCTGGTGAGCACCAGCCACTCGGCCCCCCCGCGGGCGGTGACGCCGCCGTCTACTACTCCCAGCAGTGGGTGGATGAGGCCGAACTCAGGCCGCGGCGAGAACTCGATCTGGACGTCGATCTCGCCGCGACGGCACTCCACGCGGCGGACGAGCAGGTGGGGCGATGACCTGCCCAGCTCGTGGACGTCATCGTCCTCGCCGACGGCGAGCAGGTCGGTGAGCCGCAGGTCCCCCTGCTGTGTGGTGAAGGTCGTCTCGAGCACCAGCGTCCGGTCGAGGTAGCGACGGGTGGTCTCCGCCTCGCCGGCCGGCCGGATCGACCAGTGTCCCGCGGCGTCGTCGAGCAGCCGGGCGAACACCGCCGGGCTGTCGAAGCGGGGGAACGTGAGCCAGTCGACCGAACCTGCCGACGTGACCAGCGCGGCACTGTGCCGGTCCGACAGCAGCGCGTGCTCCCCGATCGGGACCTGCGACATCGAGCTCACGTCCTCACCGCGGTTCGGATCGCCCGCATGGGCCACCACGGAGTGGCTCCCGGACGGCGACCGTACCCCCGGTTAGCGTGACCGGCATGAGCACCTTCGTGCGCCGGTCCAGGCGGCTGCCCGCCCGGGTGTACTGGGTACGGCGCGGGCTGCTCCTGGCGGTGGTCCTGCTGCTCGGCTGGGGCCTCGCGCGGTACGCAGGCGCCGATCCCGCCCCCGAAGCGGTCGCTCCAGGTCCCGCGAGAGCGGCGGCCGTGCGGATCGCCGGGGCAGGGGAGGGTGCGACCGTCAGCATGTCACCAGCGCGGTCGTCCGACAGGCGGCCCAGCCGCGCCTCCGATCGGCCGCAGCGGGTGCGACCGGTGCTGGGCGCACCGGCCGGTGCGTGCGACCCGGCCGCCGTGACCGTCACTCCGAGCGTCGGCGGACCGGTCGTCGCGGGCACCGGGGTCCTCCTGCAGCTTCGCCTGGCGGTCACCGCCGAGCGGGCCTGCAGGGCGCACCTCGGGAACCGGCTGCTGGTTCAGGTGGCGCGCGACGACGAACCGGTCTGGACCCTCACGGACTGCCCGTCGGCCCTGGCCACCGACACGGTGGTGCTCCACCCGGGCTGGATGAGCGTGATCGACCTGGCGTGGTCGGGACGCGCCTCCAACGCCAGATGCTCGGTGGAGACGGTGCCGGCGCGGCCGGGCACCTATCAGCTGCAGGCCGCGATGCTGGGCGGCGAACCGGCGGTGGTGGGCCTCGAGGTCGTCGGGGATGCGGGCAGCACGAGCGACGAGCCCGGTCAGACGTAGCGCTCGAGGATGCTGGACTCCGCCAGCCGCGAGAGGCCCTCCCGCACGCTGCGTGCGCGCAGCTCGCCGACACCCTCGACGGCCTGCAGGTCCTCGATTCCGGCCGCCAGCAACTTCTGCAGCGTCTCGAAGTGTTCCACGAGCCGGTCCACCACCGTGGAGGGCAGGCGTGGCACCTTGGCCAGCAACCGGTGCCCACGGGGTGACAGTGCACCGTCGAGGTGCTCGGCACCGCCGTGACCCAGGGCTCGCGCGACCCCGCCCACGTCGACCAGCTCGGTGGAGTCCAACCCGGACAGCTGGTCGAGGATCTCCGCCTGCGTCCGGGCCCGGCGTCCGGTCGGCATGTAGTCGCGCACGACCAGCTCGCGCTCGAGGTCCACTCCGGTCACCAGCTCGTCGAGCTGTAGCGACAGCAAGCGGCCGTCGGCGCCCAGCTCGAGCACGTAGTCCTCGATCTCGGCGGCGATGCGCAGCACCATCTCGAGGCGCTGCGCGACCACGGCGACGTCGCGGACCGTGACCAGGTCCTCGATCTCGAGCGCGGCGAGGGCCCCGGAGACCTCGTCCAGGCGCAGCTTGTAGCGCTCCAGGGTGGCCAGTGCCTGGTTGGCGCGGCCGAGGATGGCCGCGGAGTCCTCGAGGACCCTGCGGTCGCTGTCGACGTACAACGCGATCGTTCCCATCGACTGTGACACCGAGATGACCGGATGGCCGGTCTGCCGGGCCACCCGGTCGGCGGTGCGGTGACGGGTGCCCGCCTCGTCGGTGTGGATGCTGGGGTCGGGCATCAGGTGCACGGCCGCTCGCAGGATCCGGGCGCCGTCCTTGTCCAGCACCAAGGCGCCGTCCATCTTGGCCAGCTCGCGCAGGCCGGTGGCGGTGAAGGGGACGTCGAGCGCGAATCCGCCGGTCGACAGGCTCTCGACCACCTTGTCCGAGCCGAGCACGATGAGCGCCCCGGTACGACCGCGCAGGATCCGCTCCAGCGCCTCGCGCAGCGCGGTGCCCGGTGCGACGGTCGCCATGACGGCGCGAAGCCGAGGGTCAGCGGCGCCGGCCGCCCCCCGCTCCATGCTGGCCACGCCCACCCCTGGCAGTCTCGAAGCCCGTCAGCCTGTGATCTCGAACGCTAGGAGTGTAAGGCGTCGGGCTACGGCTCCACGACCGACAGGCGGGGCGTACGGGGGCGGCCGTGGTTGGGCGCAAGCGTGGTGCTGGTGGGGCCCGCCACGAGGCCGAGGATGCGCAGCGCGGCGCCGACGTCGGGGACGGGGATCACCTGGAGGTCACCGACGCCGCGCGGTGTCGGTGCCGGACCGAGGTCGGCCGGCACGAGCGCGTGCCGGAAACCCAGTCGGGACGCCTCCCGCAAGCGGTGCTCGAGCCCGGCGACGCGCCGGACCTCCCCCGCCAGGCCGACCTCGCCCAGAGCCACCAGGTCGGTGGGCACGACCTTGTCGCGGGCGGCGGACGCGGTGGCGACGGCCGTGGCCAGGTCGCAGGCCGGCTCGCAGAGCCGCGCGCCACCCACGGTGGCGACGTAGACGTCGGCGCAGGCCAGCTGCAGCCCGGCCCGGCGCTGGAGTACGGCAAGGACCATCGCCGTACGGGCGTTGTCGACGCCGCTGGTCGCCCGTCGAGGCGAGGCGAGCGCCGACGGTGCGACCAGCGCCTGCACCTCGGCCAGCAGTGGCCGGCGCCCCTCCATCGTCACCGTCACGCAGGTGCCCGCGACGGGCTCGTTGTGGCGGGAGACGAACAACCCGGTGGGGTCGGTGACCTCCACGATGCCATCCCCGGACAGGTCGAAGCACCCGATCTCGTCGACCGGGCCGTAGCGGTTCTTGACCGCGCGCAGCATCCGCAGCCGGGAGTGGCGCTCCCCCTCGAACTGCAGCACCACGTCGACGAGGTGCTCGAGCGTGCGAGGTCCGGCGACCGAGCCGTCCTTGGTGACGTGGCCGACCAGCAGCGTGGCGATGCCTCGGCGCTTGGCCACCTGCACGAGCGCCGCGGCGACCTCGCGAACCTGGGTCACACCGCCGGGCACCCCGTCGACCTCGGGCAAGCCGATGGCCTGGACCGAGTCCACCACCAGAAGCGACGGCCGCACCTGCTCGACGTGGCCGAGCACCGCGGCCAGGTCGGTCTCGGCGGCGAGGAACAGCGTCGGCTGCACGGCGCCGGTGCGGTCGGCGCGCAGGCGCACCTGCGCCGCGGACTCCTCGCCGGAGACGTAGAGCGTGGTGGCGCCGCGCCGCGACCACTGCGCGGCCACCTCCAACAGCAGCGTCGACTTGCCGACGCCGGGCTCCCCGGCCAGCAGCAGTACGGCTCCTGGCACCACCCCGCCGCCGAGGACCCGGTCGAGCTCGGCCACTCCGGAGCTGGCGGCGCAGGATCCCTCGAGGGCGACCTCGGTCATCGGCCGGGCCCGGGCGGTGACCGGTCCGGCGGTCGTGCGCCCGGCCGGGGTGCCACCGACCTCCTCGACGGTGCCCCACGCCTGGCACTCCCCGCACCGACCGACCCACTTGCCGGTCTCCCAGCCGCACTCGGCGCAGCGGTGCACCGACCTGGCCCGGCGGGCCGCGGGCGCGCTGGGCCTCGTCATGCCTGCACGCTAGGACATCCCCCCGACACTCCCGCGGACGTCGTCCACAACCCGCGGGTCCTCACCAGTGCCGCCACCACAGGTTGACCGCGTAGTCGACCTCGAGGCCGAGGTGGTCGGCCAGGAAGCGTTCTGCGTGCTGAGCGGCGAACTCGATGCGCACGACCCGCTCGAGGTCGCTGCGACGGTCGAAGCGCCACACCATGTCGACGGGCGTACGCGTCCAGCCGCGCGCGGACCAGAACCGCTCGACCGCGACCGGGTCGTACGACGGCAGGGCGGCGCGGAACCAGGCGCCGAAGGTGCTGCGGGTGCCGTCGTTGTCGACGACGAAGGCCGTACCGCCACGTCGTACCACCCGGTCGAGCTCGCAGAGTCCCGGCTCGCAGCCGGGGCCGAAGAAATACGCCCACCGGGCCGAGACGACGTCGACCGACGCGTCGGGCAGCGGCACCTGCTGTGCGGTGCCCTGCAGCACTCGTACGTGTCCCAGTCCGGCGCACCGCAGGTGCGCGAGGGCCGCCAGCCGGGGGTGTGGCTCGACACCGACGACGAAGGCGGCCGTCTCGGCCCACGCAGGCAGGTGGAAGCCGGTGCCGCAGCCGAGGTCGAGGAACCGGCGTCCACGCCAGTCGGCGACGGCGCGCATGGCCTGCTCGATGGCGCCTTCGGGGTCGACGGCACGGTTCTCGACCTCGTACGCGTCGGTGTGGTCCCAGATGTTGGGGCTGGGCACCGTGCCCCGCGGCAGCCGCCGGCTCAGATGCTGACCTCGCCGGTGGGCGTGGAGAAGGAGGCGCTGAGCACGCCGGGCGGGCCGTCCGGGGCAACCCAGCGCACCTCGAGATCACCGAGGGCAGCAACCGCGGGTTCACCGAGCCAGTCGGCCACCCGGCGGGGCTCACCGGCGATCTCCAGCGCGCTCAGGGCGACAGCGCCACTGGCACCTGCCGACGGGTGGTCCGCCGGGTCGACGTCCCACTGCACGACCATCGGTAGCTGGGGATCGGTCAGCAGGTCCCGGGCCCCGAGCTGGCGCCATCGAAGGTCGAAGCCGTCCGGCCGGTGCCGGTTGCCGGGCACCGAGGGCCGCCCGAGCCGCTGCTCGACCGGGGTGATGTCGTCGACCGAGACCACCCAGGCGATCCAGCCTCCGCCGAGCGCGGAGCGCCGCCGGACCAGCTGCCCGAACGGCGCCTTGTCCGAGGCCGGGTGGTCGAGAACGGCCACGACCTCCAGGTAGGTGTTCTTCGCCAGCGGCAGCACGCGGTTGACGGTGCCGAACCGCGGGTGCAGCCCCCCGTCGACGAAGTCCTCCCCGAGGAGGGCGCCGAGCCGGCGGGCGGTGGAGTCGAGCCCGTCCGGTCCCGCGGCGTACGAGAGGTGGTCCAGTCGCATGTCGCATTCTGACCCGGGGGTGCGGCGCGGCCCGCACCGGGGTCTACGGCAGGAGGGGATCGGCCGGGTGCAGCGTCAGTACGTCTCGTCGCCGCTCGAACGCCTCGCAGTACGTGACCAGCTCGGCGTAGGCGGCGGCTCCGACGAGTGCCACCAGCTCGGCCCGGTTGCCGACGTACACCGGGTCCGGCGCGGTGTGCGCCTCGGTGTTGCCCGAGCAGTACCAGTCGAGGTCGTGCCCACCAGGCCCCCACGCGCGACGGTCGTACTCGGTGATCGTCACCTCGGCGTAGGACGTGCCGTCGGAGCGTTCGACGTCGCGGAACAACCGGCGTACCGGCAGCTGCCAGCAGACGTCCGGCTTGGTCTCGTGCGGCGGCAGGTCGTGCTCAAGGGCGTAGCGGTGCAGGGCGCAGCCGCTGCCGCCGGGAAAGCCTTGGGTGTTGGAGAAGATGCATGCGCCATCGACGACTCGGGTCTTGCGCTCGCCGTCGGCGTCGGTCTCGACCCAGCCGCCGCGGCGCGCGGCAGGCTCGTGCTCCCACGTCGCCGCGTCGAGCATGCGCACGTAGCCGCGCACCCGCCGTTCGTCCTCGTCGTCGGCGAAGTGGGCGCCGAGCGTGCAGCACCCGCTGTCTGGGGCGTTGGCATGGATACCCCGGCAGCCGCGGCCGAACACGCACTCCCAGCGAGAGGTGAGCCAGGTGAGGTCGCAGCGAAGCACCCGACCGGCGTCGGCGGGGTCAGGGAACTCCACCCAGGCGCGGGGAAATTCCAACGGCACCTCGGGCACCGGCCCACCGTAAACCGATGGCTAGCCTTCGACCCATGCGGATGGGCGTCCTCGACATCGGGTCCAACACCGGGCACCTGCTCGTCTTCGATGCGCACCGCGGTGCGGCACCGCTGCCGGCGTATGCGTGCAAGGAGTCGCTGCGCCTGGCCGAGCACCTCGACGACCACGGCGCGGTGGACCGCAAGGGCGTCGAGGCCTTGGTGCGTTTCGTCGAACAGTCCGGCCAGGTCGCCGAGGACAAGGGCTGCCAGGACGTGCTCGCGTTCGCCACCTCGGCGGTGCGCGACGCCACCAACGCCGACGCCGTGCTCGGGCGGGTCAAGGAGAAGACCGGCGTCGACCTCGAGGTGTTGTCCGGTGGTGACGAGGCCCGGCTGACCTTTTTGGCGGTCCGCCGCTGGTTCGGGTGGTCGTCGGGGCGCACGGTGGTCTTCGACATCGGCGGGGGGTCGCTGGAGATCGCCGCCGGGAGCGAGGAGTCGCCCGACGTCGCCACGTCGTTGCCGCTGGGCGCGGGGCGCCTCACCCGCGAGCGGCTCAGCCGCGCACCGGTCCCGGACAAGCAGCTGCGGGCGGTACGCAAGCACGTCCGGGCCGAGATCGCCCGCCAGGCTGGTCCGGTGCTGAGGCTGGGTCGCCCCGACCGGGCCGTCGCCACGTCCAAGACCTTCCGGTCGCTGGCGCGCATCTGCGGTGCACCACCCTCAGCGGAGGGCCCACTGATGCGGCGTGTCCTGCCCGCCGGCCGGCTGCGCGCCCGGCTGCCCGAGTTGGCGGGCATGACCACCGAGGACGTCGCCAACCTGCCCGGTGTGTCGCAGAACCGGGCACACCAGGTGGTGGCCGGTGCCTTGGTCGCGGACGCCGTGATGGACCTGTTCGAGCTGCCCGAGCTCGAGGTGTGCCCCTGGGCGCTGCGGGAGGGAGTCATCCTCGAGCGCCTCGACCAGATGTGAACCCTGGCGCAGCGACCTCCTAGGCTGGCCCGCGTGACCGCGCGCGCGCCTGCTGGAGTGGGCGGCGCGGTGGTCGTACCGACCGGCAGCGTGGCGATGTCCACGGCCTCGGTCTACCCCGAGTCGACCGCCAGCGGCTTCCAACTGGCCGCCCAGCTGGGCTACGACGGCGTCGAGGTCATGGTCGGCATCGACGAGATCAGCCAGGACGTGACCGCCGTACGCCGGCTGCGCGACTACCACCAGCTTCCGGTGGTCGCCCTGCACAGCCCGTGCCTGCTGATCACCCAGCGGGTGTGGGGCACCGACCCGTGGGAGAAGCTGCGCCGCAGCGCCGAGGCGGCACACGCGCTCGAGGCCGGCGTGGTCGTCGTCCATCCACCGTTTCGCTGGCAGCGCGAGTACGCCCGTACGTTCGTGACCGGCATCGCCGCCCTGGAGGCGGAGACCGGCGTGGTGTTCGCGGTCGAGAACATGTTCCCCTGGCGCACGCCGCGCCGCGAGCTGCAGGCGTACTCCCCGGGGTGGGACCCGGTGGGCGACGACTACGACCACGTGACGCTGGACCTGTCCCACGCGGCGACCGCCGGCTCGGACCCGCTCGGCATGGCCCTCGACCTCGGCGACCGGCTCACGCATGTCCACATGGGCGACGGCTCGGGGTCGGCCAAGGACGAGCACCTCGTACCGGGCCGCGGCACGCAGCCGTGCGCCGCGCTCGCCGAGCACCTGGCCGGTAGCGGCTTCACCGGTCACGTCGTCGTCGAGATCAACACCCGCCGCTGCGCGAGCCGTACCGAGCGCGAGCAGGACGTGGCCGAGGCCCTCGCGTTCACCCGGCTGCACCTCGCGGCCCCTGCCTCGGCGGCGCCGTGACCCCTGCTCGCCCGAGTGGTGCCAGACGGGGGTGCCTGCTCGCCGGGTGGTGCCAGACGGGGGTGCCTGCTCGCCGGGTGGTGCCAGACGGGGGTGCCTGCTCGCCGGGTGGTGCCAGACGGGGGTGCCTGCTGCCCGGGTGGTGCCAAGGCGCGCACATTTCGCTGTTGGCACCCCGTTGTGGCACCAGTCGTGGGTGGGGGGTCAAACCCGCATCGGCTGTCCAGTCTCGATCCACGTCTTGAGCGCGCTGTAGATCTCCGGGGTGTCACGGGCGGTGGAGCCCCGCGCTGTCACCGCTCAGGCCGGTCAGCAGGGCCGTCAGCTTCACCACTGCTGGGCCCGGCTGTTCGTCGGTTTCGATGCGGTACTCGAGCCGTCCCGCCGCCGGCTCGCTCTCGACCTGTTCGTCTCAGCAGGGGTCAAAGGTCAGCAGCAGCCTGCTGGGAGGGTCGACCTCGATCACCTCTCCGCGGATCATCGCGAAGTCCCCGGCGGACATCGTGTAGCCGCTGCCCTGCGCCCAGTCGCTGGAGACGACCGTGTCGTAGCGCCACGGGCGTTTCACCGTGGAGATCAGGTCCGCCGCCTCCAACACCCCCAGGTGGTTGCCGACCCCGAAGCGGGTCATCTGCGGCAAGGCGGCGGCCCTCAGCGTAGGGTCGGCCGAGCGGTCAGCGGCGGCTTGGCGCCCGGCCCGAACAGGAAGGACGCAGCGGTGGTCCGACGTACGTTGCTGTCGCTGGCGCGCAGCGGACGGGCCAAGCAGCTGGTCACGACGATGCCGATCTCGAGTGGCATCGTGAGCCGGTTCGTCGCCGGCGAGACGACTGCCGCGGCGTGCCAGACGACCGGCACGCTGGTCGACTCCGGCCTTGCGGTGTCGCTCGACCGCCTCGGCGAGGACATCAGGGACGAGGCGCAGGCCGAGGCGACAGTCGGCGCCTACATCGGGTTGCTGGACGAGCTGGCGGTCGCCGGCCTCACGCCTCCAGCCGAGGTCAGCGTCAAGCTGTCGGCGGTGGGGCAGTCATTGCCCGGCGACGGTGAGCGGCTCGCCCTCGAGGGCGCCCGGCGCATCTGCCAGGCCGCCCGCAACGCCGGCACCACCGTCACCCTCGACATGGAGGACCACACCACCACCGACTCCACGCTGTCGGTGGTGCACGAGCTGCGCCAGGACTTCCCCGAGACGGGGGCGGTGCTGCAGGCGTACCTGCGCCGCACCGAGAGCGACTGCCGCGAGCTGGCCGTCGCCGGGTCGCGGGTGCGGCTGTGCAAGGGCGCCTATGACGAGCCTGCCTCGGTCGCCTTCCCCGGCAAGGCCGACGTCGACAAGTCGTACGTCCGCTGCCTGAAGATCTTGATGAGCGGCGAGGGCTACCCGATGGTCGCCACCCACGACCCGCGCCTGGTCGAGATAGCCGGGACGCTGGCGCAACAGGAGGGGCGCGCTCCGGGGGACTTCGAGTACCAGATGCTGTTCGGCATCCGTCCGCAGGAGCAGCAGCGCCTCGCCACCGCGGGCCACCTCGTGCGGGTGTACGTGCCGTACGGGCAGGAGTGGTACGGCTATCTCATGCGGCGCCTGGCCGAGCGCCCGGCCAACATCGCCTTCTTCGCGCGCTCACTGGTGAGCCGGTCGTGAGCGGGGCCGGTCTGGTCGCCGTACTCGGGGCGGGGGTGATGGGCGAGACGCTGGTCTCGGGCCTGCTGCGTGCCGGTCGCCGGCCCGACCGGCTGCTGCTGAGCGAGCGGCGACCCGAGCGCGCGGCCGAGCTGACCGAGCGCTACGGCGTCGAGGTCGTCTCCAACATCGAGGCTGCCCAGCGCGCCGACACCGTGCTGCTCGTGGTCAAGCCGCAGGACATGGCCGGGCTGCTCGACGAGATCGCCTCGCACCTGCGCGACGGCACGCTCGTGGTCTCCTTGGCCGCCGGGATCACCACGTCGCTGGTGGAGTCGCATCTGCCTGCCGGCTTGCCCGTCGTACGCGTTATGCCCAACACCCCCGCGTTGGTCGACGAGGGCATGGCGACCATCTCCCCCGGCACTTCGTGCGATCTGGCCCACCTGGAGGAGACCGAGGACCTGCTGCGCGCGACCGGCAAGGTCATGCGGGTTCCCGAGCGTCAGCAGGACGCCGTCACCGCCATCTCCGGGTCCGGCCCGGCGTACCTGTTCTTCGTCGTCGAGGCGATGATCGAGGCGGGCGTGCACCTCGGCCTGCCTCGCAGTACCGCCACCGAGCTCGTGGTGCAGACGGTGGTCGGATCGGCGACGCTGCTGCGCGAGACCGGCGAGCACCCCACCGTCCTGCGCGAGCGAGTGACGTCCCCCGGTGGCACCACCGCCGCAGCCATCCGCGAGCTCGAGGACCACAAGGTGCGAGCCGCGTTCCACAGCGCGATGGAGGCCGCCCGGGACCGCTCCCGCGCGCTGGCCTGCGGCGAAGAGGTCTGATGCCGGGTCGGGCCTGTGTCGTCTTCGACGACACGTTGACCGCGTACGACTTCGGCCCGTCCCACCCGATGTCCCCGTTGCGGGTCGACCTGACCATGCGCCTCGCCCGCGAGCTGGGGGTCGTCGGCGACGGCGCGCTGCCGCAGGTTGCTGCCGCCTCGGCGTCTGACCAGCTGCTGTGCATCGTGCACGACCCCGCGTACGTGGCGGCGGTCCGGGCCATCCGCGGTCCGGGGGACCGCAATCTCGCGGTCGGCCTCGGTACGCCGGACAACCCGACGTTCGCCGGCATGCACGAGGCGTCGGCGCACGTGGTCGGGGCCTCGGTCGAAGCGGCCCGGCGGGTGTGGTCGAACGAGACCGTGCACGCGGTCAACGTGGCGGGCGGGCTGCATCATGCGATGCGCGCCAACGCCAGTGGCTTTTGCATCTACAACGACGTCGCCGTCGCGATCGCGTGGCTGCTCGACGCCGGAGCCGAGCGGGTCGCCTACGTCGACGTCGACGTGCACCACGGCGACGGAGTGCAGGCGTTGTTCTACGCCGACCCGCGCGTGTTGACGGTGAGCGTGCACGAGACGCCGCAGACGCTCTTCCCCGGCACGGGGCTGCCGACCGAGGTGGGCGGAGCCGGCGCCGAGGGCTCGGCGGTCAACGTGGCCCTGCCGCCGGGAACCGCCGACGCCGGATGGTTGAGGGCCTTCTTCGCCGTCGTGCCGCCGGCTCTGCGCGCGTTTGCCCCGCAGGTGCTCGTCACCCAGCACGGGTGCGACTCGCACATGCAGGATCCGCTGGCCCACCTGATGCTCAGCGTCGACGGGCAACGCGCGTCCTACCTCGCGCTGCACGACCTCGCGCACGAGCTGTGCGGGGGCCGGTGGGTCGCCACCGGTGGTGGTGGGTACGCGATCACCGACGTCGTCCCGCGGGCCTGGAGCCACCTGCTCGCGATCGTGGGCGGGGCTCGGCTCGACCCCGCCGCTGAGGTGCCGGCTTCGTGGCGGGGGTACGTCGAGCGCCTGACCGGGCACCGTGCGCCGCACCGCCTCGGCGACGGGAACAGCGCCACGTACCGTGACTTCGCGCTCGGGTACGACCCGGACACGTGGCTCGACCGTTCGATCATGGCGACCCGAGAGGCCGTCTTCCCGCTGCTCGGTCTCGACCCCGCGCCCTGAACCGGGTCACTCAGCGGCGAATCGGGCGGCATAGTGCAAACGGGTCAGATTTCGGGCTACTTCCCCAGGAGTCACAGCAGTCGCTACTCTCACCCCACACGCACGTGCGCTTTGTCTCCGGTGGGGAAGCCGGAGGCGTCCCGTGCTGAAGGTGCGGTGCGCCATGGCCTCCTCCAGGTCGAGCAACGAAAGTTCTGACTCCGATGTCGAGTTCCTCACCGTCGCGGAGGTCGCGGCGCGGATGCGGGTCTCGAAGATGACGGTCTACCGGCTCGTTCACAACGGCGATCTCGAGGCCATCCGCGTGGGGCGTTCGTTTCGGGTGCCGGACGAGGCCGTGCAGGAGTACCTGCGTCGCTCCTACTATCAGGCTGGCTGAGCTCCTCCGCGTCGATGCACCGGGTGCGTCAGAGGCCGCGGCAGACCGGCGGATACGCTGCCGTGTCGCCCCGACATCGATACCGGAAGGTCCACTGTGGGCTCAGTCGTCAAGAAGCGCCGCAAGCGCATGGCCAAGAAGAAGCATCGCAAGCTGCTGAAGAAGACGCGCGTCCAGCGTCGTCGCGCCGGAAAGTGACGGCCCGGGGCCGATCCCTCGCCGGGCCCGGCAGCCGTCGGTGAGACCTGCCCGACAAGGTGGTGAGCAGTGGGACGAGTCGTCATGGTCACGGGTGTCTGCGGTGACCTGGGGGCAACGTTCGCCCGGTGCGTGGCCGCCGACCCGGGGGTCGACAGGGTCGTCGGCGTCGATGGGCAGGCTCCGCGCGAGGATCTTCCCGGCGTCACGTTCGTGCGCCTGGACACCCGCGGACCCGTCATCGAGGACGTGCTCGCGGCGCAGGGCGTCGACACGGTCGTGCACCTGGGGGTCGCTGCCCTGCCAGCTCCCGGGGCCGGTCGGTCCTCGCTGAAGGAGTCGAACGTCATCGGCACCATGCAGCTGCTCGCGGCGTGCCAGCGCGCCGCCGGGATCCGCAAGCTCGTGCTGAAGTCCTCAACGTCGGTGTACGGCTCCTCACCGCGTGACCCGGCCAGGTTCACCGAGGACATGTCCCCGCGACGCAGCCTCCGCAGCGGTTTCGCCAAGGACTCCGCCGACGCGGAGGGCTACGTCCGCGGCTTCTCCCGCCGTCGGCCCGACGTGCTCGTGACGACCCTGCGGCTGGCCAGCGTGCTCTCCGCCCGCGTCGACACTGCGATGTCCCGCTACTTTGCGCTGCCCGTGCTGCCGACCATCCTCGGGTTCGACCCTCGCCTGCAGCTCCTGCACTGCGACGACGCCCAGGCGGTGCTGCACCGGGCCACGGTGCACGACCGGCCGGGGACCTTCAACGTCGCTGGTACCGGCGTGCTCTTGCTGTCCCAGGCGGTGCGGCGGACGGGCCTGCCCACGGCGGCGGTGCCGTCGTTCGCGTTCCCCGGCGTGGCTCGGACCCTTGGTCGCGCCGTCGGCTCGGACATCGGTTCCGACCTGGTCGATCTGCTCGCGTACGGGCGTGGGGTCGACACCACGGCCTTGCACAGCGGGTTCGGCTACCAGCCCTCCTGGTCGACCGCCGCGACTCTGGACGCGTTCGTTGCCGCTCGTGGGCCTGGCCCGCTCTCCGCCGACCGGTTGCGGTCGGTGGAGGAGCGTCTCGGTGCCCTGCTCGCAGGAGGCGGCCGTGGCTGACGACGAGATCATCGTGCTGGGTACGCGGGGACGTCCCGGCCGGGGGTCGTCCACGTCCCCGTCTGCGGCCGCTCGCTCCCTGGCCGGCGGCGCCCAGCGGCGGCACCGACCCGACCCGCCGCCGCCGCAGCCGGTCGCGGGCGCGGAGGGCGAACGGAGGGTCACCGAGGTGCTCGCATTCCTGCGCCGCCGGTTGACCGGTGACTACGAGGTCGACGACTTCGGCTTCGATCCCGAGCTCACGTCGCGGTTGCTGATGACCGCACTGCGTCCGGTGGCGGAGAAGTGGTTTCGCATCGAAGTGCGCGGGATCGAGAACATCCCTCGCACCGGCGGGGCGCTCGTGGTCTCCAACCACTCCGGTGCTCTACCCGTCGACGCGCTGATGACAGGCCTGGTGGTGCACGACCACGCCGGCCGGCACCTGCGCATGCTCGGCGCCGACCTGCTGTTCGCGCTGCCCTTCGTCTCCGAGCTCACTCGCAAGAGTGGCGCGACGCTGGCCTGCCACGAGGACGCCGAGCGCATGCTGTCCAGAGGTGAGCTCGCGGGGGTGTGGCCGGAGGGGTTCAAGGGCATCGGCAAGCCGTTCTCCGAGCGTTACCAGCTCCAGCGCTTTGGTCGCGGCGGCTTCGTCGCGGCGGCGATGCGCACCGGGGTACCGATCGTTCCGTGCTCGATCGTGGGTGCCGAGGAGATCTACCCGCTGATCGGCAACATGCCGACGCTGGCCCGGATCCTCGGGCTGCCGTACATCCCGATCACGCCGTTCTTCCCCTGGCTGGGGCCGCTGGGCCTCGTACCACTGCCGAGCAAGTGGGTCATCGAGTTCGGCCAGCCGATCCGCACCGATGCCTGTGCGCCGGAGGCAGCCGATGACCCCCTGGTCGTCTTCAACGTGACCGACCAGGTGCGAGAGACGATCCAGCAGACGTTGTACAGGTTGCTCGAGGAGCGCGGGCGCGCCTTCTTCTGAGTCGATTGCCGGCCACGGTACAGAGTCTCAGGGCAGGGGCGTGTCGGGGGTGTCCACCCTGGGCGCCGGAACAGGCGCGACCAGCGCCTCCGGGAGCGGCCCGGAGTCCTTGTCGGTCGGGGTGCCGGCTGCTGGATCCTCCCGAACGGTCGGCGCGTCCACGTCGTCGAGACCACGGTCGACCCGGAGAGTCCCGTCGTCTTGTGCAGGAAGAACCGGTGGCGCAGGGTCCGGGACGGTTGACAAGGACGGTCCGGAGATGGGCTCGGTGGCCTTGGTGATGGGCTCGGCCGCCTTGATGACTGGCTCGGTGGCCTTGGTGGTGGGCTTGGTGGCCTCGATGACTGGCTCGGCCGCCTTGATGACTGGCTCGGTGGGCTTGGTGGCCTCGATGACTGGCTCGGCCGCCTTGATGACTGGCTCGGTGGCCTTGGTGATGGGCTTGGTGATGGGCTTGGCCGCCTTGGTGATGGGCTTGGTTACTGGCTCGGTGGCCTTGGTGGTGGGCTTGGTGGCCTTGATGACTGGCTTGGTGGCCTTGGTGATGGGCTTGGTGATGGGCTTGGCCGCCTTGGTGATGGGCTTGGTGGCCTCGATGACTGGCTCGGCCGCCTTGATGACTGGCTCGGTGGCCTTGGTGATGGGCTTGGTGATGGGCTTGGCCGCCTTGGTGATGGGCTTGGTTACTGGCTCGGTGGCCTTGGTGATGGGCTTGGTGATGGGTTCGGCCGCCTTGATGACTGGCTCGGTGGCCTTGGTGATCGGTGTCGAGGCGGTCAGGTCCGTGCCAGGTCTGCGGTCGGGCCAAGCCTCGTCGCTCGCGCCGGCCTCTCTGAGTACGGCCAGTGCCGCCACATCCACCGCTCCCAACGTGGAGACGACTGCACCTACCTCGACCAGGTCGCCCGATCCGCCGATGGCGCAGGAGCTGCAGAGCATCTCGGCCTGTCGGTGTAGGTCGTTGAGCGCGCTGGCCGCGCGCCCGTAGGCACCGGCGGAGTCGGGGGGGAGGGCGGGAGCCAACCGGGCGAGCTGGTCGGTCGCGTCGCTGAGGAAGTCGCGGATCTGCTCGATCGTTGCCGGGTCGAGCGGGTCCTCGCGTGCGGCTTCCTCGAATGCCTCCCCGGCCGTGGCGGTCGAGGTGGCGAAGTCGTCCAGCGTCGCGACAATCAGCGCCTCGTCGCGGCGATCGGACCTGCCGCTGGATGCCAGGAGTCCCTCCAGCTCGGTGAGTCGGGTCGCCGACTGCTCCAGCAGGATCAACCCCTCGGCCTCGGGGTCGCCCTGCAGGACGAGGGCGACGCTCTCGACGCCGCGCTTCACGGGGTACAACAGGTCACCCGGCTGGGACTGCGAGCTCACCGCGGTGAGGCCGACCGCGCCGCCGCCGACCACCAGCACTGTGGCGAGCGCCGAGGCGAGCGCCGGGGCCACGGTGCTCGGTCGGGGTGCCCGTGCGGGGGGGCGCCGGAGGGTCGGTCGGACCGGCTCGGTGGGCTGCGAGTCGCCGGGGGGCGTGGCGAGGTCCAGCTCACGCTCGACGGCGACCACCATCAACCGTTCGCGCAACGCGAGGGTGAAGCCGGGCGGCGGTTCTGGCGCGAGAGTCCGCAGCTGCAACGCCAGGTCGACCAGGTCCACGCCACGCTCGCGCAGCACGCCATCGGGCGAGGAGCCGGTGAATGCGGACCCGCGACCGTCCAGCGCGTCCGCGAGCAGTCGCGCGCGGCGCGACGACACGGACAAGCTGGTCATGAGGTCGGCTCCGTAGCAGTGCTTTGATCAGATGACGAGTTCAACGAGGAGACGTCTCCGGTGGTCACGGACCGCGGCGCCTGAGTGGTCGGGCCCACCGAGATCAGTCCGCTCACGGTGGTCATCGCAGGGCCTCGGGAAGCCGACGCGCAAGGTTGCGCACGGCCCGCAGCTGCAACTGCTTCACGGCACCCTCGCTGCGGTGAAGCGCCAGGGCGGTCTCGGCGATGGACAGGCCCTGCAGGAAGCGCATCACCAGGCACTCCTGTTGCTCGGGTCGCAAGGAGCTCAGCGCTTGCCACAGTGCCTCGTTGGTCAGTCCGGCCAGCGCGATCTCGGCGGTGTCGGGGGCGGTGCGCGACTCCTCGGGGAGCTCGTCGGTGACCATCTCCAGCCGGACCCGGCTCGACTTGTAGTGGTCGGCCACGAGGTTTCGGGCGATGGTGGTGAGCCAGGCCCCGAAGTCACGGCCCTGCCACGTGTAGCTGCCGATCGAGCGCAACGCCCGGAAGAACGTCTCCGCGGTGAGGTCCTCGGCGAGCTGGCTGTCGCCGACCCGGGCCCGGACGAAGCGGTAGACGCCGCTCACGTAGTGGTCGTAGAGCTGACCGAACGCCTCGGCATCACCCTCGCGAGCGAGGTCGACCAACGCGACCACACGGTCGACGACGGCCTCGTCACGACGTGCGGACCCGGGCCCCCGCGCCGGGGACGGGAGGCCGGTGCGATGCCGTGCCGTGGGGAGCGAGTGCCGTGCCGTGGGGGGCGAGGACGGACAAGCCGACATCTCGGCCACGGTCGCCGGAACGAGTTCGGGGACGAGCAGCACGGTGGCCCGGAGCCGCTCCCAGGCCTGCGGCGACCACGGCGGCAGCGCAGGAAGCCGCGGTGCGGGTGGCATCGCGCTCCCTCCGTAGGTTCCGCCATCGTAGGCGCCGCTTGTGACGCTGACCACCGTCGGCGAGCAAGATCACTCGAATCGCGTTCCAGTGACGACCGGGTCAGCCCAACCGGCGGCGGGCGGCGAGACCCGCGGCGACGCCCCCTGCGGCCGCACCGGCCCCGGCCGCGGTCAGCAGCGTGAACCGGGCCGCACGGCGACCGGTGCGGTACTCGTGCACCCGCCAGCCGTGGTGCCGTGCGTGCTCCCGCAGCGTCGCATCGGGGTTGATCGCGCACGGGTCGCCCACCAGCGAGAGCATCGGCAGGTCGTTGGCCGAGTCGGAGTACGCCGAGCAACGCGCGCGGTCGAGACCCTCGCGTACGGCCAGGGCACGGACGGCTCGGCCCTGCCGGGGCCGTGCAGCAGCTCGCCGACCAGCCGGCCGGTGTAGACGCCGTCGAGTTGCTCGCTCACGGTGCCGAGCGCCCCGGTCAGCCCGAGCCGGCGCGCGATGATGGTGGCGATCTCCACCGGCGCGGCGGTGACCAGCCACACCCGCTGACCAGCATCGAGGTGCAGCTGGGCCAGGGCGCGGGTGCCCGGCCAGACGCGGTGCGCCATCTGCTCCTCGAAGACCTCCGAACCGATCCGCTCCAGCTCACTGACCCGGTGCCCGGCGATGAGGCGAGCAACGAGGAGCGAGCATCCGCGACGTGTCCAAGGTCCTCCACGCCGGCGAGGCGAAAGTACGTCTGCTGCCAGGCCGCTTTGAGGATCTGGGCGCGGGTGAAGAAGTCGCGCCGGTACAGCCCGGCAGCCAGGTGGAACAGCGCGGCTCCCTGCATGACGGTGTTGTCGACCTCGAAGAAGGCCGCCGCGGTGGGATCGGGCGGCACGGCCAGCGCGCTCTCGACCTCCGCCGCGGCCTGTCCGGCCAGGACCGAGCGTGCTCGCAGGTTGACGGCGTCTGCGGCTGGCGCGGGGCGGGCACGTCGGTGAGCGTATCGGGACCCCTCGCCTGCACGTGCCACACTGCCGGCGTGCAGGGGCGAGCCGCCAGCGACGCCAGTCGACTGGCCCGTTCCTGTGCGAACGTGGCTGACCTGCTGGCGGCGCAAGCCCGGCTCTGCGGCGACGTGGTCGCGGTGGTGCAGCCCGCGACCGGTGCTGGCTCCGGCCGGCACGAGGTGACCTGGGCGGCCCTGGACGAGCGGGTCCACGCCGTCGCCGCCGGGCTGAGCGGTCTGGGGTTGCGGGCGGGGCATCGCGTCGGGCTGTGCGCCGCTACCGGCATCGACGTGGTCGTCTGCTACCTCGCGGCCCTGCGCTGTGGCCTCGTCGCGGTGCCGATCAATCCCCGCGCTCCGACCGGCGAAGTGGTGCGCGTGCTCGCCGACGCCGGGTGCCGGGTGGTGGTCGCGGACGCGGGCGCGGCGCCCACCGTACGCGCGGCGATCGGCGGCCTCGTCGATGCGCTCGCGGCCTCCGACGAACAGGTGCGAGCGCGCAGCCCCGTGGCGTCCGTGGTGGTGACCGTCGGTCCGCGGCTTCCAGGGGAGCGGTCGCTGACCGAGCTCGAGCAGGCCCGCAACCGGGTGGTGAGCCCGGTCGACCCTGAGTCTCTGGCGGTGCTGCTCTACACCTCCGGCACGAGCGGTCGTCCTCGTGCGGCGATGCTGAGCCACCGGGCGCTGCTGGCCAACATCGCCCAGCTGGCGGACGTGGAGCCGGCGGCGCTCCGCCCCGATGACGTCGTCCTCGGCCTCTTGCCGCTCTTTCACGTGTACGGGTTGAACGCCGTGCTCGGACAGGTCCTCGCGCAGGGTGCCCGCCTCGTGCTGGTCGAGCGCTTCGACGCCGAGGAGACGCTCGCTGTGGTCGAGCGGGAGGGGGTGACGAACCTGCCAGTGGTGCCCGCCGTCATCGCCGCCTGGGCCGGCCGGGAGGACCTGGGCCGTCGGCTGGCCACCGTGCGACTCGCCGTGTCCGGCGCCGCCCCCCTCGACTCCGACCTCGCCGCCCTCCTCACCGCCGGCACCGGGGTGCGGCTCGAACAGGGTTATGGACTCACCGAGTGCGCTCCCGTCGTCGCCTCGACCATCGGCACCGACGTGGCCGGACGCAGACCCGGTTCGGAACGTCGGGTCCGTGTCGGCGCTCCGCTGCCGGGCGTCGAGCTCCGCGTCGTCGACTCGACCGGGCACCCGGTCGAGGCCGGCGACGTCGGTGAGGTCTGCGTGCGCGGCGACAACCTGTTCTCGGGCTACTGGCCCGACGGTGACGGCGGACCCGAGCACGACGGTTGGTGGTGCACGGGCGACGTCGGTCTGCTGGACCCGGCTGGCCACCTCGAGATCGTCGACCGGCTCCGCGAGCTCGTCATCGTGTCCGGCTTCAACGTCTACCCCTTCGAGGTCGAGGACGTGATCGCCGAGGTCGCCGGGGTGGCCGAATCGGCCGTCGTCGGCGTACCGGACCCAGACACCGGGGAGGCCGTCGTGGCGTACCTGGTCCTCACCCCGCAGGGCGCGGCCGAGGGTGCGGCCAAGGTGAAGGAGGCCGTGCGCAGCCACTGCGAGGACCGGCTGGCGCGCTTCAAGTGGCCCCGGTCGGTGTCCGTGGTCGACGACCTTCCGCACTCCGCGACCGGCAAGGTCGCCAAGGGCCGCCTGCGGGCGCAAGCCCGCCGCGAGCTGTTGGGCCTGGGATGAGCGGCGACCCCCGGGTCGAGGTGTACGGCAAGCCCGGCTGTCACCTGTGTGAGGAGGCCGTGCGTGTCGTGGCCCGCGTCTGCGGCGACGTCGGTGTGTCGTGGACCGATCGCGACATCAGCGGCGACCCCGGGCTCATGCGCACGTACGGTGACCAGCTGCCGGTCACCTTCGTGGACGGTCGCCAGCACGATTTCTGGCGGGTCGACGAGGCTCGGCTGCGAACGGCTCTGGCCGGTCACTGACGGAGGTTTGCCCGCCGGTGTGACATGTGGCACGCCGGGGCAGGACTGGCCGCCGTCGATTTTGTTCCCGCGTTCACAAGCTCATAGAGTGGACGCCCGGCGCCCCGCTGGCGGTCACCACCTGGCTGTCCCTCCTCCTTCGCGGGGCCCGGACCTGGAGCAGCACCGTGACCGACTCCCGCACCGCGGCCAGCGGTGACACGCGTACGCGCCGTGGGCCGGAGAGCCACGTGGACACGCTCCCCGGTGCAGACGAACGCGGCCGCCGCGGCATCTCCGATGCGACGGTGGCTCGGCTGCCGGTCTACCTGCGGGCGCTCACGTCGCTGACCGAGCGGGGGACCACCACGGCGTCGAGCGAGGAACTGGCGACCGCCGCCGGAGTCAACTCGGCCAAGCTGCGCAAGGACCTGTCCTCCCTCGGCTCGTATGGCACTCGCGGGGTCGGCTACGACGTGGAGTACCTCCGCTACCAGATCGCACGCGAGATCGGCCTCACTCAGGACTGGCCGGTGGTGATCGTGGGGGTCGGCAACCTCGGGCAGGCTCTCGCCGGGTACGCCGGGTTCGCCTCGCGTGGGTTCCGCGTCGCCGCACTGGTCGACCTCGACCGCAGCCGTACCGGGGAGCGGCACGGCGATCTGCGGGTGCAGCGGCTCGGCGACCTCGAACACCTCGTCCAGGAACTGGGCATCTCCATCGGCGTCATCACGACCCCTGCCGCGGCCGCTCAGGACGTCGCCGACAGGTTGGTCGCCTGCGGTGTGACCTCGATCCTGAACTTCGCGCCGGCGGTGTTGTCGGTCCCCGACGGCGTGGACGTCCGCAAGGTGGACCTGTCCATCGAGCTGCAGATCCTGGCCTTCCACGAGCAGCGCAAGGCGCTGGACGCGGTGGGGGGACCGACGTGAGCGTGCTGGTCGTGGGTGCCTCGCACAAGACCGCGCCGGTCGGCGTGCTCGAACGCCTGGCACTCGACGGTGCGGCCGCGACCAAGCTGGCCTGCCGGCTGAGCGACACGCCACACGTCACCGAGGCGGCCATCGTCGCCACCTGCAACCGGGTCGAGGTCTACGTCGACGTCGACCGCTTCCACGGCAGCGTCGATGACATCACCAGCGTCCTGGCCGAGCTCGCCGGCCTCGACCGCGACGAGGCGGTCAAGCACCTCTACGTCCACTACGACGACGCCGCCGTGGCACACCTGTTCGCGGTCGTCGCCGGCCTCGACTCCATGGTCGTGGGTGAGAGCCAGGTCCTCGGCCAGGTCCGCAACGCGCTGCAGCGCGGACAGGACGACGGCACGGTCGGCCCCGGCCTCAACGCGCTGTTCCAGCAGGCGCTGCGGGTCGGCAAGCGTGGCCACGCCGAGACCGGTATCGATCGTGCGGGACCGTCACTGGTGCAGGCGGCCGTCGACATCGCCGACCGGCTCGGTCGTCCCGTCGCCGGTGCCCGCGTGCTCGTGCTGGGCGCGGGGGCGATGGCCGGCCTGAGCGTCGCCACGCTGGCGCGCCGAGGTGCCGCCGAGATCGTCATCGTCAACCGCACCCCCCATCGCGCGCAGCGCCTGGCCGAGGCCGTCGACGGGCGTGGCGCCGGCTGGTCACGGCTCGAGGACGAGCTGGCCGCCGCAGATCTCGTCGTGTCGTGCACCGGCGCGACAGGAGTCGTCGTGCCGGCAGACGTGGTGGCACGTGCCCGCGAGCGTTCCGGGCACGCACCCTGCGTGGTCATCGACCTGGCGCTGCCGCGCGACGTCGACCCCGCCGCGGCCGCCGTCGCCGGCCTGCGCCTGCTCGACTTGTCGCACCTGGCCGCCGTGCTCGCCGACTCCAGCACCGCCGCCGACGTGCACGAGGTGCACGCGATCGTGGCCGGCGAGGTCTCGGCCTTCCTGGCCGCCCGCTCCGCCGCCCGGGTCACGCCGACCGTGGTAGCGCTGCGGAGCATGGCCACGGACGTGGTCGACGCTGAGCTGGCCCGGTTGCGCGGCCGGGTGCCCGAGCTGGGCCCAGACGTCGCCGACGAGGTGGCCCAGACGGTACGACGGGTCGCCGACAAGCTGCTGCACGGGCCGACCGTGCGGATCAAGGAACTGGCTGAGCGCCCGGGTGGGGAGTCGTACGCCGACGCGCTGAGCGACCTGTTCTCTCTCGACCAGTCCACCGTCGATGCCGTCACCTGCGTGGCCGAGGACCTGGCGGCCGGTTCGGACCCGATTGGTGGGAGTCTGCGATGACTGCGACCACGATCCGGGTCGGCACCCGGACCAGCGAGCTGGCACGGACCCAGTCGAAGCTGGTGGCCGACGCGGTCGCCGCCGGCACCGGGCACCCCTGCATCCTCGTCCCGGTCACCACCGCCGGTGACGTCTCGGCGCGCCCACTGAGCCAGATCGGTGGCACCGGGGTGTTCGTGACCGCCCTGCGGGAGGCGCTGCTCACCGGCGAGATCGACGTCGCGGTCCACTCGCTCAAGGACCTCCCGACGGCTGCCACCCCTGACCTCGTCGTCGCCGCCGTGCCACAACGCGAGGACCCACGCGACGTGGTCGTTGCCCGCGACGGGCTCAGCCTGACCGAGCTGCCCGCGGGTGCCCTGGTCGGCACCGGCTCCCCGCGGCGGGCGGCCCAGCTCAACGCCCTGGGTCTGGCTCTGGACGTCGTCGACATCCGCGGCAACGTCGGTACCCGACTGCGCAAGGTGGCCACCGGCGAGGTGGACGCGGTCGTGCTCGCCCGCGCCGGTCTGGCCCGCCTGGCTCGCCTGGGTGAGGTCACCGAGGTCCTCGACCCGGTGCGGATGCTGCCCGCCCCGGGCCAGGGGGCGCTCGCGGTGGAGTGCCGAGCCGACGACACCAGGCTCACGGCGCTTCTCGGCGACGCCCTCGACGACCCGGTCAGCCGGGTGGCGGTGACCGCCGAGCGCAGCCTGCTGGCCGCACTCGAGGCCGGCTGCACCGCTCCGGTGGGAGCGCTGGCCGAGGTCGCTCTCGGCGACGGCGGGGACGAGCTGTGGCTGCGGGCCATCGCCGCCGATCCCGGTGGCCGCTGCGCCGTACGCCGGTCGCTCACCGGTTCCCCCGAGCAGGCCGCCCACCTCGGCGCTCAGCTCGCCGAACAGATGCTCGCCGACGGCGCGGCCGACGTGTTCTCGGCGGTGGGCACATGGACCCGATGACCGCTCCACCGTCTCGTCCGATCGAGAAGACCAGGAAGAAGAGCACTGTGACACCGACGATGACGTCGACCGCCGTTCGCGACTCACCGATGGTCCCGGTGCGCCGGGCCGTTGCCGGGCACGTCGCCTTCGTCGGAGCGGGCCCTGGCGACGCCGGGCTGCTGACCGTGCGCGCGGTGGAGCTGCTGCGCGCCGCCGACGTCGTGCTGGTCGAGCACCCCGAGCAGGCCGGTCTGGTGGCCCGTGCGCGCGCACCCCGGTCGGAGGTGGAGCCCCCCCTGCCGGCCGCCGAGGTGCTCGTGGTCGGCACCGGCGACGACGGTGTGGCGCTGACCGCGTCGGCCCGGGGTCGGATCGTCACCCGCCACGCAAAGACCGGTGCGGCGGTGGTGCGGCTCGTCGACGGTGACCCGTTCACCTACGCCACCGGCCCGGAGGAGGCGCAGGCCTGCGTCAAGGCCGGGCTGTCCTTCGAGGTCGTCCCCGGCATCTCCGCGGTCTCGGGTGTCCCCACCTACGCCGGGGTGCCGCTCACCACCCGCACCGCGCGTGAGCTCGCGGTCGTACGCCTGAGCGACCAGGCCAAGATCGACTGGCGTGCCTACGCCGGCGAGCGCACCGTCGTGGTGCTCTGCGGTGTGGACCGCCTCGGTGAGGTCGTCGCCGGGTTGACTACCGCGGGCCGCCCGGTCACCACGCCGGTGGCCGTGACCCGGGTCGGCACCACGACCGAGCAGCAGACGGTCACCTCGACCCTGGAGTGCGTCGTGGCCGACGCGGCGGAGGCCGAGCTGACCGGGCCGGCAGTCGTGGTGGTCGGCGAGGTCGTCGGTCTGCGTGAGACGTTGTCGTGGTTCGAGACCAAGCCGCTGTTCGGCTGGCACGTGCTGGTGCCCCGGACCAAGGAGCAGGCCGGCGAGCTGTCGGCCCGGCTGCGTGGTCATGGGGCCGTGCCCGAGGAGGTGCCCACGATCTCGGTGGAGCAGCCGCGCAACCCCCAGCAGATGGACAAGGCCGTCCGCGGCCTGGTCGAGGGCCGCTACGAGTGGATCGCGTTCACGTCGGCCAACGCGGTGCGGGCCGTGCGGGAGAAGTTCGACGAGTACGGTCTCGACGCGCGGGCGTTCTCCGGACTGAAGATCGCCGCCGTTGGTGACCGCACCGCCGAGGCGATCCGGGCGTGGGGCATCCGTCCTGACCTGCTCCCCGTCGTCGAGCAGTCGGCGCGCGGCCTGCTGGAGGAGTGGCCGCCGTACGACTCGGCGCTGGACCCCATCAACCGGGTCTTCCTGCCGCGGGCCGACATCGCCACCGAGACGCTGGTCGCTGGCCTGCTCGAGCTCGGCTGGGAGGTCGACGACGTCACCGCCTACCGGACGGTACGCGCCGCACCACCGCCGGCACCGACCCGTGAGGCGATCAAGACCGGCCGCTTCGACGCCGTCGTCTTCACCTCCTCGTCGACCGTGCGCAACCTGGTCGGCATCGCCGGCAAGCCGCACCCCTCAACGGTGATCGCCTGCATCGGCCCGGCGACCGTGGCGACCGCCCGAGAGCACGGGCTGCGGGTCGACGTCATGGCCGCCACCCCGTCCTCCGCAGCGCTGGCTGACGCGCTCGCCGATCTGGGTGCACAGCGGCGCCAGGAGGCGCTGGATGCCGGCCAGCCGGTCTTGCGGCCCTCGGCGCAGCGTCGGGGCCCGGCCCGTCGCAAGGGCTGAGCCATGGCGTTTCCCGCCGACCGGCCGCGGCGCCTGCGGGCGACGCCAGCGGTGCGCCGGTTGGTCGCCGAGACCGAGTTGGCGGCACGCCAGCTGGTGCTGCCGATGTTCGTACGGGAGGGTGCAACCGGGCCGGTCCCGATCGCCAGCATGCCGGGCGTCGTCCAGCACTGCCGCGACTCCCTGCGGCGAGCGGTGGTCGACGCGGCGGCGCAGGGCGTCGGTGGTGTGATGCTGTTCGGGGTGCCCGAGCACAAGGACCCGACCGGCACCGGCGCTCTCGACCCCCACGGTGTGCTCAACGTCGCGATCGCCGATGTGTCCGCCGAGGTCGGCAGCGCACTGGTCGTGATGAGCGACTTGTGCCTCGACGAGTTCACCGACCACGGGCACTGCGGGCTGCTCGACGAGCGCGGCCGCGTCGACAACGACGCGACGCTGGCCGTCTACGCCGCCATGGGCGTCGCCCAGGCGCAGGCCGGGGCCGGGATGCTCGGACTCAGCGGCATGATGGACGGCCAGGTCGCCGCGGTCCGGGCCGCCCTGGACGGCGCTGGACACACCGAGGTGGCGGTGCTGGCGTACGCCGCGAAGTACGCCTCGGCCTTCTACGGCCCGTTCCGCGAGGCGGTCGACTCCGCCCTGGTCGGCGACCGGCGCACGTACCAGCAGGACCCCGCCAACCGCCGCGAGGCGGTGCGTGAGGCGCTCCTCGACGTCGAGGAGGGGGCGGACCTGGTCCTGGTCAAGCCCGCGACCGCCTATCTGGACCTGGTCCGCGACGTCCGCGAGGCGGTCACCGTGCCGGTGGCGGCCTACTGCGTCTCCGGTGAGTACGCCATGGTCGAGGCGGCGGCCGCTCGGGGCTGGATCGACCGGGAACGGGCGATCGTCGAGATGCTCACCGGTATCCGGCGCGCGGGGGCTGACGTGGTGCTGACGTACTGGGCGGCCGAGGTGGCCGCGGCGCTGCACTGATCGGTTCGGGTCACGGCAGCGTGAACCCGCCGTCGCCGGTGAGCCCACCGAGGATGTCGGCGACCACCGTGTCGGCGGCCGACTGGCCGCCGTCGACGTAGGCGTCGACGCGCTGTTGTACCTGGTCGCTGGTGGCGCCCGAGCCGCCCAGCTGGGTGCTGCAGTATTCCTGCGCGGCCTGCAGGGTCGCCGCCGCCTTGGCGGCCGCCGCCGCGGTGTCGTCGGCGGCGTCACCTGCCCGCCCAGCCGGGTCGCTGGTGGGCGGCGGGTCGGTGGGCGGGACGGTCGGGGTGCCGCCGTCGTCGCCGCCAGGGGTGCCGCTGGTCGGGCCGCCCGTCGGATCGCTGGTGGGGCCGCTGGTCGGGCCGCTGGTCGGGCGGCTGTCGGGCCGGTGGTGGCGGCGGGACCCGGACGACCGCCGTGGCCGCGCTGGGGGTCCGGCGGGGGGGGTAGGTCAGGTCGTATTGGTTGCTGGTGAGAGTGGTCGGGGCGGGGATCCCGTTGGGCACGGCGGAGTAGTCGCCGCGGGCGCAACTGTCGGCGATCGACAAGACGAGGTCGACGTAGGAGCCGGCGTGGTTGTAGCGGTAGACCGCGGTGCGGGCGCCCTGCTCGGTGCTCAGGTCGCCGGGTCCGGCGCACAGGTACACCGCCGTGGACGCGGCGGCGTCTTGAGTTCACCTTATGTTGCGGGCCCGTAAACCCGTAGGGGAACCGTGAGTTCGGATGCAGGGTTCCCCGGGTCTGCCGGTGGCGGGGGGGCGGCTCGTCGAGCCACGGTGAAACGGGGGACAATGCCGCGGTGACCGACGTGCGGGAGTCCGCTGCCGCGGCCGCCCTGGTCGAGCCGTCGGCGCCCGCGGTGAGCAGCGCTCTGTTCGAGCGGGCGAGCGCGGTGATCCCGGGTGGGGTCAACTCACCGGTGCGCGCCTTCCGGGCGGTCGGGGGGACCCCGCGCTTCATGGTCCGCGGTCACGGTCCGTACGTCATCGACGCCGACGGACGCGAGTACGTCGACCTGGTGTGCTCATGGGGTCCGTTGCTGCACGGCCACGCGCACCCGGTCGTCGTCGAGGCCGTGCAGGCCGCCGTCGCGCGGGGAACCTCCTTCGGTGCCCCGACCGAGCCGGAGCTCGCGCTGGCCGAGGAGATCGCTCGCCGCACCAGCGTCGAACGCGTCCGGCTGGTGTCGTCGGGTACCGAGGCGACGATGTCGGCGGTCCGGCTGGCTCGGGCCGCCACCAGCCGCGACGTCGTGGTGAAGTTCGCCGGTTGCTACCACGGTCACGTCGACGCGTTGCTGGCCGCGTCTGGCTCGGGCCTGGTGACCTTCGGCCTGCCGGGCACACCTGGCGTCCCGCGCGCCGCCACGCAGGCGACGCTGGTGCTGCCGTACAACGACGAGGCAGCGGTCACCGCGGCCTTCGCCGAGCACGGCGACCGGATCGCCTGCCTGGTCACCGAGGCGGCGCCCGGCAACATGGGAGTGGTGCCTCCTGGGCACGGCTTCAACGCGTTCCTCTCGCGCACCTGTGCCGAGCACGGGGCCCTGTTCGTCAGCGACGAGGTGATGACCGGGTTCCGCGTCTCTAGGGCCGGCCAGTGGGGGCTGGACGGAGCGCGCGAGGGCTGGGTGCCCGACCTGGTCACGTTCGGCAAGGTCATGGGTGGCGGGTTCCCCGCTGCCGCGTTCGGTGGTCGGGCCGACGTGATGGCGCAGCTGGCACCGGACGGGCCGGTCTACCAGGCGGGCACGCTGTCGGGGAACCCGGTGGCGACGACCGCGGGGCTCGTCACCTTGCAGCTCGCCGACGACGCGGCGTACGCCCGCCTCGACACGGCCGCGGCGCGGGTGCGCGAGATGACGTCCGCGGCGCTGGCCGAGGCCGGGGTGCCGCACGTGGCGCAGTCAGCCGGCAACCTGTTCAGCCTGTTCTTCGTCGACGACCCCGCCACGACCGCCGTCCTCGACTTCGCCGGGGCGCAGGCCCAAGACCAGCACCGCTTCCGGGCCTTCTTCCACGCCATGCTGGACGCCGGGGTCTCCCTCCCGCCCAGCGCGTACGAGGCGTGGTTCGTGTCGTCGGTGCACGACGACGGCGCGCTCGACCGCATCCACGAGGCGCTCCCGAGGGCGGCGCGGGCCGCCGCGAGTGCTGCACCCCGACCGACCGGCCCGGCCCCGATGAGGAGTGACGAGATCTGATGGCGGACCTGACCACCGACGAACCGACGGACCCGGACCGGCTGCCCGAGCCACCGCCGGACCAGCAGGCCGAGCTGCAGGTGCAGGACGAGCTCGTCGACCTCGGCAAGCCGCTGGTCGGTCAACCCATCGACGAGGCACAGACCGACGCGGAGCCCGACCTGTCGGCCGAGCGCACGGTCGTGCACCTGGTGCGGCACGGGGAGGTCCACAACCCCGAGGGCGTTCTCTACGGCCGCCTGCCCGGCTTCCATCTATCCGAGCGAGGCCAGGAGATGGCCCGCCGGCTCGTCGAGCACTTCGCCCCGGCCGACCTGACGACGCTGATCGTGTCGCCGCTGGAACGGACCCACGACACGGCCACCCCGTTGTCCCAGGCGCGCCGGCTCACCTGGCGGGTGGACGACCGCGTGATCGAGGCCGGCAACAAGTTCGAGGGCCAGCGGTTCGGCGTCGGCGACGGTGCGTTTCGCCACCCCAAGGTGTGGTGGCTGCTGCGCAACCCGTTCAGACCGTCGTGGGGGGAGCCCTACCGCGACATCGCTGTCCGGATGCTCGCCGCCATGGCCGACGCGCGTGACGCGGCCCGCGGTCACGAGGCGGTGATCGTCTCCCACCAGCTGCCGGTGTGGATCGCCCGCTCCCACGTGGAGAAGCGCCGGTTCGCCCACGACCCGCGCAAGCGGGAGTGCAACCTGGCCAGCGTGACGTCGTTCACGTACGCGGGCGACGCGATCATCGAGGTGGGCTACGCCGAACCCGCGGCCGACCTCGTGCCGGCTCGCGACGACAAGAAGTTCGCGGCCGGCGCATGACCCACCCGGCAGTGGCAGCACGCAGGGCCCGCCAGGCACGCCGCTGTGCCCTGCTGGTGCTCGTCGGGGTGGCCCTGCTGACCGGCTGGTGGGACGTGTGGGTGGGTGGGCTGCAGCAGTGGTCCGCAGGCTTCCAGGTGGCGGTCTAGGTGACGACCGGTGGTACTGCCCGGGCGCTGACCCGGCGCGAGTCGGGGCGGTGGATGTGGCGCACGCTCACCTCGATGCGCACCGCGCTGCTCCTGCTGCTGCTGCTCGCACTGGCCGCGGTGCCGGGGTCGCTGGTCCCTCAGATCAGCGTCGACCGGCTGGCCGTGCAGTCCTTCGCCCGCCGCTACCCCGACGCCACGCCGTGGCTGGACCGGCTGGGGATGTTCTCGGTCTACAGCTCGCCGTGGTTCTCCGCGATCTACCTGCTGCTGATGGTCTCGCTGGTCGGGTGCATCGTCCCCCGCACCGCGCACTACGCGCGGGCGCTGCGGGCCCGTCCCCCGGCCGCGCCGCGCCACCTGTCGCGGGTGCCCCAGTCGCAGGCGTACGAGACCGACGAGCCCGTGGCGCAGGTGCTCGACCGGGCGCGGGTGGTGCTGCGCGAACGCCGGTACCGGGTGGACGTGCGAGACGAGGGCGAGGGTGCCGGCTCGGTGGCGGCACAGCGCGGTTACGTGCGCGAGGCAGGCAACTTGCTCTTCCACACCGGCCTGGTGGTGGTGCTCGTCGGGGTCGCAACCGCGAGCCTGTTCGGTTACAAGGGCGGCGCGATCGTCGCCGAGGGCGGCAGCTTCTCCAACACGCTGACGCAGTACGACGAGTTCTCCTCCGGCGCGCTGTTCACCGCTGCCGACCTCGCGCCCTTCTCGCTGACGCTCGCGGACTTCTCCGCCGCCTTCGAGACCGAGGGTCCCCAAGCCGGGGCGCCGCGGCTGTTCGAGGGCACCGGCACCTACACCGCCGCCCCCGGCAGTGCTCCGCAGCCCTTCGACCTGTCGGTCAACCACCCGCTCGAGCTCGACGGGGCCGACGTCTTCTTGATCGGGACCGGGTACGCGCCCGTGGTCACCGTCCGCGACGGCAACGGGGACGTGGTCCTCGACGGTCATCCGGTGCCGTTCCTGCCGGTCGACGCCTCGTACACCTCCGAGGGGGTCGTCAAGGCACCCGACGCCCGCCCGCGGGGCCTGGGGTTCGAGGGGGTCTTCCTGCCGACCGCCGTGGAGGGCCCGGACGGGGTGGCGTTCTCCGCGTTCCCCGACGCGGCCAACCCGGTCCTGAACCTGTTCGCGTACTCCGGCGACCTCGGTCTCGACGGCGCGGTCCCGCAGTCGGTCTACTCCCTCGACACCGACGCGATGACGCCGCTCGAGGGCGCCGACGGCACCCAGCTGCGCCTGCAGCTGTCGGTGGGCCAGACCGCCCAGCTGCCCGACGGGCTGGGCTCGATCACCTTCGAGGGGGTACGCCGGTTTGCCAAGCTGCAGGTGAGCGAGTCGCCGGGCAAGGTCGTGCCGCTGGTCGCACTGGTGACGGCGCTGGCCGGGCTGGTGCTGTCGTTGTACGTGCGGCCGCGACGAACCTGGGTGCGGGCCCGGCGCGAGGACGGGCGTACCGTGGTCGAAGTGGCCGGGCTGGACCGCGTCGGGGGTGGCGACCTGGGGCCTGACCTCACCGAGCTGGTGACGCGGTTGCGGGACGGGGAGCCGAGCCGCCGGCCCAGCCCGGCTCTCGCCGCTTCCACCCCGAAGGACTGAGCCCCGAAGGACTGAGCATGGACGCCGAGCAGTACGCCACCTGGTCGAACCTGGCCGTGGCCAGCGCGACCGTCGTGTTCGGGCTGGCCTGGCTCGCCTTCGTCGCCGAGTGGGCCTTCGGCAGCGTCGGCTCGGCGGTGGCCGCGCAGGAACGGGCGCTGGTCGGCGCAGGCGCTGGTCGGCGCGGGCCGGTCGCAGGTCAGGCGCCGCCGGTCGGCGACCGCAGCGACCTCGCCGGGCGGATCGGTCTCGCGCTGACGGTCGCGGCCTCCCTCGTGCTCGCGCTGGGCGTCCTCACCCGTGCCCTGGCCGCCGGTCGGGTGCCGTGGGGCAACATGTACGAGTTCGCCACCACCGGCCTGCTGATCGCCGTCGCCGTCTACCTGGTGCTGGTGCGAGTGGTCGGGGTGCGCTGGCTCGGGCCGTGGGTGACCGGCTTCGCGGTCGTCGTGCTCGGCCTCGCGTTCACCGTCTACGTCCCGGCCGGGCCCCTGGTGCCGGCGCTGCACTCGTACTGGCTGGTGCTGCACGTCTCGGCGGCGGCTCTCGCCGGCGGCGCCTTCGTCGTCGGCGCCGGCGCGTCCGCGTTGTTCCTGGTCAAGGACCGCGCCGAGCGCCGCACGCCACCCGAGCAGCGCACCGGCTACCTGTGGCGGCTCCCGCCGTCCGCGGCGATGGACCGGGTGGCGCACCGGGTGCACGCCTTCGCGTTTCCGATCTGGACGTTCGCGGCATTGATCGCCGGGCCGATCTGGGCGCAGTACGCCTGGGGTCGCTACTGGGGCTGGGACCCCAAGGAGGTCTGGGCGTTCATCACCTGGGTCGTCTACGCCGCGTACCTGCATGCACGCTCGACCGCCGGGTGGCGCGGTCGCGGCGCGGCGGTCCTGGCGCTGGTCGGGTTCGCGACGTTCCTGTTCAACTTCATCGGCATCAACCTGCTGGTCAGCGGCCTGCACTCGTACGCGGGCGTCTGACCCGGCCGCCCGCCCGACGTGTCAGCATCTCGTGTCGCTGTAGCCGCGGGTGCGGCTGACAACTCGTGGACGGTCAGCGGTCGGCGTCGGAGTCGCCGCGCAGCTCGTCCTCCCAGCGCCGCACCGAGTCGTCGCTCGGTCCGGGGCGCGGTGGGTGCAGCCGACGCAGGAAGTCGGGGTCGTCGTCGGGACCGGTGACGCGGCGCTCGGGGCGCGCATGGCGGGCCCGCCTGCTCACGACCAGCCACGCGACGGGTCCGGCCACGGGGATCAGTACGGCGAGCAGCCACAGCCACTTCGGCATCGCCGGCACCGTTGCGCGCGGGGTCGTGACCACGTCGAACAGCGCGTACACGGTAAGCCCGACCGCGACGACCACCAGCAGCACCTTGCCCACGTCGCCAGCGTAGGTCGTCGCCGGTGAACGCGGCTGCCGACCTGGTCGGTTCCACGCCCCGTCGCACCCGTGACACGCTGATCCGATGTCCGACCTGGTGACGCTCGCCGACGTCGACGCCGCCGCGCGGCGCATCGCGGGGCGGGTGGTGCGCACGCCGTTGCTGGCCCTGCCCGACGGCCTGTGGCTCAAGCCGGAGTCGCTGCAACCCACCGGCGCCTTCAAGCTGCGTGGGGCGACGAACGCGGTGACCCTGCTCGACGACTCCCAGCGCCGACGCGGTGTGCTCACGCATTCCTCGGGCAACCATGGTCAGGCGCTCGCCTACGCAGCCGCCCTGGCGGGGGTCTCCTGCACGGTGGTGATGCCGCGGGGTGCCTCGCCGGTCAAGGTCGCAGCGACCCGCAGGTACGGCGCACACATCGACGTCGTCGACGAGGCCGACCGCATCGCGCGGGTCGAGGAGATCGCGGCGCGGACCGGCGCCGAGGTCGTGCCACCGTACGACGACGCCCGGATCATTGCCGGCCAGGGCACGGTCGGCCGAGAGGTGGTCGACGACCTGCCCCGGGTCGGCACGGTTCTCGTGCCGGTCGGCGGCGGCGGCCTGCTCAGCGGGGTCGCGGTCGCGGTCAAGGCCCTTGCGTCGGCGGCCCGCGTCGTCGCTGTCGAACCCGAGCTGGCCGGGGACCTGGCCGAGGGCTTCGCCCGCGGCGAACGGGTGTCGTGGCCGGCGGCGCGGACCACCCGCACGATGGCCGGCGGGCTGCACAGCCAGGCTGTCGGGGCGCTCAACTGGGCGCACGTGCAGGAGTTCGTCGACGAGGTCGTCACCGTGACCGAGGCCGAGATCGCCGCAGCGGTCCGGTTCCTGGCGACGTCCGGCAGGGTCGTCGCCGAGCCCAGTGGTGCGGTGGCGACCGCCTGGTGGCTGCGTGACCGCGGCGCGCACCGCAGTGCGCACCGCAGTGCGCCGGTCGTGTCGGTGGTGTCCGGTGGCAACGTGGAGCCGGCCATGTTCCGCGACCTGCTGGCCGGCTGACCGGCTCGGCGTACGCTCGCCGCGTGCGTAGCGTTGTGGCCTACACGGCCGCCCGGCTGGGGCTGTTCCTCGTCTGCTGGTCGCTGGTGTGGGCGGTGGCTCACCTGGTGGCGGGTTGGCGCTGGAGCGAGTCCACCGCGTTGCTCACCGCGCTGTTCGCGCTCGCCATCTCCTCGTTGCTCGCGCTGGTCGTGCTCTCCGGCCTGCGCGACGCGGTGGCCCGGCACGTCGAGGCCCGGGCGCACCGGGTCAGCGCCGCGCTGGAGCAGAGCCGGGCCAAGGAGGACGTCGACTAGACCCGCCGCCCGCCGGGTCGTGTCAGCCGAGGGTGAGACCGAGGGCGATTCCGGCGGCGTACGCCAGCTCCGCCAGCCCGGTGTCGCGCAGCACCGGTACGAGGGCGAGTCCGGTCCCCCCGGACGCCACCACCTGCACGGCCCGGGCGGCGGGCAGCGCGAACACCGTGCCCAGCAGCACCGCGGGTGTCGCGGCGACGAGCGCCAGCAGGCACCCGGTGGCCACCGCCAGCAGCCCGGCGTAGAGCAGCCGGGTACGCGCCTCGCCCAGCACGACGGCCAACGTGCGCTTGCCGGCAGCGGCGTCGGTCGGCACGTCTCGCAGGTTGTTGGCCACCAGGATCGCGGTCGCGAGCGCGCCGACCCCGACGGCGGCTGCGCTGGCCGGCCAGGTCACCGTGCCCGCCTGCGTGTAGGTGGTGCCGAGCACCGCCACCACACCGAAGAACACGAACACCGCGACCTCGCCGAGCCCGCGGTAGCCGTACGGCCGCTCCCCGCCGGTGTAGCCCCACGCGGCCAGCAGCGCGACCGCGCCGACCCCGACCAGCCACCACGCCGACGTCACCGCGAGGGCCAGGCCGGCGACGGCGCCCACGGCGAACGCTGCGTACGCGGCGGCCTTCACCGCGGCCGGCGAGGCCAGCCCGGAGCCGACGAGTCGCAGCGGCCCCACCCGGTCTGTGTCGGTGCCACGGACGCCGTCGGAGTAGTCGTTGGCGTAGTTGACGCCCACCTGGAGGCAGAGCGTCACGACCAGTGCCAGCAGCGCCTTCCACCAGACCGCGCCCCCGGCTGCGGCTGCTGCTCCGGTGCCGGCGAGCACGGGGGAGACGGCGGCGGGCAGGGTGCGCGGGCGAGCACCCTCCAGCCAGTGCGCGAGGGAGGCCATGAGGCCGCAGTCTCGCAGCCGGGGCCTAGCCTGGCCGCCGTGACCACTGCGGCCCGGCTGCGCCCGCTCGCCGGCACACCGATGGAGCTGTTCGAGCTCCTCCGCCGCTGGTGGGACGCCCCGGACGGCCCGGTGGTCGTACGCACCTCGGGCAGCACCGGGGAACCCAAGGACGTCGTGCTCTCCGCCGCTGCGCTGCGCGCCTCCGCCACCGCCGCGGACGCCCGCCTCGGTGGCCCCGGGCAGTGGCTGTTGGCGCTCCCGGCGACGTACGTGGCGGGGCTCAACGTGCTCGTCAGGTCGGTGCTGGCCGCGACCCCGCCAGTGGTGCCAACCGGGTCCATCGTGCAGGCGGCTGCCGACATGACCGGACCACGCCGCTTCACCGCGCTGGTGCCGACCCAGCTGCACCGGTTGGCCGAGACCGCCGAGCTGTCAGCGTTGCGCGGCTTCGACGCGGTGCTGGTCGGTGGTGCCTCCCTGCGGCCGGAGCTCGCCGAGCGGGCCGTCGACGCGGGCGTGCGGCTGGTGCGTACGTACGGTGCGAGCGAGACCTGCGGCGGATGCGTGTACGACGGGGTCCCGCTGGATCGCGTGGGTGTCCGCCTCGGTACCGACGCCCGGGTGCACCTGGCCGGCCCGGTCCTGTTCGACGGGTACGACGGCCGTCCCGACCTCACCGCTCAGGTGCTCCGCGACGGGTGGTTCGCCACCGGCGACCTCGGCTCGCTCGACGACGACGGGCGCCTGCGGGTGCTCGGCCGCGCCGACGACGTCGCGGTGACCGGCGGAGTCAACGTGCCGCTCGCCGCGGTGACTGCGGCCCTGCAGGCACTGCCGGGCGTGCACGACGGGCTCGCCGTGGGCGTCCCCGACGCGGAGTGGGGGGAGCTGGTCGCGGCCGTCCTCGTCGGCGACACCGATCCCGCGGAGGTGCGCGACGCCGTGGCCGCGACGCTTCCGCGCGCGTGGGCGCCTCGCCGGGTGGTTCAGGTCGACGCGCTCCCGCTGCTGGACACCGGCAAGGTGGATCGGGTTGCCGTGCAGGCGCTGGCGGCCGGGGCGTGAGCACCGGCGACCTGGCCTGGCGCGCCTTCGCGATCCCCCTGCGCACCCGCTTTCGCGGCATCACCGTGCGGGAGGGGCTCTTCGCCGCCGGGCCCGCCGGTTGGGCCGAGTGGAGCCCCTTTTGGGACTACGACGCCGCCGAGTCGGCCATCTGGTTCGGCGCCGCGCTGGAGGCCGCCTCCCGGCCGTGGCCCGAACCGGTGCGCACCCGGGTGCCGGTGAACTGCACGGTGCCCGCCGTCGGGCCCCAGCAGGCGTCCGGCGTCGTGGCGGCGAGTGGGTGCAGCACCGCCAAGGTCAAGGTGGCCGAACCGGGGCAGTCACTGACCGAGGACCTGTCCCGCGTGGCCGCGGTCCGCGAGGCGCTCGGTCCTGCTGGACGGGTCCGCGTCGACGCCAATGGCGGCTGGGACCTCGAGACGGCCGTCGACTCGGTGCGCGCGCTGGACCGGGCCGCCGGGGGGCTGGAGTACGTCGAGCAGCCGTGCGCCGGCGTCGACGACCTCGCTCGGGTACGGCGCCGCGTCGACGTGCCGGTCGCAGCCGACGAGTCGATCCGGCGCGCCGACGACCCGTACCACGTCCGCGAGCGAGAGGCGGCCGACATCGCCGTGCTCAAGGTCCAGCCGCTCGGTGGGGTGCGCGCGTGCCTCGAGATCGCCGAGCGGATCGGGCTTCCGGTCGTCGTGTCGAGCGCCCTGGAGACCTCGGTCGGCTTGGCCGCCGGGGTGGCGCTCGCCGCCGCGCTGCCGGAGCTGCCGTACGCGTGCGGTCTCGCGACGGCGGCGCTGCTCGACCGCGACCTCGTCACCGAGGGCTTCGTTCCGGTGGGCGGGGTTCTCGTCGTCCGGCGTCCGGATGCGTCACCCGAGCTCGTCGCCGCGGTTGCGTCAGCGGACGCCCAACACCGGTGGGACCGGCGCCTCGCCGCCGTGCAGGCGCTGCGTCGACCGGGCTCGCGGGCGCGTTGACGTGTCTGTCGTGTCCCGCCGGATCGCCGGGCTGCTGCTACGAGCACACCCCGGCGACGCGGTCACAGTCCACCCCAGCGAACGACTCAGCTGGTTGTCGGTTGCCGCCGTTAGCCTGGCGGCATGCTCGATCACCTAGGGGTCCAGGTGGCTGACGTCGAGGCGTCAGTGGCCTTCTACCTTCGCGTCTTCACTCCCATCGGGATGCGGGAGGTCATGCGCTTCCCGCTCGATGACGGCGTTGTCGTCGGCCTGGCCGGTCCGGCCGGCATCCCTGACTTCTGGCTCAGTCCCGCCGCTGGCCCTGAGGCACGGGAGCTGCATGTGGCCTTCAGCGCCCCGGATCGTCGCGCCGTGGACGCCGTCCACGACGCCGCGGTCACCGCAGGCGCACAGGTGCTGCACGCGCCTCGTGAGTGGCCCGAGTACCACCCGGGCTACTACGGGGTGTTCCTGCGGGATCCAGACGGCCACAACGTGGAGGCAGTGCACCACGGGGGCTGAGGTTAGGTTGCTGACCGTGGCCACCTGGGACGACGTACGCCGGATCGCGTTGGCGCTGCCGCAGACCAGCGAGGACTCGCCGCACGACTGGCGCGTCAAGGGCAAGCTGCTGGGGTGGGAACGTCCGCTCCGCCGGGGGGACCTGGAAGCCCTGGGCGACCACGCGCCGCAGGGACCCATCCTCGGGGTCCGCGTGCCAGACGTCGGCGTCAAGGAGGCACTGGTCGCCGACGAGCCGGAGGTCTTCTTCACCACATCGCACTTCGCCGGCTACCCAGGGGTGCTGGTGCGACTGGACCGCATCGGCGTCGCCGAGCTGGAGGAGCTCATCGTCGAGGCCTGGCTCGACCGGGCGCCCAAGCGGTTGGCCAAGACGTACCTCGACGAGTCGCGTTCGTGAATCCCTCCACGGCGCTCGCTCGCGTGCTGGTCGACGAGCTGGTGCGCCTGGGGGTACGCGAGGCGGTGGTGTCACCGGGCTCGCGGTCGGCACCGCTGGCGATCGCCCTGCACGCCGCCGACGCGGCTGGGCGGCTGCGTCTGCACGTCCGCGTCGACGAGCGCAGCGCCGGGTTCCTCGCCCTCGGGCTGGCCAAGGGCTCGCACCGCCCCGTCTCGGTCGTCACCACGTCGGGTACCGCGGTGGTCAACCTGCACCCGGCCGTGCTCGAGGCCCGGCACGCCGGGGTTCCGCTGGTGGTGCTGTCGGCCGACCGACCAGCCGAGCTGCGGGGCACCGGGGCCAACCAGACCACCGACCAGGTCGACGTGTTCGGCTCCGGCGTGGTCTGGACGGGTGAGGTACCGGCCCCCGAGGTGGTGCCCGCCTCTGGTGCAGCCTGGCGGTCGCTGCTGTCGCGGGCCGTCGGCCGGGCGGTGCAGGTGCCCGGACCGGTGCACCTGGACGTGGCGTTCCGCGAGCCGCTGCTGCCGGCCGACGTCGATGCCGGGCTACCGGGGTCCCTGCAGGGCCGGCCAGATGGCGCCCCGTGGACCGCCGTCGAGGGGCAGCTCGACCCGCATCCGGTGGAGCTGCCGCTCGGCCCTCGTACGGTCGTGGTCGCCGGAGACGACTCCGGACCACCCGCCCGGCAGCTGGCCGAACACGCGGGGTGGCCGCTGCTGGCCGAGGCGTCGTCGGGGTCGCGTACGGGTGCCGCGCCGGTCGGTGCCTACCGACTGCTTCTCGAGCACCTCGGGCTGCAGGTCGAGCGGGTCGTCGCGTTCGGTCACCCGACGTTGTCACGGCCGGTCAGCCAGCTGCTGGCCCGCCCCGGGGTGGAGCTGGTGGTGGTGTCGGCCCGCGACCAGTGGCCCGACGCCGGGTCGCAAGCTGCCCGGGTGGTGCCGGCGGTGACGGTGGGAGGAGCCGACGACCCGGCCTGGTGCGACCTTTGGCGCGACGCCGACGCCCGGGCCCGACGGGCCGTCGAGGACCTGCTCGACGCCGAGGCGTTGGGTGGCCTGCACGTGGCCCGCGAGGTGTCGGCGGCGCTGCCGTCCGGCGGGCTGCTGTTCGTCGGCTCGTCCCAGCCGGCGCGCGACCTCGACCTCGTGGCAACGTCGCACCGCGTGGGCGAACGTCGCATGGTGATGGCGAACCGCGGACTGGCCGGCATCGACGGAGCGGTCTCCACTGCGGTGGGACTTGCACTGGCCAGGCGCCCGACCCGGGCGTTCGCACTGCTCGGCGACCTGACCTTCCTGCACGACCGCAACGGCCTGCTCATCGGGCCGGATGAACCCCGCCCCGACCTCATGGTCGTCGTCGTCAACGACGACGGCGGTGCCATCTTCTCGGTGCTCGAGCAGGGCGCCAGCGAGCACGCCCCAGTCTTCGAGCGGGTATTCGGGACGCCGACCGGCGCCGACCTGGCCGCCACGTGCGCGTCGACGGGGGTGCCCCACCGTGCCGTGGCCGACGTCGCCGGCCTGCGGGCGGCGCTGAGAGACCCCCGGCCCGGTGTCGAGGTGGTCGAGGTGCGGGTGGACCGCTCGGGCCGCCGCGCCCTCGACCGGCGCCTGCGTGCCGCGGTGGCCGCAGCGCTCTAGCGCTCGCTCCGCTCTCAGGGTCTGCCCGGTTCAGGCGCCTTGGCCGAGGATGGAGGACATCTTGGTGCCGCCGGTGTGCAGCGTGTCACCGGCAGAGGCGGTCGCTTGGCCGTGCTGACGCTGGGAGGACACGTACTCCTCGGCGAGCTGGCGGGCCTTGGTCATCACCGCGTGGTGCTGGTCGGCACCCATCCCGCCGGCGAAGTTCGAGATCGCCCGCGACACCTCCGACATCAACTCGTCCACCTGGCCTTGGGTGTTGCCGGCGTAGGCGTTGATGTCCGAAGACGCCTGGTCGATGGTGCCGAACTCGGCTCGGATCTGGTTGCTCATCATCACTCCTGAAAGGTCTCGAACAACGGATGGAACTGGTGGGTGGCTCAGGCGGTGATCGACCGGTTCAGCATCGGGGTCAGACCCTCAGCCGTCGACCGGGTGGCCTGCTGGTTCTGCATCGCGTCCTCATCAGACTGCAAGGCCGCCTTCTCACCGAGCACCGCACGCATCGCCTGGTCGGCGATCTGCTTGGCGATCGCGGCGTGGTTGGTCGCCGACACCGCCGAGTTGCCCTGGAAGGTCGAACCAGCCGCCCCCCGAAAACCGGTCTCCACACCCTCCATCTTCGAGAGCTGGTTCTTCGCACCGGACAGGTTCTCCTCAGCGTTGCCCGCGTAGTTCTTACCGGACTGGGTGAGGGCGCCGGCCTCGTTGAGGTTCAGGTAGTCGCTCATGCCATCTCCTTGACTGGGACGGGCCGCCCTGCGCGGCGACCTCGCTGCCGTACGAATCGACAGTAGGACGCCAGGAGGTCACCGACCCGGGAACCGGTGGACGCGACTGGTTCGAACCTCAGCCGCCCAGGGCGTCTCGGACGGGGACGAACTTGGCCTGGGCCTCGGCGAGCTCGGCCGCGGGGTCGGAGCCGGCGACGATTCCGCACCCGGCGAACAGCCGCACCCGCGACCCGTCCACGCTCGCGCACCGCAGCGCGATCCCGAGCTCACCGTCGCCGCTGACGTCGATCCACCCCACCGGTCCCGCGTAACGCCCGCGGTCCATCCGCTCCAGCGCGGCGATCGTCTCCAGCGCGAGACCGGTAGGCGTGCCGCCGACCGCCGCGGAAGGGTGCAGGGCCGCCGCCAGTCCCAGCACGGACGAGTCGGCATCGGCATCGAGGCCGATCACACCGGTCACGTCGCTGGCGAGGTGCATGACGTTGGGCAGGTGCAGCACGAACGGCGACTCGGGGACGTTCATGCTCGTGCAGTGGGGCGCCAGCGCCTGCGCGACCGAGCGCACGGCGTATTCATGCTCCTCGAGGTCCTTGCTGCTGCGCGCCAGGGTCGCTGCCAGCGCGAGGTCGCGAGCGTCGTCGCCGGTGCGGCGGATGGTGCCAGCGAGCACTCGCGAGGTGACCAGTCCGCGTTCTCGCCGCACCAGCAGCTCCGGGGTGGCGCCGACCAGGCCGTCGACGCAGAACGTCCAGCAACTCGGGTACGACGCGGCGAGCCGGCGCAGCGGCCAGCGCACGTCGACTGGCTCGTCGGCGAGCGCGACCAGGTCTCGGGCGAGCACGACCTTCTCCAGCGGTGTGGCACCGATGCGGTTCACGGCCTCGACGACCTGGTGCTCCCACAGCGCACCTGACATCGCACCGTCGGCGTACCGGAGCCCGGCCGGGGCCGTCGGTGCGGGTGGGGTGGTGAGGGCCGGTGTCGCCGGCACCGCGCCGGCCGACACCGTGGTGACCCACCACACCGACCGCCCGGAGTGCACCCGGTGGCCGACCAGCACCCGCGGCACGACCAGGACCGAGGTCCCGGTGGCGAAGGCGAACGACGTGAGCGCCACCAGCCCGGTGCCCGGCACCTGGACCTCGTCGCGGACCACGGCGCCACGCCCTACCCGGGACCACCAGTCCTGCGCCTGCTGGAACGCGGGCCCGTCGAGCTCGAGGCGCGCCGCCGTACCCCAGCCCACGAGGCCCTCGTCCCGGCGTACCCAGGCCAGCGGTGCGTCGGCCGGCAGCAGCGCCGCCAGGTCACCCGGGTCCGCCACCGCGACCGTGCGGACGACCAGTGGCGACGCGGCAGGCCAGGTGGCGTCGCGGCCAGCGGTGTTCACGGCGGACCAGCGTACGGCCGGTGACCGAGGGCGTGCGGAGGTGGTGGCAGGGTTGCGCCCGTGTCGCGTGCCAGCCTGGACAAGCAGCCCCACGAGGTCGCGCGCATGTTCGACGACGTGGCGCCGCGCTACGACCGCACCAACGACGTGCTGTCCTTGGGTCAGGACCGGCGTTGGCGTGCGGCCGTGGTGCACGCCGTGGCCCCCCGGCCGGGCGAGCGGGTGCTCGACCTCGCCGCGGGCACCGGCACCTCGAGCCAACCCTTCGCCGATGCGGGTGCGCGGGTGGTGCCGTGCGACTTCAGCCTCGGCATGGTGGGCGTCGGCAAGCAGGAACGACCGGCGCTGCCGTTCACCGGCGGTGACGCCACCAGGCTGCCGTTCGGCGACCGCACCTTCGACGCGGTGACGATGTCGTTCGGGCTGCGCAACGTCGTCGACGCCGACGCAGCCCTGGGTGAGATGCTGCGGGTCACCCGCCCGGGGGGCCGGCTCGTCGTGTGTGAGTTCAGCCATCCGGTCTGGCGGCCTTTCCGCACGGTGTACGTCGAGTACCTCATGCGCGCGCTGCCACGGGTGGCGCGTGCGGTCTCCTCCAGCCCGGACGCGTACGTCTATCTCGCCGAGTCGATCCGGGCCTGGCCTGACCAGACGCGGCTCGCCGAGCGCCTGACCGCGGCCGGCTGGAGCGACGTCAGCTGGCGCGACCTGACCGGCGGCATCGTGGCGCTCCACCGCGGCGTACGCCGCTGAGTGCCGATGGCCGGGTTAGCGGGACCGGGCCCGCCGCTCTAGACTGAGTTGACACCGCTCGTGAAGCCGTTCACGAGCGGAGGGTACGAGCCGGCGAGACCAACGACGAGGACCTGATGAGCACGTCGCGCAGCGACCGGCAGGCCGACGTGGTAGTCGTCGGTGCCGGTCCGGCCGGGTCCGCCGCGGCTCACCACCTGGCCCAGGCCGGGGCAGACGTGCTGCTGCTGGAGAAGTCGGCGTTCCCGCGCGAGAAGGTGTGCGGTGACGGCCTCACCCCCCGGGCGGTCCGCCAGCTGCTGCGCATGGGAGTCGACGTCGATGCCCCGGGCTGGGTCAAGAACCAGGGCCTTCGAATCGTCGGCGGCGGTCACCGGCTCGAGCTGCCGTGGCCCGACCTGGCGTCCTACCCGGCGTACGGCTTGGTACGCACGCGCCTGGACTTCGACGAGACACTGGCCCGGCACGCGCAGAAGTCCGGCGCTCGCCTGCTCGAGCGCACGGCGGTCACCGGCCCGGTCACCGACGTGACCGGGCGGGTGGTGGGGGTCACCGCCCGCCCGGTGGACGACCAGGGACGCCGCAGCGGCGACGAGGTGACCTACTCCGCGCCGGTCGTGGTGGCAGCCGACGGCAACTCAGCGCGGCTCGCGCTGTCGCTCGGGCTGACCAAGCGGGACGACCGGCCGATGGGCGTCGCCGTGCGCACCTACTACACGAGCCCCCGTGCCGACGACGACTGGCTGGAGTCGTGGCTCGAGCTGTGGGCCGGCACACCGGGCAAGGGTGATCTGCTCCCGGGATACGGCTGGATCTTCGGGGTCGGCGACGGCACCGCCAACGTCGGCCTGGGCATCCTCAACACCTCCAGCGCGTGGGGCAGCGTCGACTACAAGGACCTGCTGCGCCGCTGGCTGGAGAACACGCCCGCCGAGTGGGGCTTCACCGACCAGAACATGACCACCCCGATCCGCGGCGCCGCCCTGCCGATGGGCTTCAACCGCAAGCCGCACTACACCAGCGGCGTGCTGCTCGTGGGTGACGCCGGCGGCATGGTCAACCCCTTCAACGGCGAGGGCATCGCGTACGCCCTGGAGTCCGGCGAGATGGCCGCCGAGGTGGCCGTCCAGTCGCTCGGCCGACCAGCCGCCGACCAGGAGCGGGCGCTGCGGGCCTATCCAGCCGCACTGGACGCTCGGTACGGCGGCTACTACACGCTCGGGCGCGTCTTCGTGCGGCTGATCGGCCACCCCGAGGTGATGAAGCAGGCCACCCGGTACGGGCTGCCGCGCAAGCGGCTCATGCGGTTCACGCTCAAGCTGCTGGCCAACCTCACCGACCCGCGCGACGGCGACGCCAGCGACCGGCTGATCAACGCGCTGTCCAAACTGGCACCGTCGGCATGAGCGCCGATGCGTACGACCTCGATGGCAGTGGCCGGCGACGCCGGGGCCGGTCCTACGATGGACGCCCCCGCCTCGTCCCGGAGGAACACCGCCTCATGGAAGCGACGACCTCATGAACGAGTACGTCCCGCTGCTGGCCATCGGGGGTCTCGCCGCCGCGTTCGCGATCTTCTCGGTGGGCATCAGCTCCTTCACCGGTCCCAAGCGCTACAACCGGGCCCGGCTCGACGCCTACGAGTGCGGCATCGAGCCGACCCCACAGCCCATCGGTGGCGGCCGGTTTCCCGTGAAGTACTTCATCACCGCGATGCTGTTCATCGTCTTCGACATCGAGATCATCTTTTTGTATCCCTTCGCGGTCGCCTTCGACTCCCTGGGCTGGTACGGCCTGATCGAGATGGTGCTGTTCATCGGCACCGTCTTCATCGCCTTCACCTACGTCTGGCGCCGCGGAGGTCTCGAGTGGGACTGACGCACCGACGAGCGCAGAGAGCGAGGCACTGATGGGCCTGGAGGAGAAGCTCCCCAGCGGGGTGCTGCTGACCACCGTCGAAGGCGTGGCCGGCTACTTCCGCAAGGCATCGCTGTGGCCGGCGACGTTCGGGCTGGCCTGCTGCGCGATCGAGATGATGACGTCGGGCGGCCCGCGCTACGACCTCGGGCGCTTCGGCATGGAGGTGTTTCGCGCCTCCCCGCGCCAAGCCGACCTGATGATCGTGGCCGGCCGGGTCAGCAACAAGATGGCACCGGTGCTGCGCCAGATCTATGACCAGATGCCGGGTCCGAAGTGGGTGCTGGCGATGGGGGTGTGCGCCAGCTCGGGCGGCATGTTCAACAACTACGCGATCGTGCAGGGTGTCGACCACGTGGTGCCTGTCGACATGTACCTCCCCGGCTGCCCGCCGCGACCGGAGATGCTCATCGACTCCATCCTGAAGCTGCACGACAAGATCCAGCACTCCAAGCTGGGCGCTCACCGCGCCGGCGAGATCGTCGAACAGGAGCGGGTCGCACTCGAGGCCACACCGACCTCGCAGATGCTGGGCCAGCTGCGGTGAGCGACGAGCCCCGCCCCGACCCGGCCGACGCGGGCCCGCCTGGCACCCGGCCCGGGCAGGGTCACCTCGGTCGGATGCCCGAGAACACGATCTCGCCCGCCGTCGTCGCTCCCGACGCGCACATGCTCGGCGTGGTCGACGTACGCGAGGGCATGTTCGGTGCTCGCGGTTCTGGTGACACCTCCGGCTACGGCGGTCTGGTGCGGCCGGTGGCCATGACACCGCCCACGCCGCGTCCGTACGGCGGGTGGTTCGACGAGGTGGCCGATCGGCTCGAGACGGTGCTGGGTGCGCCGGCGTTCACCGGCGCGGTGGAGAAGGTGGTGGTCTACCGCGGTGAGATCACGTTCCACCTGCGCCGAGAGCACCTGGTGGCGACCGTCCGCGGGCTCCGCGACGACGCCGGACTGCGCTTCGAGGTGCTCTCCAGCGTCTCCGGCGTGCACTACCCCGGTGAGACCGGCGCGGAGCTGCACGCGGTCTACCACCTGCTCTCGATGACGCACAACCGTCGCATCCGGCTCGAGGTCACCGCCCCCGACGCCGACCCGCGGGTACCCAGTGTGACGAGCGTCTACCCCACGGCCGACTGGCAGGAGCGAGAGGCCTACGACTTCTTCGGCCTGCTCTTCGACGGCCACCCGGCGCTGACCCGCATCGAGATGCCCGACGACTGGCCGGGACACCCGCAGCGCAAGGACTATCCCCTCGGCGGCATCCCCGTGGAGTACAAGGGTGCGGTCATCCCGCCGCCGGACCAGCGGAGGTCGTACAACTGATGAGCGAGCAGACGCAGACCCGGCGTGAGTCCGACGACGCCTACGCCACGCAGCACGGCACCGCGACCGCCCCCGTGTTCACCGTGACCGGCCAGGACTGGGACTCCGTCGTCGCCGGGGTCGCCGAGGGCTCGGAGGAACGGGTCGTGGTCAACATGGGCCCGCAGCACCCGTCCACCCACGGGGTGCTGCGCCTCGTCCTCGAGCTCGACGGTGAGACCGTGACCGACTGCCGGTGCGGCGTGGGCTACCTGCACACCGGCATCGAGAAGAACATGGAGTACCGCAACTGGGTGCAGGGCGTCACGTTCTGCACCCGGATGGACTACCTCGCCCCACTGCACTACGAGGCCGTGTACTGCATGGGGGTGGAGCGGCTGCTCGGCATCGAGGCCGACGTTCCGGAGAAGGCCCTGGTCATGCGGGTACTGCTGATGGAGCTCAACCGCATCTCCTCGCACCTGGTCGCGATCGCGACCGGCGGCATGGAGATCGGCGCCCTGACCGTGATGACGATCGGCTTCCGCGAGCGCGAGCTGGTGCTCGACCTGTTCGAGCTCATCACCGGCCTGCGCATGAACCACGCGTTCATCCGCCCCGGCGGTGTCTCCCAGGGCCTGCCGCCTGGTGCGCTCGAAGCGATCGAGGAGTTCGTCAAGACGATGAAGAAGCGGCTGCCCGAGTACGCCGCGTTGTGCAACGCCAACCCGGTCTTCAAGGGCCGGCTGGTCGACGTCGGCTACCAGGACCTCGCCACCTGCCTGGCCCTGGGTGCCACCGGTCCGGTGCTGCGGGCCACCGGCTACCCGTGGGACCTGCGTCGCAGTCAGCCACACTGGGGTTACGAGGACTACGACTTCGAGGTCGTCACCCGCGACACCTGCGACGCCTACGGACGCTTCCGCATCCGGCTGGACGAGATGTGGGAGTCGCTGCGCATCGTCGAGCAGTGTGCCGAGCGGCTCGCGGGGCTGGAGGCAGCGCCGGTGATGGTCGCCGACCGCAAGATCGCCTGGCCGGCGCAGCTGGCCATCGGCGCCGACGGCATGGGCAACTCCTTGGACCACATTCGCCACATCATGGGCGAGTCGATGGAGGCGCTGATCCACCACTTCAAGCTGGTCACCGAGGGCTTCCGCGTCCCGCCGGGCCAGGCCTACACGGTGGTGGAGTCGCCGCGCGGAGAGCTGGGCTGCCACCTGGTCTCCGACGGCAGCACCCGACCGTATCGGGCGCACTTTCGCGACCCGTCCTTCGTCAACATGCAAAGCGCGTCGGTGATGAGCGAGGGCGGTCTGGTCGCCGACATCATCGTCGCGATCGCCAGCCTCGACCCGGTCATGGGCGGGGTGGACCGCTGATGACCAACCCCGCCCCTGCCAGCCCGGTCCCGGCCACCTCCGTAGAGGCGCCGGTGTCGACGTCGGACAACGAGGGCACCGAGACCGCGATCGCCACGGCGACCACGCGGGAGACCGGCACCGCGCGGCTGGAGCCCCCGGTGCTGGCCGAGCTGCGCGAGATCGCGGGCCGCTACCCGCAACCGCGCTCGGCCCTGCTGCCGATGCTGCACCTGGTGCAGGCGGCGGAGGGCTACGTGACACCGGCGGGGATCGAGGCGTGCGCCGAGGTGCTGTCGATCACTCCGGCCGAGGTGGCCGCGGTGGCGACCTTCTACACGATGTACAAGCGGCGCCCGATCGGTGACTACCTCGTCGGGGTCTGCACCAACACGCTGTGTGCGGTGCTGGGCGGCGACGAGATCTTCGCCCGCCTGAAGGACCACCTCGGTATCGGCAACGACGAGACGACCGATGACGGCGGCATCACCCTCGAGCACATCGAGTGCAACGCCGCGTGCGACTTCGCTCCGGTGGTGATGGTCAACTGGGAGTTTTTCGACGACCAGACCCCCACGTCGGCGGTGGAGCTGGTCGACGCGCTGCGAGCGGGCGCCGAGGTGACATCCACCCGCGGGCCCCGGGTGTGCACGTGGCGTCAGGCCGAGCGCGTCCTCGCCGGGTTCGGCGACGACCGTGCCGACGAGGGCCCCGGTGCGGGCCCGGCCACGCTGGTGGGGCTGCGGATGGCGCGTGAACACGGGTGGGACGCACCCGACCGCGCCAGTGCCGCAAGCAGCGACCGCACCGTCGGCGCCGACGAGACGTCCCCGTCGGGGACCGCACCCACTGCCACCCGCGAGGGGGTGGGCCGCGCCGAGTCCGAGGGCGCCATCGCCGCCGGCAAGGGCCACGGCCCGGCCGGCGAGGCGCCCGATGGTCCGGCCGACGCCGAGGGTCCGACCACTCGCGCCAGCACCGAGGGGGGCCAGCCGTGACCGACCTGCTCACCCCGGTCCTCACTGCCACCTGGGACGACGACCGTTCGTGGACGCTCGAGACCTATCAGCGCTCCGGCGGTTACGACGGCCTGCGCAAGGCGCTGGCCATGTCGCCCGACGAGGTGATCACGCAGGTGAAGGACTCCGGTCTGCGAGGTCGTGGCGGAGCGGGCTTCCCGACCGGGATGAAGTGGGGCTTCATCCCCCAAGGCGACGACAAGCCGCACTACCTCGTGGTCAACGCCGACGAGTCCGAGCCGGGCACGTGCAAGGACATCCCGCTGATGCTGGCCGCGCCGCACACGCTGCTCGAGGGCGTGATCATCTCCGCGTACGCCATCCGCGCCGAGACCGCGTTCATCTACGTGCGCGGGGAGGTGCTGCACGTGGTCCGCCGCCTGCAGCGCGCCGTCGCGGAGGCGTACCTCGCCGGATACCTCGGCAAGGACGTCCTCGGCTCGGGCTTCGACATCGACGTCATCGTCCACTGCGGGGCGGGTGCCTACATCTGCGGGGAGGAGACCGCGCTGCTGGACTCGCTGGAGGGTCGCCGCGGGCAGCCTCGGCTGCGCCCGCCGTTCCCGGCCGTCGCCGGCCTGTACGCCTGTCCGACGGTCATCAACAACGTCGAGACCATCGCCTCGGTGCCGTGCATCCTCGAGCGGGGTGCGCGGTGGTTCTCCTCGATGGGCACCGAGAAGTCCAAGGGCATGACGCTCTACTCCCTGTCCGGCCACGTGCGCTCCCCTGGCCAGTACGAGGCACCGCTCGGCATCACGCTGCGTGAGCTGCTCGACGTGGGCGGCGGCGTCCGGGAGGGTCACGAGCTGAAGTTCTGGACACCGGGGGGTTCCTCCACCCCGCTGCTGACCGCCGAGCACCTCGACGTCCCGCTCGACTACGAAGGCGTGCTGGACGTCAAGTCGATGTTGGGTACCAAGGCATTGCAGGTTTTCGACGAGACCACGTGCGTGGTGCGAGCGGTCCTGCGCTGGACCGAGTTCTACCAACACGAGTCGTGCGGCAAGTGCACCCCCTGCCGTGAGGGCACGTGGTGGCTGGTGCAGACCCTCCAGCGGCTCGAGGACGGCACGGGCACCGAGGCCGACCTCGACCTGCTCCTCGACCTGTGCGACAACATCCTCGGCCGGTCCTTTTGCGCTCTCGGCGACGGCGCCACCTCGCCGATCACGTCCTCGATCGAGTTCTTCCGCGACGAGTACCTCGCCCATGTCACCCTGGGCGGCTGCCCCTTCGACGCCAGCGCCTCGACCGTCTTCGCCACCGCCGGAGCCCTTTGATGACGCTCACCGCAGCCACCGGGCAGGGAGAGGTCGCCCCGCGCGAGGACCTGGTCACGGTCACCATCGACGGGGTCGACGTCAGCGTCCCCAAGGACACGTTGGTGATCCGGGCGGCAGAGCTGATCGGCGTGGAGATCCCGCGGTTCTGCGACCACCCGCTGCTGGAACCGATCGGCGCGTGCCGCCAGTGCATGGTCGAGGTCCCCGACGCCGGCAACGGGCGCCCGAGCCCCAAGCCGCAGGCGTCGTGCACGCTAACGGTGGCCGACGGCATGGTGGTCAAGACCCAGGTGACATCGCCGGTTGCCGACAAGGCGCAGCACGGCAACATCGAGTTCCTGCTCATCAACCATCCGCTGGACTGCCCGGTCTGCGACAAGGGCGGCGAGTGCCCCCTGCAGAACCAGGCCATGTCGCACGGCCGAGGCGAGTCCCGCTTCGAGGAGACCAAACGGACCTTCGCCAAGCCGATCAACATTTCCGCACAGGTGCTGTTGGACCGGGAGCGCTGTGTGCTGTGCGCGCGGTGCACCCGGTTCTCCGAGCAGGTGGCCGGCGACCCGTTCATCGCGATGGTCGAGCGGGGCGCCCTGCAGCAGGTGGGCATCTATGAGAAGGAGCCGTTCGAGAGCTACTTCTCGGGCAACACCATCCAGATCTGCCCGGTCGGGGCGCTGACCAGCGCGGCGTACCGGTTCCGGTCGCGACCGTTCGACCTCGTCTCGACTCCCTCGGTCTGCGAGCACTGCGCCTCTGGCTGCGCACTGCGCGTGGACCACCGGCGCGGGCGGGTGATGCGGCGGCTCGCCGCGGACGACCCGGCGGTCAACGAAGAGTGGAACTGCGACAAGGGCCGGTTCGGCTTCGGCTGGTCACGCCAGCCCGACCGGCTGACCCACCCGCTGGTACGTGACGAGGACACCGGCCAGCTGCGGCCGGCTTCGTGGATCGAGGCGTTCGTCGTCGCCGCCCGCGGCCTGGCTCAGCACCGCGGCAGTGCCGCGGTCCTGACCGGTGGCCGGCTGACCGCCGAGGACGCCTATGCCTACGCCAAGTTCGCGCGCGTGGCGCTGCACACCAACGACGTGGACTTCCGGGCCCGGGCGCACTCGGCCGAGGAGGCGGAGTTCCTCGCCTCGAGCGTGGCCGGGACCTCGGGCGTCGCCTACGCAGACCTCGAGCGCGCATCGGTCGTGCTGCTCGTCGGGTTCGAGCCCGAGGACGAGTCGCCGATCGTCTTCTTGCGACTGCGCAAGGCCATGCGCCGGCGCGGCACGAGGATCGTGTCGGTGGCCAGCCACACCTCGCGGGGCCTGGCCAAACTCGGCGGCCGGCTCGTGCAGGCACCGCCGGGACACGAGGCCTGGGTGCTGTCCGGGCTGGCAGAAGACGGCGAGCTCGCCCTCGACGGCGGCGGGGTGATCCTGGTCGGTGAACGGCTGGCCGCCACTGCGGGGGGGTTCTCGGCGGCGCTGCGCCTCGCTCGCGCCACCGGTGCACGCGTGGCCTGGGTGCCGCGCCGAGCCGGTGAGCGGGGAGCGCTGGAGGCCGGCTGCCTGCCGGCACTGTTGCCGGGCGGGCGGCCGGTGACAGACCCGAGCGCGCGGGCTGACCTGGCCGCCGCGTGGGGGGTCAGCGACCTGCCGCCTTCCCCCGGACGGGACACCGCGGCGATCCTGTCCGCTGGGGCCCGCGGGGAGCTGGGCGCGCTCGTGGTCGGCGGTGTCGACCCGGTCGACCTGCCCGACGAGGAGACGGCCCTTGCCGCCCTCGAGGCCACGCCGTTCGTGCTCAGCCTCGAGGTCCGCGCCAGCGCTGTGACCGAGCGGGCCGACGTGGTGCTGCCGGTCGCGCCCGCCGCCGAGAAGTCCGGCACGTTCGTGGACTGGGAGGGCCGGGTCCGTCCGTTCCCCACCGTGCTGCCCGAGACCGGCGCCCTGCCCGACCTGCGGGTGCTCGCCGGGATCGCCGAGGAGATGGGCACCCCGCTGGGCTTTCGCACCGTGGACCAGGCGCGCGCCGACCTGGCGGAGCTGGGCCCCTGGGACGGTCTGCGGACCGCACCCCCCTATCTGGTCCCGGCCGAGCCGCCCGTCGCCGAACCTGGCGCCGTCGTGCTCGACACGTGGCGCCAGCTGATCGACGACGGCCGCCTGGTCGACGGTGACCCGTACCTGGCTGCCACCGGCCGCCGCGTCGTGGCCCGGCTGTCGCCCGGTACGGTGTCCGCGCTCGGCCTCGGCGACCACGAGGACGTCGTGCTGCGCACCACAGCCGGCGCGCTCGCCCTGCCGTACGAGGTGGCCGACCTGCCCGACCAGGTGGTGTGGGCGCCGCAGAACTCAGGCGGGACACCGTTGTCGCGGGTGCTCGGCGCCGTGGCCGGTTCGTCGGTGACGATCCAAAGAGCGGAGGGAGGGGCGCGGTGATCGACGAGGTCTTCGGGTCCGACCCGTGGTGGGTCGTCGCGATCAAGACGGTCCTGCTGTTCGTCGTGCTGGTGGTGCTGACCTTGTTCATCATCTGGTTCGAGCGCCGCGTCGTCGCGCGCATGCAGCACCGGATCGGACCCAACGTGCACGGCCCGTTCGGCCTCCTGCAGAGCCTGGCCGACGGCGTCAAGCTGGCGCTGAAGGAGGACGTGATCCCGACCGCGGCCGACAAGGTCGTCTACGTCATCGCGCCCGTGCTCTCGGTGATCCCCGCGTTCATGGCCTTCGCGGTGATCCCGTTCGGCCCCGTCGTGTCGCTGCCCTTCAGCGACGTCGAGACCCCGCTGCAGCTGACCGACCTGCCGGTTGCGGTGCTCTACATCCTCGCGGTCGCCTCGATCGGGGTCTACGGCATCGTGCTGGCCGGCTGGTCGTCAGGCTCGACGTACGCGCTGCTCGGTGGGCTGCGCTCGAGCGCCCAGGTGATCTCCTACGAGGTGGCGATGGGCCTCGCGCTGGTCGCGGTGTTCATGTACGCCGGGTCGATGTCGACCTCGCAGATCGTGTCGGCACAGGCCGAGGACATGTGGTTCGCCCTGCCGCTGCTCCCCAGCTTCGTCATCTACATGATTGCCATGGTGGGGGAGACCAACCGCGCCCCCTTCGACCTCGCCGAGGCCGAGGGCGAGCTGGTGGGCGGCTTCCACACCGAGTACTCCTCGCTGAAGTTCGCCCTGTTCTTTCTCGCCGAGTACATCAACATGGTCGTGGTGTCGGCCCTGGCCACCACGCTCTTCCTGGGCGGGTGGCGCGCGCCGTGGCCGATCTCGCTGTGGGAGGGCGCCAACGAGGGCTACGTGCCGGTGCTGTGGTTCCTCGGCAAGCTGATGGCGTTCATCTTCTTCTTCGTCTGGCTGCGGGGCACGCTTCCGCGCATGCGCTACGACCAGTTCATGAAGCTGGGGTGGAAGGTCCTCATCCCGGTCGCCCTGGCGTGGACCGTGGCGGTGGGGGTGGTCCGCCAGCTGCGGCTGAGCGGCGGTGTCGACGCTCGCACCGCACTCATCGTCGGTGGGGTCGCGGTCGCCGTTCTGGTGGTCCTGTCCTTCTGGCCGGAGGGCCGCCACGAGGAGCCCGAGGTCGACGCGGAGCCCTTCGACGCCTTCGCCGGTGGCTACCCCGTGCCACCGATGCCCGGCCAGGGACTGCCGCTCGAGGCCGCGCAGATGACCGTTCCCAGCAGGGCCACGCCCCTTGATCCCGGCACGCCCGACGACCGTGCGGAGGAGACCCGTGGCTAGCCAGGACAAGCAACACTTCTGGGACCCCGTCGGGGGGTTCGGCGTCACCTTCCGCACGATGTTCAAGCGGGTGGTGACCGAGCAGTACCCGTTCGAGAAGAAGCCGACCGCGCCGCGCTTCCACGGCCGCCACCAGCTCAACCGCTGGCCCGACGGACTGGAGAAGTGCATCGGCTGCGAGCTGTGCGCCTGGGCGTGCCCCGCCGACGCCATCTACGTCGAGGGCGCCAGCAACACCGCGGACGAGCGGTTCTCCCCCGGCGAGCGGTACGGCCGCGTCTACCAGATCAACTACCTGCGCTGCATTCTGTGCGGGCTGTGCATCGAGGCGTGCCCCACCCGGGCACTGACCATGACCAACGAGTACGAGCTCGCCGACGACAGCCGGGCGGCACTGATCTATGAGAAGTCCGACCTGCTCGCGCCGCTGCTGCCGGGCATGGAGCAGCCGCCGCACCCGATGCTGCTCGGCGAGGACGAGGCCGCCTACTACGGCGGCGCCGCGGCCGGGCCAGGCGCTGACACCGGAGGCCACCGGTGATCCTGTTCTGGGTGCTCGCACCCGTCATGGTGCTCGCCGCGCTCGGCATGGTGGCGGCACGCAAGGCCGTGCACGCCGCGTTGCTGTTGGCGGTGGTGATGATCTGCCTGGCGATCATGTACGCCGCGCAGGAGGCTCCGTTCCTGTTCGCGGTGCAGATCATCGTCTACACCGGTGCCATCCTCATGCTGTTCTTGTTCGTGCTCATGCTGGTCGGCGTCGACGCGTCGGACTCGATCGTGGAGACGATCAAGGGTCAGCGGGTGCTGGCGGCCGCGCTGGGCGTGCTGTTCGGCCTCACCGTCGTGCTCGGGGTCGCGCAGACCTCGCTCGGCGTCGTGACCGGCCTCGACTCCGCCACTCCGGACGGCAACATCGTCGGGGTCGCGCGGCTGCTGTTCGGGCGCTACGTCTTCGCCTTCGAGGTGACCAGCGCGCTGCTCATCACCGCAGCGCTGGGTGCGATGGTGCTCGCGCACCGCGAGCAGCTGACGCCGAAGGCCACCCAGCGTGACCTGTCCGAGCAGCGCATGCGCGACTACGTCGAGCACGGCACCTCGCTGGCGCCGGCGCCGACTCCCGGCGTCTACGCCCGGCACAACGCGGTGGACACTCCCGCGCTGCTGCCTGACGGCACCCCGGCCATCGCGTCGGTCTCCCGCTCCCTGCGAGCGCGGGGCACGGTGCGGCCGGCTAGCGGTCGCGAGGTGGCGCGGACCGCCTGGGCGATGACCGGCGAGGAGGGAGTCACCGGGCTCCCGTCGACCGGCTCGCCGGCCGGCGAGTACGACGTCCCGCCGACGTCGCAGAGCGTGGCCACCAGCGGCGACGGAGGCAACCGGTGAGCGCCACGCCGTTCCTGACCCTGTCGGCGCTGCTGTTCACCATCGGTGCGGTCGGCGTCCTCGTCCGGCGCAACGCGATCGTGGTGTTCATGTGCGTCGAGCTGATGCTCAACGCGACCAACCTCGCCTTCGTCACCTTCGCGCGGGTCAACGGCAACCTCGACGGTCAGATCGCGGCGTTCTTCGTCATGGTCGTCGCCGCAGCCGAGGTCGTGGTCGGCCTGTCCATCATCGTGGCGATCTTCCGCACCCGCCGGTCGGCCTCGGTCGACGACGCAAGCCTGCTGAAGTACTGAAGTACTGAAGTGCTGAAGTGCTGAAGTGCTGAGTCGAGGAGCGAGGCCGACGTGACGCAGACGAGTGCCGCCCAGGGCGTGCTCGCCCTGGGCTGGGCGCTGGTGGTGGTGCCGCTGGCGAGCGCCGCGCTCCTGCTGCTGAGCGGCCGCCGCGCCGACCGGTTGGCCCCCCTGCTGGGCACGCTGGCCCCAGTGGTGTCGTTCGTGCTCGGGGTGCTGATGTTCGTCGAGCTGCTCGGCCGGGGCGCGGAGGAACGAGCGATCGGCCAGCGGCTGTTCACCTGGATCGACGTCGGTGGCTTCTCGGTGGACATGGGCATCCGCTACGACCAGCTCTCCGCGCTGTTCGTGCTGCTGATCACCGGGGTCGGCTCGTTGATCCACCTGTACTCGGTCGGCTACATGGCGCACGACGAGCGCCGCCGGCGGTTCTTCGGCTTCCTCAACCTCTTCGTCGCCGCCATGCTCACGCTGGTGCTCGCCGACGACTACCTGGTGGTCTTCGTCGGCTGGGAGGGCGTCGGTCTCGCCTCGTACCTCCTCATCGGCTTCTGGCAGGAGCGCACCTCGGCGTCGGTGGCGGCCAAGAAGGCCTTCGTCGTCAACCGCGTGGGCGACGTCGGCATGGCGCTCGCGATCATGCTGATGTTCGCAACGTTCAGCGACACGTCCTTCGCCGGTGTCGCCCAGGGCATGCCGCAGGCATCCGCCCTCGTCGCCACCGCGCTCGGCTTGCTGCTGCTGCTCGGTGCCTGCGGCAAGTCGGCGCAGGTGCCGTTGCAGAGCTGGCTGCTCGACGCGATGGAGGGTCCCACTCCGGTCTCTGCGCTCATCCACGCCGCCACGATGGTGACCGCCGGGGTCTACCTCGTCGTCCGCTCCAGCTACGTCTACGCCGAGAGCGAGGTCGCCTCCACGGCGGTCGTGCTCGTCGGACTGGTGACCCTGCTGGTCGGTGCGATCATCGGGTGCGCCAAGGACGACATCAAGAAGGTACTGGCCGGCTCCACGATGAGCCAGATCGGCTACATGATGCTGGCCGCCGGTCTGGGACCCGCCGGTTACGCGTTCGCGATCTTCCACCTGATCACGCACGGCTTCTTCAAGGCCAACATGTTCCTCGGTGCCGGCTCGGTCATGCACGCGATGGACGACGACGTCGACATGCGCCACTACGGTGCCCTTCGCGGGGCCTTGCCGATCACCTTCGGCACCTTCGCGCTGGGCTACCTGGCGATCATCGGTTTCCCCGGCTTCTCCGGCTTCTGGTCCAAGGACGCCATCATCGAAGCCGCGTTCGCGGACAACCTCGTGGTCGGCCTCGGTGCGCTCCTCGGGGCCGGTATCACCAGCTTCTACATGACCCGGCTGATGCTGATGACGTTCTTCTCGAAGGGGCGCTGGCGCGACGGCGTCCACCCGCACGAGTCGCCGCTGACGATGACCGTCCCGTTGCTGGTGCTCGGCGCCCTGTCGGCGGTGGGCGGTGTCCTGCTTTTCGGTGGCTGGATCACCGACTGGCTCGAGCCGGTCACCGGACCCGAGCCCGAGCACCTGTTCTCCGTGCCGGCGTGGGTGTTGACCGCCGCCATCACCGTGGTGGTGCTGGCGGGCGTGGGTCTCGCCTGGGCGCTGTTCGGCGCCCGGCAGGTCGAGCGGTACCCCCGCACCCAGGTCTCGCCCCTCACCCGCGCCGCTCGCCAAGACCTGTACGGCGACGCCTTCAACGAGGCCGTGCTGATGCGACCCGGTCAGCGGCTGACCCGCTCCCTGGTGCGGGTGGACGACCGGGGGGTCGACGGGTCGGTGACCGGCCTGGCTGCGCTCGTCAGCGGCACCTCCGGGCACGCCCGGCGCACCCAGACCGGCTACGTGCGCTCGTACGCCCTGGCCATGCTCGGCGGTGCGTTGCTGCTCGTGCTGTCGGTCCTGGCGGTGACGCTCACGTGAGCTTTCCCTGGCTGACCGTGCTGGGCGCGGTACCCCTTCTCGGCGCCGTGCTGCTGGCCGTGCTGCCGCGCCGCATCGGTGGCCCCACCCTGCCCAAGGTGCTGGCTCTTGGCGTGGCGCTGGCGACGCTCGCGCTCTCACTCGCGATGCTGACGCGGTACGACGTCGCGGCACCGGGCTTCCAGCTCAGCGAGCAGCACGAGTGGATCGGCGCCATCGGCGCCTCGTACGCCGTCGGCGTCGACGGCATCGGCATCACGCTGGTCCTGCTCACCACGATCCTCACCCCGGTCGTGCTGCTGGCCTCCTGGCACGACGGGCGCGAGCCGCGCTCGGCCCGGTGGAGTGTGCACGCCTACGTGGCGTGGATGCTGGCGCTGGAGGGCCTGGCGATCGGCGTGTTCGCCGCGACCGACGTCTTCTTGTTCTACGTCTTGTTCGAGGCGACGCTGATCCCGGTCTACTTCCTGATCGGCGGTTTCGGCGGACCACGCCGCGCGTACGCCGCAGTCAAGTTCTTGCTCTACTCGCTGTTCGGTGGCCTGCTCATGCTGGCCGCCGTGATCGGGCTGTACGTCGTGTCCGCCCGCGCCGGTGAGCCGTCGTACCTGCTCACCGCCCTGCGCGACGTCCCGATCAGCGAGTCCACCGGTCGCTGGCTGTTCCTCGGGTTCTTCATCGCGTTCGCGGTCAAGGCACCGATGTGGCCCGTGCACACCTGGCTGCCCGACGCGGCGGCCGAGGCCACCCCGGGCACCGCGGTCCTGCTGGTGAGCGTGCTCGACAAAGTGGGCACCTTCGGCATGATCCGGTTCTGCCTGCAGCTGTTCCCCGAGGCCTCGCAGTGGGCCGCACCGGTGATCGTCGCCCTCGCGGTGTTCTCGGTGATCTACGGAGCGTTGCTGGCGATCGGCCAGGACGACATCGGCCGGCTCATCGCGTACACGTCGGTCTCACACTTCGGCTTCATCGTGCTGGGCATCTTCGCGTTCACCAGCCAGTCGGCGACCGGGTCGACGCTCTACATGTTCAACCACGGCCTCTCGACCGCCGCTCTGTTCCTGGTCACGGGATTCTTGATCAGCCGACACGGCTCCCAGCTCATCAGCGACTTCGGTGGCGTGCAGAAGGTGGCGCCCGTGCTGGCCGGGCTGCTGCTGGTCGCTGGTCTCTCCAGCCTCTCGCTGCCAGGACTGTCGCCGTTCGTCAGCGAGTTCCTGGTGCTGGCAGGCACGTTCACCACGTCGATCCCGGCGGCGGTGATCGCGACGCTCGGCATCGTGCTCGCCGCGTTGTACATCTTGTTGATGTACCAGCGCACGATGACCGGCCCGCTGCGACACGACAACGCCGGGATACGTGATCTGCGCGCCTTCGAGGTGCTGGCGCTTGCGCCGGTCGTCGCGCTGATCTTCGGCCTCGGCTTCTACCCCCAGCCGCTCATCGACGTCATCGACCCGGCCGTCGGGGCGACGCTCGAGCGGGTCGGCGTCAGCGACCCCGGGCCTGACGTGCCCGTCACCACCGCCGAGGAGCCGGCCCCGTGAACCCCCCGTTCGAGTCACCCATCCTGGAGTACTCCGAGCTCTCCCCGCTGTTGATCGTGTTCGGCGTCGCCCTGCTCGGGGTCCTGGTCGAGGCGTTCGTGCCCCGACGGTCGCGTTACCCGGTCCAGGTGGTGCTGACCCTGGGGGGCCTGGTCGCCGCGCTCGCCGGCACCGTCTATGTCGGCCTGGGCCTCGCCGCCGTCGACGGCGCGGCGGCGTACGGCGCGATCGACGCCGAGGGCAGCGTCGCCGTCGACGGACCCAGCGTGTTCACCTGGGGCGTCCTGCTGGTGCTGTCGATCATCTCGGTGGTGCTGGTCGCCGAGCGCCGGCTCGAGGGCGGGGTGACCGCCTTCGCAGGCCAGGCTGCCGCCCTGCCCGGCACCGATGCCGAGCGGGAGGCCTCCACCCGAGGTCTGGAGCACACGGAGGTCTTCCCGCTGATGTTGTTCGCCATCGGCGGGATGCTGCTGTTCCCGGCCAGCAACGACCTGCTCACGATGTTCGTCGCGCTCGAGGTGCTCAGCCTGCCCCTGTACCTGCTGTGCGGGCTGGCCCGCCGCCGACGGCTGCTGAGCCAGGAAGCGGCGGTCAAGTACTTCTTGCTCGGCGCGTTCTCCTCGGCATTCTTTCTGTACGGCATCGCGCTGCTGTACGGCTACGCCGGCTCGTTCACCATGGCCGGCCTCGACCGCGCAGTCGCCGAGCGGGTCGACGGTCAACCCCTGCTGCTCGGTGGCATGGCGCTGCTCGCGGTCGGTCTGCTCTTCAAGGTCGCGGCTGCGCCCTTCCACGCGTGGACCCCCGACGTCTACCAGGGCGCACCCACCTCGATCACCGCCTTCATGGCGGCCTGCACCAAGATCGCCGCGTTCGGTGCCCTGCTGCGGGTGTTCTACGCCGGTCTCGGGTCGGCTCGGTGGGACTGGCAGCCGATGATGTGGGGGGTCGCGGTGCTGACCATGCTCGTCGGCTCGGTTCTGGCGATCACTCAGACCGACATCAAGCGGATGCTCGCGTACTCCTCGATCGCCCACGCCGGCTTCGTCCTGGTCGGCTTCGCCGGGGTCTTCGCCGGGGGGGACGAGGGCGCCGTCACCAGCCTCTCCAGCGTGCTGTTCTACCTGACCGCCTACGGCTTCTCCACGATCGGCGCGTTCGCCGTGGTGATGATGGTGCGCGACGCGGGGGGCGAGACCACCTCGTTGTCCCGATGGGCCGGGCTGGGGCAGCAGGCGCCGGTGCTGGCGGGGGTGATGGCGTTCTTCCTGCTCGCCTTCGCGGGTATCCCGTTGACCAGCGGTTTCATCGGCAAGTGGACGGTCTTCTCCGCTGCCTGGTCCGGAGGAGCCTGGCCACTGGTGGTGGTTGCCGTCCTCGCCAGCGTCGTCGCGGCCTTCTTCTACGTGCGGGTGATCGTGGTGATGTTCTTCTCCGACCCGGTCGACGAAGGCCCGACCGTGGCCCCGGCCAGCCCGATGACCGCCGGTGTGATCGCGGTCGCGGCGCTCGCGACCGCCGCCCTCGGCATCGTGCCAGGACCGCTGCTGGACCTCACCCAGCAGCTCGGCACGTTCGTCCGCTGAGCTGCGTGATCCCATGACCAGGAGCACCGCTGCGTTGTCCCCCTCCACGCTCGGTCTGCCCTTTGCCCACGCCGGCCTCGAGCGGCGTGTGCGTACCCGCCTCGACGAGGTGGAGGCGGGACTCGCTCGTGCGGTGAGCAGCGGTGCTCCGTTCGTGTCCCAGGCGGCCCGGCACCTGTTGGACGCGGGCGGAAAGCGCTTCCGGCCGCTGTTGGTGCTGCTCACCGCCGAGTTCGGCGACCCGGATGCGGGTGGGGTGGTGCCCGCTGCGCTCGTGGTGGAGCTCACCCACCTGGCCACGCTCTACCACGACGACGTGATGGACGAGGCCGCCTTGCGACGTGGGGCGCAGAGCGCCAACGCGCGCTGGGACAACACGGTCGCGATCCTCACCGGGGACTACCTGTTCGCCCAGGCCAGCGAGGTCGTCTCGCACCTCGGCCCCGAGGCGGTACGGCTGCAGGCACAGACCTTCTCCCGACTCGTCCAAGGCCAGATCGCGGAGACCCTCGGGCCGGGGAAGGGGGAGGACCACCTGGCTCACTACCTGGGGGTCGTGGCCGACAAGACCGGTTCGCTGATCGCCACCTCGGCGCTGTTCGGCGCGCGGACAGCCGGGGCGCCGCTCGAGCAGCAGGAGGCGCTGGCATCCTTCGGGGAACAGATCGGGTCGGCCTTTCAGCTCTCCGACGACATCATCGACGTCACCAGCGACACCGACGCGTCCGGCAAGACTCCCGGCACCGACCTGCGGGAGGGCATCGCGACGCTGCCCGTCCTGCTGGCCCGACGCTCGGACGACTCGGCCACGGCCGTCTTGGCGGACCTGCTCGACGGGGACCTGTCCGACGACGCCGTGCTCGGTGCCGTGCTCGCCCTGCTGCGGGAGCACCCGGCGCTGGAGGAGGCACGGTCGTTCGTGCGGGCCCGTGCCCACCGGGCCCGCGCGTTGTTGGGCCCGCTTCCCGACGTCCCGGCGCGTGCCGCCCTCGAGGCGATGTGCGACCTGGTCGTCACCCGCACCGGCTGACCGCTGCGCGCGCGGCCACTGCTCAGACCCGGGCGGGCTCCATCACGTCGAGCGGGTCGGGGCGTCGCCGGCGCAGCAGTGACTCCACGGTCAGCAGCACCAGCGACAGCCACACCAGGCCGAACCCCACCCACCGGGCGGGGGACATGGCTTCATGGAACAGCCACAGGCCGAGCACGAACTGCATGACCGGCGCGATGTACTGCAGCATGCCCAGCGTCGTCATCGGCACCCGCGTCGCCGCTCCGCCGAACAGCAGCAGGGGGATCGTGGTGACGATCCCGGTGCCGATCAGCAGCACCGTGTTGAGCCACCCCTCGTGACCGAAGGCGGCCTGCCCGTCGAGCTGGAGCCAGGCCAGCCAGGCCAGCGCCAACGGCGCCAGGATCGCGGTCTCCAGCGCCAGACCTTCGGTGGCGCCCACGGCGGCTCGCTTCTTCATCAGCCCGTACGTGCCGAAGCTGCAGGCCAGGACCAGAGCGATCCACGGTGGCCGGCCGTAGTCGAGCGTCAGCCCGACGACGGCAATGGCCGCGACCGAGAGGGCCGCCCACTGCCCCGCCCGGAGGCGCTCGCCGAGGACCACCACCCCCAGGGCCACCAGCACCAACGGGTTGATGAAGTAGCCCAGCGACGTCTCCAGCACGTGGCCGGAGTTGACCGCGTAGATGAACGTGCCCCAGTTGATCGCGATCGTCACGGCGCCGACGCCGACGAAGGCCAGGCGGCGGCGGTCGCGGGTCAGTGCGCGCAGCTGCGGCCAGCGGCGCGCTGCGGTGAGCAGCAGCCCGACGGCCACCAGCGACCACACCACGCGCAGGGCGAGGATCTCGATGGGACCGGCCGGCCGTAGCAGCGGCCAGTACAGCGGGAACAGTCCCCAAAAGACGTAGGCGGCGACGCCGTACCAGAAACCTCGCCGGTGATCAGGACCTGGCAAGCCGCTCAGACCGTCCACGCGTCGTGGCCGGCGAGCAGGCTGGCGAGGTCACCGGCCCCCTGCTCGGCGCGCGCGGTGCGGACCTGCTGACGCGCCAGGTCGTCGTACGTGGGCCGCTCGACCGCCCAGAACACGCCGATCGGTGCCCGGTGCAGCTCGCGGCCGGGGTCGGTCAGCCGGGAGAGCGCAAAGGCCTGCGTCGGGTCGGCGGCGTGCGCGTCGTGCACGACCAACGCGTCCGTACCGGCGTCGGCCACGTCGACCACGCGCAGCGCGCCGGTGCCGGTGTCTCGCACGATGCCACGCTCGAGGTCGGAGCCGAAGCGGACCGGGGCGCCGTGCTCGAGCGGGATCACCGCCCGGTCACGGGTCTTGACGTCCTTGATCGAGTCGAAGGCGCGGTCGTTGAAGATCGGGCAGTTCTGGTAGATCTCCACCAGGGCGGTGCCCCGGTGCGCTGCCGCGGCCCGCAGCACCGAGGTGAGGTGAGAGCGGTCGGAGTCGATGGTGCGGGCCACGAACGTCGCTTCCGCGCCGAGGGCCAGCGAGACGGGGTTGAACGGGGTGTCGACCGACCCCATCGGGGTCGACTTGGTCACCTTCCCGGTCTCCGACGTCGGGGAGTACTGCCCCTTGGTCAGGCCGTAGATGCGGTTGTTGAACAACAGGATCGTGAGGTTGACGTTGCGGCGCATCGCATGGATGAGGTGGTTCCCGCCAATGGACAGCGCGTCCCCGTCGCCGGTGACCACCCACACCGACAGGTCCTCGCGCGCGGTGGCCAGACCGGTGGCGATGGCGGGTGCGCGGCCGTGGATGGAGTGCATCCCGAACGTGTCGAGGTAGTACGGAAAACGCGAGGAGCAGCCGATGCCGGAGACGAACGTGATGTTCTCCCGCTCGAGGCCGAGGTCGGGCAGGAAGCTCTGGACCGCGGCGAGCACGGCGTAGTCGCCGCAGCCGGGGCACCAGCGGACCTCCTGGTCCGAGGTGAAGTCCTTGCGGGTCTGCGGGTCCGACGCCCTCGGTACGCCGGCAAGACCGGCCGGGACGGTGACGGGCAGGCCAACCTGCGTCATGACAGCGCCTCCTGCGCGAGGTCGGGGAGCACGGAGCGGATGGCATCGGCCAGTTCAGCGGCACCGAACGGGACGCCACGCACCTTGGGGAGGCTGACCACGTCGACGAGGTACTTCGCGCGCAGCAACAACGCCAGCTGGCCACCGAACCCGTACCCGAGGTTCATCTCGGGCACCAGGACCGTGTCGTAGCGCCGCAGCACCGCGCCGAGGTCGTGCGGGAACGGATTGAGGTGGCGCAGGTGCGCCTGGGCGACCGCTCGACCCTCGCGGCGGACCCGTCGCACGCCGGCACCGATCGGTCCGTACGTCGAGCCCCACCCGAGTACCAGGGTGCGGGCATCCCCGGTCGGGTCGTCGACCTGGAGCGGCCCGATGGAGTCGGCGACCGCGTCCACCTTGGCCTGGCGGGTGCGCACCATCAGCTCGTGGTTGGCCGGGTCGTAGGAGATGTCGCCGGTGCCGTCAGCCTTCTCGAGGCCACCGATGCGGTGTTCGAGCCCGGCGGTGCCTGGCACGGCCCACGGCCGGGCCAGGGTCTGCGGGTCCCGGACGTAGGGGTGGAACGTCTCGCTGCCGTCGGCGGCGACGGTGTTGGGTCCGGTGGCGAACGCGGGGTCGATCTCGGGCAACGCGTCGACGTCCGGGAGCCGCCACGGCTCGGACCCGTTGGCGAGATAGCCGTCGGAGAGCAGCAGTACCGGGGTGCGGTAGGTGATCGCGATCCGCGCCGCTTCCAGCGCGACGTCGAAGCAGTCCGACGGTGAGCGAGGTGCGAGGATCGGCACCGGCGCCTCGCCGTTGCGTCCGAACATCGCCTGCAGCAGGTCGGCCTGCTCGGTCTTGGTGGGCAGCCCGGTCGACGGGCCACCGCGCTGCACGTCGACGACCAGCAGCGGGAGCTCCAGCATCACGCCGAGTCCGATGGTCTCGCTCTTGAGCGCGACCCCCGGACCGGACGTCGTCGTGACTCCCAGCGCACCTCCGAAGGAGGCGCCGAGCGCTGCGCCGATGCCGGCGATCTCGTCCTCTGCCTGGAAGGTCGTCACACCGAACCGCTTGTGCTTGCTGAGCTCGTGCAGGATGTCCGAGGCGGGGGTGATCGGGTAGGAGCCCAAGAAGATCGGCAGACCAGCACGCTGGCCGGCGGCGACCAGGCCGTACGCCAACGCGAGGTTGCCGGTGATGTTGCGGTAACGCCCGGCCGGCATGACGGCCGGCCTGACCTCGTAAGAGACCGCGAACGCCTCGGTGGTCTCGCCGAAGTTCCACCCGGTGGTGAAGGCGGTGACGTTGGCGTCTCGGATCGCCGGCTTGCCGGCGAACCGCTCGGTGAGGAAATCGATGGTCGTCTCGGTGGGCCGGCCGTACATCCAGCTGAGCAGGCCGAGGGCGAACATGTTCTTGGCCCGTGCGGCCTCCTTGCGCGACAACCCGAACTGCTTGACCGCCTCCACCGTCATCGCGGTGAAGTCGACCGGGTGCACGGTGAACGCTTCGAGGGTGCCGTCCTCGAGCGGGCTGCTCGCGTAGCCGGCCTTGGCGAGGTTGCGCGCGGTGAAGTCGTGGGTGTCGACGATGATCGTCGCCCCCGCCCGCAGGTCCGGCCGGTTGGCCCGCAGGGCCGCGGGGTTCATGGCCACCAGCACGTCGGGGGCGTCGCCGGGGGTGAGGATGTCGTGGTCGGCGAAGTGCACCTGGAAGCTGGAGACACCGGGCAACGTGCCCTGCGGGGCTCTGATCTCGGCCGGGAAGCTGGGCAGCGTTGACAGGTCGTTGCCCCAGGCCGCGCTCTCCTGGGTGAATCGGTCACCGGTCAGCTGCATGCCGTCGCCGGAGTCGCCCGCGAATCGGATGATGACCCGGTCCAGCTGCTGGACCTGCTTGCTCACCTGCTGCCTCCGCACATCGTTGCCCGGCTGCACGCTACGCGCTGGGCCGGTGCGCTCCCTTGGTGGCCGGTACCTCATCCGGTGGCATCGAGCCGAGCAACCTCGTCGGGATGCAGATCGAGGCCGGCGGCGGCTGCGGAGTCAGCGATCGACTCCGGCCGGCTCGCGCCCGGGATCGGCACCACGCACGTCGACTGGGCCAGCAGCCATGCCAGGCAGACCTGCTGGGGGCTGGCGCGGTGCCGCTCACCGATCTCGGCGAACGGGGCGTACGCCGAGCCGATCTCCTTGGCGCTGCCGCTGCCGCCGAGCGGGCTCCACGGCAGGAACGCCAGCCCCAGCTCCGCGCAGAGCGCGACCTCGGGCAGGCTCGAGCGAAACGACGGCGAGAGCTGGTTCTGGACGCTGACCAGCCCGTCGCCGATGATGTCGTGCGCGACCCGGATCTGGTCCGGGTCGGCGTTGGAGATGCCGACCCGCGAGACGAGTCCGGCATCGAGCAGGTCGCGCAACCCGCCCATCGTCTCCTCGTACGGCACCTCGGGGTCCGGCCGGTGGTGCTGGTAGAGGCCGATCGCGTCGACCCCTAGCCGACGCAGCGAGTCCTCCGCCGCGCGGCGCAGGTAGTCCGGGTGGCCGTTCACGTCCCAGTCCTTACCGGAGCGGGTGTGGCCGCCCTTGGTTGCCACGAGCACCGAGGAAGTGTCGGTGCCGTACGTACGCAGCGCGTCGGCGACCACCTCCTCGTTGTGCCCGAGCCGACCGTCGGGGGTGTAGGCGTCAGCGGTGTCGATGAGCGTGACGCCGGCGTCGAGCGCGGCGTGCACGGTCGCACGCGACCGGGCGGTGTCGGGGTGTCCGGCCACTGACAGCGGCATCGCCCCCAGCCCGATGGCCCCGACCTCGACGTCTCCGATCCTGCGCTGGTGCATGAGCTGCCCTCTCGGTCAATGGCCGGTGCGGCACCCCGGGTGGCGCCTCGTCGACCCTACGCCGCCTCCCGTACCCTCCCGCGGTCCCTACACTCGGCGCCGTGAGCACGACCGAGCCCGGGACCGACTCAATGCCGTCCATGGTGCCGTCCATGGTGCCGTCCATGGTGCCGACGCGGTACTCGCTGCGCCCGCCCGACGGACGGCCGGGCTGGTCGCTGCAGGTCGTCGCGGTCGGGCTCGCCTGCTGCGGGGTCGAGGTGTCCGCCGCGGTGCGCGCCCATCCCGAGTGGCTGGCCCTCGGCGCCGAACCGAGCGGGGCGGGACCAGACGAGGGCTGCCCGCATGTCCTGGTGCTGGCCGGCACGCTGACCGACAAGCTCGCCCCGGCGGTGCGCCGGTTGTACGACGCGATGCCGGTGCCGCGGCGGGTCCTCTCCTACGGCTCCTGTGCCAACTCCGGCGGCCCGTACTGGGACTCCTACAGCGTCACCAAGGGGGTCGACCAGCTCGTACCGGTCGACGTGTACGTGCCCGGCTGCCCCCCTCGTCCGGAGGCACTGCGTGCTGGGTTGCTCCGCCTCGACGAGCTGGTGCAGCGGTGAGCGGCTTCGCGCGGAGAGTCACCGCCGCGCTCTCCGCGTCCGGTGTCGAGGCGGTAGCGGTGGATTCCTTCGGCACGCTCACCTCCGACCTGCCGCACGGCCGCTGGCTGGAGTCGGTCGTTGCCCTGCGCGACGACGCCGGCTGCACCTACTTCGACTGGCTCTGCGCCGTGGACGAGGCTCCGGCCGGTCTCCGGGTGCTCGTCCACCTGCTCGCGCTGCCGGCGAGCCCGCCGGGCGTCGACGCGGTGCTCGTGCGCACGGCTGTGCCGGCAGGCAGCCGGTTGGAGTCGCTCGTGCCCGTGTTCGCCGGGGCTGCCTGGCACGAGCGGGAGACCACGGAGATGTTCGGCCTCGAGTTCGTCGGCGGCGTCGGGGCCCACCCACTGCTGCTCGCCGAGCACTTCGAGGGCCACCCGCTACGCAAGGACTTCACCCTCGCCAGCCGGGTCGTCACCGGCTGGCCGGGAGCCAAAGACCCGGCGACCGCTGCGACGGGCGGCGCCCGCCGTACGCGCCGGGCCGGGAGCTCCACGGCGGTCACGCCACCACGCGGGGGCCGCAGTGGGTGAGCACAGTGGGGTGAGCACAGTGGGTGAGCCGCTACCCCCACGCTCACGTGGAGTGATCGCGTTGCAGGAGGAGAACTGCACGGTCTGCATGCTGTGCGCCCGAGAGTGCCCGGCGTGGTGCGTGCACATCGAGTCGCACACCCGGACCAGCCAGGCCGAGGGTGAGCGCCGCCCGCGTACGTCGAGCGTGCTCGACCGCTTCGCGATCGACACCTCGGTATGTCTGTACTGCAGCATCTGTATCGACGTGTGCCCGTTCGATGCCCTGCACTGGGCGCCGGACCCGCTCGAGCCGGCCACGGCGGCATCGGACCTCGTCCACGAGCGTGACACCCTGCGGCGGTGGTTGTGGACGGTGCCGCCTCCGCCGTCGCTCGGATGAGCTCAGCGGCAGTTGAGCAGTCGAGCCGAGGCGTCGTCGTCGACGGTGGACCGGCCGGGGAACTCCTGTCCGAGCACGCGCAGGATCGAGGTGGCCTTCACCGCCAGCTCCTCGAACTCCGCGTCGGGCTCGGACAGCGCGATGATGGCGCCTCCGACTCCGAACTCGACGGTCCCCGGCTCGCTCACGAGCGTGCGGATCACCATGGCGAAGTCAGCGGCACCCGTCAGGGAGAAGTAGCCCAGGGCGCCGGAGTAGACACCTCGGGGACCCCCCTCCAGGGCGTCGATGATCTGCATGGTGCGCAGCTTGGGCGCACCGGTCATGGACCCGCCCGGAAAGCACTTCCGGACGCAGTGCACCGCGGTGACCTCGGGCCGCAGCTGCGCACGGACCGTGCTCACCAGCTGGTGCACGGTGGCGTAGGTCTCGACGTCGAAGAGCGGGTCCACCGCTACCGATCCCACCTCGGCGCAGATCCCGAGATCGTTTCGGACCAGGTCGACGATCATCAGGTTCTCGGCCCGGTCCTTGGCGCTCTCGCCGAGCTCGCGTCGCAACCGCTCGTCCTGGGCCTCGTCGGCTCCTCGCGGCCGGGTCCCCTTGATCGGTCGCGACTCGGCGAGCCCGTCGCTGCTCACGCGCAGGAACCGCTCCGGCGAGGACGCCAGCACCGACAGCGTCCCGAGCTCGAGCAAGGCTCCGAACGGGGCCGGATTGTCCCGGCGCAGCCGGTGGTAGGTGCCCCGGGCGTCCAGGTCCCCGCACGCGGTGACCATGGTGGTCAGGCAGACCTCGTAGGTCTCCCCGGCGGCGATCTGTTCTTGACACGTCGCGATGTGGTCGAGGTAGCGGCTCCGGACGACCCGCAGCGCGAGCGGGCCGAGCTCGGGACCGGCCGCCGCCGCCACCGCCGAGCCGGTCCCGTCGTTCGGGACGGTCCTGTCCTCGGCGAGGGAGGCGAGCGTGGCAGCCGTCGTGCGCAGCCACGCGTCCGCGACGCGGTCGTCGTCGCCTTCGGTCAACGCCAGCAGGTGGATCGTGCGTTCGGCATGGTCGAAGGCGATGACCCGGTCGGCGAACACCATCGCGGCGTCCGGTCGGGTGGAACGGTGTGCCCGCTCTGCGCCGCACTCCGCCTTGAGCTCGTAGCCGAGGTAGCCGACCCAGCCCAGCACGAAGTCGAAGGGCAGGTCGCCGGCGGCCACCCGGTGTGCCGCCAGGTCGGCGTCGAGCCAGTCGAAGAACGAGCCTTCCACCACGTGCGTGCCGACCGCGGAGGTCACCGTGATCCGTTCGGTCCACACGTCGGCCTCGACGACGCGCGCGAGGGGGCCCGCGGCGTCGCCCATGAACGAGAACCGGCCGTGCTCGGGAGAGGGGAGGCTGCTGTCCAGCCAAAAGCAGTGCTCCACCTGCCGGTAGAGGGCCTCGAACACCTCGGGGGCCGGCACATCGAGCGTGAGCGAGCGGTGCAGCACCCGCAGCCCGTTCGGGCTCGGGCTCGTCGGGATGCGTGCCTCGACCGGAGCGGGCGGCATGAATGGGCGGCGTGGTAGAGGCGAGCTGGCCCGACCGCTTCTTCCGGCCTCCCACCTGCGGGTCAGCGCAACGAAGTTCGAGACGATGCGCTGCCCGTGCTCGGTCTGGATCGACTCGGGGTGGAACTGAACCCCCCACAGCGGCAGCCGGCGGTGCCGAACCGCCATGACGAGACCCTCCGGAGTCCAGGCAATGGCCTCGAGCTCCTCGGGCAGCCGGGTGGCGATCAGCGAGTGGTAGCGCACCGCGGCAAAGGGCGAGGGCAGGCCGGCGAGGACGTCGACGTGCTCGTGCACGATCGGTGAGCGCCGTCCGTGGAAGACCTCCGGCGCTCGCTCGATCTCGCCGCCGTACGCCTGGCAGAGCCCTTGATGGCCCAGGCAGACACCCAGCAGTGGCCGCGTGGCCGCCGCGATGGCGTCGGCGCAGACCCCGAAGTCGGCCCGGCGGTCCGGCCGACCAGGGCCGGGTGAGATCACGACGTTGTCGAAGTGCTCGAGCTCAGCAGGTGTCCACCCCGGCTCGTCGTTGCGTACGACCACCGGTGTCCGCCCGGTGGCCTGCGCCACGAGGTCGACCAGGTTGTAGGTGAACGAGTCGTAGTTGTCGATGATCAGCGTGCGCATCGCGTACCTCGGTCGGAGCCTGCGGGCACGGCCGAGCGAGGGCCGCAGGACCCGCACGCTACAGACCACCGCCTTCGGCTCCCGCCGCCGGTCGACCGCAGGTGGGACAGTGACTGGATGGAGTTCTCGCCGTACGGCCCCTCGCACCTCGCGGTCGTCCTGCTGCTCGCCGTGGGGGCCTGGGCGTTGATCCGGCTCGGGCGGGCTCGCCGTGAGTCGTCAGCGGTGCGGCGCGACGGCCGGCTCTTCGCACTCGCCATCCTCGCCTTCATGCTGCCGCTGCAGGGTCTGGCGATGGTCCGGTCCGGGTTCGACGTCGAGCACATGCTGCCGCTGCAGCTGTGCGACCTGGCCGCGTTCGTCGCGCCGTACGCGCTGTGGACCCGACGGCACTGGGCAGTGGCGCTCACGTTCTACTGGGGTCTGACGCTGACGACCCAGGCGGTCGCCACCCCGGACCTGTCGCGGGACTTCCCCGACCCGGAGGCCTATTCACAAGGGTTACTGGTGTCTCTGTAGTTGGTCGCGGGATAAGCGTGTCGTAACAGAATAGAACGGCCTCTCACGAATAGAGTGGAGTGTTTCTCACACACATTCCACGATTCGG